>Ga0068714_10003295_pt1 | contig 19362 bp, 19 predicted proteins | sample MTBNYHSulfiMetaG_FD_62988 | JGI IMG/M metagenome (GOLD analysis project Ga0068714, IMG submission 62988) | Enrichment culture microbial communities from rom New York Harbor, USA that are MTBE-degrading - MTBE-NYH (New York Harbor Sulfidogenic)... | ecosystem: Environmental > Aquatic > Marine >... | reverse complement strand
GTAAACTATAATAGACCGCCCTGGAGTCCCAGTGGTTCAAGAATAGCAGTTCGTCCATGCTATTGTCAATTAAGACAAAATTAGTCTCTTAACATCTCGTGGCTCAGGTCTGGTTAATGATTGAAATAAGGTAAAAACTATTAGTTCATGAGGGAGACGGCGATCAGGGGGGGCCGGAAAGGCTTCAGCCGGCCCCGGGGAGGGGACCGAGGGGGGTGAACCAACCGGACAAGACGGCCTGCCGGGTCTCCGCGGGGTCGGCCCGACCGGTTCACGAGGGCCGCCAGATAGAAAATGGAATCCAGAAAAATTAGTTGGGTATGCAGGAAAAAGGACGGATTCGGAAGGTGATGGTTTGCGACCTTCGCCTGATGAGAATAATTTGACGGGCTTCATCTAAGGCTTGGCCGGCCCGTCCTCATCTGTCGCATTGGGCGACACTCGCCGGAGGACGGCCGGGGCCTCGTGTCCCGGGCCTTGCATCCGCAGGCGACTCGACTCGTGAAAAGCCAGGGTTAGGCGGCCACCTGGGCCACCCGGCCGCCCACAGCCCGGACCAGATCCGCCGGAGAGACGGAGAAGACCGCCTTGGGCGTACCGGCCGCGGCCCAGACCAGATCAAAGCCCAGGAGGTCCCGGTCGACCACGGTCCAGATCTCCTCCTGGTGGCCCAGGGGGGGCACCCCGCCGATGACAAAACCGGTCCTGGCCCGGACATAGTCGGCCTGGGCCGGGCCGATGGGCTCCCCCAAGAGGTCGGAAACCTTGGCCTCGTCGATCCGGTTGATGCCGGAGGCCACCACCAGGACCGGCCGGTCCGACTCGAGCCCCCTGAAGACGATGGATTTGGCGATCTGGGCCACCTGGCAGCCCACCGCCTCGGCCGCCTCCTTGGCCGTCCGGGTGGAGGCCGGAAGCTGGACCACCATGGCCTCCAGGCCCATGGCTTTCAGGGAGTCCTGAACCTTGGCGGCGCTGGCCTTGAGCTCTTGGGCCATCCTCTCCACCTCCGGGCCGATGGTTTGGGGGATTCTAAAGGTCCTGGCCCGGAGAGTCAATCCGAGCCGGGAAAGGTGACAGGGCCGCTCGGGTATGATAGACCATACCCATCCGGGCTTACTCTCAAAGGAAGGAGCACCCATGGAATTGCAGGAAAAGATCCAGGCCGCCCTGGACAAGGTCAGGCCCCAGCTTCAGGCTGACGGCGGCGATGTGGAGTTGGTCTCCGTGGCCGAGGACGGCAAGGTCTCGGTCCGCCTCAAAGGGGCCTGCGGCGGCTGCCCCATGTCCCAGATGACCCTCAAGATGGGGATCGAGAAGGTCATCAAATCCACCGTCCCCGAGGTGACCAAGGTCGAGGCGGTCCAGTAAGCCTTTTGTAAACTGCTTTTTTCTGTCCGGAGGTCAAGCCGGAAGGGGAAAGGCAGGTAAGCTTTTTCCGGCTTCCGGCCGGTAAAATCCCGTTTTACCGGCCTGGAGCTCTCCACCGCTCGGACCCGCCAGCCAAGTTCTGTTTCCAATCCAACCCGGTCCTAGAAGGCATCTCAAAAATAGAAATCCGGTTCAAGATCAAGGCCGGGTCGAGAAGCCAACCGCGGGAATATACGTGAATATTTCGAGGATTGGCTTCTCGGGCCTGACGACGGGATCGGGCCGGAGGGCGTATTTAAGATGGCTTCTACTTGGCGTAGGGCCTGCCTGCCTTCACGGACAGGGCCCGGTAGAGCTGCTCCAGGACCATCAGGAGACACAGCTCGTGGGAGAGGGTCATCCGGGAGAGGGACAGGACCGCGTCGACCTCCTGAATCAGGCCGGGGTCCAGCCCCAGGGGCCCGCCGATGACAAAGGAGAGGCGGTTGATCCCGGCCGCCTCCCATTGGGTCAACCTCCGGGCCAGGCCCTCGGAGGAGAGCTCCTCACCGGCCGGGTCCAGGGCGGCCGCGAGGCCGAAGCCCTTGAGCCTCTTTCTCAGCCTTTGAGCCTCGGCCCGGCGAACCTGATCCGGGTCGGCCCCCTTGGTCAGGGGTTCCGGCTTAACGGCCAGGATCCTGACCGAGGCCAGGCCGGGGAGAAGGTTGAGGTAGTGGTCCACCCCTTGGATCACGAAGCCGGCCTTGGGTTTACCCACCACCAGAAGGTCGATCTTCATGGCCCGGCCCTGGGGCTCAGCCGTTTCTGGGGACTAGAAACTTGGCCTCCGACCTGGCCAAAACCTCCCCGCTCCCCTTGAGCTTGAGCAGGCCCTCGGCCATGATCCGCCGTCCATCCCGGCGGACGATCCAGCCCTCGGTGACCAGGGCCTGGCCCAAGGGAACCCGGCTCCGGAACCTGACCTTCATCTCCACCGTGGCCGCCTGGGGCTCCTGGTCCACCACGGCATGGGCCATGATCTCGTCCAAGATGGTGGAGACCAGCCCGCCGTGGGCGATGTCCCGCCAGCCCTGATGGACCTGGCGGAGGGTGACCTCGGCCCTGGCCCGGCCGTTGTCCCGGGACACCTCCATGTGGAGCCCTTCGGGGTTGAGGCCGCCGCAGGCGAAGCAGTGGTTGTCGTCCTTGAAGAGCTCGGCCATCTTTACTCCAGCCCCAGCTTCTCCGCCGCCAGCTTGGCCGCGGCGGCCACGAACGCCTCCAGGTCCGCTCCTGAAAGGGGGTTGCCCGGGGCTGGACAGGGCGTGTTTGGGGGTTTGATCAGGATGGGGGCGTTGATGAGCTCCGGCTTGGGCTCGATCTCGAACCGGGCCGGGAAGCTGTTCTCATAGTACATGTTTTGGAAGTCGATGAACTTGAGCATGTGGGCCGTTGAGTCCAGAACCGCCCCCATGTCCGGGCCCACCAAACCCTCTTCCACCGCGGTTTCAAGCCCGGCCAGGCTTTCGCCGCCCTGGGTGCAGACCACGTGGCCGTGGCGGTTGGCGGTCAGCATGGAGTCAATGATCTCCTGCTCGCTGACCCGGATCACGGTCAGCTCGTGGCCCGAGGCCTCCCTGAGCCTCTCGGAGAGGCTGATCACCCGGGGCATGGAGACCGGGTTGCCGATCATGGCCGCCTGGGCCACCGAATCCCTGACCACCACCGGAGCGAAGCGTCTTTTGGCCGCCTCGGGTTCCAGGTAGTAACGGAAGACCGGATCGGCGTGCTCGGACTGGACCCCGAAGATCCGGGGTAGGGTCCGGATCAGTCCCACCTCCAGGAGCTTGAGGAACCCGGACATAACCGCGGTCACGTTGCCGGCGTTGCCGATGGGGACGAACACGGCCAGCCCGGAGACGTCCCAGTCAAAGGCCTGGGCGATCTCGTAGGAGTAGGTCTGCTGGCCCAGGACCCGCCAGGCGTTCTTGGAGTTGAGGAGGGCCACCGGGTAGGTATCGGCCAGCCGCTCCACGACCTTCATGCAGTCGTCGAAGACCCCCGGTATCTCCAGAACCGTGGCCCCGGCCCCCAGGGGTTGGCTGAGCTGCTGGGGGGTGACCTTGCCCTGGGGGAGGAGGACCGCCGTGGAGAGGCTGCCCTTGAGGTAGGAGCCGTAGAGGGCGGCCGCGGCCGAGGTGTCGCCGGTGGAGGCGCAGAGGGCCAGGATCTTGTCCATCCGGCCCGAGTTGAGAAGGTGGTTGAGAAAGGAGACGGCCGAGGCCATGCCCCGATCCTTGAAGGAGGCCGAGGGGTTCTGGCCGTCGTTCTTGAACCAGAAGGGCCTCCCGACCTTGGCCTCCAGGGCCTTGTTGGCCGCCACCAGGGGGGTCTGACCCTCCCCCAGATAGACCACGTCCTCCAGGGGGATCAGGGGGGCCACCAGCTCGTGGAAGAGAAAGACCCCTTTCAGGGCCGGGAGGTTGAGGGTCCGGCGGAGATCGAAGATCCTCCGCCAGGTCTTCCCCGGTATCTTCTTGAGCTCATCCAGGCCCTGGTCCTCGATGAGGAGGACCGCCCCGCACCGGGGACAGGTGTAGGTCAGCCGGTCGATGTCCGGCCTGGCTCCGCAGCCCAGACAGTGATAGATCAGGCCGGGTCTGGGCCGGGGCAGAATCAGGGGCCGGACGTCCTCCGGCAGGTCTTCCGGGCGCATGGTCTCCTCCTGGATGTCTGATAGACCAGGAAGGGCCGGAAGTCAAACCAAGGCGACCGGGATTCCGAATCAGAAACCAGTCCAGCCTCCCCGGTGGTGGCCGTGTTCCGCCGGGAGGGAAAGCCGGAAAAGAGAGATGGGCTGACAAAACCCCTTGGCAGATCGGCCACCAGGCCTTATTAATCCCCCATGACCCGCAACCTCCCTCTTCCTGGCAACGGTCTCAGGGGCGTCCTCCTGGATCTGGACGGGACGGTTCTGGACTCCATGCCCTGGCACATCAGGGCCTGGCAGGAGATCTTCGGGTCCCTGGGGGTGGAGCTGGAAGACGAGTTCCTTTACCTTAACGAGGGGGCCATCGAGCACAGCCACCTCAAGGAGACCCTGGCCCAAAGGGGGCTGACCCTGGACCCTGAGCTCATGGACCGGCTCTTCGCCCGGCAGATAGAGCTCTTCAACGCCAGCTACTCGGCCCGGGTCCGGCCCTATCCGGACGCGGCCCAGGTCCTGGACCGGCTGGCCAAGGGGGGGCTCAAGCTGGGTCTGATCACCTCCTCCTCCAGCGAAGTGGTGGCCAGGGTGGCCGGGGAGGAGCTCCTGGGGAGGTTTGCGGCCGTGGTCACCGGAGACCGGGTGGCCCGGGGCAAGCCCCACCCCGAGCCCTATCTGACCGGCCTGGAGATGCTGGGCCTGAAGGCCAACCAGGCGGTGGCCGTGGAGAACGCCCCGGCCGGGATACAATCCGCCCTGGGCGCCGGTCTGATCTGTCTGGCCCTGTCCACCACCCTGGCCCCCCGACACCTCAACGAAGCGGACCTGATCTTCGGTTCCCTGACCGAGATGGCCGACCGCCTGGTTCCGGCCTGAGGCGCCCAAGCCCCTTTTCCCTTCCCGGACCGGACGGATAAAACGCCCGTTTTCAATTAAAAAGCCGAACCTGATCCTGGCAAAGACCGTCAGGACAGCCCATCGGGCCGTTGGTGAACTATTAAAAAATCACTTTTTTCAGCCAAAATGATGATAGGCGGTTGACATTAACAAAGTAAAAAGAGACTGTAATATGTGATAGGGTCAGGGAATCGCGAGGAGTGCCTGAAATGGGTCCAGCCCCTAGGGATCATGGAGAAAGGCGGGATTGATGGCGTTGACAAAAGGCCAGATCGTGGAGAGGGTCTACCGCCAGGGCGGGTTCACCAGACGCCAAGCGGCCCATTTGGTGGATTCTGTGCTGGGACTGGTTAAGAACAACATGGGCCAGGGGAGGGACCTGCTGGTCAGCGGGTTCGGCCGCTTCAACGTCCACGCCAAGCAGGCCCGGATGGGGCGCAACCCCTACACCGGGGATAAGATGGTTCTCCGGGCCAGAAGGGTGGTGACCTTCAAACCATCCCGGGTCCTCAAGCGGCGGATCAACGAAGTCTAACCACGCCAGGGGGGAGCGCTCAAGGCCGGGGGGCGGCTCCCCGGCCGTCCGGAGCCGCTTTTAACCCGTCGGCCCAAGAGCCCGGAGTGCTTCCCCGCCTCGGATCGTCGTCTACTTCCCGAATAGTAAAAAATCTCTCAAGGAAACTGATTCAAACTCCGTTCCCGAGGGGAGACGGGAGATGGGGCCCGGGTGGAGGTCCGCTCTTGACTTTCCCAGAAATGCTGGTATGTTAAACAAACTTATTACCATATGGGCAGTCAGCTTTTGGTTGAAGTGCTGGCCCATTTCATTGTTTCCATCCTCTCTGGAGGAGACTGAAAACTCCGGTCCCTGCCCAGCCCGAGTTTGATCGGGGGCTGACGAACCCAAACTTTACTCTGGCCACATCTCAGTCGGGAGAGATTAATGAACGTCGACCTCATCAACCCCTTCCTCAAGGCGACGATGAATGTCCTTAAGACCATGGCCATGGTCGTGGCCAAGCCGGGCAAGCCGTTCCTGAAGAAGGATCCTGTGGCCCTGGGCGATGTTTCGGGGATCATCGGGGTCACCGGCGACACCGAGGGGTCGCTGGCGGTGACCTTCACCGAGCCCTGCATCGTCTCCATAGTCTCCAATATGCTCGGGGAGAAGTTCGAGTCCATCAACGCCGATATTAAGGACGCCGTGGGGGAGATCACCAACATGATCTCCGGCGACGCCAGGCGCGAGCTCGGCGAAGCGGGGATGTTTCTGGAGGCGGCCATTCCCACGGTTGTCTCGGGCAAGGGCCACAGCGTGGACCATATCTCCAACTCCCCGACCATCGTCATCCCTTTTGAAACACCGGACGGATCTTTCACCGTGGAGGTCTGTTTCGTCAGGTAGCCGGAAGGAGCGGGAGCATGGCCGAAGCGGAGCTGAGTCAGATTGAGGCCGCCCTGGAGGAGCTGGCCGTGGCGGTCATGGTCGTCACCCCTGACGACCTGCCGGCCTTCGGGCGGATCCTGGAGATCGTGGAGAAGGTCGCGGCCGACAGCGCCGAGGAGGGCGAGGCCGAACTGAGTCTGATCAGCCAGGCCCTCAACCAGGGCCTGAGCCTGGCCATTCTCGAGGAACTGGAGGAGACCGAGGCCTTCTTCAAGCTCCTGCCCGAGGCGGTGGGGGCCATGCAGGACCTTATCCGGAGCCGGATCAAGGAAGGGCATCCGGGCCGGGCCCCGGAGGAGCTGATGAGGAGGCTCGGTCAAATCACCGGGGTTCAGACCCAGGCAGCCCAGGTTCAGGAGCCTGAGACCCCAGGGAAAGCGGCGGATGAGCCCGGGGAGGACAAGGACCGGGCCGAGCCGACCCCTGGAGAGACGGCCCGGGATGAAGGGGCCGGCTCCGGGGAGCCGGCCGGAGAGATCCCCTCCTTCCCGGCCGAGATCGACGAAGAGCTGGCCACCGGCTTCGTGGGCGAGTCCCTGGACCTCCTCCAGGAGATCGAGGTCAATATCCTGGCCCTGGAAAAGGACCCCTCGGATCCCGAGGTGATCAACGCCATCTTTCGCCCCTTCCACACCATCAAGGGTGTCTCCGGGTTCCTCAACCTGTCCCTGATCAACAAGTTCGCCCACCAAGTGGAGAACCTCCTGGACGAGGCCCGGTCCGGAAACATCGTCCTCGAAGGGCCCCTGGTGGACCTGGTCCTGGACGCGGTTGATTTGCTGAGGCTGATGATCACCGACCTGTCGGTCTTCCTCCAGAACCAGACCCAGCCCCGGGAAGGATACGCCCTGGAGGCCTTTTTCCAGCGGATCAAGATCTGTCACGAGGCGGCCCTGGCGGCCAAGCAGGGCGATCCGGCCAAGCTGGGCCAGATCATGATCGCCCAGGGTTCGGCCAAACCCGCGGACGTGGAGCGGGGGCTGGCCGCTCAGGCGGAGAGCCAGAAGCCCCTGGGCACGATCATGATCGAGTCCAGCCTGGCCAGCCCCAAGTCGGTGGCCCGGGGGCTGCGGGATCAGCGGGCGGCCGCCCCGGAGGTTCAGTCGATCAAGGTCGACACCACCAAGCTGGACAACATGGTCGACGCCGTGGGCGAACTGGTGATCGCCCTCTCTTTGGTCAGCGAGAATCCCAAGTTCGCCACCATCAAGGACCAGAAGCTGGAACGGGACATGGGCCAACTGGGCCGGATCACCTCCGAGCTCCAGAAGACGGCCATGTCGCTCCGGATGGTTCCCATCAAGCAGACCTTCCAGCGGATGAGGCGGGTGGTCAGGGACCTGTCCCAGAAATCGGGCAAACCGGCCCAATTGATCATGGAAGGGGCGGAAACCGAGATCGACCGGACCATGGTCGAATCCATTTACGACCCCATGGTTCACATGGTCCGCAACTCCATGGACCACGGCCTGGAGAACAAGGAGGGGAGACGAAAGGCGGGCAAGCCGGAAGAGGGGATGGTCGCCCTGCGGGCCTACCACCAGGGGGGCAAGATCGTCATCGAGATCGAGGACGACGGGCGGGGCCTGGACCCGGAAAAGATCCTGGCCAAGGCCCGGGAGAGGGGTTTGGTGGGACCGGAGGCCAACCTCTCCGATAACGAGATCTACCAACTCATCCTCCAGCCCGGCTTCTCCACGGCCGAGAAGATCACCGACATCTCCGGCCGCGGGGTGGGGATGGACGTGGTCCGGGAGGCGGTGGAAGGACTGCGGGGCAACCTGGAGATCTCCTCCAAGCTCGGCCTGGGTTCCAAGTTCACCATCCGGCTTCCCCTGACCATGGCCATCATCGAAGGCATGATCGTCGCCGTGGCCGGCGAGCGTTACATCATCCCTGCCCTGAGCGTGGCCGAGGTCCTCAAGCCCGACCAGGAGGCCTTCCACACCACCTCCGGCGGCAAGGGGGAGATGGTCATGGTTCGGGGCCGCCTTCTGCCGCTGGTCCGCCTGGACTGCCTCTTCGGCTCGGACGGCACGGACGAGGGCAAGGACCGGATCGTCGTCGTGGTGGAGAGCGAGGCCAAGCTCAAGGCCATCCAGGTCGATGAGCTGCTGGGCAAGCAGGAGGTGGTCATCAAGTCCCTGGGCGGGGCTCTGGGCCACCTCAAGGGCCTCTCCGGCGGGGCTATCCTGGGTGACGGCCGGGTGGGGCTGATCCTGGATGTGGCCGGACTGTTCTACATCGCCGAGCATGAAGGCAACGAAGCGGCGGGGGGCAAACTCAAGACCGAACCTGAGCCCGAGGCTGAGCAGGAAGCCGGGGCCGGGGTGTAGGGACAAGAAGGGCCTGCCAGGATTGATCCAGGGACAGAAAAAAAGGGCTTTGCCAAGGTCGAGAGCGCGCTCGTGCGCCGGGGGGGAGCTGTCCCTCGATGATTTCGAGCGTTTCCGGACCTTGATCTACTCCTCTTCGGGGATCTCCCTCTCAGACGACAAAAAGCACCTCCTCCGCAACCGCCTGGGCAAGCTGATAAGACAGGGAGGCTTTGCCTCCTACGAGGAGTACTACAACCACGTCGTCGAGGACTCCAGCGGCCAGGAACTGATCAGGCTGATCGACCGGATCTCCACCAACTTGACCTACTTTTTCCGGGAGCCAAAGCACTTCGAGCTTCTCAGGGAGAGCGTGATCCCGGCTCTTCTGGAGGAAAAACGGCGCAAGGGGGTGCGACGCCTCCGAGTCTGGTCGGCCGCCTGCTCCACCGGTGAGGAGCCGTACTCCCTGCTGATGACCTTCCTCCCCCTCATTGAGCCGCTCAACGCCTGGGATTTCAGGCTCCTGGGCTCCGATATCTCGACCCAGGTTCTGGCCAGGGCCAAAGCCGGGATCTACTCCAAGGAGCAGATAAAGGGCCAGGAGGCCATCCAGATAAGCCGTTTCTTCGAGCGGATTTCGACCGGTCTGACCATCAAGCCGGCGGTGAAAAAGTACGTTACCTTCGCCCGGATAAACCTCCAGGAGCCGTTTCCGGTCAAGGGCCCCTTTGACCTCATTTTCTGCCGCAACGTGATGATCTACTTTGATCAGGAGACCAGGGCCAGGTTGATCAACCGCTTTCACGAGGTCCTGGCCCCCGGCGGCCATCTCTTTATCGGCCATTCGGAGAACCTGACCGGGCTCCAGCATCAGTTCAAGTACGTCTGTCCGGCCGTCTATCGCAAGTAGCCGCGGACATGGGGATGGAATCAAGATGAACCTGGTGGTCGGCGTGGCCGACATGAAAGCCTCCAACCAACGCAACTCAACCCTGATCACTTACTCCCTGGGCTCATGTCTGGGGGTCTGCGTTTACGATCCCGAGGTCAAGGTCGGCGGCCTGCTCCACCTGATGCTGCCCGAGTCCAAGATCGACAAGGCCAAGGCCCAGGCCAACCCGTTCATGTTCGCCGACACGGGAATCCCGCTGCTCTTTAAGGAGGTCTACCGGCTGGGAGGGGTCAAGAGCCGTCTGGTGGTCAAGCTGGCCGGTGCTTCCCAGATCCTGGACAGCGCCGGGGTGTTCAACATCGGCAAGCGGAACTACCTGGCCGCCCGGAAGATCCTGTGGAAAAACAACGTCCTGATCAAGTCCGAGGACGTGGGGGGGATGATTCACCGGACGGTCAAGCTGGAGCTGGCCAGCGGCCGGACCACGGTCAAGATCACCGGCGGGGAGGTCAAACCGCTATGACTTCCAAGGTCAATGAGATAGTCGCCGCCATCAAGGAGCTTCCACCCTTCCCCAAGGTGGCCCAAAGGATCATGGTTATGCTCGACGACCCCCACGTGGCGGTCTCCAAGCTGGCCGAGGTGATCCAGCTCGATTCCTCCCTTACGGCCAACGCCCTCAAAACGGTCAACTCGGCCCTCTACGGCCTGCCCAAGAGGGTGGACAGCATCAACACCGCCCTGACCCTGTTGGGAAACAAAAGGTTCAAGGAGGTGGTGGTGACCTCCTTTACCGCCTCTCTCCTGAACTCCGCCCAGCCGGGCTACGACATGTCCAGAGGGGAGCTGTGGAGGCACTCCCTGGCCACGGCCCTGATGACCCAGGTCATCTCCGAGATGGCCGGCCAGGAGTCCGATCCAGGCCTTTACACCGCGGCCCTTCTTCACGACATCGGCAAGGTGATCCTAAGCTCCTTTATCGGCGAGGAGATTCCCCACATCCTGGACCTGGTCAACAGCCGCGGACGGTCCTTCCTGGAGGCCGAGAGGGAGGTCCTGGGCCTGGACCACGCCCGCCTGGGGGGGCTGATCGCTAAAAATTGGGATTTCTCAACCCAGATGGAGGCTCTGATCAGCTTTCATCATGAGCCGGAGAAGAAAGAGGACTGGCTGGGTTTGGCTGTGCTATATCTAGCCAATCTTGTCTGCGGGATGATGGGTCTCGGCGGCGGGGTGGACGGTCTGGCCTACCGGGGGCGGGAAAAGGTGATGAAATTTTTAGGGTTCAGGGAGAAGGACCTGGAATTGGCCATGGCCGAGCTCCACGTGCGTCTGGTCAAGGCGGAGTCCATCCTGGAGACGGATGACTAGACGGAGGTTGAGATGGGTTACAAACTCCTTATAGTCGACGACTCGTTGTCTATGAGGTTGATCATCAAGAAGATGGTGGAGATGTCCGGTTTTGAGGTGGAGCAGTGCCTCCAGGCCGGCAGCGGTCAGGAGGCGCTGAAGATCCTGACTGAAAACAAGGTTGATCTGGTCCTGTCCGATATCAACATGCCGGAGATGTCCGGGATAGAGCTTCTGGCCAAGATCAAGGGGGACCCGTCCCTCTCGGCTATTCCGGTGATCATGATCAGCACCGAGGGCAGCGAGGAACGTCAAAAGGAAGCCCGGGACCTGGGCGCCGCCGGCTATCTCCGGAAGCCGTTCCAGCCGGAGGAGGTGGGAACGGTCCTTCAAAAGCTCATGGGAGGTTTAGGGTGAGCACCACCGGCTCCGTCCAACTCCTGGCCCAGGCCGCGGAAGAGGTTCTGGGGACGATGTTCTTTTCCTTTGTCGACCCGGTCGCCTCCATCGAGGATCTCATGGAAGGTCCGGTTCTGACCCAGGTCCTGAAGGGCTCTTTGAAGTTTCGGGGACCGGTCAAGGGCTCGGTGGAGGCCTTCTGTGCCTTGGGCAGCTGCCGCACCCTGGCCGCCAACTTCCTTGGCCAGGAGGAGGAGGAGCTGAGCCAGGAGATGGTTCAGGACGCTTTCAAGGAGATGACCAACATGGTCGTGGGCCGCTTTCTGGCCCTGATGGAACCGGAGCGGGTCTGTGAGCTGGGGCTGCCCGAGGTCGAGGTTCAACCCTCCCTGGACCTGGGCGAACTTCTGGCCCGGCCCGAGGAGGCCCTGGTCCTGGATGCCGGGGAAGGGGTGGCCGTCTTCCATCTCCGATTGGAGAAATAAAGATGATCAAGGTTCTGGTGGTGGACGATTCGGCGGTGGTCCGCAAGATGTTTGTCGAAGCCCTTTCAGGGGAGAAGGATATCGAGGTGGTGGGGACCGCCCCCGATCCTTATGTGGCCCGGGACAAGATCGTCCACCTCAAGCCGGACGTCATCACCCTGGATATCGAGATGCCCCGGATGGACGGCTTGACCTTTCTGCGCAAGCTGATGCGGCATTTGCCGATTCCGGTGGTCATCGTCTCCTCCTTGACCCCCAAGGGCTCCGCCACGGCCCTGGAGGCCCTGGAGCTGGGCGCGGTGGAGGTCCTCTCCAAGCCGGGCTCGGCCTACTCCTTGGGAGAGATGAGCCTCCAACTCGGGGACAAGATCAGGGCCGCGGCCAGGGCCGGGGTAAGAAAGGCCTCCCCGACGCCCGCGGCCGCGCCCAAACCTCTCGGCCGGCCCATGTCCGCCCTGACCGAAACGACCAACAAGATCATGGCCATCGGAGCCTCCACCGGGGGGACCGAGGCCCTCAAGGTGGTCCTTTCCCGATTTCCCATGAACGCCCCGGGGACCCTGGTCGTCCAGCACATGCCGGCCAACTTCACCACCGCCTTTGCCGCCAGGCTTAACGAGCTCTGCCAGATCAAGGTCAAGGAGGCCGTCGACGGGGACTCGGTGGTGCAGGGGGTCTGCCTCATCGCCCCGGGGAACTATCACATGGTTCTCCGCCGCTCGGGAGCCAGGTACTACGTCAACGTCCTGACCGGACCGATGGTCCACCACCAGCGTCCGGCGGTGGATGTTCTCTTCGAGTCGGTGGCGCAGGTGGCGGGAGCCAACGCGGTGGGGGTGATCCTGACCGGAATGGGGGCCGACGGGGCCAAGGGGCTGCTCTCCATGAAGCAGTCCGGGGCCAAGACGGTGGCCCAGAACGAAGAATCCTGTGTCGTCTTCGGCATGCCCAAGGAGGCCATCAAAATGGGCGGGGTGGATAAGGTGGTTCCCCTTTCCGCCGTTGCCGATACCGCACTTAAGATGCTATAAGATTTTGGAACTTTGGAGGTTCTAAAAGATGCCCGATTTGAACATGAAGATTCTGGTGGTCGACGATTTCGCCACCATGCGCCGAATCATCAAAAACATCCTCCGCCAGCTTGGCTACAAGAATATCGAGGAGGCCGACGACGGCGAGGCCGGGCTGGACATGCTCAAATCCCAGCCCTTTGATTTCGTCGTTTCCGACTGGAACATGCCCAAGATGAGCGGCCTGGAGCTGCTCAAGGCGGTCCGGTCCGACGAGCAGCTGGCCGACATGCCGTTTTTGATGGTCACCGCCGAGGCCCAGAAGGAGAACGTCATCGAGGCGGTCAAGGCCAAGGTCTCCAACTACATCATCAAGCCTTTCACCGCCGAGACCCTGGCCGAAAAGATCGCTAAAATCTTTGATTGATCGGCTGAACATCAAAGGGTGGAGGAGGCCCAAGGCGGCCGAGCCCCGGAGCCGGGGGGAGGTCTTACCGGGCCGAATTAAGACCAACCGGCAGCCCTCAAGGAGCTTCCGGCGGAGGCCGAGGTGATTAAAGCCATCCGGGCAGGATTGGCCGATCCCAACCCCAATATCCGCCAGGGAGCCGTTGTTCTGGCCGGAACCACGGGCGACCGGACCCTGGTCGGGGCCGTGGCCGGCCTCCTCAACGACCAGTTCTGGCAGGTCCGGGAGAAGGCCGCCTGGGCCTTGGGCAAGCTGGGCGACAGCTCGGCCTCCCCGGTCCTGATGAAGCTCCTGGGGGCCAACAAGACCGTCCTCCTGAAACGGATTCTGGACACCCTGGGCCAGGTGGCCGAGGAGGACCCCTCGGCCAAGGACAAGGACCAGGAACCGCCCCAGGTCCGCCGGGCGGCCGCCCTGGCCCTGGCCCGGTTGGAGCAGGAGGCGGTCACCGGGCCTCTCCTGAAGGCCTATGAGTCGGCCAACGTCAACATCAAGGCCGCCGCGGTGGGGGGCCTGGGCAACCTGAAGGTCACCAGCGCGGCCGGGATCTTCCTGGAGTGCGCCAGGAACTCCGACCCGACCCTGCGGGCCGTCGGGGCCACGGCCCTGGGCAAGATCAAACACCATGAGGCCTTGGCCGACCTGATCGGGCTGACCACTGACGAGAAGTGGACGGTCCGGCGGGAGGCCCTGATCGCCCTCAACCATCTCAAGAGCGACGAGGCCTTCGAAGCCATCTGGGCCTGCCTGAAAGACCCCCGGCCCGAGGTCAGGAGGGTGGCCGTGGTGGCCGTGGGCAACACCCGCCGGCCCGAGGCGGTGGAAGGGCTGGTGGGGATTCTCCGCTCCGACCGGGCCCCGGAGGTTCGCCGGGCGGCCATCGCCGCCCTGGCCGGTCTGGGCTCGGTGGAGATCCTGGACAGCCTGGGTCAGGCCCTTGGCGATCCCGACGAGACGGTCAGGAGTGAGGCCGCCAGGGCCGCGGTCAGGCTGGTGGAGCGGGACTGAGGGATGGCCCCGGCAAGACCTATCCTGATCCTCAGCCCTTCGGAGGAGGAAGATCTTAGGGCCCTCCTGGCCGAGGCCGGGTTCATGGTCGAGGCCTGTTCCGGCTTCCACGAGCTCCTGGCCCGCGATCCAAAGCCGAGCTACAGCTACATTCTGGCCGATCTGGCCAACTCCCAGGAGGCGCTCACCGACCGGGTCAGGCGCCTGGCGACCCACTTCCCCCGGACCAGGCTGGTGATCCTTGACGACGGGTTGGGAATCAGGACCGCGGTGGAGGCGGTCAAGGCCGGGGCCTACGACTACCTGGCCAAGCCTTTTTCGCCGGCCCAGCTGCTGGAGATCATCGGCCAAGGCGGGGAGGGGACCGGAGACAGCCTGCCCGGCCTCCACTTCTCTTTTGGAACCATCGTTGGCTCAAGCCCCAGGATCATGCAGGTCTTTGAGCTCATCTCCAAGGTGGCGGGAACCGACTCCACGGTCCTGATCACCGGCGACTCGGGCACGGGCAAGGAGCTCATCGCCAGGGCCATCCACCTGGAGTCGGCCCGGGCGGGCCGACCCCTGGTCCCGGTCAACTGCGGGGCCATCCCCGAGGAGCTCCTGGAATCGGAGCTTTTCGGCCACGAGAAGGGGGCCTTCACCAGCGCCATCAGGACCAGGATCGGCCGCTTTGAGCTGGCCGAGGGGGGAACCGTCTTTCTGGACGAGATTGGCGAGATGAGCCCTCAGCTCCAGGTCAAGCTCCTCAGGGTCCTTCAGGAAAGGCAGTTCGAGAGGGTGGGCGGGACCAGGACCATCACCGCCGACATCCGGGTGGTGACCGCCACCAACCAGAACCTCAAGGAGGCGGTCAAAGAGGGCCGGTTCAGGGAGGACCTTTACTACCGCCTGGACGTGATCCCCATCCTGGCCCCCCCCTTAAGGGAGAGGCGGGAGGACATCCCCCTCCTGGTGAAGTACTTTTTGGACCGGTTCAACCAGGCCAGGCCCAGCGGCGTGACGGGGATCGGACGGGCCGCCCTGGAGGTCCTGACGGCCTATGATTGGCCGGGCAACGTCAGGGAGCTGGAGAACCTGGTGGAGCGGATGGTCATTCTCTCCGACGGCCCCCTGATCGGCTTAAAGGACCTCCCGGAGCGCTTCTCCGGCCGACGGTCGGCCCCCCTGTCCGGAGGCCCGACCCTGCCCGCGGACGGCTTCAACCTGAACCGGCACCTGGCCCAGGTGGAGGAGGATCTCATCCGTCAGGCCCTGGAGAAAGCCGGCGGGGTCAAGAAGAGGGCGGCCGACCTGCTGGGCCTCAACCGGACCACCCTGGTGGAGAAGATGAAGAAGAAGGGGATCCAGTGACCGCCCGGCGATGATCCGGACCGTTCGGCGAGAGATCGTCGCTTTCCCCGCCCCCCCGGAATTATCATTTTCCTCAACATGCCGGAGTGATAGGCTGGCCCTGAGGGGGGAGGCGGCCTTTACCGGCCGCCTGAAAAGAGAGGCGAAGATGAAGATCAAGGCGGTTTTGTTGGTTTTGGTGTTCTTGTCCTGGGCCTCGACCGGTTGGGCCGGCTGGATAATCGAGGAGGAGGACGAGGACGGCCGGAAGGGCACCGTCTACATCCAGGAGAACAAGCTCAAGTCAGAGGATCAAGACCTGATTATTATTTATGATCTTGACAATGAGACGCTCTCTATCCTGGAGCCGCGGCAGAAGGTTTTCTGGTCGGGCAAGCCCGAGTCCTTCCTGGAGGAGATGAGGAAGGCCATGACCGCCCAGATGGAGGGGATGCTCAAAACCCTTCCCCCCGAGGAACGGGAGGCGGCCAAGAAGCAGATGCAGGCCCCGGAGAAAAGCGCGGGGGCGGAGGAGCAGGTCGACGTGGTTATAAAACGGACCGGCCGGACCGCCGTCATCGCCGGCCACCAGACCAAGATGTACCAGGTCTGGTTCGAGGGGGAGCTGAGACAGGAGCTCTGGATCGCCGAAAGCGTGACCGCGGCCAAGGAGTTCGATCTCAACAGGATGGCCGAGATCCTGGGGGCCCTGGACGGTCTGGGCGAGGATGGGTTCGACGACCTGGCCCCGCCGATCATCGAGCTCATGACCAAGGGCTACCCCTTGAAGACGGTGGACTACCTGGGCGACGATGAAAAGGCGATCACCACCGTAACCCGGGTGGTCCAGAAAAAGCTGGACCGGGCCGTATTTCAACCGCCGGCCGAGTTTCGGAAAAAGAAGCTGGCCGAGGTCATGGGCCTGGGACAATAACCGGGGCCGGGGGGAGGCGGGCCCTCCCGGCCAACCCGGCGAGGTCCGGGATTTGGGCCCGGGGCTGCCGGAGGAGCCGTTTCAAAAAATCCCCTCGGGCCCGGTCTCTACGTCAGATTCAAAGCATGATCCTTAAAACATTATCATATCTTCCTCCGGTTACGTTTCTTCGCCCTCCTTGACCTCGAACCCGAATGAAAGCTCTGAAACCGCTTCTGGTCTCGGCCTGGAGGGCCGTCTTTTACCAAAACGTTCCTTCCTGCCGCCAATCTTTTGACATTAGCTCCCTGTGAAATCCGGCCTCTTCCCTCCGGCCGGATAAAATCGCGTTATCCCGAGATGTTATGGATCGCCAGGGGGCCGGGTACGGTTGGCCCGGTTATTGCTTGGTTGTGGTCCGGAGCAGAAGGGAGAGCTTTGTGTCAGGGCCCAAACGAACAACCCGGCCCCGCAGATGCCTGGCCGGGCTGGTCTGCCTGGCGGTCCTGCTCTGGGCCGGGCCGGGCCGGGCCAGCCTGATCAAGAACATCCGCCTGGGGCAGCACCCGGATCACACCAGGCTGGTGGTCGACCTGGATGGGCCCTTTGCCTTCCGAATGGAGAGGCCCGAGCCCAGGAAGATCAGGGTCGATCTGGAAAAGGTCAGCTTGAGCGGGGACCTTTCCTGGACCAGGCCGGGGCTGGGCGGGGTGGAGCGCTACCGGATCTCCAAGTCCGGATCAGGGGTCCTGCTGGAGGTCTGGCTGAAGGAGGAGGGGCGGGTCAAGGCCTTTCCCTGGGAGGAGGCCCAGCGGCTGGTGATCGACATCCAAGGCTCCGGGGCGGAGGTCAAGGCTTCGGCCAAGAACAGGCTTGAGCCGATCATCCCTCCTCCCGGGAGGCCCTCGGGGATCCAAGAGACCGAGCTCGGCCCCCGGCCTCCGGAGCCGCAACCGGTCCAGGAAGGGGATAGTCCCCCTCCGGCCCCGGACAGGGGAGAAAAACATTCCCCCGGCCGGCTCCCCTCCGTCGCGGTTCCAACCCCGGTTCAACCGGCCCCGGAAGCCGGGAGGCCAAAGCTCAACCCCAGCGACACCCTGGGCTTTTTCCTGGCTTCGGAGCCGGTGAAGCTGCCCCCGGAAAACGGGGGGGCTGGGGAGGCCACCACAACCGTCGAGGAGCCGTACGGCCGGCTCATGGAGGATCGGACCCCTGAGGGGGGGACCTCCCGCCTGACCAGGAGGATAGGCGTCCCCGCCGCCGGAAAGGAGCCCGGCGGGGAAGGCTACAGCCAGCTCTTGGAGCCGCAGGATAAGGAGAGCGGATCGGCCAGGCTGACCATGAGAATCGGCCTGGAGGAAGGAGAGCGGCGGCCTGGCTCCCGGGGCGGATCGGGCTGGGGCTCGGTCTCCCGGCCCATAATCGGCCGGTCCGAACCCCCGGAGACGGCCACCACCTTGGGCCTGACGGTCAGGATCAGGCCGGAGCCGCTCGAGGATACGGGCCCGGTGGTGGAGGACAGCCCGTCCCCGGGCGAGACCCAGCCCAGGCCGGACCAGGTGGCCGCCGAGGCCAAGGCCCTGGCCGTGGAGGCTAAGGGCGAGAGGGAGATGAATCTGGTCACCGCCCGGGATTCGCTCCAGCGCGGGCTGGACCTGTTCCAGAAAAACCGCTTCGCCGAGGCCCTGGATCTTTTCCAGGAGGCCGAGGCCCTCTCCCCCCAGTCCGAGGTGGGGGAGAAGGCCCTCTATCTCCAGGCCGACTGCGAGTTCAAGCTTTTCAAGGAGACCGGGTTCCCTCCCTTTGACCAGGTCGAGCGGGCCTACCAGAAGGCGGTGGGGGCTTTCCCGGACTCGGCCGAGACCGGCCGGGCCCTGCTCCGGATGGGGATCGCCAACTACGAGGGCGGAAACGCCGACAAGGCCAGGGGCTTTCTCAACCTGGTCATCAAGGAGCATCCCCAAAGTCAGGAAGCGGTGGAGGCCAAGATCACCCTGGCCCGGCTGTTTCTGGATGAAAACCAGCCCAAGCCGGCCATCATGCTCCTCCGGGAGAGCATCTCCCAAAGCCCCCAAAGCCCCCAGGTCAAGACGGCCCTCTGGTACCTGGGTCGGGTCCTGTTCGAGATCGGCCGCTACGTTGAGGCCGACCAGAGGCTGGCCGAGATAATCAAGCGCTGGCCGGAGTTCATCTACCAGGAGCCGATGATTCTCTATTACCTGGGCGAGACCTCCTTCAGGCTGGACAGGATGGAGGACGCCCGCCGCTACCTCTACTGGGTCCTCAACGTCTCCCCCGAGACGGCCAACCAGGACCTGGTCCTGACCAGGCTGGGGGAGACCCACCGCCTTCAGGGAGACCTGAAAAGGGCGGCCACCCTCTACACCGAGGCCAGGCGGCTCTTCCCGGACTCGGACGGCGGCCTCATCGCCCAGATCAGGCTGGCCGAAACCAGAAACCAGAAGGTGACCCTGGGCAAGCCGGCCGAGCTGGACAAGGTCCTGGGGATCGAGATCAGCAAGGACGCGGAGAAAACCTACCGCCAGATAATGAAAAACCATTCCGATAAGTCCGTGGGCGAGCTGGCCATGCTTAAGCTGGGGGCCCTCCAATACCAGGAGGGCAACTTCCAACAATCCTTCGAGACCCTGAAATCACTTCTGACCACCCATCCGGGGACCGAGTTCTTTCGGGACGCCGCCTTCGCCCTCCGCCAGGCCTTTGATCAGCGGATGAGACAGCTGGCGGCGAGCAAGGATGTTTTCAAGCTGATCGACTTCTACCAGTC
>Ga0068714_10003294_pt1 | contig 19369 bp, 18 predicted proteins | sample MTBNYHSulfiMetaG_FD_62988 | JGI IMG/M metagenome (GOLD analysis project Ga0068714, IMG submission 62988) | Enrichment culture microbial communities from rom New York Harbor, USA that are MTBE-degrading - MTBE-NYH (New York Harbor Sulfidogenic)... | ecosystem: Environmental > Aquatic > Marine >... | reverse complement strand
CGAAATGCTCCTTTTTTAAGGTTAAATGTTTTTGGTGAAATTCATTTTAACCAATATTTGCGGGCATTTCGAGTGTTTTTTTGGTAAAAACTATCTTTATTGCACTTGGTTAGGGGCTAGGTATCCCAGAGCGATTAAAGGAACAAATTATTCAGGCGATTTTGGGCAAGGGAAAAACTGCGATTTATGCGCGAATTGCGATAATGCCATGGGCACCATACTTATTTGCTTGGGATGTGCAGTTTGCTAAGACTCATCTGCTCCCGCTTTTCGATTGGGATATTGACCGATCAATAGCTAAACAGACTTGGTCTGTTTATATCCGCTATCGCCGATGGGCGCGCGTTGATATAGAAAAGCTGCTTATACCCTACTACCAGCAGTTGGTAACTCAACTGAATGCAAATAAAAAATGGGAGGAAATTCTTTTAAAAAGCAATTCACTACATAATCTTGGGTTCCATCTTGCCGGACTTGTTATGCGTGTCATTTCAAATCCACTACAGTCGGGATTTATAAGCGGTGTCATTCCATTATTATCTGAGGATTTGCGTGGTTCATTAGCACATGGTATGGGCATTTTTCTAAAGGAATTGAAACCCGAAGAACAAAAAGAAAAGTGGATTTTATGGATTAAGGAATATATTGAGAACAGATTAAATGGCATACCCTCTCACTTTTCTTATAAGGAAACAAGGAATTTTGCCGAATGGTGTTTGTATCTCGATGATTTATTTCCTGAATTAGTCGAATTGCTTGCAAAGATGTCTTTAGAAAAAGTTTTTGCTTATAGCCATACTAAGAACATGCTTGATAATCCTCTGCTTGATAAGTATCCTGTGGAAGCGTGTCGATTTTGCGTCATTGTCATGAAAGCGGAGGATTTTCCATACCTGCATGGCCATTTGTTGGAACTATTAACCAAATTTGAACGATTAATTAGCGGTAGTAACTGGTTAGTGAAATTCAAGGAAGAGTTATACAAAAGAGGGTGGAATTCTAAGGAAAATTAATGAAGCGAAGGGATGAGACGTTGTTAACAACAAAACTTTACTGAGTTCGCCACGCTTCTCAGCGCCGCACGACGGGTATCAGAAAATTAAAAAGTTGCACTCACTAAAGAAATTTTTCAAGTGGTAAAATGTCAGGAATAATTACGTTGTGAGTTACCGGCAGGTGTAAATCTTGCGAGATTATAATCCGGCTTCGGTTGCGGTCTTATGGTGGTGAGAGTGATATGTTTGTCATCGTTTGTAGGAGATTGGATAATGACTTATTCCAGATTTGAAGAACTCCCTGTTTGGAAGGAAGCGATTGTGTTGGTGGAAGCCGTCTACAACATGACAGAATCCAAGGAATGGACCAGCAGCCGCAGTTTCCGAGATCAGTTGGAGAGAGCCGCGCTTTCGGTGTCCAATAACATCGCTGAGGGTTTTGAGCGCGGCACGACCAATGAGCTTTTGGCTTTTCTCTATATTGCACGCGGCTCAGCCGGAGAAGTTCGATCCATGCTTTGTTTTCTTGAACGCCGGAAAGGATATGACGATTTCAAATCTCAAATTTCAAATTTGAAATCTTTAGCCGAGAGTTGTTCGCGGCAATTACGCGCCTGGGCTGACCATTTGCAGAATTCGGATATTCAGGGTCAACGGCATCTAAATAAAAAAACACAGGTGAGTTACCATTCAAAAAGAGATTCGAAAGAATTTCAACAACAACTTTGGGAAAAATTGTCGCCGGATCATCCGTTGCGAAGAGATAAACAATAATGCTGAAAATAAAAGAATGCCTTATTCAAGGGCATCGGCCCTGCCAAAGGTTTCGGCTGCTTATCCTATCCTAACTCAAGTTCCATTTCCTCAAGTTTTTTTATCCGGTCGCGGAGTTCGGCGGCCTGCTCAAACTCAAGCTGCCGGGCGGCTTCGCGCATCTGTTTTTTGAGTTTTTCAATCTCTTTCGGAACGTCTTTGAGTGCCCGGTATTCTCTCATTGGTTCTGCCACTGCGGGCACGGTGAGGTAATCAGCCTCATAAATTGAAGCCAGCACATTGCGGATATCTTTTTTGATTCCTTCGGGGGTAATTTTATTCTTCCGGTTATACTCGGATTGAATTTTGCGGCGCCGATTGGTTTCTTTAAGCGCGGTCTTCATGGAATTGGTAACCAGATCACCGTACATGATCACCGTGCCGTTGAGGTTTCGCGCCGCTCTCCCGCAAGTCTGGATCAATGCCCGGGCGGATCGGAGGAACCCTTCTTTATCCGCGTCCAGAATAGCAACGAGGGATACTTCCGGCAGGTCAAGGCCTTCACGCAGGAGGTTGACTCCGATTAGCACATCAAAAGTTCCCAGGCGCAGGTTGCGGACAATCTCGATACGCTCTAACGTGCCAATATCCGAATGGAGGTACTTTGCTTTTACTCCCAGGTCAGAGTAATACTCGGTTAAATCTTCGGCCATCCTTTTGGTGAGTGTGGTTACCAGCACCCGCTCCTTGCGTTTGGTTCGGATGCGGATCTCCTCGAGCAAATCGTCCACCTGATGGGCGGCGGGTTTTACCTCAATTTGGGGATCCATAAGACCGGTGGGTCGGATAACCTGTTCGATAACTTTTCTCGCGCAGATTTTTAATTCATAATCAGCCGGAGTGGCGGAGACATAGATAACCTGTTTGAGCCGGAAATTAAATTCCTCAAAGGTGAGCGGCCGGTTATCAAGAGCAGAAGGAAGACGGAATCCGTAGTCCACCAAAGTCTCTTTGCGAGAACGGTCGCCCCGGTACATGCCCTGAATCTGGGGGATGGAGACATGGCTTTCATCAATAAACAAAAGAAAGTCTTCCGGAAAATGATCAATGAGGACTGAAGGCGGATCGCCCGGCTTACGGCCATCGAGGTGGCGGGAGTAATTTTCAATGCCGGTACAGTACCCCATCTCTTCCAGCATCTCCAGATCAAAGTTGGTTCTTTGTTCTATCCGCTGAGCTTCGAGGAGTTTATTGCGGGCGTAAAGCTCTTTAAGATGGTCAACCAGTTCCGCCTTAATTGTCTGAACCGCTTTCTCTAATTTATCCTGGGGAGTAACATAGTGACTGCCCGGATAAATGGCAACTTTTTTAAGCTGCCTCAGGACCTTTCCTCTGAGCGGATCAATTTCATGGATGCCTTCAATCGTATCCCCGAAAAACTCTATGCGGATGGCCTTATCTTCTTCGTAGGCCGGGAAAATTTCCACCATATCGCCCCGCACCCGAAAAGTTCCCCGATAAAAATCAATATCATTGCGCAGGTACTGAATTTCCACCAGCTTGGCAAGCACCTCATCCCGGTCTTGTTCAGTATGCGCTTCGATTTCCACCAGCATACTGTGATAATCTTCAGGTGAACCGATACCGTAGATACACGAAACACTGGCGACAATGATAACATCTCTCCGCTCCCACAGAGAGTGAGTGGCCGAATGGCGCATTTTGTCGATGTGTTCGTTAATGGAAGCGTCCTTTGCGATATAGGTGTCCGTCTGAGGCACATACGCTTCGGGCTGGTAATAATCATAGTAGCTGACAAAGTATTCGACCGCATTGTCAGGGAACAGGACTTTAAATTCCTCGTAAAGCTGAGCCGCTAAGGTTTTATTGTGAGAAATGACCAGGGTTGGTTTCTGGACCTGTTCAATCACATTGGCCATGGTGAAGGTTTTCCCGGAGCCGGTAACCCCAAGCAGACACTGGTGGGTCTTTCCCGCTAATACCCCTTTAGTCAATTTTTTGATGGCCTGAGGCTGGTCTCCTTTGGGGGTATAGGGGGAAACCAGTTTAAAATTCATGTGATTTTCCAGGTGGTTTTATCTCGTCCGTCTTCAAGGATGATATTTTTTTTGAACAGAAAATCGCGGATCTCATCCGCGCGGTTCCAGTTTTTTTCCCTTCGAGCTTGATTGCGCTCCTCAATCAGTTTTTCAATTTCATCTACGGGGATATCCAGATCCGATAATTTCTGATTTTTGAACAGCGCGAGGAAGTCTTGAGGTTTTACCTGAAAAAGTCCTAACACCGTGCCGATTTTTGAAAAAGCCTTGCGGGCCAGAGCAAAAACACTGCGGGCGAAATCGGTTTTTTTAAACTCAGGGTCAGAAAGAAAGCGGTTAAGCGCACGGACAGCATTATACACATGTCCGAGTGCGAGCGCGGTATTAAAGTCTTCATCCATGGCTTGTTCGAACTGGACAATGAGCGTTTTTATCTCTTCATAAAGTTCTTTGTCTCGGGTGCCCAATCCTTCTTCGCTAACCTCAGGGAAATCCTTTCGCTCGAGGAGTGCGTCGAGTTCGGCAAGAGTGGTATAAATCCGCTCGAGTCCGGCGTTGGCGTCATTCATAGTTTCAGCAGAAAAGTCAACCGGCGAGCGGTAATGATGGGAAAGAAGAAAGAGCCGGACCACCTCCGGGTGATACTTTTTTAAAATGTCTTTAATGGTAAAGAAGTTTCCCAGGGATTTCGACATTTTTTCCTGATTAATGTTGACAAAGCCGTTATGAATCCAGTAGCGGACAAAGCTCTTGCCGGAAGCGGCTTCCGCCTGAGCGATTTCATTTTCATGGTGGGGAAAGATGAGGTCCCGTCCTCCGCCATGAATATCAATCGTCTCTCCCAGATATTTCTGGCTCATCGCGGAACATTCAATGTGCCAGCCGGGTCTTCCCTCACCCCAGGGACTTGGCCAGAGCGGCTCGCCGGGCTTTGATTTTTTCCAGAGGGCAAAGTCCCGGGGGTCTTTTTTGCGCTCGTCAGTTCCTACCCGCGCTCCGGCCATCTGCTCGTCCGGATTTTTTTTGGATAACTTTCCGTATTCCGAAAACTTACTGACCTCAAAGTAAACATCCCCATCCAGTTCATAAGCATAGCCTTTTTCAATGAGGGTCGTAATAATTTTTATCATATCCGGGATGTGTTCCGTGGCCAACGGTTCAAGCGTGGGCGTTTCATTGCCGAGCGCGCGAGTGTCGTCGGTATACTCGCGAATATAGGTTTCCGCGATCGTCTTCCAAGAAACCCCTTCCTTATTCGCGCGGTTGATGATTTTGTCGTCAACATCAGTAAAGTTCCGAACATAGGTAACCGTAAAGCCCCGGTATTTGAGATACCGGTAAATAACATCAAAGATAACCGCTGCGCGGGCATGGCCAATGTGGGCGTGGTCATAGACGGTTACTCCACAGACATACATAGTCACCTGGTTTTCCTTCAAGGGAATAAACTTCTCTTTTTTCTGGGTCATGCTGTTGTAAAGGTGAATGGGCTGAGATAGCATGAGAACTCCTTTATTTTTTCAAAACATTTTCTTGGCGCGCAACGAATGCTTACCCGGTTAGTGTTTTACGACCAGTTTTTGGACTGCTTGTTCAATTCCTTCTACCGTTAGTGTATACATAGGGAACAGCTGTTTAATTGCTGAAACCGTGGGGTGTTTCCAATAAGAGGGCTTATCAGGATTAATCCAGACACAATGAGTAAAATGATCGGAAAGGCGCTTAAGCCATTCAATCCCCGGGGTTTCGTTTTGGTCATAATAGTGAATCGAGCCGTACCGGGCTATCAATTCTGAGGTTGCCATTGAAGCATCGCCCACAATAATCACCTTGTAATCACTCGGCAATGTGTGCAGCAGTGAACTGGTCGGGATAGATTCCCAGCGCTCGACATCCTTATAGAGTTTATCATAAATGCAGTTGTGAAAATAATAGTATTGCAGGTCTTTAAAATGATTGGTTGAGTGAGCCGCGGAGAAAAGGCGGCTACACAGGGTAATATGCAGATCCATGGACCCGCCGACATCCATCAGAAGCAGGAGCTTGGCGGCGTTCTGTCTGCTCTTCATCCATACTAATTCCAAGTCCCCGGCGTTTTTGCTGGTTTTGTCAACCGTATTTTCAAGGTCAAGTTCGTCTTCAGGCCCGATGCGGCTGAGGTGGCGGAGCTTTTTAAGCGCCACCTTGATTTGCCGGACATCGAGGGTAAGGTCGCTGCGGTAATTTTTAAACTTTCTTTCCGCGGCGATTTTTGCCGCCGAGCGGTAGCGCGATTCTCCTCCCACGCGCATTCCGCCGGGGTGATAGCCGGAATGACCAAAGGGAGATGTTCCCCCGGTGCCGATCCATTTGTTTCCCCCGTGGTGAACTTCTCGCTGCTCCCGCAGGCGCTCCTCAAAAAGGCGAAGGATCTCCTCTATGTCCATCTGCTGTATTTTGGTCAATTCTTGCGGGGGAAAAGGCAGACGATTTAAGGGATTTTTCAGCCACTCCAGTACCTCATCCCTGATCTCAAGAGGTGTCTCAATGCCTTTAAACACCTCCTGAAAGGCAAGGTCGTATTGGTCATAGAAAGTCTCGCTTTTCACTAAAAGCGAGCGGGCTAAAAAATAAAAATCCGTGAGATTTGACCAGGCAAACCCTTGGTTCAGTGCCTCGAGAAGCGTCATCCACTCGGTGACGGCGACCGGGACTTTATGTTTTCTGAGGGTGTAAAAAAAATTGGAGAACATAACGCAACAGTCCTTAATGACTACCGGAAGGGGCGTCTAATACTGCTTGTAAAATTTAAAGCGCGCCCCTTGGGTGCCGGAGCTTCGGGCTTGAAAATATTCTACGTCTGCTTCTTTTTTAAGAAGCACACCTAAAAAAGGAATTTCTTTTTCCAACTTGCCGGGCGAGACTCCTCCGGCGATTAATGCCTGCACCCAATCGAGCAACTCGCTGGTAGAGGGTTTTTTGCGAAATTCGTCAATCTGCCGCAGAAAATAAAATTGCTTGAGCACGTCCTTGAGAAGATTTTTCTCGATAGCGGGAAAATGGACGCACACGATTTGTTCCATCATTTCCGAGTCAGGAAATTCTATATAGTGGAAAACGCATCGCCGCAGGAAAGCGTCCGGCAGTTCTTTCTCCGAATTGCTGGTGATAATCACAATCGGCCGATGCTGAGCGGTGATCGTTCTTCGGGTCTCCGGTATGTAAAAGCTCATTTCATCCAGCTCATTGAGGAGGTCGTTAGGGAACTCAATGTCCGCCTTATCGACCTCATCGATGAGAAGCACTTCTTGCTCGGGAGCGATAAAGGCTTCGCCGAGCTTGCCTAACTTGATATACTGTTGGATATCGGAGATGTCGCGATCACCAAACCGTGCGTCATTGAGACGTTGGACGGTATCATAAAAATAAAGGCCGTCTCTCGCTTTGGTGGTTGATTTAATATTCCACACAATGAGTTTCTTATTCAACCCGAGGGCAATGTTATGCGCGAGCAGGGTTTTGCCTGTTCCCGGCTCTCCTTTTACCAGCAAAGGCCTTCCGAGAGCAATGGCGACATTGACGGCATTTTGCAAAGCCGGAGAAACAATATATTTGTTAGTGCCGACAAATTTATTAAACTCGGGTATCTTGACCATCGACTTCCTCCTTTTTCGTTGGGAGCAAAACGAATCCTACTCTTCTTCCGGTTCATATTTCCTAAACGTCCTTATAATCCTTTTCACTAAGGCAACAGCAAAAGCGGCGATTCCTTCTTCCCTGCCGATAAAACCCAGGCCTTCGTTGGTTGTGGCTTTGATATTAATATCTCCCCGATCAATTTTTAAGACTTTGGCAATTTTCTCTTTCATCAAAGGAACTATTTCTGCAACCCTCGGTTTCTCGGCCACAATGGTGACATCAATATTTTTAACCATAAAACCTTTACCTTTGATAATTTCATGGGTTTCCTCTAAGAGAGCGAGGCTCGAAATATCTTTAAAACGAGAGTCATTATTAGGGAAGTGAATACCGATATCTCCTGACGACGCTGCTCCGAGGATAGCATCGCAAATGGCGTGGAGAACAACATCCCCATCCGAGTGACCCAAGAGGCCTCGAGAATAAGGAAATTCTACGCCACCCAACACCAGCTTTCTTCCTTCTACTAAACGATGAACATCATATCCAAAACCTACTCGCATGGCTTATTCCTCCGTTCCGATTGGTTGTTTTTTCAGTCGTCTACGCAAGATGGTCTCTCCAAAAATCACATCATCCGGAGTGGTGACTTTGATATTTTCATAAGAACCAGGAATAATGCGGACAGGTACGTTAATTCTCTCTACCAGCGATGAATCGTCAGTGCTATAAAAGGCGTCTTCTTTTGCTTTTTTCAGAGCTTTTTTAATGATGGGATACTGATAGGCCTGTGGGGTCTGGGCAGCCCAGAGAATGTTGCGGTCCAAGGTTTTAAGGACCATTTTCTTCTCATCCCCGATTTTTATCGTGTCTTTGACCGGTACGGCAACGACCGAAGCCCCATCGTGTTCTGCCGCATCCAGGACTTTCTTCAAGGTTTTGCGGTCTAACAATGGTCGCGCGCCATCGTGGATGACAACGACATTGCAGGGCGCATGAATTTCCACAAAACCATTCCACAAGGAATCCTGTCGTTCCGCCCCCCCGGAAACTATTTTTGCTTTGGAGATATTATACGGGAATAGAATTTTTTTTCGACAATCATTTTCTTGCCCTGGTGGGACAACGACAATAATTTCCTGGATCTCCGGGGAAGACTCAAAAACCAAAAGGGTCCAGGCCGCAAGAGGTTTTCCCAAAAGGGGCAAAAAAGCCTTTCCCCCTTCTCCTCCCATTCGGGTTCCTTTTCCAGCAGCCAAGATTATCGCACTATTCTTTTTCACGCTTGCCAAACAGAGAAAACCCAAAACGTTTTCTTGCGAGGCGATTTTGGGTTTTCTTTTTGAATAAATTTTTATTTCAGGCGGTGGATATTCTGAGGGTGAGAATCCTCTTTTTCTTCGGCAAAGATCATTCTGCCCGCAGTGGTCTGGAGGACACTGGTCACCGCAACCTCCGCGTTTTTTCCGATGAATTTTTTCCCATCTTTTATCACCACCATCGTACCGTCATCCAAGTAAGCAATCCCCTGCCCGTATTCTTTACCCTCTTTCTGGACATACACATTTATAATTTCACCCGGCAAAACGATCGGCCTTAATGCCGAGGCAAGTTGATTAATATTAAAAACCGTAATACCTTGAATTTCCGCGATCTCATTTAAATTGACATCATTCGTAACTATGATGCCGCCCATTTTCTGGGCCAAAGCAACCAACTTATGGTCAACTTCCTTGATCTTGGAAAAATCCTGATCACTAATGATTACATCCAAATCAGTCTGCTTTTGGATTTTTTTTAAAACATCAAGCCCTCTTCTCCCCCGAGTTTTTCTTAAAGGATCAGAGGAGTCGGCAATCCGCATAAGTTCCTGGAGAACAAACTGGGGAATTACTAATGTTCCTTCAATAAACCCGGTCTCGCAAATATCAAAAATTCTTCCATCAATGATGACACTGGTATCTAAAATTTTGTAGTTTTCTTTAGGGTGAGAAGCAGTCCCCTTAGAAAATATCTTCAACCTGCTTAAATCAAGCTCTTTAACTTTTTTCATTCCCATAGTAAGACCTAAATATCCGAAAATGGCATTGGTCAAGAGGCTCATGTCAACAGCCGCTTCCGGTGGTTGAGCGCTATGGGTTAAAAAGATGTGGGTGAAAAAGTTTGCTATAAATAGTCCAACAACTAACCCGAATACCCCCCCAAGGAAGACCCACGTAGTCATTTTTTCGATTTTCCGCTCGAGTATTATAATTACAAGACCCAAGATAGCTCCACACCCTAAACCGGCGAGAGAAGCGATTCGGGTGAGGAATAATTTATCCCCCAGAAAGTATCCCAATAAAGAAGTCAGGATAATGAGAATTAGTTTGAGAATCATTTTTGCGTTTTCACCTCCTTTCTAAAAAAAATAACCCCAGCCGAAAGCCGGGGCTAAAACTAACAACCGAAAATCGTTTCTAAATCGTGTTTAATGCTTTCTTCCGTTCGGTTTTTTGCAATCGAAAGTTCTTTGACGAGCAAGTTTCGAGCCATATCCAGGATCCGTTTTTCTCCAAAAGAAAGGTCTTTGTCCATTTTCAGCAAAATCAGGTCTCGTAATACCACAGCAATCTCAAACAGCGATCCCGTCTTTATTTTGCTCATGTATTCGCGATACCTTCGATTCCAGGCCTGGTTCCCCAAAGAAATGGTTTTATCTTTTAATATTCCATAAATCTTGGTGACATCTTTTTTAGAAACCACTTCCCGCAGACCAACGGAATGAATATTTTTGGTGGGAATCATGATCGTCATATCGTTATCTAAAATCCGGAGCATATAAAAGGTATGTTGAGTGCCGGAAACCTCCTTGATCTCGATAGATTCGATTACCCCGACTCCATGCGCGGGGTAGACCGCCTTATCCCCAACCTTAAATGTTTTTCCGTTACCTTCTTTTATGGTCAACATAATTCTTGCCTAACTGTTCTCGGCATTTGTGCTAAAAACACCGTATAAATAATTTAAAGAAGTATTATATACTATACTAAAAACCTTGCTAAGTCAATAAACATTTACCCTTGTGCCTTTCCCGTGGAGCCAGAACAAAAACACAACTATTCAAAATAATTAATAAAATATTAAGCGCCTTTTTATTTTCGACTTGTTAAATAATAATACGGCACACGAAGGAGACGGAAACCCGCCCCCTTTTTTCCCGGAAATAAAGAAGCTTGCAAAATTCACAGGTTATGGTAAATAACGATAAACGAATACCAATCTTTTTAGGGGACAAGGGGGGTTTATGCTTTCCCGAATTTTAAGCGCCGCCATCCTTGGCATTGATGCCTACCAGGTTGAAGTAGAAGTGGATATCGCTCTCGGGTTACCGGCTTTTTCGACGGTTGGGTTGCCGGAAGGAGCAGTCAAAGAAAGCAAGGACCGCGTGAAGGCAGCGATAAAAAATGCCGGATACGAATATCCGGAACGAAGGATAACCGTTAATCTGGCTCCCGCGGATATCAAAAAAGAAGGATCGTTGTTTGACCTCCCGATCGCAATTGGAATTCTTTCTGCCTCCGGGATCATTAAGCCTGATAAACTCAAAGAATATTTTATTGTGGGTGAACTCTCCTTAGACGGGCGGATAAAACCGATTCGGGGAAGCCTTCCGATGGCGCTCGCCGCTAAAAACCAGAACGTAAAAGGACTTCTTCTGCCCGTGGATAACACTGCTGAGGCGGCAGTAGTGCGGGGAATAGAGGCAATTGGAGTTCGAGACCTGGGAGAGGTGGTAGATTTTCTCAATAAACAGCTTTCCCTCACTCCTTCCCAGATTGATCTCAATTCGCTTTTTGTTAAAACGGAGGAGTATCCCAAAGACTTTAATGAGGTCAAAGGTCAGGAGCATGTAAAACGCGCTCTGGAGATCGCTGCTGCCGGCGGGCACAATGTGCTTATGATCGGGCCTCCGGGATCAGGCAAGACCATGCTTTCCCGGCGGCTGCCCTCTATCCTGCCGCCCATGACACTCGACGAAGCGCTCGAGGCGACCAAGGTTCACAGCGTGCTCGGTCTCTTGGGAGAGAGCCGTTTCCTTATCACCACGCGCCCGTTTCGCTCCCCGCACCATACGATTTCTGATGCCGGTCTTATCGGAGGAGGGACGTTTCCCAAACCCGGAGAAGTGAGCTTGGCGCACCACGGGGTTTTGTTTCTGGATGAGCTTCCTGAATTTCGAAAAAATGTGCTGGAGGTGATGCGCCAGCCGATGGAAGACGGCAAGGTTACCATTGCCCGCGCGTCAACCTCGCTCACCTTTCCGGCTCAGTTTATGCTGGTTGCGGCCATGAACCCGTGGCCGTGCGGAACACTTCATTGACGTCCAGGAAGACCTGCATCTCAAGCTTGTCTTCAAAGACTTTTATTTCCTTCACGATGGTGGAGATTTTTGACGCCCTAGCCTCGTCGTCCAGGAACTCCCAGTTTTTCCCGAAAGAGGAAATTTCCTCAAAGGAGGCGTTCAGGGCTTCGCAGGCCATCCTCTGCAGGTCGCCCGCGGATGATATTTTTTCCTGGTCAAGCCTGCTCTCCCTGAGCCTGGCCTTGAGTTTCTCGTAGTGCCTGCTGAAGTCCAGATCGTCTATGAGGCCAGCCTCCAGCCTGTTGATGAGGGTGTCTATCCTTGCCCCGGTCTCTTTCTCCTCTTTCTTCAGCCTTTCAAGGTTCTCGGACGCGGCTTCTGGCCGAGCCTCCTCCCTGAGTGCGGCAAGCATCTCTTCCCTGTCCTGGAGGAACACCGTGTCTTTTGAGATGCCGGTCAGCGTCTCTATCACAAAGGCCTCGATGTCCTTCGCGGGAACTGTCATGCCTTTGCAGGCGGTTGGCCCTTTCGACCCGTGGTTGTGACACTTGTAATAGCTGTATGCCTTGCCCGAGGTCTTTTTGGCAAAGGTGTAGCCGTGCATGGAGCCGCCGCACCTGCCGCAGCGCAGCAGGCCGGAGAGGAGATAGGTTCTGTACGCGCGCGTGGGCTTCCTGGAAGCCGGGTCCATTATCCCCTGGGCTTCGGCGAAAAGCTCTTCTGTGATAATGGGCTCATGCTGGCCGTCGACTATCATCCATCCCTCCTCCCCTACCTTCTTGAGCCTTCCGGTTTCCAGGTCGGTCTTCCGCTTCCCGTACCAGATTTTCCCCAGATAGGTGGGGTTGGTGAGGAACCTGTGGACGCTTGAGGTGGCCCATATGCTTCCCTTCCTGGTTCTCAAGCCCAGGCTGTTGATGGCATGCGTGGTCTTCCTTATGCTCCTCGTCGTTACGAAGGTGTCAAAAATCTTCCTGACAATCTCGGCCTCTTCGGGGTCTATGTACAGCTTCTTGGGTTCGGGGGCCAGCTCTCCCGCAAGTTTTCTCGCCTCCTCTTCCGGGCTGCCTTTCGCAGTGGCCTCATCGAAAATCCTCTTGAACGTGGTGTAGCCGTAGGGGATAATACCGCCGTTCCACTTGCCCAGGAAGGCCCTGTGGTGCATGTCGTTCGAGACCCGCTCAGCGTCGACCTCCCTCTCGAGCCTGGCTATCAGCACGAGCAGGTCGCGCATGAAGCGACCGAAAGGGCTTTTGCTGTCGATGTTCTGGCTGATGGAAATGAACCGGACGTTGTGCTCCTCAAAGAAGTCCATCAGCTTTATGAAGTCCCTGAGCGAGCGGGTTATCCGGTCCAGTGCCGTGACAGCGACTGCCTGGATTTTTCCCATGCGGCAGTCCCCCATAAGGGCTTCAAGCTCCGGCCTGTTCGTATCCTTCGCGCTCACCCCGGCGTCCCGGTAGACGTTGTGCACCTGGAAGCCGTTCGCTTGGCAGTAGGCCCTGAGCCTCGACTCCTGGGTCGAGAGGGAGTCCCTGTCCACCTGGTTCAAGGTGGAAACCCTCACATAAAGCCCGGCGGTTAATCCCGATCCTTCCTTCTCTGGGTTTTTGCCGGGCGGGAGACCATCCTGGGGATTTTTCCCCTTTTCCTGGCCAAGCCGGGGGTTTCTCATGGGGGTCTCTTTTGGAAGGGTTTCCACCCTCCTTTTTCCGGGTGGGCTTTCCTTACCAACAGAAATCTTCTCTTCGCGTTTCGTTCCCAAAAGCTTTCTCCTTCCAGAATTTCAATGGTTGAAGTTGTGTACAATTATATTTTTCACAAAATTGAAAGTCAAGGGAATTCTGGCTGGCCCGTCGGAATTCGGGCCTCCCCATAGAAGGGTTTTCCCGGCCTATTCCCTTCCGCATCCATGCGCGTCCCTCCGGGTGGCCTTTTCGCCAATGCTCCACCTCCCCACCAATGGCCGAGCTCGCTCATTCTCCTTTTCCCTACGGGGAACCCTGGGGAGAGAAAAGCAGATGGCGCGCTCGGCCTAGGTAGGTCAAGGAGGTGATTGGCGTGCTGGCAAAAGACCATGCGATGCTTGAACGCATCAGGAAAATGCGGAAGGATGAGCTGATGAGGCGGGAAAGGATTCCGCCCGAATGGTAGCCTTTTTAGCTGGCCGCCATTTTTACAAAGAAAAAAGGCTGGCTTTCTTTTTCGGAAGGGCTCCATCTTTACTATCTTTTATTGAAAGATAGCGGAAGACGCCTGGCCAATACCCTGCCGACCCGGCTGCACAGATAGCGGAATGCGCGGAAACCGGTTGGCCGGATGCCCAAGGGCTTGAGGATGCGATTGCAAAGAGGTGGATAGGTTTTTTTTGGGGGGCAATTGATTTTGGTATATTTTGATTTTTTTGAAGGTGGCGCTGTTAACAAAGCAATCGGTTAACTGCCCCGCCACCTCCTCAGTTGAGGATTTTTTCAGCTATTTTTCCAAAACAGCTAAAAAATAATGAACACAATGATTTTATTGGTTTTTTCTTGTTAAGTTTTATTAAATTGGGAGTTAAGCAGTAAGAACAAGGGCTGACTTAATGAAAAATCTTACAACCTCTTTTGCTATGGCTTACAAATTCCGCATGGCTTGTATCCAGCCTCTAATGCCTCATCCCTGGTTCTGAAAAAAGCGGTACAATTTTTACAATTATACGCCTGACAATCCGGTTTATGAAAAACCTTTGAATTGATGTTTCCGTGATATCCAAACGAAATGGGAAAATTTTTCTTTTGAATGGACACTTCGGAAACTTTTCCATGCCTGAATTCCCAAGGGGGGATTGGATTGGGTTGCGACCAAAGGCCAATTTTGGAGGCTTTTGCATTTTCCTCCATCTTTCTCCATTGGTCACAAATTGGTTTATCACAATATTTCCGGTAAACCCAGGCAAAACCGGATTTGATAAGCTCCTCATTTAAGCATCGGCTTCCAAGGTAAACAAAGCCTACTGTTCGCCCGTAGCGGTCCTGGGTTACCGCCTTAATTTCCACGCCCTTCCCAAAAACCATATTTGAGGTAAACATTTTTGCTTTTTGCCCGAAATCCTGCCCTTTTTCCGGACAATCCACTCCATAAAGTCGGACCCTTTCACCTTTTCCTTCATGCATCACCCTGATGGTATCACCGTCAGAGATTCCGACCACCTTGCCTTCCCAGGCGAGAGACGGGATGGAGAAAAGTATCTGTAGTATTATGGCAAATAAGAAAACAAGTCTTAGCTTCCGCATTTAGGAACCTCGGCAATAATAGTAACCGGAAGAAAAAATGGTATTCTTTTTCTCCCTTGAAGGCAATCTAAATATGCCTGGAAAATTCATTCCTCTATGCCAACCCTCTGATCCCATTCATCGCCTTCGACAACCAGGGTCTTTCCCCTGAAATAATCCTGTATTTTCCCCATGCCTGCGCCGAAGCCGTAGTCATGGTAAAAGCTGTTTCCGGATGTGCCTTCATAGAAGTTTGCCAACTGCCGCCAGTCAAATGCAACACGGTCAAGCCCCCTCTCTTCTGGCCGGTAAAGAATGAGCCAGACCGATCCGTGGTCCTCTACATCCATAATTTTGCCTTTGGGCATAAAACCACTTCAGTAATCCTCCGGCTTCAAGAAAGTGAAGCCTTCGCCATTGTAGATTAACCAGATTTCTTCCTTCTCGATTACCCGGAGCCTCATGTAGTCAGTATCTTCAGGGTCGGGCTCCCTGAGAAGCTCAAGCCCCCTGTTAACCAAGGCTACCCTTTTGTCCTTATCATTGTAACCGCCCGACTCGAAGAGATTGGTGGTAAAATAAACCGGGTCTTTCCCAACCGAGCCCACTTCCACAAAAATCCCGTCCTCCACCGCATCCTTTGCGGTATATTTGGAGATTACCGGGTCCCAGAAATCATCCTCGTTTTCCATAAAATTTCAATGCCATGTTTCTTCAATCCAGGGCATGTCCTCCTTTTTCATGAAATAATAGCCATTCCTTTCCCCTGAGGTATTGTAAATCACAAAAACCATTTTGCCAGCTTCTCCAAACATTCTAACCTTGCACCTCTCATTGTCCCAGTCCCTGGGTTCCTTGAAAAGATCAAGGCCTTTCCTGACAAGAGCCATCTGCTCTTCCATGCCCTCATACCCGTCAAAAAGCAGGTGCTCGCCAAAGTATACATGCTCTTCACCCACTTCTCCCACATCATACAAGACTTTCTTCCTGATGTATTCGCGTGAGTTATCGTCCTCTTCCATACGTCACCCATCACTTGACTCATTTTTTGAACCAGAGTCTCCGACATTATTCGTGTTATTACCTTTATGGGTCAATAAGGTTAAAGCTACCCAATTTGTTCCCTCTCTGAGTATGTTAAAGAATAAGGCTTTTAATGGATTTTCTCTGGGGAATGCAAATCATACCTTTAAAGGAGAGATGGGGACATCTCATCCACTTCGTTTCGAATCGTTTTTCTCGTCGTCATCCCCTTCTCTCACATACTGTTCGAATTTCCTGGCAAGAGTCACCGTTATCTCTCCTTTTTCATCCGGGGAGCCTTCACAATTGGATAACAAAGCCGTGGCGGATTTTATGCAGCTCAGCCTCATGATCTGGTGGTTTCTGCTATTAAACCTTCCTTCGAGTCTTTCATCAGGCTCCATATCGATTGTTCTGATTTCGGTGATTTTCCTGAAGTCTCCGGATTGCATCCATCCGTATTCGACCGCTGCACCTTCCTGAAGCCCTTCGACGTATTTCTTGTCCCAGACCGAGTAGTTTTCTCCCCCTATACTCAAGACCCAGTAGTCTTTCTTCCTATCCTTGGTCTTATTCTCCCAAATCCTATCGATTACGCCTTTCATATCAAACCCTCCTTGAATCAGTGGATACAAGAAGGTGTTAAGAAGCCATGCACTGGAGTCTGCCGATTATGCAGATAATAAATAATATTTAAAGAAATTAGGGGGAATCCTATTAATTGACTATATCCGAAACAAATTTAAATACTGGTGCAAATATTATGGTAGGAGATGTGCAACAGGACATGGTTCTCATACAGTTAATATAATCTGTAACCTCGTTCTGCTGCACATCCATCCTTAAATATTCGAAGGATGGTGTGTAACTATGGACTATAAGAAATATCTTGCCACCCTTATCGGCAGGATCAGGGAAGAGGTTCCGGAACCAAATCGGACTTACATATTGGACTTCCTCTCTTCCGGGAAGCTTAAAGGCCTGAGCGACGGTAGAAGAAGGGCACAAGCTGGACACCTACTCAAGATGGCGATCAACAACCCCAAAGACTTTAAGGAATGGAGCGAGAGGGATGTGGCAGATGCCATTGACATGTACCTTCAGTCAAAATCCTATTACCAACCCATAGGAAAGCGGATGGTTCTGGTGGAGAAGCCGTATTCTGAGAACACGATCCTGGGGGCTAAAATTGTCTTGAAAAGCTTCTTCAAATGGCTCTATGGCGGTGACAACTACCCCGATTGCGTTAAAGCAATCCAGTGCAGAGCGGTAAAGGCATTGAAGGTCACGGAGAGGGACGTTCTTACCTTGGCCGATATAAAGGCAATGACGAAGGCATGCAACAGCACCAGAGACAAAGCCTTCATATGGTGCCTGTACGAGTCAGGCGGAAGACGTGGCGAGATACATAGACTCAAAAGGAGGGACGTGGAGTTCGATGAGAACGGTGCGCTATTGACCCTTCATACCGAGAAGATTGAGTACCGGTCAAAAAGGGGATCTCTCACCAGGAAAGTGAGAATAAGTTACGGTGCCTATGACCTTGCCACGTTAATGGATTCCCTGACTGACAAAAATCCGGATGCATTTGTCTGGGTTGGGCACGGCACCATGAATAAAGGGAACCACCTTTCAATAGAAAGTCTGACCACGATTGTCCAGTCAGCGGCAAAAAACGCCGGGATCAAGAAGAAGGTCTGGCTCCATCTGTTCCGGCACAGCAGGGCAACTGAACTCGCGCCAAAGCTTTCAGACCAGGCAATGAGAATGTATTTCGGGTGGGCATCTACCAGTGACATGCCCAGCCATTACTCCCACCTAACGGACAATAAGGTAGATGAGACGGTTCTAGAGGCAATCTATGGCATAGAGAAGACCAAGAAAGAGGGGCCGAGTATCATCGCCTGCCCCCGCTGCAACTTCAGGAACGTCAATTCCAAAAACAGCGACTTCTGTACCGGGTGCGGGTTCCCGCTGAAATCGGATTTGGCCAAAGAAGCCATAGAAAAAAGGAAAACCGCGGATAAGATAATGAATGTGGCCACAAAATATCCCGAATTGATGGAGGTTCTGGAAAAGATTGTAAGGAAGGAGGGGATTTAACCATAAACCGGGCCTTTCGATCAGGGATCACCTGGCCGACCTGTTTTTGACCAGGATGATCCCCCTCTTCTTTATTTTTAAATATCCTTTACCCTCCATGCTCTTGACCAGTTCCTTTGTCTCCTCTTTCTTAAGGCAGAATCTCCTCCCCAGGCAGGAATAGACTTCGTGGTAGGGAATGAATCCGGTGGATGTCCTGGGCTTAAGAATGTCGTAAACATGCTGGTAGAAGTCAAAGTCTTTTCGGCTCATCCTTCGCTCCTGGATTCCTTAATCTGGCGGTATAGTTTCAGGACTCTTTCGACCCAGACTTGGTCCTTCCCTAACCCTTCTAAATTTTCTTCTTCTGGCATGGAACCACCTGAGAATGAGAATGGGGAAGGTTAAGAAATTGCTTGCCCAAGGAAGGGATGCTGATAATGCCTTTAATAAATTTACTAACCCAAACCAATTTTTCAAAAATAGGGGTTATTCCGTCACCCTAAAAACCCTGACCTTCCCCTTCACCCTTGCCCTCTCTGCTTTGACCAATCCGAGGTCTCTCAATTTGTTCACGTATACGGAATATGTTCTTAGGGCAACCGGTTTCCTCTTTCTTTTCCGCGACTCCAAAATATAAGCCTCCCACAACTTGCTTGAAAGGACTTCTCCTTTTGACTTGATAATCTCGTAAAGGATTCTGTGATCAGGGGTCAGCTTATTAAGAAGGTAGTTCTTTTTAATTACCCTGGCGTCCATCCATCCTGCTTGGACATGCTCCGGAAGTATCCTGGGACTATTGCTCTTTTCCGCATAGTAGGCTGCATTCTTGAGGGTCTGTATGGCAATCCTCGCGTCCCCGTCAGCCATTTCAGAGATAGTTTCAAGAAGTTCCTTATCCCATGTCCTCGGAACCAGGGCCGTTTCAGCCCTCAGGCTCAAAATGTAGCAAAGGTCAGAAACAGTGTAGGGCCTGAATTCTATTTGGGCGGGGTTAAGCCGGGATCTTATCCGCTTATCCAGGTCGAAAAGAAATTCCCGGCTGTTGCAGATGCAGGTCAACCCCACGTTCTTTAATTCGCATAAATTGTAAAGGATGGAATTTCTTTCCTTCGGGGTGGGTTGGTCTATCTCATCAAGTACTATTAGCAGAATGGCATCTTTCAGGTGTCTCTGAAGCCTTTCCATTTTGAAGCTGGCATCAGGTTTTTCCGCTCCCAATATCCTCAGCTCGGTGAC
>Ga0068714_10003293_pt1 | contig 19370 bp, 18 predicted proteins | sample MTBNYHSulfiMetaG_FD_62988 | JGI IMG/M metagenome (GOLD analysis project Ga0068714, IMG submission 62988) | Enrichment culture microbial communities from rom New York Harbor, USA that are MTBE-degrading - MTBE-NYH (New York Harbor Sulfidogenic)... | ecosystem: Environmental > Aquatic > Marine >... | reverse complement strand
CCATTGTAGACAACCCACTCTCGAGGAGGAACACTGAAGTGGAGTACTACGACACGCCTGGGTACTGGATCTTCGCCGTCATCCTGTACGTTCTGTACATCGTGGCCGGATGGCGGGTCTACACCAAGGCCGGCAAGCCCGGATGGGCGACGATCATTCCGTTCTACAACATCGTGGTCTGGTGCCAGATCGCCCGAAAGCCGGGCTGGTGGCTGATCCTCTACCTGATCCCGATCGTGAACATCGTGATCGCAATCATCGTGGCGGTCAACGTCGCCAAGGCCTTCGGCAAGTCCGGGGCGTTTGGATTCTTTCTGCTGTTTCTGTTCTACTTCATCGGAATGTTCGTCATAGCGTTCGGGAAGGCGGAGTACCAGCCCCAGCCCAAGACCTGAGCTCTCCGCCCAGGGCGCGGCGCCCGATTGGGCTTTGAGGAGCCTGCCCGGTTCGGTTCGCCGAGCCGGGCAGGCTTTTGTGTGCCCGGCTTGGTGGCGTCTTCGATAGGGCCCGCCCCCGGCCCGCCTTGACGAAAAGCCCTGCAATCGGTAGAACTTGCCCCAGGAGGACAGTGAGCCATGACCAAGCTGACCGGCAAGGTGCTGATCGCGCAGGGCGGAGGACCCACCGCGGTGATCAACCAGTCCCTGGTGGGGGCCGTCCTGGAGTCCCGGAAGTTCCCGGAGGTGACCCGGGTGTACGGGGCCGTCAACGGCGTGCGGGGCATCGTGGACGAGGAGCTTCTGGACCTCACCCAGGAGACCACGAACAACCTCGAGCAGGTGGCCATGACTCCCTCGAGCGGGCTGCTTTCCACGAGGGACAAGCCGGACGAGGCGTACTGCCGGGAGATCTTCAAGGTCTGCCAGGCCCACGACGTGCGCTACTTCTTCTACATCGGCGGCAACGACAGTGCCGACACGGTCAGGATCGTGAACCTGAACGCCGATTCGGCCGGGTACGACATGCGCTGCATCCACATCCCCAAGACCATCGACAACGACCTGGTGGTCAATGATCACACCCCGGGATACGGCTCCGCGGCCCGCTTCGTGGCCCAGGCCTTCATGGGCTTCAACCTGGACAACCGCGCCCTGCCCGGGGTGTTCATCGGCGTGGTCATGGGGCGTCACGCGGGATTCCTGACCGCGGCCTCCTCCCTGGGCAAGAAGTACCCGGACGATGGGCCTCACTGCATCTACGTGCCCGAGCGGCCGTTCTCCGAGGAGCAGTTCCTGAAGGACGTGAAGAAGGCGATGGACGCCCACGGCCGCTGCGTGGTGGCGGTCAGCGAGGGCATCGTGGACAAGGACGGCCAGCCGGTCACGGTCAAGGTCCTGGGCTCCAGCGAGGCCGACGCTCACGGCAACGTTCAGCTGTCGGGCACAGGGGCGCTGGGGGACATGCTCTCCAAGCTCGTCAAGGACAAGCTCAAGATCAAGCGGGTGCGGGCGGACACCCTGGGGTACATGCAGCGCTCGTTCATGGGGGTCATGTCCGACGTGGATGCCCACGAGGCCCGGGAGGCCGGTGAGAAGGCCGCTCAGTTCGCAGTCTGGCAGGACATCGACGGCTCGATCACGATCCAGCGCACGGGCAACTACTCGGTGGACTACCGGATCGTCCCGCTGGCCGAGATCGCGGCCAAGACCAAGACCATGCCGGCGGAGTTCCTGAACAGCGCGGGGAACAACACCACTGCGGATTTCTACGCCTACGCCCGGCCCCTGATCGGCTCCGGTTTCCCCGCCAGCCACCGGATCCGGGCCCCGAAGGTCGGCAAGATCCTGACGGACCGGTAGGTCCGTCGGGACCGGTAGGTCCGTCGGGACCGGTAGGTCCGTCCGGGAAGAGTGAGTGTCGGGGCACGAGCCTCGAAACCCGGGCCGAAGGTCTGTCTAATAGAGGCTGTATTCGATGCCCGCCCCGAGGGAAAGGCTCCACCGGCGTTCGGCCGGGTCGTTGGAAAGCCGCCAGGCCCCTTCTGCGGATCCCACGAAGTAGAGGCGGTCGTCGAGGGTCCAGTCCGCTCGAACGCTGACCCCCGTGGACAGGACGTTCAGCTTGTCTCCAGCAGGCAGCCCACCCTCGTTCAGGGCCATTCGCTCCATGTAGAAGTCGCCGCGGCCGAAGCCCAACACCTGAAGGTCGAGCCGGCGATGCGGGCTCCAGCCGAAACCGGCTTCGGCCTGCAGGAGCCAGGCGCTCTCGCTGTTGCCCTGCACCGTGAGGGCGTCCGCGAGGTAGCGGTTGCCGTTGGACAGGCGCAGCCCGGTCTTCGCCGCGGCGTTCCATGTGAGGAAGTAGCCCGCCAGACCTTCCACCTCCCCGTTCAGGGCGACGAGCATGTCCTGGCGCTTGTCTGCCGTCGGGCTCCCGGCGCCATCCACGATGTCATACTCCGGCCAGAGCTCCCAGCCCCCTTCCAGACCGAGCTGGTATCCCAGGCGGATCGAAGGCCGGTGCAGGAACCCCAGCTCGGCCCCCTGGTACAGAACGTCGGCCGCGGCCAGAGGCTCGTAGCGGTAGCGTCCCTTGTAGGCGAGGTAGGGACGGACCTCGCGCCGCCCGCGTTCCAGACGGTACTCAAGCTCCCAGTCCGGCTGAACGTACGGGGACTCGCTCAAGGTCCCGAGCGCGGAGGCGGAGAGGCCCGTGTTGATCTCCAGGCGGTTGGTTCCCGCGGGGAGCGAGAACAGCAGGTCGAGGTTCTCGCTGTCTGCGAAGGCCGGGTTGGCGAAGAAGTACCCGGTGACGTCCGCATCGGCGCTGAGGGCCAGGTAACCCCCTGAGGAGCCCAGGGGCGAACGCCAGCCCAGGAGTCCGTTGGCCTGGAGGCCGAGAACCGAGTCTGTCCGGCCGACCGAGGGGTACAGCAATCCCTCCGCCATCGCACCGAAGGTAATCGTGGGGGGGTAGCTCTCCGCCGCCGCGGTCGCTGCCGCCGCGACGAGGATGACCCCCGCCAGCAGACACACTCTTGCTGAATGCCTCGCGTTTACGTTCATGTGTTGTTTCCCCTTCCATTTCCATCGATGATATCGACGATTTCGCCGGCTGTACGGCATCTCATTCGTACAGCACCCGCTCTTGCAGCTCCTCAAGGCTCCGCGCGTGCGGGAGCTGCTCGCGTATCCGGGTCAGGAGCTCCTCCGGGGCGATGCGCTGCCGGCGTCCCGCAGCCAGGGTTTCCATGAGGCCGGCGAAGCTTTCGCCGGGGAGCTCCGAGGCGAGGACCGCGGAAGTCAATCCCAGCGCCTCTTCGCGCTCGAGCCCCCAGTCGACCGCGGACATGTACAGGGCCGTGGCCTGGCGATAGTCACCGGGGCGGCTGCGGGATACCGAAGCGATCGCGGCGATATCTGCCGGGGCGACACCGGCGGTCAGCAGGTTCGCCGTGCGCAGCCAGGCGGCGGCATCGGCCAGGAGCGACGAGCCGGCCTCGGTCTGCGCCAGGAGCACCCGGGCCTCCTGGAGATGGCGCAGGTTCTGCCGGAGGACCTCCTGCACCCGGGCAGGCGGGATCTTCTTGGCCAGGCCTTCCTTGAAGCGCGGCAGAAGCAGCTCGTCGGGAATGCCGTCGCTGCGGGCCTCTTCGAACAGGGCTCGCACCGCTTCGGAGTGCCTTGGGGCATACCCGCTCGCGGCGAGGACCTCCTCCAGTGACTCCGCGGCCATGCGCGCGGCCGGCACGGTCAGCAGGGCCAGAAGAACGACCAGCGGGGCGAGTGCCGAAAAACGAGCCTGCGGGAGGCCGGATCGGCCTCCCGCGGCTCCATGAGCTTCCTTGCTGCCCTTCATCACTTCGCAAGGCCGCACCAGGGCAGCCCCTTTGCGGCTCACCACCAGGTCGAGTAGCCGGAGCCCGGCAGGCCGTCGCCTATCCCGGACAAGTCCGGGACGACCCCTTCGGGCCTGTTACGCTGCGCTTCCTGGACGCGATCCCGGATGCGCTTGTCCGCCTGCGCCCGTGCCGCGCCGGCAACCCGCTCCTGCATGCGGTTGCGGATACTCTCGCCCAGGTTGCCCGAGAGCTCTCCCGAGCGGAAGGCCTGGACGTCCATCAGGATCTCCCTTACCCCCTCCAGGGCGGTGAGGGCGATGGTCAGCTCGCCGATACCCAGGGACTCCATCTGCATGGCTGCCCGGGCCAGGTCCACGGCCATGAGGGCCTGCGCCATCGGCTCCAGCTCAGCGTCTTCGCTCTTCGCCAGCTCGAGGGCCAGGGCCACGACCTCCGGGTCGGCGCCTTCGGCCTCCTCCCAGGCTACGTCCTGGGCGGCCAGGGCGCGGACCTCTTCCGGGGTCCAGCCCTCTTGAGCGAGAAGGCTCAGCAGCTCGCTCACGAACTCCGGCTGCTGGCCGTCCTGGCTCCACAAGGGGGAGCCGACAGCCAGGGCCAGAGCCGCCACGAACAGCACCACCCTTACCGGCCTGGCCGGCGATCCGTTGTTTTCTCTGTTTGCCCGTCCGTTCATTCGTTACCTCCTGAGTCTGCAGCGCTAAATCTGCAGAATGGAATTGAACCCGCCGAACCCGTCCTCGACCCGCAAGGGAGAGTCCGGGTCCGGAACCCAGCGCTCGCCGTCGATCAAGAACTGGTACTGCTGCTCTTGACCCCGCCGGAGGCGGAGCTCGATTTCCCAGAGCCCGTCGCGGTCCCGATCCGTCAGGGGATCTGCCGTGGGATCCCAACCGTTCCAGTCCCCGACGACCGAAACCTGCCTTGCCCCGGGGGCCTCCAGCACCAGCCGGACGGCGACAGTGTCCGTGGGAGCGGCGTCTCCGAGCCGGTACGTCACGAAGAACGTAAGCGCAGCCACGAGCGCCGCCGCAACCGGCAGGGCCACCCAGCGCCTCCACGAACGGGAGCGCGGACGTCCCTCCAGTGCAAGCTGCGCGGTGATCCTGCCCGCCAGCCCGGGGGACGGAGCGGGTCTCGATTCGGACCCGCGGAGCAGCAGCAGAACCGCTTGCAGCTTCGCAGCGCAGCGCGGGCACTGCCCGGTGTGTTCGCGCAGCCAATCCGGGGGCTCGATGCCCGGGGCCGCAGTCTCCCACTGTTCGTGTGCCCAGCCTTGCAGCTTCTCCGTCCAGATCTCGCAGCTCGTCATCTTGCCTCTCCGCCTTACCTATACGCCGAAATGCCTGTGGGGTTTCAAGAAAACCCCTCCCGGCTGAGAGAATCGATCAGGTGCCGGCGCGCCCGATGCAGGAAGGTCTTGACGGTTCCTTCCGGCAGGTCCAGGATCTCGCTGACCTCCGATACGCTCATTCCCTGGACCTGGCGCAGCAGGAAGACCTCCCGGTACTCCGGGCGCAGGGAGCGGAGAGCCGCGGCGGCCAGCCGCTCTCCTTCCAGGGCCTCGACCCGCTCTTCCGGCCCGGAAGAACCGCTGGCCGCCGGCGCCTTGGCTTCGTCGAAGGGGATGATCCGCGCCCTGGCGGTCCGGCGGTTCTTTCGTTGACACGACCGCAGGTGGTTGAGGGCGATCGTGTAGATCCAGGGGTGGAACCTGCTGTGCAGCCTGAACTGCTGCAGGGATCGATAGGTCTTGATCAGGATCTCTTGGACCGCTTCCTCGGCCTCTTCTCGGCTGTCGAGGAAGCGATATGCCAGGGAGTAGAGCAGGGGAGTGTACCTGTCGACGATCGAGGAGAAGGCGTCCTTTCTGCCCCGCAGGGTCGCCTGGATGGCCAGAAGGTCTTCCCCGTCTTCGTGATGTCGCTCCGGCCCTCCCGGCCGGGGCTCTCTGTCTGCTTCCAAGGCTTCCTCTCTCGCGACGCTCCGTATCCACTCCTATACGCAGCAGGGCGTCTGCGGTTTCACAAAAAGGAAAAAAGCCCCCCTCCGGGCGCTTTACCCTTGTGAACCAGTCAGCAACATGCTATACAGGACAGAACTGACTGGTCAGTTCTATCACGGAAGGCGTGGATTGGACAGAGCATGTTCCTGGCGGTGAGCATCGGCATCTCGGCTCTCTATTTGGCGGTGGCCATTCTCGCGGGCATCCACTTCTACACCGGGCGCCGCGGACCGTCGGTCGCCACGGATGTCCTGATCCTGACGGCGTTGTCAGGGCACCTGGCCTACCTGGCGGCGCTGGGGATCGTGGGTCAGAAGCTGCCGCTCACCTCGTTCTTCGAAGCCTTGTCGGTGGTGGCCTTCTTTCTCAGCTTGATCTCGGCGATACTGCACCTGGCCTTCAAGATCCGGGCGGCGGCGGTGTTTGCCTTTCCCCTGGTGTTCGTGTGTCAGCTGCTGGCCTCCCTGGGCTCGGGGGTCGTGTACCTGGATCGGGACCTCTTTCGATCCTGGCTGTTCGGCGGTCACACCCTGGCCACGCTGCTGGGTTACGCGGCCTTCGCCTTCTCGATGGTCCTCGGGGTCATGTACCTCCACCTGTTCCGGGAGCTCAAGCGCAGGAAGCTGCGGCGCATGTACGACCGCCTTCCGCCGTTGGAGCTCCTGGAACGTATGAATGGGACGGTGCTCAAGCTCGGATTCGTGTGCCTGACTGCCGGCATTCTCCTCGGCGTCATACTGGCGATGCGGGTTTGGGGCCGGGTCCCCCTTGCGGATCCCAAGATCATCCTTTCAGGGGCGCTGTGGCTGCTCTATGTCGCGGGCATCCTGATGCGCCGGGTGTTGGGTTGGAGTGGCAGGCAGCTGAGCTTTTTCAGCGTCTCGGGGTTCGCGGCCGTGGTGGCCTTCGTTCTTGCGGTTCGGGTCGTTTTCCCGACCCTGCACCGGTTCTGAGGCGGCGGCGGTGTACCCGATATTCCTGAAGCTGGATCGCGTGCCCTGCCTGGTCGTGGGCGCGGGCCTGGTCGCGGCCCGCAAGATCAAGGCCCTGCTTGCCGCTTCGGCGCTGGTTACCGTGATCGCGCCGGAGGCGGTAGCCGAGATCCGGTCCCTGGTCGAGGGGGGCGCCATCGCCTGGCGGAGGAAATCGTACGAAGAGGGCGATCTGGAGGGCTTCCGGCTGGCCATTGCGGCCACCAGCGCCCGGGAGGTCAACCGCGCCGTGTACCGGGAGGCCCTACGGCTCGGCCTGCCGGTCAACACGGTGGATGACCCGGATCTGTCCACCTTCTTCGTGCCGGCCGTGGTCCGCCGGGGTCCGCTGACCGTGGCCATCTCGACCGCCGGCGCGGTCCCCTACCTGAGCCGGCGGCTGCGGGAGTACATGGACGACTTGCTCTACCCCGCTCTGGAGGAGGATCTGGGCAGGATGCAGGGGATCCGGGCGCGGATCAAGGCGACCGGCTCCGGCACCGAGGAGCAGATGCAGCTTGTCCGCGAGGAGCTCGAGCCGTTGATCCGGGAGGTACTCCTCCGCCTGGGGGGACGATGATCGGGCTGGTAGGGGTCAACCACGAGAAGGCGCCCGTGGAAATCCGCGAGCGCTTCGCCTTCGACGAGGCCCAGATCGAGCTCTTCGTCTCCGAGCTCTTGCGCCTGGAGCCCTTCGGAGGGGCGGTGGTGCTTTCCACCTGCAACCGCACGGAGGTTTATGTCAGCTCGCCCAAGCCCTGCGGCCGCCGGGACATCGGCGCCGTGCAGCGCTCCCTGTGCGAATTCAAGGGCGCGGGGCAGGAGGCGGCTCAGCTGTTCTACACCCTCCAGGAGCGCAGGGCGGTGCGCCATCTGTTCCGGGTTGCCTCGGGGCTGAGCTCGATGGTCCTGGGGGAGAATCAGATCCTGGGACAGGTCAAGTCGGCCTACCGAATCAGCGCTTCCCGCAAGCAGACCGACGCGGTGCTGAATCGCCTGTTCCACAAGGCCTTCGAGGTGGGCAAATCGGTGCGATCCGAGACCGGGATCAACGAGGGAGCATCCTCGGTGGGCTATGCCGCCGTGGAGCTTGCCTCCCGGATTTTCGAGAACCTCGCGGAGCTGCCGGTGCTCCTGGTGGGCGCCGGCGAGACCGGCGAGCTGGTACTGGAGTGCCTGGCCGCCCGGGGCAATCGCCACCTGCACGTGGTCAACCGGACTCTGGAGCGGGCCCGGGCTTTGGCGGCGCGGCACGGCGCCGAGGCGGCAGGATTCGACCGTCTGGGCGAACAGCTCCTGCACTGCGACGTCGTCGTGACCTCCACCGCTTCTCCGGAGCCCCTCCTGCGCCGGGACGCTCTGAAGGGGATCATGCAGCGCCGCCGGGGCCGCAGCCTGTTCCTGATCGACCTCTCGGTGCCCCGGGACGTGGAGGAGTCGGTGAGGGAGATCGAAGAGGTGTTCCTCTACGACGTGGACGACCTGCAGCTGGTGCTCGCCCACAACGCCGAGAAGCGCAAGGGGGAAGTCCGAAAGGCCGAACGGATCGTGGAGCGCCATACCCGGGAGTTCTTCGACTGGCTGTCGACCCTGGAGCTGGCCCCGACGATCGCGCATCTCAAGGAGCGCCTGGCTTCGATTTCCGAAGAGGAGCTCCGCGCCCTGAAACGGCGTCTGCCCGAGGAGACCTTTCAGAAGGTCGAGGACTTCGGGCAATTCCTCCAGGGCAAGTACCTGGGGCTGATCGTCAAGAACCTGAAGAGCCTTTCCCGCAACGGCAGGCGCGTCGAGTACGTCGACCTGGTCAACGAGCTCTTCGAGCTGCGCGGCGGAGAGCGGGAGTGAGCCTCCGCATCGGAACCCGGGGCAGCCGGCTGGCGCTCATCCAGGCAGAGAAGGTGCGATCGGTCCTGCTGTCCCGCCGCGCCGGACTGCAGGCGCAGATCGTGACCATCCAGACGCAGGGGGACCGGGTTCTGGATTCCCCGCTGTCCCGGATTGGAGGCAAGGGCCTGTTCATCCGGGAGATCGAGGACGCCCTGCTCGCGGGGCGCATCGACCTGGCGGTACACAGCCTCAAGGACCTGCCCACGGCCCTTCCGGAAGGGCTGGCCCTGGCGGGTGCGCTGTCCCGTGAGGACCCCCGGGACGCCTTCGTCAGCCGGGACGGACGGACCCCGGCGGGGATGAGGGACGGCGAGCGGGTGGGGACCTCCAGCCTCCGGAGGGCTGCCCAGCTGCTGCAGCTCAACCCCCGCCTCCGGATCGTCGACATGCGGGGCAACGTGGACACGCGGCTGCGCAAGCTGGCGGAAGGAGAGTGCGCCGCCCTGGTGCTGGCCGCCTGCGGCCTGGACCGGCTGGGGCTTGGCGGTCGGATCACCGAGCGGCTGGATCCGGGGCAGATGCTCCCGGCGGTTTGCCAGGGCATCATCGGCATCGAGATTCGAAGGCAGGATCGACGGAGTGCCGAGCTCCTCGACTCCGTCAGTGACCCCGGGTCGCTGCGGATGGCCGCGGGCGAGCGGGCCTTTCTGCGGCGCCTGGAAGGGGGCTGTCAGGTGCCGGTGGGCTGCCTGAGCGCGCTGGATGGGTCCGAATGCAGGGTCGAAGGACTCGTGGCCACTCTGGACGGCCGAAGGGTGATCCGCCGCTCGGTCGCGGGCCCGGTGGAGCGGATCGAAGGGCTGGCCGAAGAGCTCGCCGAAACCATTCTCGCGGAGGGAGGGGAGGAGATCCTTGAGCAGATTCGAAACAGTCTCGGAGAGTAAGCGGCAGGTCAAGCTCGACCGGGTGCTGGGCGTCGCCAGCGAGCTGTTCGCCGCCAGCGATTTCCAGGGGGTCTGCATGGACGAGATCGCCCAGCGCTCGGGAGTCGGCAAGGGCACCCTGTACAACCTCTTCGAGTCCAAGGAGGACCTGTACTTCTCGATCATCCGCAACCGCCTGGCGGAGCTCCTGGACCTGTTGGAGCGCTCCTACGACGGGCGCAGCGATACGCTGAGGAACCTGCGCAGCCTGATCGTGCACCTGCACAAGTTCATGTCGAAGCATCCACACTTCTACCTGCTCTGGAAGCGGGAGGAGAGCTCCCTGGCGCAGAACGATCGCCGGGGTATCGCCGGGTTGTACGGGCGCATCAACACCCTCGTGCTGGAAATCCTCGACCGGGGGGCCGAGGAGGGGGTCATCAGGCAGGGTTTGAACCACGAGCTCGTGGCCCACCTGCTGCTGGGCATGGTCGACGGGCTGCGCAAGACCCCCGAGACGGTGTATCGCCGCGAGGAGGTCCTGGACGAGCTGCTGGAGGTGCTGATCAGGGGAATCGGGGTGGAGGGCGCGCCGGTGCGGGTAGCCTACGATGAGTACAGGCATTCGAGGTGCGGCGATGAAGGCTGACGCCGCAACGCCCGGCACCGTGTACATCGTCGGGGCCGGCCCCGGTGACGCGGGGTTGATCACCCTTCGGGGGGTCGAGGCTCTCGAGCGCGCGGAGGTCGTCGTGTACGACTACCTGGCCAACCCCCGGCTGCTCGAGCACTGCGCATCGGGGTGCGAGAAGATCTACGTGGGCAAGATGGCGGGCAAGCACTCCATGCGCCAGGAGGCCATCAACGCTCTGCTCGTGCAGCGGGCCCTGGAGGGACGGACGGTCGTGCGCCTCAAGGGCGGAGATCCCTTTGTTTTCGGCCGCGGCGGCGAGGAGGCTCTGGAGCTGGCCGCGAAGCGCATCCCCTTTGTCATCGTTCCCGGAATCACCGCCGCCCTGGCCGCGGCCGCCTACGCCGGCATTCCGATAACCCACCGGCGCCTGGCCGCGACGGCCGTCCTGATCACGGGACACGAGGATCCCGAAAAAGGGGAGAGCGAAGTCGACTGGGAGCGCCTGGCGGTGGGGGCGGGCACCCTGGCGGTGTACATGGGGGTCAAGAACCTGGGGCTCATCACGGGGCGGATCCTGGCCGCCGGCCGGCCCGGGAGCACCCCCGCGGCCTTGATCCGTTGGGGCACCTTCAACCGGCAGGAGACCCTGGCCGGGACCCTGGAAACCCTTCCCGCCCTGGCCGAGGCTCGCGGCTTCGGACCGCCGGCGATCCTGGTGGTGGGCGAGGTAGTGGGACTGCGGGAGCAGCTGCGCTGGTTCGACACCCGGCCATTGTTCGGGCGGAGGATCGTGGTCACCCGCAGCAGGCGCCAGGCCTCGGAGCTCTCCCGCGGCCTGGAGGCGCTGGGGGCGGAGGCGACGGAGCTCCCGACCCTCGACATCGCGCCGCTTGCGGACTTGAGCGCGCTCGACCGGGCCTTCGCGGAGCTCCCCTCGTTCTCGTGGATCGTGTTCACGTCGGTCAACGGGGTCGAGATCTTCTTCGACCGTCTGGCCGAACGCCGGCTCGACGCCCGCGCTCTGGCGGGAGCGCGGGTCGCGGCGATGGGTCCGGAGACCGCCGGGAGCCTGCTGCGGCGAGGCGTGCGCGCCGACCTGGTGCCCGAGCGGTTCACCTCCGACGGGGTTCTGGCGGCCTTTGCGGCCCGTCGAAGCGACTACGCAGGGCAGCGGATCCTGTTTCCGGGATCGGAGATCGCCCGGGAGCTTTTGCCCGAGGGACTCGAAGGACTCGGAGCCCAGGTCCTGCGACTGCCCATCTACAGCAACCGGGTCCCGGAGTACACGGCCGAAGAGGTGGATGAGCTGCTGGGGCAGGGAGCGGAGCTGGTCACCTTCACCAGCTCCTCCACGGTCACCCACCTGGCCGAGATCCTCCGCTCCTGCGGCCGCGAGCGCCTCCTGCCGGAAATACGCGGGGCCTGCATCGGGCCGGTCACGGCGGACACGGCACGGGAGCTCGGGGTGCCCGTCGCGCTGGAAGCGCCCAACCACACCATAGCGGGATTGATCCGGGCCATCCAAGAGTACTTCATCGAAGACACCGTTGGCGAAAGGCAATCGACATGATCGGAATATCCAAGTTGTACTGCGGGACCGTGGAGCCCTCCGACCCGCTGCGCTACGGCCGCAGCTCCCGTTCGCTACCCTCCCATCTCCTGCAGTTCTCGGCGGACAAGAAGCCGGTGGTGGTGTGGAACGTCGGCCGGCGCTGCAACCTCCGCTGCGCTCACTGCTACTCGGGTTCCCGGGACCGGCTCTACGAAGGGGAGCTCACCACCGCCGAAGGCAAGGCTCTGATCGAGGACCTGGCGGGCTTCGGGGTCCCGGTGATCCTGTTCTCCGGAGGCGAGCCCCTGATGCGTCCGGACATCCTGGAGCTCATCGCCCACTCCCGGGCGCTGGGCGTGCGGTCCGTGCTGTCCACCAACGGCACCCTGATCACCCCGGAGACGGCGCGGCGGCTGAAAGGGCTGGAGCTGTCCTACGTGGGTGTCAGCCTCGACGGGCTGGAAAAGACCCACGACCGCTTCCGGGGCGTCCCCGGGGCCTTCGAGCAGGCGATGGCCGGGCTGCGCAACTGCCGTGAGGCGGGCATCAAGGTCGGCCTGCGCTTCACCATCAACCGCCGCAACGCCGGGGACATCCCCGGAATCCTGCGACTCCTCGAGGAGGAGGACATCCCCCGGGTCTGCTTCTATCACCTGGTATACAGCGGCCGGGGCAGCCGCCTGGTCGCCGAGGACCTGGATCACGCGGAGACCCGCCGGGTCGTGGACCGCATCATCGACGCAGCCCGGGACTTCCAGGCCGCGGGAAAACCCAGGGAGGTTCTGACCGTGGACAACCATGCCGACGGGGTGTACCTGTATCTTCGCCTCCTCCGGGAGCAGCCGGAGCGGGCGGCGGGGGTCCTGGAGCTTCTGCGCATGAACGGGGGCAACAGCTCAGGCCACGGAATCGGCTGCGTGAGCTGGGACGGCTCCGTGCATCCGGACCAGTTCTGGCGGCATCACAGCCTGGGCAACGTCCGGGAAAGACCCTTCAGCGAGATCTGGAGCGACGTGTCGGATCCCCTGCTGGCTCGGCTGCGCGACAGGAAGGCCCACGTCAAGGGCCGCTGCGCCCGGTGCCGCTATCTGGAGGTGTGCGGGGGCAACTTCCGTGTCCGCGCCGAGGCCGTGACCGGCGACCTCTGGGAGGCGGATCCGGCCTGCTATCTCACCGACCAGGAGATCGGCCTGGTTGTGGCCGCCCCGGCCGGGAGGGCAGGCTGATGTTCCCCGAAAGGAGGATGCGGCGGCTGCGCCGGAACGAGGCCATGCGCCGGCTTGTACGGGAAACCCGGCTGTCCGTGGACGACCTGATCTACCCGCTGTTCGTGTGCCCGGGCAAGGGGGAGTGCAGGGAGATCACCTCCATGCCCGGGAACTACCAGCGCTCGGTCGACCGCCTCGTCGAAGAGTGCCGGGAAGTCCGCGACCTGGGCATTCCGGGAGTGCTCCTGTTCGGAATTCCGGAGCGCAAGGACGAGACCGGCAGCTCGGCCTGGTCGGAGGATGGGGTGGTGCAGCGGGCGGTGCGGGCCTTGAAGGACCAGGTGCCCGGGCTTCTGGTTATCACCGACGTCTGCTTCTGCGAGTACACCAGCCACGGCCACTGCGGAATCCTCCGGGGGGGTGAGGTGGACAACGACGCCACCCTCGAGATCCTGGCCCGCCAGGCTCTGTCCCACGCCCGGGCGGGGGCTGACATGGTGGCCCCCTCGGACATGATGGACGGCCGGGTCGGCCGAATCCGGGCGGCACTGGACGGGGCGGGCTTTCACGAGCTGCCGATCATGTCCTACGCGGCCAAGTACGCGTCGGCCTTCTACGGCCCCTTCCGGGAGGCCGCCGGCTCGGCTCCGGCCGTCGGCGACCGCCGGGGCTACCAGATGGACCCGGCCAACGTGGAGGAGGCCCTCAGGGAGGTCGAGCTGGACATCCAGGAAGGGGCGGACATCGTGATGGTCAAGCCGGCCCTGGCGTATCTGGACGTGATCTACCGGGTCAAGAGCACCTTCGGGGTGCCGGTGGCGGCCTACAACGTCAGCGGCGAGTACGCCTGCATCAAGGCGGCGGGGGAGAAGGGATGGCTGGACGAAGAGCGGATCGTGGAGGAGGTCCTGGTATCCATCAAGCGCGCGGGAGCGGACATCCTTCTGACCTATTTCGCGATGCAGATCGCCCAGCGCCTGCTTCGCGGAGGGCCGGTGGGATGAAGCCCGGTGGGATGAAGCCCGACGCTCACGGAGGTGCGGCCGCCGGGACTGGGACTGACGCCCGGCGATTCCAGCCCCGCCTGATCGCCTGGGAGGTAACCCGACGCTGTCCGCTTCGCTGTCGACATTGCCGGGCCTCGGCGGCCGACCAGGACTACGCAGGGGAGCTGTCCACCGCGGAGAGTCTGCGTTTTCTCGAAGCAGTGGCCTCCTTCGCCAAGCCGATCATGATCCTGACCGGCGGGGAGCCCATGGCCCGGCAGGACATCTATGAAATCGCCGCGTATGGGACCTCCCTGGGGCTGCGCATGGTCATGGCTCCCTGCGGCCTGCTGATGGACCGGGACAGCACGCGCCGGATCATCGCCTCGGGCATCCAGCGGATCTCCCTGAGCATCGACGGGGTCGACGCTGCGACCCACGACGGCTTCCGGCAGACCCAAGGCGCCTTCGAGGCGGTCATGCGGGCGGCGCACCTGGCTCGGGAGGAGGGGTTGGAGTTCCAGGTCAACACCACGGTTACCCGCCACAATGCGGGCCAGCTGGCCGAAATCCTGGAGCTGGCCATCTCCCTCGGGGCCGTGGGCTATCACCCCTTCCTGCTCGTGCCCACCGGCCGCGGCCGGGAGCTGGCCGACCTGGCCATCGATCCACGGGAGTACGAGGGGGTGCTCATCTGGATCTACCGCAGGAGCCGGGAGTGCCCGATCCCGATCAAGCCGACCTGCGCCCCGCACTACTACCGGGTCCTGCGGCAGCACGAGGAGGCGGCAGGACGGAGCGTCACCTACGAGAGCCACGGGCTCGACGCCATGACCAAGGGCTGCCTGGGAGGCCAGAGCTTCGCCTTCCTTTCCCATACCGGCAGGGTTCAGATCTGCGGCTTCCTGGAACTGGAGGCCGGGGACATCCGGCGGGAGGCCTTCGATTTCCGCCGGATCTGGGAAGGCTCGGAGCTGTTCGCCAGCCTGCGGGACCCGGGACGCTACGAGGGCAAGTGCGGGGTCTGCGAGTACCTGCGTTTCTGCGGCGGCTGCCGGGCCCGGGCCCACGCCCAGACGGGCAACTTCCTGGCCGAGGAGCCCCAGTGCGTCTACGTGCCCCGCGGGCTGCAGGGGGAGCGCTCCCGGTGATGACGGCGGGAGCACCCTGCCCAGGACACCTTCGGTGACCCGAGCGGGAGCGCCGGCGCTGCGGCTGCTCGAAGAGCTGCAGCAGGACCTGCCCCTTGTGGAGCGGCCGTTCGCGGGCATCGGCAGGCGCTGCGGCATGAGCGAAGCGGAGGTCATCGAGACCACCCGCACCTTCCTGTCCCAGGGCCTGGTCCGGGAGATTTCCGCCCTCCTGGATGGGCGGCGGCTCGGCTTCAGGAGCGCCCTGGTCGCGGTCCGCGCCGCCGGCTCCGTGGAAAGTCTGACCGGTCGAATCAACCCTCATCCCGGAGTCAGCCACAACTACCTGCGGGACCACCCCTGGAACCTGTGGTTTACCCTGGCGGTGCCGGAGGAGCGGGACCTGGCCGCCGAGGTGGAAGGGCTTCTGGGCTGCGGAGCGCCGCCGTTCATGATCCTGCCGGCGGTGCGGACCTTCAAGCTACGCGTCCACCTGCGTTTCGCCGAGCCGGGGCGGCCCGGCGGGGACAAGCAGAGCGTGTCGCCTGCCTCCGAAGCGGAGGGCTCGCCAGCCCTGAGCCCCTTCCACCGGCAGCTGCTGGGTCGCCTGGAAGAACCCCTGCCGGTGATTCCACGGCCCTGGGAGGCGGTCGCGGCGGCTCTCGACGCGTCCCAGGAGGAGGTCATGACCGCGGTGGACGCTCTGAAACGCAGCGGGATCATCCGGCGCGTCGCGGCGGTCCTCCGCCACCGTTCGGTGGGCTACGCTGCCAACGCCATGGTCTGTCTGCGCCTCCCGGAAGGCAGGGTCGCAGAGGCGGGCGAACGGGCCGCTCGGCTTTCTTGGGTTTCCCACTGCTACCAGCGCGAATCGAGGCCGGAGTGGCCATACGCGCTCTACGCCATGGTTCATGCCAGGTCCCGGGAGCAGTGCGACGGCTTGGTCGGGAACCTGGCCGAGGTCGTGGAGGCCGAGGGACTACAGGTGCTCTACAGCCAGAGGGAGTTGAAGAAACGGCGCATCAAGTACTTCGGAGGAATGCCATGAGCGAGAGCTCCAGTCAGCTGTACCAACGGGCCATAGGGGTCATCCCCGGCGGGGTCAACAGCCCGGTAAGGGCCTTCGGATCGGTGGGCGGCGAGCCGATCTACATGGATCGAGGACAGGGATCCCGGATCTTCGACGTCGAAGGCAAGGAGTACATCGACTACGTGTGCTCGTGGGGCCCCCTGATCCTGGGTCACGCGGAGCCTCGCCTGCTGGCCGTGCTTTCCGATACCGCTGCCAGGGGCACGAGCTTCGGGACCTCCACGGCGATCGAACCCCTGTTCGCCGAGCTCATCGCGTCGATCTACCCCTCGATCGACATGGTCCGAATGGTCAACTCCGGCACCGAGGCTACGATGAGCGCCCTCCGGCTGGCCCGGGGCTACACGGGCCGCAGCAAGGTCGTGAAGTTCGAAGGGTGCTACCATGGGCATGGCGACAGCTTCCTGATCAAGGCCGGTTCGGGTGTGCTGACCCTCGGCATCCCGGGCAGCCCGGGGGTCACGGAAGGCACGGCCCGGGACACCCTGGTCGCCCGCTTCAACGATCTCGAGTCGGTGGAATCCCTCCTGCGGGCCAATCGCGGGCAGATAGCCGCGCTGATCGTGGAGCCGGTCATGGGCAACGTGGGCGTAATCCCTCCGGAGGAGGGCTTCCTGGCGGGGCTGCGGAGCCTGACCGCCGAGGAGGGAATCGTGCTGATTTTCGACGAGGTGATCACCGGGTTTCGCGTCGCCCTGGGCGGCGCCCAGGAGCTGTACGGGGTGCGCCCCGACCTGACCTGCCTGGGCAAGATCATAGGCGGCGGCCTGCCGGTGGGGGCGTTTGGCGGCAGGCGGGAAATCATGGAGCACCTGGCCCCCCTGGGCCCGGTGTATCAGGCAGGAACGCTCTCCGGGAACCCGCTGGCGCTGTCCATCGGATACGAGACCGTTCGCATCTTGCGGGAGGAGAACACCCACGAGCGCCTCGAGCGGCTGTCGGGGATGCTGGAAGAAGGGTTTCGGGCGAGCTGCGCGAGGCTCGGGCTCAGCTGCCGGGTCAACCGGGTGGGCTCGATGATGAGCCTGTTCTTCACCGGAGGGCAGGTGCGGGACTTCGCCTCGGCCATGAGCTCCGATCAGGAGATCTTCCGGAGCTACTTCCGCCGGATGATCGAACAGGGCATCTATCTTGCCCCCTCGCCGTTCGAGGCCCTGTTCGTTTCCGCAGCCCACGACGAAGCGGACATTGAACGGACTGTGGCGGCGGCCTTCTCCGCCCTGAAACGGTCGACCTGATTCGCCAGGACGGGCAGCCGGCACGTCGGAGAAGGGCGACCGCCCCGGCCGCGCGCCCGGGGGCGTGCCCGGCCCACGGGGAGTACCGTGACGGGATTCCAGTAGACCCCGGCCTTCATTTCGGAGTATCTTCTTCCTTCGAGCCCTCTACAGGAAAATCAATGTCAGACAAGCACACCACCAACGACTCGGTTCGCAATGTAGCCATCATCGCCCACGTCGACCACGGCAAGACCACCCTGGTGGACGCCATGTTCCGCCAGAGCGGGGTGTACCGCAACAACCAGGATGCCGGAGAGCGGGTCATGGACCGCCTGGATCTGGAGAGGGAACGGGGCATCACCATCGCCGCCAAGAACTGCTCCGTGATCTGGAAGGGGGTCAAGATCAACATCATCGACACCCCGGGACATGCGGACTTCGGCGGGGAGGTGGAGCGGGGCCTCTCCATGGTCGACGGCGCCGTGCTGCTGGTCGACGCCTCGGAAGGACCGCTGCCCCAAACCCGCTTCGTGGTCAGCAAGGCTCTGGAGGCCGGGCTGCCGCTCATCGTGGTGATCAACAAGATCGACCGGGCCGACGCCCGCCCGGCCGGAGTGCTGGACGCCATCCACGATCTCCTCATCGAGCTGGGCGCCTCGGAGGAGCAGCTGGATTTCGCCCCGCTGTACGCGGTGGGCCGGGAGGGGATCGTCAAGGCGGGCCTGGAGGAGCGGGTCGACAACCTGCACCTGCTCATGGACACGATCCTCCGGCGGATCCCGGGGCCGCGCACCGAAGCGGGGGCGCCCTTCCAGATGCTCGTGTCGGACCTCTCGTATTCGGACTTCCTCGGGCGCCTGGCCATCGGCCGGGTGGTCAACGGCACCGCCGCAGCCAACGACACCCTGGTCTGCATCGGGGAGCGGGAGGCGCAGATGCCCCTCAAGGTGAGCCGTCTCCAGGTCTACGAAGGGCCGTACCTCCGGGAGACCGACCGGGCCGATGCCGGGGACATCGTGGTCCTGGCGGGCATCGAGAACGTGCACATCGGCGACACCATCTGCACCCGGGAGGCTCCGAAAGCGCTGGAGCGCATCACGGTCGACAGGCCCACGGTGGCCATGCGCTTCATGGGCAACACCTCCCCGTTCTCCGGCAAGGAGGGGCGCTACGTGCAATCGAGCAAGATCCACGAGCGCCTGCTCAAGGAGACCCTGCTCAACGTTTCGATCAAGGTCGAAAACGCCCCGGACGGGATCGGCTTCGTGGTCAAGGGCAGGGGGGAGTTCCAGATGGCGATCCTGATCGAGACCATGCGGCGCGAAGGCTTCGAGCTGTGCGTGGGCAGGCCCGAGGTGATCTATGAGTACGACAAAGGAAGGCGCCAGGAGCCGGTGGAGCGGGTGTTCGTGGACTGCGAGTCCCGCCACACCGGGGTGGTGACCGAGAAGCTCTCCGCCCGCAAGGCCCGAATGCTCCTCATGTCCGCCCAGGACAACGGGAGGGTGCGCCTCGAGTTCAGCGCCCCCTCCCGGGCCCTGATCGGCTACCGGGACGAGTTCCTGACCGATACCCGGGGAACGGGCATGATCAGCTCGTTCCTGAGCGGCTACGAAGACTACCGGGGGGACTTCCCGACCCGCACGACGGGCTCCCTGGTTTCCGACCGGCAGGGAGCGGCGGTGCCCTATGCCCTGTTCAACCTGGAGCCCCGGGGGGAGCTGTTCGTGCGCCCGGGAGATCCTGTGTACGAGGGGATGATCATCGGCCGGCACAACCGGGAGAACGACCTGGACGTGAACCCCTGCCGGACCAAGAAGCTCACCAACATGCGCGCGGCCGGCAAGGACGATGCGGTCACCCTGAGCCCGATCCTGCCGATGACCCTGGAGCGGGCCATCCAGTTCATCCGGGAGGACGAGCTGGTGGAGGTGACGCCCAGGTCGATCCGGCTGCGCAAGACGGTCCTGCCCGCGGAGCGGCGCAAGGTGGCCGCCCGGCGAAACGGGGCGCGCCGGGAAGACG
>Ga0068714_10003292_pt1 | contig 19382 bp, 17 predicted proteins | sample MTBNYHSulfiMetaG_FD_62988 | JGI IMG/M metagenome (GOLD analysis project Ga0068714, IMG submission 62988) | Enrichment culture microbial communities from rom New York Harbor, USA that are MTBE-degrading - MTBE-NYH (New York Harbor Sulfidogenic)... | ecosystem: Environmental > Aquatic > Marine >... | reverse complement strand
CCCCTTGATCCGGCCCGAGAGCGTTAGAGCCGTTTCTCGGTCGGATTCGCTCATTTTCTGCATGACCTTGATTTGATAGCCGTACCAATCGACGATATACGGCATGCGGATGTTCTGTTCATAGTCCAGGAAATGAGAGGTCATGTGCCGGTAGGTCCGTCCCGGATAGCCGGGGATCATGACCGCGTCCCCTTCCCTGACGCCTTCGGCCGCGACTTTGAGGAAAATCCGGGGCTTGCAGGGAACGTTCTTGTCCGCATAATCGGCCGGCTTGCCGTCCGGGCCGACATAGGCCCTCATGAAGGAGAAATCCCCCGTGTGCCGCGGCCACATCCAGTTGTCCGTTTCGCCGCCGAAATTGCCGATTCCCTGGGGCGGGGCGTAGACCAGGCGGATGTCCTTGAGGTAGGTGTACAGGAAAAGAAGGTAGGTCCGGCCGGCGAACATCTCGGCCACCTCGGCCCGCATGCCTGGATGTTCGGCCTCCGCCTCGGCAACGATCTCCTTGGATTTTTTCTCCACGGCCTTCGTCCGCTCGGCGGGCGTCATTTCGGGTCCAACGGCGGCCAGGACCTCGGCCGAAACATCCCGGTAGGACTCGGTGATCCGGGCGGTGTATCCCCGGGCCGGGATCTCGTCCTTGAGCGAGCGGGCCAGGAATCCCTCGGTAAGAAAATCCCGTTCCTTTGTGCTCGCCTCCCGGATGGCGCCGAAGGCGCAATGATGGTTGGTCAGGATCAGCCCCTGGGGGGAGACGAACGATCCCGTGCAGCCCGAGAGCTGCACGACGCCGTTCACCAGGCCCAGGCCCTCGGGGTTGAAGATGTCACCGGCGCCGACCTCGATCCCGTGGCCGGACAAATCGAGATCGGCGATCTCGGTGATGGGCCACATGCCCTCCTCGGGCCTCGGGGAGGCGGGCCCGACCAGGAGAATGAGCCCCAGGGCGAAAAGACCGACGACTGCCTTGCTCTTCATGCCATGCGCTCCTCTAAAAATGAAATAGGGGGACACAATACCTATTTACCATATTTACGGCCTGGAAGGGTATCATGACCGCCGTGGACGCCGACTCGTCTCCGCTTTCCATGACGGCATCAAGAGGCCGCCCCAAAAATACGTCTCAGAGAATCTCAGTTGTCGCCTTCGTCGTAAGGATTGCCAGGGACGCGGAACATGTAATCCGGGTCGATGCGGGGCTCGTCGTTCCTGTGCCGCTCCATAAGCCCGATCCGGCGCCGCAGAAGATCAGGAAAATTCCGGCCGTATACGAACGGCGTCTCCCCTTCCGCGGCGACAATCATCCATTCCACTCCGGCCGCCTCGGCCTCCTCCCACAGTCCCAGAAAATCCCTCGTGTTTCCGAGCTCGCGATCGATCATCTCCAACAAAAGCCGGCGGCACTCCGCCTTGCGCGCCGCATCGGGCGAATCGAGATGCTCGTGGACGGCGTAGATCCATACGGCCGTATTGCGCAGCGACTCGAAATAGCAGCGCAACGCCCGGACCCGGAAATGTTGATCCTCGAAAACGGGCCCCGCCTTCTCTCCTCCCTTCCGCCTCAGCCGTCCGGCCTTGTCGCCGAACAGGGCTGCGGCCTTGTCGAGAAGGGGCCAGACGTGCTTGTCGATCCTCGAAAAGGCCTTGAAGGCATAATCCTTGGAGAGAAGCTCGAAAAGCACGTCCCGCGCCAGGTCCACCCTGTTGGGATTGTGAGGCGCGGTGCACATGAAGGCTTCGTAGTAGGCCCGCTCCTCTTCGGGAATGCGCCCGATGTCCGGAACGAGCGGCCGGACGAACAGCCGCTGCCAAACGCTGCCGAAGCTCGAGTAGAGCGACATGGGAACGAAAGCCCGCACCGCCTCGTCCGTCAAGCGCCATCCCCGGACGAGGTCAGCGGCGTGCTCCGGGCCCGCCCATCGTCGGGCCGCGGACTCCACGGCTCCCTCGACATCGACCTCTCCCTGAAGCAGAAACAGCCTGAGGACCTCCTGGTTCACGGCGTAGGGGACTTTGTCCGGCGGAGGAATGCCGCCCATATGGGCCAGGGCCGTCACCCCCGCCTTCCGGCAGGCGGCGAGTTTCTCGAAGACCAGCCAGGGAAACGGAATGCCCAGCAGCGGCTCATGATTGGCGTGCGAGGCGAGAAAATGATAGAACCATGCCCGTCCGCCCCGCGACTCGAGCTCGGCCGCGGCCGCGGCTTCTTCCGCCCGGAGCGAATTGTGAAGAGCCGTGTTCAGGACGGGGATGTCGGCGTAGCTCGGGTGAGGATAGTTGTTCTCCCAACCGCGGGTCAGCAGCGAATTGACCTCGGCGTCCACCCGGTCCCCGAGCTCGGGCCAGAGGAACTGTCTTTCCCCGTAGAAAGATTCCAGGCGGGTCGAGACACGAAAACTGGGGTTGACTTCGGCGGCCGCGTCGCGCAGGAGCCTGAAAAACCGGGCGATGTTCCGGGCGGCCTCGCGGGCGATCTCCTCGTCGTCCTTCCATTCCCGGACGAGATAGGGCCCTCCGTTCCGGCCGACATACAGGGACTTGGTGTGCTCGAATCCCGAGCCGCTGTCGTTCGACCAGATCGACATGAACTCAAGCTCGGGCGCCTCCCGGAGCAGGTTGGTTATGAGCTCGGCGTAGTGGCGCCGGGCCAGGGGATGGGCCAAGGTCAGGCTGAAGCGGGGCCGGAAGCTCCGGAAGGGATGGTCCACCCGCGGCCCCCGGAGGGTGGGATATTTCTGAAAAAATTCCTCGGGCACCGAGCGCGGCTCGAAGCACACGAGGCCGGGCCGTAGACCGTACTTCACCGCCAGGCGGGCATGGGCCTTGAGGCGGTCGAGGTTGGCCCGGAGATACTCCTCGGGATAGAGCCCCCTGTTCAAGCGGCTCGAGACGAACTGGTCCAGGGCCGGGGCGTAGGTGTAAAAGTCCGGGTAGAACTCGCCCGAGACCTGCCGCCCCTTCTCGAAGGGAAAGGGGCAGTCCAAGGCATTGACTTCGACATGGGTGAATCCGACCCTGGCGTACTCGCCGAGGAGGCGTTCCTTGTCGAACGGCCGGGCGATGCGGGCGTACTGGTTCAGGAAAAGGTCAAAGACGGATTTCTGGAAAAGAATGCTGCGCCCCGCGCTCCAAACAAAAGGCCACGCCGTTTCCCGTTCGGCGAGATCCTCGATGAGATGGCGGAACGCGGCGTAGAGATATTCAGGCGCCGTGGCGCCGATCACACCGCCTCCCTTCTCTTCCAGCTTGAGATAGGCGCCCTGACGGCCGCGGAGAGATTCGGGCGAAAGAAAGCCGTCCGTATCGATTTGGAATGAGCCGGCGCCGACGGCTTTGAAATCCGCCGCTTCGACTTCCCGGATGGCGGGCCGGGGCGCCAAACGGTTTGCCAGCTCCTCGGCCACGGTGCGCTCCACGGCCGGTCCCTGACGCCGGACAACAATGGTCCTGATGCTTTCCAACGCTCTTTGGATTTTCATGCCGGCCTCCCCGACGATCTATTCAGGCCGATTCCCGTTTTGACTATGCCATTTTTGGACGCTCTCTTCAACCGGCCCTTCCCCGGCTTCCGCCGAGGGCGCCTCACGGATTTTCCGCCTTGACAGTCCTCGGGCCGGCCTTCATACTGTTGGCTTAAAAAAAATCGCGTCCTCTGAAGCGAGGTACCCTCCATGCTGAAGATGTTCGAAGTCGTCGGAACTTCGCCCTCGGGGTTTTCGGAAGCCGTCCGCGACGCCGTGGACCGGCTGCTGGCGGACGGGGCACAGGTTCATTTTTTCCAAGTCATCGAACAACGCGGCTCGGTTCGCGAGGGCAAGCTTCGCGAATTCCAGGTCGTGCTCAAGATCGCCGTCGAATCTTGATGACAACACCGGACAAGGGAATGTTCATCAATAAGCTCTGATCAAGGGAGTCATTCATGAAGACACTCAAATCCGTGTTCATTCTCGGCATCGCTTTTCTTACGTTCGGGATCCCGACTTTTATTCCCGCGCTCGCCGCGGCGACGGGCGGGCAGGAAACACCGGCCAAACTCGAGATCATCTCCCTGCTCGGCCGGCCGCTGTACTCGACTCCCGCCGCCGGCGAAGATCTGGCCAAACTCGAAAAAGACTTGGCCGACGCCCTGGCCCGGCGCAAGGCCCGTCCCAACGACCCGGAAACTCTGATTCTCCACGGCCGCAGGCTGGCCGCCCTCTGGCGCTACACTGAGGCCATTGATGTATATACCGACGGCATCATGCGCTGGTCTGACAACGCCCTGCTCTTCCGGCACCGGGGTCACCGCTTCATCTCGATCCGTGAATTCGAAAAAGCGATCCTGGATCTGGTCAAGGCCCGGACCCTCAAGGAAGACGATTTCGACATCCTCTATCACCTGGGGCTGGCCTTCTACCTCGAGGGCCGCTTCGAGATGGCCCTGCCCGTCTATGAAGCCTGCCTGGCGGCCGCCGCCGGCGACGAGGGCAGCGTAACGGCCGTGAGCCACTGGCTGTACATGACCCTCCGGCGCCTGGGACAGGACGACGAGGCGGCCGCCCTCCTGGAAGGCATCACCCCGGAAATGCAGGTCGGGGAGAACATTTCCTACCTCAACCTGCTTTTATTCTACAAAGGGCTGAAATCGGAGCAGGATATCCTGGATCTGATGGGCTCCTCCCCGCTTGACGCCGCGACCCTGGGCAACGGGCTGGCCGTCTGGCGCCTGGTCAACGGCCGCGAGTCCGAGGCCCTGGAGCTCATGGAAAAAATCGTCGGCCTCGACTACTGGCCGGCCTTCGGGTTCATCGCCGTCGAGGCCGAGCTGACCCGCTTCAAAGAGGCCACCGGCTAAATCCGGAGCCAGCGCACCGGGTTCCCGCACCAGGCGAGAAACCTCCGGAAGTCGTCCGCCGAAAGGCCCAGGGTGGCGGTGTTGACGTTGGGATGGAAATTCAGCGCCTCGGCCGCTCTCAGGTCCTCGTCCAAGACCACCACGACCGCCTTTTTACCGTCGTTGATGAGGCCGAACGGCGAGACCGAGCCGGGTTCGAGCCCCAGAAAGCGGTCGAGCCTCTCCGGCGAGGCGAAGCTGAACCTGTCCTCCCCCAAAGCGCGGGCCAGGGACTGGAGATCGGCTTTCTTGTCCACGGGCAGGATGATGAGGTAATGACGGTTCCCTTTCTGGTTCCGGACAAAGAGGTTCTTGCAATGGGCCCCGGCGACGCCCCGCCAGTGAACCGCGGCCTCCTCGGCGGTGAAAACAGGGGGATGTTCGTGCCGGGCGTAAGAGATTCCCAACCGGGCCAGGGTTTCAAGAACTTTCTTCTCCCGCTCCATCAGGAGAACCTTTTCCCGCCTCGGCGCGTAGTAATCCATGGAGGATTCGGGATGATGAAATTTCTGCTTTGGCTTCTGTTGCTTATTCTCTGCTGGCCCCTTGCCCTGCTGGCCCTGGTCCTGTACCCGCTCGTCTGGCTGTTCCTGCTCCCCTTCCGGTTCCTGGGCATCGCCGTCAACGGGGCCCTGGGCCTCGTCAAGGCGCTATTCATGCTGCCCGCCCGCGTCCTGGGCGGGGGGCGGTAAATCCAGCGCCGAAACCCTCTCTCTCGCGCTGAGCCGGGCCTGCGCTCCGAGGAAAGCGACCCGCACCCCGAGCAGGGCGAAAACCAAGACCTGCTGGACTCCGAATCCCAAGGCCGTCACGACGTCCGCCCTTCCTCCCAAGATCCGAGCCGCCGTTTCGCCCAAAGCCAGGACGACCCCCATGGTCAGAAGAAAGAGGGCGGCCAGCCCCAACAGCTTGAAGAACTTGCGGGCGACAAATCTCAAGGTTCCGACGAATGCCCGGAAGACATGCCGGCTGTCCGCGGCCACGATATGGATGCGGGCGTAATCGGTGATCATCATCCCCAGGACGACGAAAAAGAAGGCCAAGCCGCCCAGGGCGAGAACGAGCTGGAATCCCAATCGCTCTTTTTCCCAGCCTTCGCTCACGCTGCCGGCGAAGACCGAGAAAACGAAGAGCAGGATGCCGAAAACGATCCACATGGGCAGGGCGATGATTTCCAGGCGGACGAAACGGCCGAAATACCGGCCCGCCCCTTCAAAAAACAACGCGGCGATCCGGACCCCATTTCTCCCGTCGCCCGGCCCGCGGCCGGCCTTCAGGACATGAAGAACCCCGCCCGACAGAAAAAGGGACAGGAGATACGTCAACGCCGTCAAAATCAGAACGGCGCCGGCGAGAGACGCGATGTCTCTGCCGTGGCGCTGGATGAGTTCCATGACGCCCCGGAAAGCGAAGCGCTCGTTGAGCTCCGAGCCGAGAAGCGAGTTGCCGAACGCGCGGCGCATGAGTCCGCACACGCCGAAATAGACGACCAGGCCGCTGAGGGCGTTCAGGATCCAGAGGATGAAGGTCATCTTCGGCTGCCGAGCGGCGTCGCCCAAACCCCGGACATAATATCGGCCTATGCTCATCTCCGTCTCCTAAAAAGCCACGAGGGCCCAGAGCCGCTGCAGCACCCCCATGAATCTCAATCCCATTTTGCGAGCCAGCCTCCCGTCCTGTTCCCGGATCCGCGAATTGTTGGCCGTGTTCACGTCCAGGAGCATGACGCCGCGGGGATCGAGCCGGGCGGACCGCACCCGGTCGGGGCTCGTCCAGACGAACCGCTTCCACCTCTCCCGGCCGTCCCACCGCTCGTAAATCTTGCGCCCTCCCTCGAAGACGACCTCGATCTCCTGGGGAAAAACGTGCTCGCCCAGCCGGACGACGACCGCTTCGTTTCGGTAAAGGGCGGGCTTCGCGTCCCCGGCCGCCGGGGCGGCGTCCACGACCCTTACCCGGTCGTCGATTCCCGCGAAATCGGCGACCGGCTCGGAACTCAGATCGCTCACGGCATAGTCGAGCGCATCGGGGCTGAAGAAGAACTGGTCGAAAAACCATCCCAGCTCCCGGCCGCTCTCCTCCTCGGCCGCGGCGATGAAGTCCGAGGTCGTCGGATGCCCGAACTGCCAGCGGCGGAAAAACGTCTTCATCACCCGGTCCATGACATCCTCGCCGAGCATCCTCTCGAGCATCAGGAGGGCCAGTCCGGCCTTGGAGTAAACATTGAGGCTGTAGCTCCCCCCGCTGACGAATTCCCAGCTTTTCCGAACAACGGGATCGAACTTGCCCGACAGAAAGACCGTGAGCTGGTGCGACTCCAGGTCGCTGACGCCGAGACCGCAGAGGGAAATCTGGTCTCCCCCGCCGGGATAGGCGGCCAGGGCTTTGATCTCGGAGTAGGTGTTGATCCCCTCATCGAGCCAGGCCTCCTCGAACTCATTGGAACCGATCATGCCGTACCAGTAGTTGTGTCCGAATTCGTGAATGGTGACCATCTCCGGGACGCGGATCCAGGACGGAAGCCAGGCCACGGACAACGTGGTGAACAGGGTGGGATATTCCATGCCGCCGGCGGCCTGGGCCCCCGGCGCCGGGTCGACGAGGGTGATCGTCGGGTAGGGATACGGCCCGAAGCTGCGGCTGTAGAACTCCAAGGCGTGGATGAGGGCTTTCAGGTGCCGGGGCATGAAGTTCTGATGCTCCTTGTGGATGAGCAGGATCATTTCGGTCTCCACCCGGGGCTCGTCGAGGCGGAATTTCTTGCGATACTCGAGGAAATCCGGGCAGGCCGCCCAGGCGAAGTCGTGAATGCGGTCCTGCTCGTGGACGACCGTGACCGTCCCGTCCTTGTTTTCCCTCCTATCGATGCGACGGCCCGTGGCGCCGACGACGAATTCGGACGGAGTCGTGATTTCCACGCGGAAGCTCCCGAAATCGGCGAAAAATTCAGAGCGGGCGTGATACTGGTGACAGTTCCATCCGCTGTCCAGCAGCACGCCCATCTTGGGAAACCACTGGGCGACCATGAAGAAATCCCCGTGATAACCGGAGCGGGCGACAACCCGGGGAAGCTTGGTCTCGAATTCGATAAGGAACGCGACTGTCCCCTCCGGCAGGACTTCGAGCGGCAGATCGACCTCCATGACCGTCCTGTCGTCCGGATTGCCGTCGTCGGGCTGAACGAAGCGCATCGAGGGCGTCAGATCTTCCCCGCTCTCGAGCCGGATGCTCTTCACCCGGCAATACCCCCAATCTTCGGCCTGTCGGCCCTCCCATGAGCACCCACCCTCTTTCATGAACGTCGAACGGTTATTGAGAAAGGCGTTGAGGTAGAGATGAAAAGGAACGTGTGACACGGCCGCGGAGGAGGCGTTCCGCCAAACGAGGCGCTCTTCTCCGCTCACGGTCTTGGCCGCCGGGTCGAGCCGGGCCTTGATGTCGTAGGCCACGACGGGCTGGGCCGGGGCGAACCGAAAGGCGACGGTTATCAGCAGAAAAAGATAAAACGTTTTCCTCAAATAGCGATTCATGAACAACTCCTCATCATGTCCGACGGAAGAACCGCCGAACCGATGTTTTTCTTTTCAGCCCTACCATAATCCAAAGGCGTTCGCGAATGCAAACGATCCCCTTTTCCATGCCGCGCCGGTCATGTCGGCGGCTCCTTCCGGGCTACCGGAGCAAAATTAATGAATCAGACGGAAAGCTAATTCGGAAAAAGCCGATTCGGGTTATTGCGCGGAAGCCGGGGCCGCCGTCCGTAGAGGAGTTCATCGAGAACGAGGGCGATCCGTCGATTTGGGGCATTGCGGGAGACGTAGCGCCTGGCCAGCCGGTGGAAGGGAGTATCGGGCTTGGCGAAGGGGCAGACCCGGATGCAGACTCCGCAGTCCGTTCCGAGGCTCTTCCAGTAGGAAAAGCATCTTTCTTGCCGAATGGACCAATGAGCCGCCCCGCGGCTTTCCGGCTTCTCTCCGGAGTGAATGGCTTTGGCCGGGCAGGCGTCGGCGCACTTGCGGCAGATCCGGCAGAAGGCGTCTATTCCCCACTCCTTCCGCCCGCCGGACTCCTCGGCGGACGGGAATTCACCATCGGTCGTCACGACCGATATTCTCAAACACGGCCCCAGCCGCGGGTGAATGAGTATTCCCATCCGGCCCACTTCCCCCAGCCCGGCGTCGGCCGCGACCGGGATGCAGACGGTCAGATAATTGGCGTCGGTATGCGCCCGGGCCTGATATCCCAACCTTCTCAAGAATCCGGCCAGCAGAAAAGCCGTCTTGGCCGACTCGACATATTGCCGGCTCGACTCGAGGATGACCGGAAGGGACGGAGCCTGGCGCATCATTCGCAGTTCCATGGCTGAGATCAGGACGACGGCCGTGGAGTGCTCGAGCCTCACGGCTTCGCCCCAGCCATCCGCATGCCGTCCTCGACGGCTGTAGAGGTGGTGGGGACGGAGCTTCACGAAACCGACGTCCGCGGCTCCGAAATAAAGGGCCAGGCGGCGGACGGCCTCTCGGATCTCGGCCGGAGAGGCGGAGGTTTTCTCTTCGGCGGCCTCTCCTTCGGCCAATGGCCGGGAACGATCGAGGCAATCAAACGCCGCCAGGAAGGCCGGAGAATAGAGCGGATCATAAAACGCCTGCCCGGCCTCTCCGATTTCCGCCTTTCGTTGAACGGCTTCGTCCGCCTCCCTCTTGTCCGGGTGAAGCTCATAATAGCGCCGAGCCGTCTCGGAGTGGAATTTCAACGCATTGCGGCTGAACATGTGGTCCCGCTCGTCGTACGGCACGATCGCCCCGTGTTCAGACCGGGCGCCTTTATCCTGCTTTTGTTTCCATAGCGAAAGGGCGCCGAATGCCGCTGCCAGAACGGCCGCCGCGATGTTCCCCGCCTTCACCATGGGCCCCGGAGGAAGGACCATGAAGCCGGCCCAGAGCGCGGTGTTGGCCGCCAGAGCGAAGGCGGCCGCGAGCGACGCGCGTCTTTCCTTTTCCGCCAGGGATGAGGCCAGGGCCAGGGCCAGAACGGCGTCGGTCAGCGCCAGGAAGACGACATTAAGCGGAGTCGGCATCTTTCTTACTTATGAACTCGGGATTTCCATAAAGACGCCAATTCCCGTCGGCAGAAAATCAGGGCGGGGATGACGAACAGCGCCGTTTCCAGCCCGAAGGCGAACAGGTTTTCCGCGGTCAAGACCTGGGCCGGCGTTCCCCGGCGGACATAGGGAAAAAAGCCGAAACTCAAAAAGAGGTTCGAAAGGGGCCAAAACGGGCGGAAACCCACGGGGGCAACGTCGTCCACGACGAAGACGTCCATGACGAGATGGGAAAGGGCAACGAGCGCCAGGGCCACTCTTTCCTTCTTTGTTTTCAACAACGGAAAGAAGACAAGCGCCGAGAGCAGGGCGAAAAAAACGTTATGGGAATAAAGCTGGTGCTTGAAAACCTCCGGCCGGCCGAGGAGATGATAGAGAAGGAGGTCAATGTCCGGCAGGCACGAAACGAGCATGAAAATGAGAAGCGCCCTCCCCTCCTCGTGGCGCGAGGCGAACTTCCAGGCTGCCAGCCCGACGGCGGCGTGAGGCAGGGGCGTCATTTCGGCACCAGGCGCGCATTATATCAGAGATTCTTGGCTTCGGGGCTTAATGAAAACCTGACAAAGGCCGGGGATCCTTCCGGGCCGGGCTGAAAATCGATTTCTAGATTCCTTTCCGGCCGCTACCGGGTCATCGAGGAACTGGGCCGAGGAGGGATGGGAAGGGTTTATCGCGCCGAGGACACGAGTCTTTCCCGCCAGGTGGCCGTAAAGATCTTGCCAGGCGAATTTGCCGACGATTCCGAGAGGCTCGCCCGCTTCAAGCGGGAGGGGAAAATACTTGCATCCCTCAATCATCCCAACATCGCCACGATTCACGGCCTGGAAGAGGACGAGAATCGCCAGTTCCCGGTCATGGAACTCGTCGAAGGCCAGACTATTGCCGAGCGGCTCATCAAGGGACCGCTTCCCCCGGAGGAGACCCTCCATGTCGGACGTCAAATCGCCGAGGGACTTCAGGCGGCTCATGAAAAGGGCTTCATCCACCGCGACCTCAAGCCGGCCAACGTCAAAATCACTCCCGAAGGCAAGGTCAAGATCATGGACTTCGGATTGGCCAAGGTGTTCTTAAGCGATTCGACATCAATCGAATCTTCGCCGACGTTGTCCATCACGGATAAGATGACCGCCCCGGGAATCATTCTCGGTACCGCTTCCTACATGAGCCCGGAGCAGGCGAACGGGATCCCTGGTTTATGCCTCCGGAGGGATCATTCCGGACAAGGAAAATTCCATAGTCTGGGTGGATATCGAAGGCCGGGTCGAACCGGCCGTGCCGTTCAAAGCCGGATTTTGGTCCGTGCGTCTCTCGCCTGACGGCCGCCGGATCGCCTATACGACTTTGGGAACACAAAGCCATGTTTGGATTCATGACCTCATCCGCGGTACGGATACGAAGATGACCACTGAGGGAGTGTCTGAATGGGCGATTTGGACGCCGGATGGAAAACGGCTTGTCTTCGACTGGCTAAGGGAACATGTTCCCAATATCTATCAAATGCCCGCAGATGGAAGCGCTCCGATGGAGCGGTTGACGAATTCCGACTATATCCAGTGGCCCTCATCCGTCACTCCGGATGGCGAGACGCTGGTTTTTGTGGAAGAACATGAAGAGACCGGCAGAGACATCTTTTTCCTGAATGTTCGTGATCGCCGGGTCGCGCCTTTCCTGCAAAGCCGTTTTGATGAAATGGACCCGGCGTTTTCTCCCGACGGGAAGTGGATCGCCTACGTCACTAATGAGTCGGGACGCTATGAGATCCATGTTCAACCTTTTCCCGAAAAAGGAGGCCGATGGCAAGTCTCTCATGAGGGAGGATTGAATCCCCTCTGGTCTCCGGACGGGAGGCGGCTTTATTACCGGTCAATCGAGGAGGGAGAAAACGTCTGGGTGGTCGATGTTCAAACCGATTCGAGCTTTTCTGCGCGAAAACCGCGCTTTTTAATGGAGATGCAAGGATATAACTACGGCTTGGTCCGAACTTGGGATATCTCACTCGACGGCCGCAGATTTCTGGCCGTGAAGAATGATGAAAGCAAGCTTCAGCCCATCACCGAAATGACCCTCGTCCAGAACTGGTTCGAAGAGGTCAAACGGCTCATTCCGTCGAAGAAATAGACGCGCGCGCATGGCCATGATAACCTGGGAGGCGCATAATGCCTTTGAGATGAGAGAAGGATGAGGCTTTCGTCTGAAGGTCGAACGTCAATCGTCGAAGTCACGGCCGGGAACATCGACCGTCACCCCCAGGCCGTCTGCTTCATGAATCCCAGCCATGAGCACTATCGCCCCAAGGTCTCTTGGCTCAGGGATCAATTCAAAACCGGGCTGAAGATCAAGTTGCTGTACCTGAAAGACGAAAAGCGGCCCGTAGGGTTCATCGAGTATGTCCCCGGAGAACACTGCTGGCGGGCGGTCAGGGCCAGAGGATATATGTTCATCCACTGCCTGTGGACGACCGGGAAGAAACATCAGGGCCGGGGTCTGGGGACCATGCTCATCAAAGATGTCGAAAAGGACGCCAAGGGCCAGGGCATGCGGGGCGTCGCGGTGCTCACCAGCGACGGGCCGTTCATGGCCCATAAGGACATCTTCATCAAGAACGGATACAAGGTCGTATCAGAGATCGGAGGGGAACAGCTCCTGGCCAAGACGTTCAAGTCCGGCCCTCGCCCCGCCTTGAACGTCAGGTCCGGCGCGCCTCCGAAGCCTAAGGGATTGTCCCTGGTCTATTCCAAGCAGTGTCCCTGGGTCGCCCGTTTCATCGAGGAGGTCAAACCCATCCTGAAAAGAAAAGGGATCAGACCGAAGGTCACGGAATTGCGGACGGCGGCTCAGGCTCAGAAGGTGCCGTCGGCATACGGAGTCTTCAACCTGATCTATGGGGGGAGACTGCTGGCGGACCGGTACATATCCACAACGAGATTCCTGAACATTCTGAAAAAAGATATCGGGATCTGAGCTTCCTCCCTCACGCCCCAGGGCCCAACCACCTTTTCAACCCCCTCCGGCGGACACCGTCCGGATTCAGCCTGGGGGAGGGATGGCCGGCGAATATGCCTGGGCCGACCTTGTTCAACGTCGGCAGACATCCAGCGCAAGCAGAATCTCGGAATTCGGGTCGAACTCATAGGACTTGAGTTTGTCGTAAGTCATGGGGAAATGAGGCCGGAGCACCCGTCCCATTTCGGGATCGTCATGAAAGTACACGAACTGCTTGTGCGAAACGGAGCCGATGAGTCCGGAATGCCGGAGCTCAAAGCTGAACGGCTCGCCGAAACAGTTTCCCGCTTGCGCCGAGGGCGTGCCGACGATCTTCGCTCCGGCCATAAAGAGGTAATACATCAGCGTGTAGCCGGAACTGAAGGTCTTGGGGGAAATCAGAACCATGACATTGGCGGGCAGGTAGTATCCCTGATGCTTCCCCGAGCGGTATTCCGCCGCAAACGCAGGCATCCTATCAAGTTCTTGGAGCTCAAATTCCTTCTTGATCTGATCAACCGCCGATGGATCGCTTCGGCTGCGGCCGTACCAATCGCCGCTGAAGTCGTAGTCCGTCCTGGCGAGCGGAACCGCACGCCCGCGATTGATTCGCTCGAAGTCTTCTGGGGAGTTGTTTTGGAAATAATATTCGGAGAAGCGCTCTACCTCCGTTAATTGGAGTTTGGCCCGCCACAGGATCTCCTTGCCGTAGAGAAAATAGAGCAGGATATTGTACATCGTGGAGTTTCCGCCGTCGTTGTACCGCAGGTCAACCAGCAATGTCCTGGTCCCGGCCTCCCGCATCTCCTGCACGAGCGCCTGGAAGGTTTCGGCGGCCGAGGGAATCCCCGCCAGCGCCGCATTGATATCGTCCGGCGCGTCCGACTGGTGGATCCGCTTGTACATTTCCCGGATCACCTCTCCCGCTTGCGCCGGATTGCCGGCCAGCCACCCCTCGTACATCTCACGATAACTCTGCATGTCGTCTACGACCAGCAAGGCCGTCTTTCGCTCCGAATCGAGGAACGAATATTCGAATCCCTTGGGATAGGGACGCGGGCGCTTCACTCGGGAATCAGGCCTGATCCATTTTTCCGGAATCCAGGAAAGAATCGGGAGGGAGTGCTCGGCCTCCCGCCCGTCTTTGTCTCGGAGGACAAGCCGCACATGGCTTCTATCCCGCCGCTCCGGCAGCAAGTCGGTCAGAAACGGCCCGAGGAAGAGAAATCCGTTGTAGGCCAGGTTTCCCAGGATCTGGTATTCGTTTTCCGCGCTTATCATGGTCCGCGCCCTGTCCAACAGTTCCCTGACGGTCACACCCTCGACGGTGACCAGCCGGTCCCCGATGAGGGGCCGGTATCGCTCCTCGGGAACGGCGAGAACATAAAGGTCGGTGCCCACAACGCTGAAATACAGAGGGATCCCTCCGGGCTGAGTCGGGATAAAGTCATAAGCCTCCCCCAACCTGGTATGCGCGTCGCCGATCGCCGTGACGAAGGGCCGCAGGAGCCGATAGAAGTCGACTCTGGTCATGCCATCGGCGGGAATTTTGGCCAGGGTCGTTTGCAGGCGGCGATAAAAGGCTGTTTTGCCGCCGCCGTTGATATAAGGATCGGGGTGAACCTGTTCGATAATGTCCGCCAACTGGAGGACGTCCGCAACCAGAGATTCATGACTGATCTTCTCGGCGTCGGCCGCAGCCAGGGGCGCGGAAACGGCCATGAGCGCGATTGTCATGAGAATGGACAGCGCAATGTTTTTTTTCATCGGCCTCCCTCCTCTATTTCCAAGCCTATGGGACGGTTTCGTGCTTTCGATAAAACAGGGAGACGATTGTAACATGAAAAATCCGACATACATCGACAGTCTCTCCAGATGGATATCAGTGGATCTGACAGTCATACTAGGCATACGCCGTTTTCCTGTCTCAGGTTACAGGTGAAGCCTGATGACATGAATTTGCTTATCCGCCCGGTGGGCGCGACAACTCCGACTCTGGAAAGGGTTGCGGATCGGAGGAAAGATAGCCTGTCCTCATGGCCGTCCGGGGCGGCGGCTCCAATGTCTCCGGCTGCGAAGAAAACTTTGGTCAATTTTTCTGCCGCGGACCTCATGCTATAATGGGCGCCCGTCAAATGAAAAAGAGAACGAGAAATTTCCAGCCGAGCGTGACGGTCATCGTCCCGGTTTTTAACGCCGAAAAAACCGTTCGGAAATGCATTCTTTCTTTGCTGGCGCTCGACTATCCCGAGAACCTTCTCGAGTTTTTTTTTGTGGACAACGCCTCCACCGACACGACGGGCCTCATCTTGCGCTCGTTCAGCGATAAAATCGCCGTTATCAATGAAACGAAAAAAGGCCCGGCCGCCGCGCGAAATGCCGGGCTGAGGAGAGCTCGGGGGGAGGTCGTGGCCTTCACCGACGCCGACTGCCAGGTTGCCCCGGACTGGCTTCGTTTCCTCGTCCAACCGCTCCATGACGGGCGCATCGGGGCCGTGGGGGGACGCATCCTGTCCCAGAATCCCGACCGGCCCATCGAAAAATTCTGGGATATCATCCACGACCATCGGCAGGCCATAGAGGAATTCAATCCTCCCCATGTCATCTCCATGAATTGGGCATCCCGGCTTTCGACGCTCCGCTCGGTCGCCGGATTCGACGAAGGCTGCCTCCGAGGAGAGGATGTCGACCTCGCCTACAGGCTTACGCAGAAAGGATACCGCCTGGTCCACGAGCCCCGGGCCAGGATTTTTCACAGGAATCCCGGGACCTTGGCCGGGCTCTTCAGGAAAGGTTTCTCCCATGGGTTCTATTCTGTTAAAATCCTCAAGGCCCATCGGGATTTTGTGCAAGAATGCGGGCATCGCCGAATCCAATGTCAATCGTACATGGCCCTGGGATCCCTGTTCTGGGATTATTGCCGGGATCCGCGGAAAAAGGAATCCCTCTTCCATTTTCTTTTCGACGCCGGCAAAAAAACGGGAAAGTGGCTGGGGTCGCTGCGGTTCCTCCATTTCGACGTCTGAACCCGATGCCCTCCGCCGCCCCATGAGAAAAAGAAGCTTCAGGCACGTTCAGCTGGTCAGGGAGCTGACCGTGACGCTTCTAAAACTCAAGGATCAGAGCACGCTGTTCGGTTTCGTTTGGACGTTTCTCAATCCTCTGGCCATCGTCACCATCCTATTCATTTTTTTCCGGCTGCGGATCGGCCCCCAAGTGGAGCACTACGCGGTATTCCTCCTTATCGGCATCATCCAGTACACCCACTTCTCCAACAGCACCAGCGCGGCCATGCATGTCCTCGTGGCCATGCGTCAGTTGACGGGCAACACCATCTTCCCCAAGGAAATCCTGATCCTGAGCTCCGTCCTTTCCTCCGTGCTCGAGCTCGTCCTGTCCATGGTCATCTGTCTTTTGTTCGCCCTGTTCACCGGCCTGAGACCGTCCTGGCCTCTCCTCCTTCTGCCGCTCGTCCTCCTCCAGCAGGTCCTGATGGTTTTCTGGGTTTCCCTCTGCCTGTCCGGCCTCTACATCTTCATCAGGGACATAGACCATATCTACCACGTTTTCCTCCGCGTCCTGTTGTTCACCACGCCGATCTTCTACGACCTCTCCTTCCTGGGAGACGGCCTGGCCCGACAGATCGCGCTTCTGAATCCCCTCACTCATCTGATCCTCTATTCCCGGCAGCTCATCATCTCCGGGACGATTTTCCCCCTGTCCGGCTTCGCCCTGTTCACCCTGGCCAACTGTATCCTCATCATTCTCAGCCTCATGATTTTCAGGAAGGCCGAGCCTTCCTTCGCGGAGCATATTTGAATGGACGGATCGGTGCGGGTCCGAAAACTCGACAAAATCTTTTCTATCCGCCGCGCCCGGCCGACGACCTTCAAGATGATCAAGAGTCTGCTCCGGGGGGATCGGGGCGCGGCCGAGAAGTTTTTCGCCTTGAAGGACATCAACCTCGAAATCATCGCCGGGGAAAAATTGGGCATTGTGGGCAACAACGGGTCCGGGAAAACGACTCTGCTGAAAGTCCTGGCCGGCCTGTACAGGCCGGACCGGGGCCGGGTCGAAGTCTCGGGGCGCATGGCCTTCCTGGCCGGATTGGGGATCGGCATGATCGACGACCTGAGCGTCGAAAGGAACGTTTTCCTGTACGGCACAATCTACGGCTTGGAGATAGAGACGATCAGGGAGCGGGTTCAGGAAATCATCGACTGGGCGGAATTGCAGGATTTCTCCCGAGCCAAGCTGAAAACCCTCTCCTCGGGCATGCGGACCCGCCTGGCTTTTTCCACGGTCCGGCACATCGAAGCGGACATTTTTCTCCTGGACGAGGCTCTGACCACGGGAGACAAAAATTTCAAGAAGAAATGCGAGGAGTACTTCCAATCTCAGAAAGACAGCCGGGCGACGTACCTGGTGTCCACCCACGACCTGGAATTCGTCGGGCAATTCTGCCGGCGGACGCTCTGGCTTCACAAGGGGAAGATCCGAGCGCTCGGGGACACGGACAAGGTCCTGAAGCTCTACCAGGAGTCGAGGGCCTGACAGGCCGGAGGCCATGGCCGGAAGCATCGTTCTCGGCTGTTACGAGGTCCCGGGCTACGGGGGAGCCAATACGGTCGGCTACAGGGTCTACGAGCTCATGGTGGAGCGGGGCCTGGAAGCCCGCTACGTCAACCTCATCGATGAATTGGATCTCGAATATTTCCGCTACGTTTTCGGACCGGAATGCGGGAATCCCAAGGGTTTGCCGCATGTCCACAACTGCATCATGCGGGCTCCTCTTTTCGGACCCCAGCCGGAACTCGAAGCTTTGTTGACGAAGCTCGACTCCAACATTCTGGTCGGACACGGATTCATCGCCGCGTATTCCCTGAAGGCGGCCTCCCCGCGGAGCCGGGTGATCTTCCGGACAACGGGCTCTCAGCAGGCGAAGGAGTTCATCGCTTCCGGAAAAGACGCCCGGGCTCTGGAAACCTTCGTCCGCCGGGCTCAGGGCCCGCCCCCTTGTTATCATCAGCGGGAAAAGCTGGCCGTGGAAATGGCCGACTACGTCATCACCCATTCGGAGCTGACCAAGTCCCTTTTCAACTTTTTCTTCCCCTCTCAAAGGGGAAAGATCAGTCCCGACGTGATCTGGTTCGCCGAATTCATCTATCGCGACGCCGCGGCCTACAGCCGCCTTCAGAGGCCTTTCCCCGAAAGGGACATCGATCTCATCTTCATCGCCAGCGACTGGAGCCGGAAAGAAAAGAACTATCCCCTCCTCGAAAGGATCGTCGCCTCCCTTCCGGGGACGAACGTCCACATCGTGGGCGAGGTTCCGGACAGGAAACTGCGGGCGACGCATCACGGACTTCTCCGCCGGGAGGAAGACGTATTCGCTCTTTTGGGGAGGAGCAAAACGCTGGCTTGTCCCTCGCTCTTCGACGCCGCGCCCGGCGTCCTCTTCGAGGCCTCGGCCATGGGGTGCAACGTCGTGGCTTCCAGGAATTGCGGTAACTGGCGCCTCTGTTCCGACGACCTCCTGGTCGAGCCTTATACGGTCCAAACCTTCGTCGACCGGATCCGTCTTTCCTTGAAAGACAGGATTCGCGACCGCCGCGAATTTTTCTTCAGGGAGGATTCCTTTCGGAACCTCGTCGATTCCATACTGGCTTTTGAATGACATGAGCGATATCACGGCCGTAGTCCTGACTCTGGGGGAAGAGACAACCGCCCGGGCCATCCGCAGCATCGACACTCAAAGCCTTCCGGCGGCGGAGACGGTCGTCGTCTCGGATAGAACCCCCTTCCACGCGGCTCTCAACGAAGGAGCCTCCCGCGTCAGGACCGAGTTTTTTGTCCAGGTCGACTCCGACATGATCCTCGATTCCGACTGTTTCGAGGCGCTGAGGAATTGCGTCGGCGATCGTGTCGGCATCGTCGCCGGCCATCTTCGTGATCCTCTCCTGGGGCGGGTCTCCGGCGTCAAGCTGTTCAGGACCGAATGCGTCAAGAAGACTCCGTTCAAAGATTCCATATCCCCGGATACGGATTTCGCCCGGGAGATTCTGAAAGACGGCTGGTGCCTGATCTACGCCTTAAGGTTCGGGGGGAATTCCCAGGAATTCTGGCACACGTTCGGCGAGCATCGGCCCGATTACACTCCCCCCTACACCTTCACCAAGCACCTCCTGGAGGGGAGAAGATACCGCCACCGGAAAGACCTGAACGGCTATCTCTGGCATCTGGGAAGGCTCGGAAAAAGCACCCATCCCTGCGCCGCTTTCGCGGCAATCGCCATGGCCCGGGGACTGTTCCTCGAAGAGAAGCACGACCTTCTTGCGCGGCCGAGTGTTCATCCGGATTTCGCTTTTCTGGAAAGACTGCTGACCGGCAGCCGGAAATGTCACATTTCCCTGCTGTCCATGACTG
>Ga0068714_10003287_pt1 | contig 19394 bp, 20 predicted proteins | sample MTBNYHSulfiMetaG_FD_62988 | JGI IMG/M metagenome (GOLD analysis project Ga0068714, IMG submission 62988) | Enrichment culture microbial communities from rom New York Harbor, USA that are MTBE-degrading - MTBE-NYH (New York Harbor Sulfidogenic)... | ecosystem: Environmental > Aquatic > Marine >... | reverse complement strand
TTCCTGTTTTATTGGTTGTGTTAACGGTGGCCGAGTAGAATGTGATATTTTGGAGCAGTTTAAATGTTTTTGTTAACTGATGTTGGATGCATTGTTACATGGGATAACTGAATTTCAATATCCTTGTCACATGGAAGGTATTTGTACCCCTTTAAAAAAGGTGAGAAAACTGTAATTGCGCGTGCTAGTGAGGATTATATTCATTTTCACCTATTAGATCCTTATATCGAGAAGCGCCTCAATATCCGTGTCTTCAATGTTCTCCGGTTCTAAAACCATTGTTCCACTCTTGGAGACGAAGATCGCCTTCCCATGAGCCCTCACAAGGGGCATGATCAAGTCAGTGTACCCAGTCTTCACCAACACGTTGAGGTTATATGCGCATATGGCGTCCATAGGAAGGGGAAGCACCTTTTTTAGGGCGTACTCGTACCTGAGGAACTCGCGCACCTTACCTTCTCTAAAGAAGAAGGACGTCTCCCCTGTGACCCTCATCCCAAGCCCCCTAGATTGGAAGTGCCTGCTCAACTCTTGCCACTTTCTCAGTATTCTCATAGCCTCAATCGATCCTTTATGGATGTAGATCTCGTCGTACCCCGGAGTCATGATGTTGCCAGACGCTAGGTTTAGCTCAACATCTACGCCGTGTTTAGCCAACCCGGCGTGCACGTCCTGAAGTGTCTCCTCTGATAGAACGTAGACTATGCCTTTGCCTCTTCTGAGTCCATCAGATAGATAGTTGTACAGTATTTTCCGTTTGTTTTCCTGTGTGTCATAGAATAGCATTATATGGTCTGTGGTATTGATACCATCCAACAAACTATCTATTTGAGACATACCTCTACATTTAATTAAAGTTAACATTATTATTTCTTTCTATATTTTATGGATTTGAATTTGGATCACATATCATTTTAACAGAACAATTTATGTGAAATTATTTGAGCTATACACGCGTGTTAGCAACCACTTGTCATAGACTAGTTTCGCCTTGCGCGCGCAACGCGTAAAAAAGGCTATAATACTATTAGCATATTGTTATAATACGGGAAATTCAATATACCTGTTACATGGAATAAATGTCTTCCGCGGATTTAGGAGGCATCCTTTCATCTTCACAGGAGACCTCACCCAGGGCCACGGCATGTGAGATGCGGTACGGCTACCTGCCTATTGGCCGACCAAAACTGAGCAGAGCGTAGCCGATCCGAAGGTCTGTTTCGTCACCGAGCCCGCGTAATACCCCAACAAGTACGGGCTTGAAGGCCTAACCCAGTGCCTTGCCCTGGAGCTGAGGACGCGGAACATAGTCGTGAACAACCTCAACGTGGCCGCCCCGCCGGGCAAACGGCTCAAGCCCACCGTAAGGGAGGCTGGCCTATCAGCGCTGGAGGGGCAAGCTAACCCAGGCGGTCTACACGCCCTTCCCATAGCCTAAGAAGGTACGGTATCAGACCCGAGACGGGGGCTTGAGGGAGCTAGTCTTCTAGCTCCGCCTCGACGCACGTGACCAGCTCGGAGAACCCTGTGTCGCCCACAAGGTCCAAGGTCTTGAGGTTCATGTCCCTCAGGCTGGGTGAGCCCAGCCCCAGCCTCACAGCGTGGCGGAACTGGTCGTGCTCCTTCACGGGCCTATCCGCGACCCTGACAGTGCCATGGCGCCTCATTATGGCCGCGCAGACGGCGTCGCAGGCCACCATGTTGCCCCCGGCTACTATGACGCCGGTCTCCACCTCGTCTTTAGGTTCGGTCCCGTAGCCTGTGTTCATCCGGAGGGCGTCGGCTACCACCATGTCCACGCTGTACGCTGAGTTGATGTCCAGCAACTTCCCCACGTGGTACTCCCCGTTGTGGAGCCAATCCCGGCTCCGGGCGTCTATAAGGCCGACGCCCAGCTTCATGGCGCATGTGAAGGTGGCCGTGCTGTGGCTCCTGAGGATGGGGGTGAGGACCACCCTCCCCGCCTCGTGGATGCGTCGGGGGATCACCAGTCCGCCTGGCCAGTACTCGGCCTCACGGGGCTTGACCCGGACCCACTGCTCCTCATCGAAGTAGGCGAGCCTGATGCCCAGTTCCTCAGCCGCGGCCTTGATGCCCAGGTTCTCCACGGTGGCCCTGGTGGGTAAGCCCCGGGCTCTCCCGGACATGTCGCCCACAACGATCCGTTCCGGCTTGACGCCCACATCCATGAGGGCCCTGGCTATGACCCTAACAGTGTCCGGATGGGTGTCCCGGGGGTACGGGTCATCAGTGTTGCAGTTGGGTTTGATGATGATCTCACCCTTTACTCCCTTTGTCATGGGCTTGAGTCCGCCCAACAGCCTCATGGCCTCGGATATACCCTGGCCCCGGTCACCGCACCTGATGAGCGCGACCGTGTCCCTGCCGCCCGCCCTGAATGGGCTCTCTCTCCTGGGCTTGACAGGGACGCTGGGTGCCTTGGGGGGGTTCTCAGCGAACTCCCTGTAAAGCCTCATGGAGCCTTCCGGTGTAACCTCCATGGCGTATATTAAAATGCCTCACTAATTATTCTCTTTCCCCAAACCAGGCGTCTTCAGGCGCCTGCCCCTTCACGGCGAATGCAATGAAAGAGCTTGAGTCACATGCCCAGAGCCCTAGTCCTCCAGCTCCGTCTTCATGAACTCCCTTAGCAGGGTGGTGGCGAACCCGCCCTTGTGCAGCATGAACGAGAGCCGGACCCCCCGGGGCACATCAGCCACCTCGATCCTGGGAGTCAGCCTGCCCAGACGGCGGGTGCCCGTGACCCTCATGCGCCTGAACGTCTCCAGGGACATCTCGGACTCCTCGAGTATCTCGGCCTCCAAGGCAGCCGCCTCCCCCAGCGGCTGGGACATCTTGTACCCGTACATGGGGGCCGTGAAGCTGATCTCCTGGGCCTCGTAGCGGAGCTGCTCGGCCAAGGCGTCGTTCACCCAGAAAATGCCGCCGGTGTCATGCTTCTTGGCTATGTCGCCCAGAAGCAGCCTGCCGAAGAGGCCGCGCCTCACCCTCTCGGCCAGGTACCTGTTGCACAGGTAGCTCTGGTACCCGGAGACCAGGAGCTTCCTGAGCCACCTGTCGGCGAACGTCTTCCGCCCCTGAAGTATCTCCCAGCCCTCCTCCACGTTCTTACCGCCTCTACCTGTCCTCTGCTCCCCGTAGTAGTTGGGCAGCCCCTTCAGGTGGATCGCCTCGGCTATCATCCTCGACTTCTCGGCGGCCCGGCCAGTAGGCATTCGCGTGTCGGTGATCAAGACTTTGAACCTGTTGCCGATGAGGTGGCCCGCCCTGAACTTGTTGCCATGGAACTTTGCCCAGTTCACCTTGACGTCCAGGCTGCCCTCGATGAACTCCACGGCGTCGCCGGGCCTCACGTCGTTCCTCTCGAAGAGTACGCTGAAGGTCTGCGTGGTCACCGCGTACTTGTCCTTGAGCCCCGCGGTGCCCACGTTCTCGGGTCTTAGGCTGAACAGCTCCGCCAGCTGGAGCTGCACGTCCCTGGTCGTCTGGTTCACCTTGGTTATGTTGACGTATAGATGACTGCCGACGCCTGAGGGCTCGTACAGGGCCACCTCCTCGACCATGAAGTCCTCGGGCCGCGCCCTTATACGGCCCCCTACGCCCTCCAGCCCCTCTGTGATGTATGGGAGCGAGAGGTCGAGGGGCGGCGGTTTAACCATTCTGTGATGTACCTCTCCTGGGTTATTGAAGGATTCGAAAAAAGTGGATGATGGGCGCTACATCTTCCGGGGTCTTTTGGGGACGGCGAGGTCCGCTGCCCCCATCTCTGAGAGCCGAGCCTCGGGCCAGTTCTCCTCCACGATCCCTATGAGCCGCTCAGCGTACACCACCTTGTCCCTGGCAAGCTTCTCCAGGCCCGCCCCCCAAGGCTTGTAGAGGGCGCCGACGCCGGGCCCCGGCTCTATCTTGAAGTAGCAGGGGGAGCAGACCCGCGCCATCTCAGGGGTCTCGTATATCCTGTTGAAGCCGCCCCATGCGTCGAAGAGCCAGACGTGGAGGTCCATGGGTATCCTCACCGCCTGGCGTATGGCGGCGAGCTGGGGCAGGGTGAGGTCGCCAACGGGGTTGAAGGTGTCGGCCCCCAGCGTCTCCAGCACCTTGGCGCCGGCGGGGTTGGCGTGGCCGGCGAAGATACTGAGCTTGAAAACCACGTCCCGTGGGATCATTTCCCGTTTCCTGAGCTCGCTCACAGCGTAGAGGCCGCCCTCGCCGACGACGAGGAACCCCTTGAAGCCCAGGTCGATGCTGTGGCGTATGTCGTCCACCATCTCGATGAGCCCCTTCATGCCCCTATACCTTATGCCGCATAAGCCGCCTTCGGGGGTGGCCACCTGGCGCCCCGTGTCCCATAGGGCCCTGGGGCCGGGGGTGAGGATGACCTCCAGGTTAGCATCATGAGCCACCTGGGCGAACTCCTCTAGCTCGCTGTCGCTGAGGAGCGTCGCCCCCATCACGGTGCAAATGAGCCTGTGGACGGGCACCCTCCGCTTGTCCATCTCGTCCACCAGGGCCCTGAGCACTGAGAGGTTCTCAACGCCGGATATCTCGATGCGGTAGTTGGCCCCGTCGGGGAAGGTAATGTTTGAGGAGGGGAGGCCGTAGGCGTCGCCCTCGGGTAGTCCTATCTCAGCCAGCATCCTGGCCGTTTCTTTGAGCATAGTACTCCGATGTAGGGTTTAGTCTCTGACTATTTTAAATATTCCAATTAGAATCAGGTGAGGCGCCTCTCAGAGCCTCAGACGTAGTTGAAAAAGGAAAAAAGTTGAGGGAGGAGTCACTGGCTCTCCCTGAATGGGTGCCTGGAGTTCCGCGCGTTCTCCACGGCCTCCTTGGCGGTTGGCCTGCCCTCCATGGCCTTCCGGATGGCGTGCCTCATGGCCTTCAGGTTGTTGATGTACACCCGTCTGCGACGTGAGGCCGAGGGGTGGACGAAGACGTGGGCGATCATCACCAGCTCATCCGTCTCGGGCAGTATCCCGTCCTCGACGGACATGGCCACCGCCTTGGCTACGGCCTCCTGGGCCGGCCCGTAAACGAAGCTGGCGTCCCTCATGCCCCGGACGGGCACCGTAGGCACGATGATGGTGGGGGGCTTCACGGCCATGTTGGGCTCAAGGATCACCTGAAGAGCCTCCCGCTCCTTGGACGGCCGAGCCAGGGCGTCGGCGTACGCCTTTCCCACGGGTCCGTTTATCTCGCCTATCAGAAGGTCTATGTGGGCCACCTCGTTGCTGTCGGGATCGACCAAGGCTTCTCCCGTGCGGAGCTTGAACTGGTCGATGATCTCCGGGGTCACGTCCACGGCGTAGAACCTCTCCTTCACCGGCCCAGAGGGCAGCTTGAACTCCACGGGCTTCTTGGGGATGAGGTCAAGCTTCTCCAGCTCGACCCTGAACTCCTCCCTGAGCTCCCAGCTCACCGTGTCCCCGAGCACTATGGGGCGCCTTGTGGGGCCCACGTCGTGGCCCATGAACTTGAGGCAGACCTTGGGGCCCTGGGCCCCGGTAGCGACCATGTGGCGTGTGAGCTTCTGGAGCCTCCACTGGACCTTACGGGCCTCGTCTAGCTTTCCTGCCTTGAACTTCTTGTATAGGTCCAGCCAGTACGGTGCCACCACGTTGGCGGAGGCCAGGATCATGCCCTTGCAGCCCACTGCCAGGGCGGCGAGGACAACCTCGTCCCAGCCCACGACGACATCAATCTTGTCGCCCACCTTCTCCAGCACCGACATGAGGTACTTGAGGTCGCCGCTGCTGTCCTTCATGGCCCGGACCGTGCTGCACTCGTCTACTAAGTCTTCGACCACCTGCCATGGGATGTACTGGTTTGTGGCCACCGGTATGTTGTAGAGGACCAGGGGTATGTCCACGGCGCCAGCTATGCTCACGTAGTGGTCGTAGATGCCCTTGCCTCCCTTGGGCTTCATGTAGTAGGGGTTGACGATGATTGCGGCGTCCGCGCCAACGTCCAGCGCGTGCTTCGTGGCGTCGATGACCAGCTTTGTGGCCGTGTCTCCGGTTCCGGCGATGACCGGCACCCTGCCGTTCACCTGGTCCACGCACACCTCGATGACTCGGGCCCGCTCAGCCTGGGTCATGAGGCTGAACTCTCCCGTTGTTCCGCAGGGCACTATGCCCGTGATGCCCTGCCCTATGAGCCAGTCCACGAGGTCCCGGAACACGGGCTCGTTGAACTCCTCGTTCTTGTCGAAGGGCGTGACCACCGCGGGCAGCACGCCCTCTAGCTTGAAGCTTGACATGTCTGAGTGTTGTTGGGTTCAACCGTTCTATAACGGTTTCCACAGGATGCGAGGCTACTTGTCGGCTTTTTTAGCTGCCTCCAGCCTCTTCCGCACCTCGTCCATGTACTCAGGGAAGTCATACTCCTCGGCGTCGAAGGGCCCCTCCCACCACTCCACCGTAAGGATGTCCGTCTCCGGCAGCAGTATGTGGGGCACCCCCGCCGGCACATGAAGCGGCTTACCCTTGGTGAGAGAGTACTCCACGTTCCGGCCCTTCTCCTTGAACACGTACTTGGCCTTGCCATCCATCAGGATGCTGGTCTGCTCCACCTTATGGATGTGGTTCCCCCTGTACATCCCGGCCCTAGTGTAGAGCAGCGAGTACCATTTCCCCTTGTATGTGAAGCCAATGGCCTCCCCGGTGTACTCCATCTCCCCGCCACTCCACCTCTCATAGTCTATGACGTACTTCTTTTTCGACACGTTGTCCACCACGACTGGATCATGGGTGAGCAACCGTATTTATCATTGCCCATGACACCCGGCCCCCGAGCATATATTATATGGCTGCGTGCAGTTAGGGTCTTGTTGATACACTTTGGTTAACGTCGATATACCCCACCACTGCTGGTACGAGGATAGGCCCCTCACCCTCACCTTCCCCGACGACTGGAAGGTCCACAGGTGCAGGGTGGCCGGCGAAGCCGCCAAGCCCATGACCGAGAAGCAGATCAAGGCAGCCATATTGAAGCCTATCGGCCAGAGGCCGCTCACCGAGCTAGCCGAGAAGGCCGAGGAGGTGGTCGTCATCTTCGACGACATGACCCGCCCCACCAGGACCTGGCAGTACACTCCAGCCATCCTGGAGACCCTGCACAAGGCGGGGGTCCCGGAGGACAACATCCGGTTCATCATCGCCCCTGGCACCCACGGCACCTATGGTCGAAGAGACTTCGTGAAGAAGCTTGGCGAGGACATCGTCTCCGAGTACCAGGTCTACAACCACAACCCCTACGAGATGCTGGACTACCTTGGGGACACCAGCTTCGGCTGCCCCGTCTGGGTGAACAGCGAGGTAATGAGCTGCGACCTGAAGATAGGCGTAGGCACGGTCCTCTTCCACAGGCTCACGGGTATGAGCGGCGGAGGCAAGCTCATCAGCCCCGGCGTCGCCGGCATCGAGACCATCCGGTTCAACCACGGAGAGGTGGGGGGCTTCGGCCCAGGCAGGACACCTGACCCGTCCACCGGGTACATGGCCAACGACAGTAACAGGATGAGGCACGACGCCGAGGAGACAGCTCGGATGGCCAGCCTAGACTACAAGATCGACACCGTCCTGAACCTGGACAGGGACCCCCTGGAGCTGTACGCGGGTGACTTCGTGGAGACCCAGCGCAGGGCCGCCAAGGACGCCATAAGGCTGCACGCCACGGAGAGCCCAGAGTCTGACATAGTTGTGGTGGGCAGCTACCTCAGGGAGAACGAGCCCTACCTGGGCCTGTGGCCGGGCCTGAGCACGGTGAAGGAGGGGGGCACCCTTGTGATGGTGAACGACTGCCCCGACGGGGACATAAACCACTGGCTCTTCAACAGGCACGGCAAGACCATAGGCGCCAGCCTGTGGAACCCCAAGTCTCAGAGGCTGCCCAAGGTGAGGCAGATGATCATCTACGGCGAGTACCCGCTGAAGAGCTTCATGATGAGGTACGACCCCGAGCAGGTCACATGGATCAGGCGCTGGGAAGAGGTGGTGGAGGAGCTGAGGATCCACCACAAGGCCGGCTCCAAGGTGGCCGTCATCCCTGACGGCACAAGCTGCATACCCGAGAAGGCCCTGGTGAAGTAGATGAGGAAGGCCATCCAGATAGACTACCGTGACAACGTGGCCACAGCCACCGGCGACGTGAAGAAGGGCGAGCAGGTGGAGATCCTATCCCCGGACGGCAAGGTAATCCTCAAGGCCAAGCCCGTGGACGACATAGCCTTCGGCCACAAGCTGAGCCTCAGAAAGATCAAGAAGGGCGAGGAGATCATCAAGTACGGCGAGGTGATAGGGATCGCCTCCAAAACTATACCCACGGGGGAGTGGGTTCACACACACAACGTGGACAGCGCCAGGCTCAACACCTCCGGCGAAGAGGTGAAGGGAGTGACGGCGTGACAGAGTTCTACGGCTACGAGAGGCCCGACGGCTCCGTGGGCGTCAGGAACCACCTCCTGGTCATAGCGCCCATAGACTGCAGCTATGAGCCTGCCAAGAAGATAGCTGAGCAGGTTGACGGCGCAGTGGCCGTCACCCAGACCTACGGGTGCGGGGCCGACAGCATGCTGGTCCACAACCTAGTGGGTACAGCGCTTAACCCCAACGTGGCCGGGGTCCTCATAGTGGGCCTGGGCTGCGAGACCCTAACCGGCGAGATGCTCCTTGAGCAGATCGAGCCCAGCGGCAAACCCGTCCACAACATCACCATCCAAGAGCTGGGGGGCACCCTCAAGACCCATGAGAGGGGCGTCAGGCTGCTTCAGGAGATGGCCCAGGACGCGGCCAAGCTGAGGCGGGAGCCCTTCCCCATGAGCAAGCTGACGTTGGCCGTGGAGTGTGGGGGCAGCGACGCCACCAGCGGCCTGGCCGCCAACCCCGCTGTGGGGGTGGCCACGGACCTCCTGATAGATGAGGGGGGCACCGTCATGTTCGGTGAGACCCAGGAGATGAGCGGCACCCAGCAAGTGCTGGCGCGGCGGGCCGTCAGCGACCAGGTGGCCAAGGACATCTACAAGATCATAGAGACCCAGGAAAGCAGGCTCAGGGCCATGGGTGTGGACAGCCGCTGGATGAGCAAGGGCAACATCGACGGCGGCCTCACCACCATCGAGGAGAAGAGCCTGGGCGCCGTCCGCAAGGGGGGCACCAAGCCCATCCAGGGGGTCCTGTTCAACGACTGGGACAGGTTCGACAAGCCTACCAAGCCGGGACTCTACGTCATGGACGGTACAGGGTGGGACGTGCCCAGCGTCACCCACATGGTGGCCGCAGGGGCCCAGATGGTTTGTTTCACTAGCGGCGCGGGCAGCACCACGGGCCACGCCATCGCACCAGTCATCAAGGTCACAGGGAACCCCCAGACCTATGCGAAGATGAGCGACAACATGGACGTGAACGCGGGCACCATCCTAGACGGCAGCGAGAGCCTCAACAGCGTAGGCCGAAGAATCTTCACGATGATGGCGGATACAGCCAACGGTAGGCTGACCAAGGCTGAGGCCCTGGGGTACCACGACTACATAGTGTTCAAGAGGAGCAGGGAGGCCGAGCACCTCCTAGGCCACTGCTAGTTCGTACTACCTTATTCCTACCAACCTTGGGTGTCATGGTAAAGAAGATATCCATCTCCATATCCGAAGAGCTGGACTTGACCCTAACCTCCCTATCCGAGAAGAACAACATATCGAAGAGCAGGCTCATCGAGAACTACCTCAGGGAGAACCCCAAAGTAATCCTGGAGCTGAGGCAGGAGGAGACCCACTGCAGTCTATGCGAGAGGGAACTGAATAAAAACGAGGTGAAGGTGAGCACTCCCGGGTTCGGAATGCTGTGCCTAGGCTGTTGGCTGCAAAAGCAGGGCGAGTTGGTAGAGAGAAACCCAGTCTTCATGGACAAGAAGGACATCGGTTCACCGAGGGACGCGGAAGATTAGAGTCACGCATCCTTCACCCCAGTGAGGGTCATCGTATGTCAGGATGGGCCGACACCCATATCATTAGTAAAGTTTGAAATTAAAAAATAGTGGTGGGCCCTACATCTCTTTGAGTACTACGTCGTCGTACTCCTTCTCCAGCAGGTACTTGTGGCGCAGCTCCTCCTTGGCGAAGTTGTTGAGGAACTCGCTCAGCTCCGTCCCCTTGAACCTACGGGCCACCTCCACGTAGAAGTCGTGGGTGGCCTTCTCCCGCTGGGCGGCGAAGACCAGGATCGCAGGGTAGTCGGCCAAGGGGTCAAGGGGCACCTTCACAAGCTGATCCGTGATCTTCAGGTCCGGGATACTCTCTTTCAGTGTTCTCATCTTCAGGTTCTTGGGGTCCTTGAGACCATTGAGGAAGTACTCCCGGTGCCGATTCTCGTCCGCAGCCAGCTCCGTGAGCATCTTCTTGGCCCCCGGGTAGGTGGACTTCTCGGCGGTATCCGTGTAAAGGGTGTAGCTCTCCAGCTCCATCTCGGCCCCTATCTTTAGGACCTCCTCGATAGTCCAGTCTTTGATCTGCATAACTATCAGGTACGACACTGGATGGCGGGATATAAGATTTCACCGGTAAAGCGTATAAGCCGCCACAACGGTGAGAAGCTGTATGAAGCCCACGGGCAGCGTCAACGTCGAGATCATCGCCACAGGCGACGAGCTCATGTATGGCAGGATAATGGACACCAACAGCCACTGGATAGCCCAGCGTGTGGCCGAGCTGGGCGCCAAGCTGCGCCGCGTCACCATGATCGGGGACGAGCCCGAGACCATAGCAGCGGCCCTCCACGACGCCCTGAAGCGGGACGCCCACTTCATCATCTTCACCGGGGGCCTGGGCCCTAGCGAGGACGATCTCACCGTGGACAGCATAGGGGCGGCCCTGGGGAGGGGGACCGTCATAGACGCCGCGGGCGCCCAGAAGATAAGGGAAGTCTACGTCAGGAGAGGCATAACCGATGAGGCCGCCTTCAAGCGTGGCGAACGCATGGCCAGGGTGCTGGAGAACAGTGAGCCTCTGCAGAACCCCGTCGGCTTCGCCGTGGGAATGTGTGTGGAGGAGGCCGGCAAAAGGATATGCACATTCCCCGGGGTCCCCGCGGAGATGAAAGGCATGTTCGACGCCCACCTGGCCCCCATGATCCAGAGCAGAGCCTCCAGCGTGTTCCTGGCCCGGACCTACAACGTCACCATGGTGTGGAAAGACTTCTTCCCCCTCTACACCCAGATGCAGAGGGACTACCCGGACGTCTACATAAAGAACGCCGCCACGCCCCCTGTGGAGGGGGAGGACCGCAACAAGCCCCACACCATCAAGGTGGACCTAGTGCTGGAGGGGAAGACCCACGAAGAGGCGGAGGCAAAGATGGGCGCCCTTGTAGACGACTACATCAAGCGTATCGAGGCGGCGGGCGGGGGCCGGATGGTTCTCATAGGCTGAGTGGGTAGCCCCAGATAAGGCGTAATGTTGCCCTAAACATTCTCCATGTTGTGGATGCTGAAGCTGTACCACGCCTTGAGGCGCGTAGGCCTCAGCCTCAGGAGCGAGAAGTCCGGGTCAGCGTACCCTTGGGGGTAGTATTTCTCCCATCCGTCGACCCAGAGCCTCTTCTTGAACTCCAAGCCTTCCAGAACCTCGACCTTGCCCTGGTGCATCACCCCCTTGTACTCCTCCGGGACGCAGTAGTACAGGGCTACGGACGGGTTCGTCTTCACCTGTCTCATTTTCACGGACGACGTGTTAGTGGATATATAGGAGACTAGGGGGTCAGGCTCATGCTTCGCGATCACATTGGCGGGGTGGGGGAACTTCTTCCAGCACCTCAGGTTCTCAACGGCTCTGATGTTTGGGACGTTGTCCTCGTCCAACGTCGCCAAGTAGGAGACCGGCGCTCTGCCCATAAGCTCCTCGGCGACTTCAGCTAAACTCTTAGAGTTCATTAAAGGTAACGTGTTTTCAATGATTAAATATTGTTTACGGAGGAAATGTGTGAAAGCTAGCCCCTAACCACCAAGACACCCAGGTCTCTGAACTCCTTCTTCCCCTTGAAGTAGGCGTCCAGGTTGCCGGGAAGCTCTGCCAGGCTCAGGCTCACCTGCTCCCACGTGTCCCTGTCCCTGATTGTCAGGATACCCTTGTCCCGCGTGTCGTAGTCAACGGCCAAAGCCAGGGGGACGCCTATCTCGTCGGCCCGGGCGTACCTGCGCCCGATGCTGCCAGCCTCGTCGTAGACCACCCAGAAGCCCTCGGAGAGGAGCATGTCCCTGACCTGCAGGGCCTTCTCCGGCAGCCCGTCCTTGGTCACCAGGGGGAACACGGCTACCTGGTAGGGCGCCAGGCTCCTGTCCAGGTGGAAGATGTTGCGCTTCTCCTTCTCCCTCCTCTCATAGCTTGACTCCAGGGCCACGTACACAAGCCGGTCCAGGCCGTAGCTGGGCTCAACCACGTGGGGCACGTACCGTGTGCCGTCCTCCCTGAGCACGGTCATGTCCAGGCCTGAGGCCTCCATGTGGTTCCGGAGGTCGAAGTCCGTCCTGTAGGCGCATCCGCTGATCTCGGTCCAGCCCCACGTCTCCAGGAGCACCTCGTGGTCGTAGGTCTGGGCGCTGTAGTGCGCTCTCTCCTCGGGGAGGTGGGCCCTGAACCGCTGCTTCTCAGGGGGCACCCCCAGGAGGTCCATGAAGGCCTGGCTAGCCCCCATGAAGTAGGCCTGCCACTCAGTAAGTATGCGGCCCTGGCTGACGGCCTCCCCCAGGGTGACTATCAGCGGCTCCTTGACGCCCTCGGCCTCCATCTGCTCCGTGTAGAGCATCACCACGGTGTCCTCCATCTCCTTGAACCAGGGGCAGCCCGGGCTCTGGGGGTCGAAGAAGAGCTCCAGCTCCATGAGGGTGAACTCCCTGATCCGTATCATGCCCTGGCGGGGGCTGATCTCGTTCCTGGCCACCTTACCGATCTGGGCCAGGCCGAAGGGCATCTTCTCCCTGGCGTGGCTGAAGCCCCACCGGTAGTTCATGAACATGGCCTGGGCGGTCTCGGGGCGAAGGTAGCCGGTCTCGCCGCCCATGGCCCCGATCTCGGTGCGGAACATGGTGAGGATGAGGGTGGGCTCACGGAGCTCGCCTCCGCAGTCGGGGCACCTCACCTTGTGCTCAACCAGCAGACGCTTAATGGCGGCGCCGCCCATGGCCTCCACGTTCTCAAGGCCAGTCGCGTCCTCGATGAGGTGGTCGGCCCTGAAGCCCTTACCGCACTTGGTGCAGGTGGCAGTGTACTCCTTGAAGTTGTCCAGGTGTCCGCTGGCCTGGAATACGCGCTCAGGGTTGATGACGGGGTCGTCCAGCTCCAGGAACCCCTGCTTCCTGACGAAGTACTCCTTCCAGGCGGCCTCTATGTTGTGCTTGAGCTTGGTTCCTAGGTCGCCGTAGGTGACGAAGCCGCTCATTCCGCCGTATATGTCGAAGCTGGGCCAGTAGAAGCCGCGGCGCTTGGCGATCTCGGTTATGGTGTCGTAAAGGGTCTGCTGAGGCAACCTTATCAGAGCGAGAAGAGGGGTGATGCCTTATAAAAAGGGTGGGGCTACTCGACGACGGGCCGGAACTTGTAGCCGTACTGGATGATGCCGGAGGCGCCGTCCTCCCTCACCTTACGGAAAACGGCCTCGACCCTTTGCCCGGCCTTCACATCTGCGGGGTCCACGTCCACCATCTGGCTGAGGAGACGCATCCCGTCGTCCAGCTCGATGATGGCCACCACGTAGGGCGCGTACCTCTCGTAGCCTGCCGGCGGGCTCCTAATGACCGTCCAGGTGACCACCTCCCCGGTCTCGCTGAGCTTATAATCATCGAACTCTGTGCTGCCGCATGTGCAGACAGGCTGAGCTGGGAAGTACCTGGCGCCGCACGCCTTGCACTTGTCGCCCATGAGCCGGTATCTTGGCACCTGGTTCCGCCAGTAGCGTGGGACGCTCATGCGCCGAACCTCCTCAGTATGTTTACGGCGGCGACTGAAGCCACTCCACCCATGCACTGAGCTAACCCGACCCGGGCGCCAGGCACCTGGTGGTCGCCGGCGGCTCCCCTGAGCTGCAGGGCCACCTCGGCCACCTGGTAGAGGCCGGTCGCGCCCAGAGGGTGGCCTCTGGCCTTGAGGCCTCCGAAGGTGTTCACCGGGATCTTACCCTCCTTGTCGGTGCCGTTTCCAGCCACCAGCTTTGCCGCCTCACCCTGTTTAGCGAAGCCCAGGCTCTCCAAGCTGAGGACGCCGTCGATGGTGTAGTCGTCGTGGACCTCAGCCAAGTCTATGTCCCCTGCCTTGACCCCGGCCATCCCGTAGGCCCTCTCCGCAGCCCTCCTAACGGCCTCAAACGCTAGTGGGTCCTTCCTGGCCGCCAGGCTGCAGCAGTCCGTGGCCACGGCGGAGCCGGCCACCTCTATGCCGGACTCGCCGGCGGGGACCAGCATCAGAGCCGCTGCGCCGTCGCCCACGCCGCTGCACTCCATCATGTGGATGGGGTCGGCCTCCATGGGGCTATCCATGGCGCGCTCGATGCTCATCCTGAAAGGATATTGAGCGTGCTTACATCCTACGGCGTGGTCGTGGCCTTTCACGGCCATCATCCCGACCTCGGCGGGCTCCGCGTACAGGTCCAGGTAGAGCCTGTGGAGCATGGCGCTAAGCCCTGCCTTGGTGACTCCTGTGTACGCTGTGTACTCCTGCTCCTCGGACATGGCCAGGGCCGTGTTCACGTACTCGGGGAGGACGTCGCTCATCTTCTCGACGCCCCCCACCAGGACGCAGTTGCTGTAACCCGAAGCCACGGCCTTCACGGCCTCGTGGAAGGCCACCCCGCCGCTGGCCGTCCCCGCCTCCACCCGTATGGATGGCAGGCCGGGCCTGCCCAGGGCGCCCGCCGCCAGGGCCCCCAGGTTGACCTGATCCTGCATGAGGGCGCCGCTCATGTTGGCCACGTAGACGCTGTCCACATTGTCTGTGCCGGCGTCCTTCATGGCCTTGACGGCTGCCTCGGCGAAGAGGTCCTGGGCGCTCCTGTCCCAGTACTCCTTCACCGGCACGATGCCTAGCCCTGCTACTGCTACCCGCCTCATTGTATTATCTGCCCCCTGTGCCTCAGGTATGTGGCGTAGTCCACGTTCCTCTTGCGCTCTATGAAGCTGCTCAGCTTGGGCCCGCCCCGCTTCTCCTTGAGAGCGTCCTGGGTGGTTAATATGAAGGCGTCGCTGCCGCTCCCAGACCCGTAGCTCACCATGAATATCCGCTCGTCGGGCCCGGCCACGTCAAGGGTGGCCGCGAGGCCGACGGGAGAGCTTCCGGCGTAGGTGTTCCCCACCTTGCCCACCACCAGCCCCGGGTTGATCTGGTCGACGCTGAAGCCCAGGGTCCTGGCCACGGTGATGGGAAACTTGGTGTTGGGCTGATGGAAAACAGCGTACTTGAAGTCCTCCGGCTTGTAGCCTGTCTCCTGTAGGAGCCCCCTGCTGGCCCCGACTATGTGCTTGAAGTAGGCGGGCTCACCCGTGAACCTGCTCCCGTGCCTGGGGTACATCTCCTTGGCCCTCCTCCAGAAGTCCGGGGTGTCCGTCACGTAGCTGTAGGAAGCCTCAAGGTAGGCCACCGTATCGGCGCTCCTCTCCGCGAATATGTAAGCAGCGCCCCCGCAGGCCGCCGTGTACTCCAAGGCGTCAGCGGGTCGCCCCTGGGCCGTGTCTGCGCCTATGGCCATGGCGTACTTCTGCATGCCGCTGCCCACAAGGCCTATGCAGGTCTGCATGGCCTCGGTGCCCGCCTTGCACGCGAACTCGTAGTCGGCCGTGGAGACGCTGGGCGTGGCCCCTATGGCCTCGGCCACGATAGTGCCGCTGGGCTTCACCGCGTAGGGCTTGCTCTCGGTGCCCACGTAGACGGCCCCGATGAGGGAGGGGTCGATCCCCGCGCGCCTCACAGCCTGCTTGGCGCACTCCACGGAGATGGTGACGGTGTCCTCGTCCAGGGCCACCACGCTCTTCTCCTCCACGGGGGCCCCCGAGGTGCCCCACATGCGGTTCACCTCCTCCGCCGATAAACGGTACATGGGCACGTAGGCTCCGTAGCCCACTATGCCGACTTGTCTAAGTGTCCTCAAAGTGACCACTGAATGTTGGTGAACATCATATGCGCCGGATATTTAAAAACCTCGACATGGATCGATTTGGTTTTCGACAGATAACGATTAACCCAGGTAGATTTCCTTGATGGACCTAAGCGACTTGAGCGTCGCTTTCAGGCTGTAGGGAGGCTCAAACTCTTTGACATATGGCTCCCATGGGCCGCCGACCACCTCGATCTCCTCAGCGTCTATGGGCCCAACGCCCTGCTCGGCCGAGTTAGCTATGTGGGCTATCTTGGCCGGGTCGTAGCCCATGAGCCTGCTGCACACCGCGTCCACGGCCACCACGTTCTTCCCGGCTAAGACCAGGTTTAAGCAAACCGGGTTTCCCACTAGGGGGCCGTTACCCTCCATGCAGGTCAGTCCATCCACCACGGTCAGGTCGCATCTAACAGTCCGTGCCAGATAGGGCAGTACCTCGTCTAGCAGCTTATGGTACTTGCTCTTCTTGGGCTGCTGGAAGACCCCGTATAGGTTCTTGACGCCCAGAGTCACTAGGGTGTGGGCGCAGGTCTTGATCTTTGGCAGGTTGACCAGGTAGTCGGCCTCCAGCACAGCCTTAGGCATCCTGAGGACGGTGCCGGCTACTGTGCGCTCCTCGTAGTCGCCGTGGCTCAGGTTGAGGAAGGGGACATCCCACTCGTCCAGGAGATCCATGAGGCCTGAGCCCTCCACCCGGCTATCGGCTGAGCCAGCGATGTTATCCGACTCCACGACCGTCACTTCGCTGCACCTCTCCCTCACCAGGTCGAGGACAGCTTTGATGACCCTGAAGTCCGTGACCACCATGCCCTCAGGGTTCTTCGCGTTACAGATGTTGGGCTTAACTATGACGTGCTCGTCTCCTCTGAGGCCGAGTCCTCCCACGAGCTCAACGCTTCTCCTCACCGCTGCCTCGATGTCCGCGTCTGCCCGGACCAAGGAAACCTTGCTCAAGGTCACCCGCTCATGGGCACCTCCTTCAGTAGGCCGCTCATCTTCTCCACGAGGCCCAGCATGGCGGCCTCGTCGTCCACGGTGATCAGTGGCCGCTCCAGGCCGCTGATTATTCGCGCGAAGTGCCTGTACTGGCTCTGGAAGCTGGGGTGCTTGAACCTGACCAGGTCCAGGTACCAGTCCACGCCCCTCTCCCTGATGGTCTCCCTGCGGCCGTCCTTCTCCACGGTGACGGTGTAGGGGCCCATCATGAGGTCTGTCCCGAGGCGCCCCTCGGTTCCCTCTACTTCCACCCTGAACCTGGGCACAAGGCGAGTCCAGCTGAGGCTGCACTCGATCTCTGCGCCTGTCTCCGCCCCCAGCTTCGCCCTGATGTTGTCGCAGACCTTGTACTGTCTGCACCACCAGGCCAAGTCCTTCACCTCCCTGGCTCTGCCGGCGAGGGGCGTCGATACGCTCAGTATGTGGGGAAGGACGTCCTCCACCAGGCCGTTCTCGGAGCTGGTCCTGAAGTCCGTCTGGCTCCTGTAGATCATGAGGTTGTTCTCGAAGTAGAGTCGCACCCGCTCCACGTCGCCCACGGAGCCCGCCCTCACCATCTCGGCCATCCTGACGACGCTGGGGGTGAAGGCGTAGTTGTGGGCGGGGAGAACCTGGAGACCAGTCTCCCTCTGAGCCTCGCCTATCCTCAGGCACCCCTCCACGGTCTGGGCCAGGGGCTTCTCGCACAGAACGTGCTTTCCGTGGCTCAGGGAGTCTAGAACCATCTCCTCGTGGAACCTGGGCGGCGTGTTGACGGCCACAGCGTCCACGTCAGGGTCCTCCAGCAGCCCCACGTAGTGGCTGTAAGCCCTCGCCAAGGGATAGCTACCCTTAACCTCCCTGATCCGGTCCTCGCTCACATCGGACACGGCCTCCACGGTGACATCTTCCACCTCATCTATGGCCTTGAGGTGGAACATGGTGGTCACCCTGCCGCAGCCGATGATCCCGAGACGGAGCATACTACCTTTGACCCCGGCTTCACGTATTTAGGTTCCTATAGGAAAAGGTTGCTACTCCAGGAACCGGGTGAACAGCATCCCGGCCAGGCCGGCGGGCTTCTGCATGCCCTTTGGCTTGGGCGGGTTGGGGATGTTGCAGAAGTGCTTCCAGTACAGGTACTTGCCTATGGTGACCTCCAGTTTGAAGGTCCTGTGGAGGAACACGTCCACGGTGCCCATCCAGCGGCGCCCCAGGAAGCTGCCGGCGAAGGCCATGCCCAGGAGGTAGGTGCAGACGTATAGGAGGATGTTGAAGACGAGCTGAAGAGTCAACTCCATGCCATATCACTAGCGATACATGGATCTGCGGAATAAAAGCTTATCGCTAGCGTAACGGCTAGCCCAGGTACTCCCCCAGCGCCTCCCTATACCCGAACCGGAAACTCACCAGGCCGCACACCACCAGCTCCAGCCAGTACGTTGCCAGACGCGTCAACAGGCTAATGGCTGCGGCCAAGCCGAGAGGGACCCCCACGACCGTCAGGGCCCCTGTGAGCCCGGCGTCCACCACCCCAAGGCCGCTGGGCACAAACACGTTGAGCTGCTGGATGAACTCGATGACCCCGTAGATGAGGATGACAACCCAGAGGCTGATAGGCGCCCCCAGGCTCAGCGCAACCAAGTACGTTGTGACGGCACCGGAGCCCCAGTGGAGCCCCACCATGAGGACGCTCAGAAGATTGACCATCGGCTTGCGCCTCAGCTCCTGGACGGCCCAGTCCATCTCCTGGACGAAGGCGTCGAAGCCACCCAGCCCCAGCTCCGGGCTGTATATCCTGTCCAGGAGCCGGGTCCGGACCCACCCGGGGCTGCCGCTGTATAGGCGGCTCAGTAGTCTGGGGGTGAGGAGGACGCCGAAGACCAGCGTGTTAAGGAAAGCGTACCCCACCACGAACCAGACCAGCTCAGGCCTGACGGGTATCTCTCCGCCCCCCAGCACCACCACATTGAAGGCCGCGGCAAGGATTAGGACGCTTAGGCCGATGAAGTAGTAGACCTTGCTCACCATCACCGAGCTCACCGCCTTACCCGCGTTGCCCCCCTCCTCACCCCTCACCAGGTAGGCTCTGATGATCTCGAAACCGGAGGGAATGGGAAACATGAAGACAACGAAGAGGCCCACGAAGGTCAGCTGGACCGTCCTCCAGAGGTCCAGCCTCACGTCCATGGCTCTCAGAAGCAGGTGCCATGACCCGGCCAGGAACAGGAGGCCCACCATGTCGATGACGACGGCCCACGCGTAGAGCCA
>Ga0068714_10003286_pt1 | contig 19396 bp, 15 predicted proteins | sample MTBNYHSulfiMetaG_FD_62988 | JGI IMG/M metagenome (GOLD analysis project Ga0068714, IMG submission 62988) | Enrichment culture microbial communities from rom New York Harbor, USA that are MTBE-degrading - MTBE-NYH (New York Harbor Sulfidogenic)... | ecosystem: Environmental > Aquatic > Marine >... | reverse complement strand
TCGCCGTCCACGGTCGATACGAGCCGGACCTCATTTGGATCCCCCGGCATCCGGAGATTAACTTTAGTGGAACTTTCCAGGCTGAGGTTCACAGCCATCACGTAATCCGAGCCGTCATCGTGCCTGAATTCGCCGATCATCAGCGGGGTTGCGGCATCGGCTTTCTTTACCAGATCACCCGGCAAAACCGCGGCTGACTCCACCGGGGCGGGCGCGGTGAAATAGACGCCCGTTGAAGTTAGGCGGTTCATCAGCGGCCCGAGAACGGCCAGCTCCCGGTTGACCTCATGTAAATAGAACCAAGTGAGGGTCATTCTTTTATCGCCCTTATCGACAGGGCTGTAACCATAGAAATTGCGGGCGTAATACTTAAACCAGGTAACTCCGCGAGCCCCCGCCGCCAGAGACGTATAAGCCTGATAACGTAAATTCGCCGGCGAAGGTATCGGCGTGTGCGGTCGAATCTGATTACAGCTTACGATATTCCAAAAGGGCAGATGGTATTTCTTCGCTACCCGGCGGACCTCCAGGAGATCATTATAATAACTAGCCGCCTGCTCTTTATCCTTCAGATCGTTTGAAAACAAAACCTTGTAATTGTCGTAACTGATAAGCTGCGGCTTTACGATCGCGACATATTGTTCCAGATATTCCGTGTAAGTTTGAGCCTCTATCTGCGAGGTGTCCTTGGCGCCCAGGGTGGCATAACTGGGATACAGGTTAATATAGGCCAGCTTGCCGGGGTCATATTTTTTTACCGCTGCCACTGCCTTTGCCAGGACGGGAAATGCCGACACTCCCGGCTCATCGGCGATAAAATAACCAATTACCGCCTTGCTCTGGCCTCCTTGCGTCACCATGCGTTTGACCAGCACCTCAATTTCCTCGTCGCTATAACTGCTCAGTTCTTTTGAAGTGACAAAACCCTTCTCATCCAGTAATATCGCTGCTAATCCCAGTTTTTCGCAAAGCGGCAAATCTTCCGAGCGGACAAAGCCCGCAATGTTGAAATTACACCGGGCGATGCTTTCCAGGCCGAACTTGCGCTGTTTGATAAAAGGCTCGCGCAAACCATGCTGTGCGTCCCACGGCAGGATTGGGAAGAAATCGGGGGAAAATTTTACCCCCTCTTCTTTCAGAGAGGCGCAGGATTGTCGCTGGGCCTCTTGGGCGGTTAAAATGAATTCCTTGCCCGCCGTCGCCCCCGATGCGGCTGCCACCAGGATTACTACCCCCAAGAACAAAAGCACAATAAAACTTACGATATTTTCTCTTCTCATCTTCGTCTCGCTTTCTTTTTCCTGGTTTGCTTTTGATAGTTCATACCCGATTAAAACGTTAGCTGAAAAATATAACGCCAATAACATTCACACTTTGGCTCGATCAAATTGAGGAACTTTAAGTTGCTCGCCGCCATTTAAGGCTGACTGGTGGGCAACAATGCCCGGTACGGTCATGGCCAGTGATTCATACACATCAATTTCCGGCTCGCGGTCCTCCAGCAAAGCATTAATAAACTCCGCTGAAATGAATACCGCTGATCCGCCATGACCTGATTTATGGCGCATCGGTTCGGGGAGCATGTCCGTATCCCAGTAATTGGGTATCTCGACCGGGACATGCGGGGTCTGGCCCGCTTTGCGAATCTTCTGCACCGGATTATCGTGCACGCCGTAATTGGGCATATATAAACTGGCCTGGTCGCCAAACCACTGGGCCCGCTCGCCGCCCGCGGCGCACAGCCAGAACACATTACAGCGGCACAGGTGGCCCTTGTCCGTTTGCATCAGGGAGGATTCATTCCAAAAGGGATTATGATAAGCGTTATCCTTCAACCAGACGTGGTCGGTGCCCCAGCCGAGGCAGGATACTTTCTCGATCCGCTCGCGGGTAACCCCGATCAAAAAGCCCAGAGAATGGGTTGGATAATGCATCGGGGGCATCCCCCAGCGCCAGCTATGAGAACCGTCGGGATTATAGAATCTGGTTTTTTTGTCCGTAATTAGTTTTTCCAGGTCGCCCCGGTCGTGATAATAATCCAGCTCCGAATAAAACATTTCGCCGAATCCGCCGCTTTGGTACAGATTGCGGGCGAAGATACATTCGCCGCGATAATAACTCGATTCCGCCATCATGTATTTCAAGCCGGTCCGCTCTTTCAGCTCTTTGAGTATCTGGGCCTCTTCCAGGGTAAAACACGCCGGACACGCCGATACCACATGCCAGCCCCGCTCCAGGCACATCTTGGCGTGTTTGACATGGTCCGGAGCACCGGAAAATATCGCCACCGCATCAAGGTCTTTTACCTTGCTGACCATCTCTTCCAGAGAGTCATAGGCGTTGTCGCATCGGTAATGATTTTTCAGCCGTTCTCGGCGATCGGGGTAGAGGTCTGTTACTGCCGTTACCACACAATGGGGATGTTCATGCCAGTGAAATGTCGCGCCGAAGTTGCCGCCCACGACAGCTAGGCGGATTTTTTTGGTCGTTTCACTGGGATATGCTCGGCCCGCTTTTGTGAGCAGTCCGGTCGTAGCTAATAGTGCCGCGGAGCCCGACAGCTCTAGGAATTTTCGACGCGTGAGAGGCATCCGGTAGATACGAGGGTTTGTCGCAGGGTTCTTTTCTTTCATACCAGTATCTCCTGTATAAGGACTGAAATAAATTTTGAGTATATTATAAGCGAAAAAGATATAAAGCCAACTATGGAATCGGATTCTTGCGAGTTGTTATTTTCGCCCGCGGACTTACCACTTTTATTTTTAACTTGATAATTAAGCCTTTCCCGCTTAAGATGTGTCGTTGTTTTTTGGGTTGGTATTTACCTAATCTGGTGTAGCGATGAAACTTGCAGCGACGAAATCCAGTTTGCACGGCCGAGCGGCTATGCCCGGCTCGAAATCGCACACCATCCGGGCCGTGGCCATAGCCAGCCTGGCCGAGGGTGAAAGCATTATTGAGAGTCCCTTATCCAGTTCCGACACCCTCTCCGCGGTAAAATGCTATCGCCGGCTGGGCGCCCAAATTCAGTGCGATGCCAACTGGCGGATTTTAGGCGCCGCCGGCAGAGTACACGTTCCGGACGATATTATCGACGTAGGCAATTCCGGCACGACGCTGCGGTTCGGCCTGGGCAGCGCTGCCTTGCTAGCCGAAGGGGCCGCCGTCTTCACTGGAGATCAGCAGATTCGTAACCGGCCCGCAGGCCCTTTGCTGGCCAGCCTCAATGACTTGGGTGCTCACTGTTTCAGCAGCCGCTCCAACGGCAAGGCGCCCGTCGTCGTGCAGGGCACCCTCACCGGTGGGCAAACCAACATCGAGGCGGTCACCAGCCAGTATCTCAGCTCACTCCTGATAAATACCCCGCTGGCTGTGCGTGATACGGTTATCAACGTTACCAAGCTGAATGAACAGCCATACGTCGAGATGACCCTTAAATATCTCGATGAGCAGAAGATCGACTATACCAATGAGAATTTCAAACGGTTCCGGATCAAAGGGGGGCAATCGTACCGCGGATTTCGTCGGCGGATACCGGCGGATTTTTCTTCCGCTACCTTCTTCCTCTGCGCCGGGGTAATTCTGGAAGGAGAGGTGGTTCTGGAAGGTCTGGATTTCAATGACCCCCAGGGTGATAAAGCGGTGGTGGATTTCTTGCGGCTGATGGGCGCTGACATTAAAATCGCAGGTTCCACCGTTACCATAAAGCAAGGCGAGCTTAAAGGTGTCGACATCGACCTCAACGCTACCCCGGACGCCCTGCCGGCCCTGGCGGTAACCGCCTGTTTCGCTCAGGGAACGACACGTTTGTACAATGTGCCGCAGGCCCGGTTGAAAGAGACTGACCGGATAGCTGTAATGGCGCAGCAGCTTAAGGCGATGGGAGCGGATATTACCGAACACCCGGACGGCCTAACCATCAAACCCGCTCGCCTTCATGCCGCCGACCTGCAGGGCTACGATGACCATCGCGTGGTGATGGCCCTGAGCCTGGCGGGATTAGCTCTGGAGGGCGAAACTACCATTGACACTGCGGAATCGGTGGCGGTTACTTTCCCCGATTTTGTCAAGCTCATGCAAAGCGTCGGCGCCGAGATGCGATTAATTCAGGCCCCGTCAGGTTAATCTCTCTTGAACGCCTGATAGCCGTAGTGGGTCATAAGCATATCGAGGATAATCAGGGCGGTATAGTTTTCGGCGACGGGCCAGATGCGGCCGACGATGGTGGGATCACGGCGGGTGATGGCGGCCAGGTCCCGGTTCTCCAGGGTGTATTTGTCGATTGTCTTCTGCGGCTTATCGATGGTGGGGGTGGGCTTGATGGCCAGGCGCACGACAATCGGCTGGCCTGAGGAAAGCCCGCCGGTTACTCCGCCCGCGTTATTGGATTGGAAAACCACCTTGCCTCCAATGTTTTGCATCTGATCGTTCGATTGCGAGCCGGTCATGTCCTTGACGGCGAAACCCGCCCCGACCTCCACACCCTTGACAGCCCCGATACCGAGCATCTGCCCCAGCTCGCCGTCAAGCTTATGGAAGACGGGTTCCCCCAGGCCGACCGGTAAGCCGGTAACAACCACTTCCACCACTCCGCCGGAGGAATCACCGGTCCGGGTGATGCGGCTGCAGGCTTCAAACATTGTCTGGGCTGAGTTTAAATCCGGACAGTTGATTACCGGGTGAACGTTGTATCGGTCCCGAACCTCGGCCGGCTGAAGCTGCGGGGCCAAGGCTCGAATAGCGTCGATCTCCCGCTCGATCTCGGCTAAGACCCTCGCCTTTTCCAGGAAGCGCATTTCCGGATTAATTCGCCCCTTGACGTAAATCTCCTGGTAAAAGGGATCCAGATCGCGGCGCATTTTTTTGTAGTTGCTGGTCTGCTGGAGGATGGTCTCCTGCGGCAGATCCGGGCAGCGAACGCCCGCCGCCTCCTTGATATAGGCGAAGACCTGAATGCCCCGCTCGTTGAGCATCTTCTTGGCGACGTACCCTGCCGCCACGATAGTGCTGGTGTACCGTCCGCTGAACAGCCCGGCCCCGATGGCGTCGTCGCATGGGCCGTATTTCACAAAGGAGGCGTAGGAGGCATGGCCCGGCCGGGGCGTTCGGTTGGTGTCCTGATACTGCTTGATATGGATGAAGTGGCGGTCGAGGTTGGGGATCAGAATCGTCAGCGGTGTGCCGTTGGTCAGATTTTTGTTGCCGGCGTTTTCCACGGTGTCTGCGGCATTCAGGCCGCTGTAAATGATGGGCAGATCGGGTTCCTTGCGGGGCGAGGACAGTTCATCCGCCCCCGGTTTGCGGAGCAGCAGGTCGCCGTAAATCTCCTGCTCGGTCAGGCTCAGCCCCGGCCGCACTCCCTGCACCACGGCGGTCAAGCCTTCCTGGTATGAACCCCCCGCTACCGTTACCTGAAACAAACGACCAAAATGACAACCCAGCATGTCACTATCCTTTCTTGTGAAACCAGACGAATTCGCAGACTACGACCGATATGATACCGATTTCCTGACGGTTGTCAATAGTGTGACGCTTGGAGAAAAACGGCAGCGTTTACATTTCGAGGTTTTACGTTCAACATTCGATGTTCAACGTTTATCTTACTCTTTCCGGATAAACAATTGCTGCTAATAGGGCCTTTCCATATCTATCCCACAATAACTGCGTTCCCATCTTTTCCACCCCCGCGGGTAATTCCATAGTGATTATGGGTATGCCCAGGGTCTCGCCCGCGTAAGCGCCCAGCGAGCCGGGCTGAGCCCCCAGCTTGCGAACCGGCAGCGGGCAGTATTTCGCCATCTGATTGGCCAGCGCCTCCCCTGGCCCGTCATAGTCAATACATTGCAGCGGCTGATGAATGCTGACAATTCGGCGAGGAAGATACTTCTGGAGGAGCTGATCGATAATGCGGCTCTCCGGTTCAGAAAATCCCCTGCTGCCGTACTGCCGGCTGTTGATGCGATTGCCCGCGGGGAAATTGCGGTTTAGGTCTATCCCCCTGCTGTTGACGCGAGTCCCCCGCGCTATTCCATCCGGATTCGCCGCCGCCAAAATCACCACCCGCCGCCACCGCAGCAGTTCCGGCTGTCCCTGCAGATAGTCGGCTAACTTCCGCACCAATGGTATGCCCGCCGTCTCATTGCCGTGAATACCCGCCATCACTAACGTAACATTATCTCCCTGACCCAATACGATGATTTCCAAGGGACGATTTTCCCCACTCCTGCCGATGGTCTCATGCCGAACCGCTGCTGCGATTCCCGTATGAGGTGGTCGGCGCCACACCGCGGTCCCTGCCCACGGCTCCTCGCTCACCGATGCGCACCCGGCCGCGGTTGATAGTAAAAGAGCGACGAGCATTATCCTGCCCTGTCGCCCAGGTTTTACCCGGCACTGGTTTTCACTTTGTCTGGCTCTTCGCGTGATATTGCACCTGCTGTTTAACATATAACAAATAAATCCGGTAAATTTATTATCGGCTGGCTCGGCAACATACCTTATTACCCCCCATAATCGCCGTATCATACTTTATCGTCATTCGCCGGGCAAAGTCGTGATAATAAGGTTTAGTCGTTTATTTCGGCATACTTAGCGATTTTTGTTTATTTTCCCTTCCTTATCGAGAGGTACACCCAGGGGGTACAATTTCATTGACAAATCAGGGAAAACCGAAAAAATGAAGTAATGGTTTTTACCCTGCATCGATATATTTTTCGCGACCTGCTCAAGACCTTTTGCCTGTCTGCTCTGGTTTTGAGCTTGATACTGGGTTTGGGGGTAATGCTTCGACCCCTGAGGCATTTCAACGTGGACCCCATTCGCGTTCCTCAACTGCTGCTGTACACCTTTCCCATCACCTTGACCATGGTCATTCCCATCGCCGCTCTGCTGTCCGCCACCCTGAACTACGGCCGATTGGCCTACGACAACGAGATCAACGCCTGCCGCAGCAGCGGCATCAGCCTGTTGACCTTGCTTTATCCCGCCCTGGTGCTGGCCCTGCTGGTGGGCATGGCGGCTATCCTGCTGGGCTTTCACATTATCCCCTCCTTCACCGAGGATTTTGAAACCCTCATTCGCAGCGACGCCAAATCCATTGTCTTCCGCAATATCGAGCAGAAAGGCAACCTCGGCGATCTGCTTCCCGATTATCGCGTCTATGCCGACTATGCTGACGCGAGTAAAAATCTTCTTTCCGGCGTGGCCGTGCTCAAGCTCAGTCACAATGAGGTGGAGGAAATCACCACCGCTCAGCAGGTGCAGATTAATTTTCTGCGGCAAAATCCGCAGAGCGATCAGATCGCCCTGCGGCTGATCAACGCCCGAACCGTCATCAATAATTATTCCGCCGATATCGGCGACACTACCATTTATATTCCGGTCCCCAGTTTATGGCAGGATGAGATCAAGTTTAAAAAACTCGCGCAGATGAAGGCTATTGAAAGGGATATGACCCTCTTCCAGCCGATTAACAAAATCCTGACCGATATCCGACGCCAGTTTATGGCCGAATCCTTTTTTCAATGGTGCGATCAGCAGTTTCGCCGGCAGGGTTACGTCGATCTTAATCAGTCTGCCGGCGGTCGTTTGCGGCTGTTTGCCGCCGGCTGCCGGCGCTACATGGAAAAAACCTCTGCCGCTGATCCCGGCCGCAAAACCAGCACCGCCGTCTTGACCGGCGCCGACGCCGCTGCCGTTCAGGTATTGCAGTTTAACCGCTCTGAGCAGCTTAATCCCAACAAAACCTACCGCACGGACGACGCTCGTTTGTCCGTCAGGTTTCAATCTTCCACCCCCGTGCTTATCCTGGAGATGAAGAATGTCCGCGCCGCTTACGCCAACGAGGTGAACGTCAGCAATCATCGCCGCTATGATCTCTACGACATCGCCTTCCCGAAAAATTTTATCACGCAGGGGCAGGCTCTTTCCCTGAATGACCAGGTTTTACGTGATGTCGTTCCCCTGCCTTACGATCCGCCTACGCCCTATTTGCTCAGCTTGTACAAAAAAATCAAAGGACAATGTCTGGAGTTGTCCGCTGAGATCCGCGCCGAGCTGCATACTCGTCTGGCCTTTGGCGTAAGTTGCATCGTGCTGGTGCTAACCGGCGCCGCCCTGGGCATCGTTTTTCGCAGCGGCCATCTCCTGACCGCTTTTGGCATCAGTTTCATCCCCGCCACCTTCTGCCTGATAACCATTTTCACCGGTAAGCACATCGCGGAGCAGAATCCCGCGGACATTACCGGCGGGATCGTCTTCCTCTGGTCCGGGATCGTCACTGTCGCCGCCATTAACCTTGTTATCTATAAATTGCTGCTGAAACGTTGATATGAAATCATCAAGCCGAAACATACTTTGGAATTTTTCACCCAGGATCGTCGATCGCTATATCGCCCGCGAGTTTCTCTTCAGCTACATGGTGGCCATTTTGGTTATCCTTTCGCTGCGGATCTTGATCGATCTTTTCGTCCAGTTCGACGAATTCATCGAGTCCCAGCCGGGCGGCTCTGCTCCGGGCGCCCTGACCGTGATCGGCTATATTGTTGATTATTACGGCCCGAAAACGCTGGAGTATTTCCGCGATTTTTCCGGCACCATCATCCTGCTGGCCGCCGCCTTTTCCTTGGCCCGTCTGAGCCGGCAGAACGAGTTGGTCGCTATCCTCGCCTCCGGCGTGAGCTTGAAAAGGGTGATTGCTCCCATCGTTATCCTGGGTTTCGCCCTTAATCTGGTGATGAGTTTTGACCAGGAAGTTATTCTGCCCCCGCTGGCCGACAGGTTAGCCCGCAGCAGTGATGAAATGGCCGCTTTACACACCATTTCCGTCGAATTACTGCCCGACGGCGGCAGCGACCTGAAAAATCAGCCGCTGCCGGACCAGTCGCTTTTCCGCGCCCGAAAGTACGACCCGGAAAATAAAACTATCGATGATCTGCTGGTTATTTTACGCCGCCAGGGCCAGATGATCGGCCGCGTCACCGCCGATAAAGCCGCCTGGGACAAAGACCAGAAGCTTTGGCGACTGGAAAACGGCTGGCAGATCACCACCGACAGTTTCACCAACGTGGAAAAATCCGTTCCTCTGGCCGTTTACCGCTCCAGTTTCAGTGCCGATTACCTCTGGTTGCAGCGAAATTCCGATTACAAAACCCTCATGAGCAGCGCTGAGCTTTCCCGTCTGCTCCGTCGCGGTATGAAACCCGCGGAATATAACGAGATCATCACGGAAAAACATTTCCGCGTAACCGACCCTATTATCAATATGGTCATGCTGCTGCTGAGCCTGCCGCTTTTGGTCAGTCGGGAACGGCGCAGCACCAAAACCGCCCTGTTGCTTGCCCTGCTCGGCGCCGGCGGATGTTTCCTCGCCACTTTCACCTGCAAGCTCCTGGCCGGCGGCGTGCTTGATCCATTTCTCACCGCCTCCCTGCCCGTCATCATCTTCTTTCCTCTGTCCATCCTCGGCTTCGACAGTATCAAGACCTGACCCGGCTATAGCGGCCGGCGGCGTTTTTATTCACCTTTACAGCACTCTTTACAACCATTAGAATAATCCTGCTGTTAATTTTCTTATCCGCGGTTGTTTCTGTCGTTTGACCGGCATAAACATTAGACCCGTTTCTTGCACGGAGAGAAGAATCATGGAAAAGGAAACGCTCTTCCAGGAAATCCAAAAACGCTCTCAGGACGGCAAAATCGCCTGCCGCCAGTGTTTCGAGATCGCCCGGCTGTGCGATGTTTCCTTAAAGCTCATCGGCGAGCTTTGCAACGAAAAGAAAATCAAAATTTTCGCCTGCCAACTGGGCTGTTTCAAATAGACGGAAACCGTTATGCCTCAATTGCATCCTCTTGCCATCCTCGCCGTCGGCATTTTTGCTGTTCTGGGCATGATATTGTTCCTCCGCATAAATGCCTTTATCGCTCTCATCACCGCCGCCATCATTGTCAGCATCCTTTCACCCGGCCCGCCTGCTGAAAAAATAACCCGCGTCGCTTTCGCCTTCGGTACCACCATCGGCAATATCGGCATTGTCATTGCCCTCGCCGCCATCGTCGGCAGGTGCCTCATCGACAGCGGCGCCGCCGACCGCATCGTTCGTTTCTTCCTCTGCCTGCTCGGCGAAAAACGCGGGGCCGCCTCCCTGATGGCCAGCGGTTTCATCCTCTCCATCCCCGTCTTTTTTGATACCGTTTTTTACCTGCTCGTCCCCCTGGCCCGTACTATGTACCGGCGTACCGGACGAAATTACCTCAAATACCTCTTAGCCATCGCCGCCGGCGCCTCTATTACTCACACCCTTGTACCACCCACCCCGGGCCCGCTCATCGTCGCTCAGACGCTGGGGGTGGACCTGGGTGTCATGATTCTGCTTGGCCTGGCCGTGGCCGTCCCCTCCGCCGTTGTCGGCTACTTCTTTGCCGGCCGATTCGATCGCCGTCTCAACATCACCATGCGGCCCATCGAAGGCGCTCCGCCCGACTCCCCGCCTCTGCCTGACGATCAATTACCCGGCTTGCTCTCTTCGATCCTGCCCATCTTTCTGCCCGTTCTCTTGATCTCTACTCATACTATCATCTCCACCCTCGTCCGTAACACCCCCGATTCCGCTGCCCTGATCCGCTTCGCCGACTTCACCGCCGTCGTTGGTAATCCCAACCTCGCCATGCTGCTCGCCGCCGCTATCGCCCTCGCCGTGCTCGCGCGTCGAAGAAAACTTTCCCGCAAACAGCTCTCCCAGATCGCCGAATCCGCCCTCACCAGTGCCGGCATCATTATCCTCATCACCGCCGCCGGCGGCGCCTTCGGGGCCATGCTCAAAGCCGCCCAGATCGGACCCGCCATTCAAAGCATCTTTACCAACGATAACGCTCAGTATGTTAACGGCCGTTGGCTGCTTCCTTTGGCTTTTTCCGTCGCCGCCCTGCTGAAATTCTCCCAGGGCTCCAGCACCGTCGCCATGATCACCACCTCTGCCATGCTCGGCTCAATGATCACTTCACCCGACACCTTAAACTTCCATCCTGTTTATCTCGCTATTGCTATTGGCTCCGGCTCACTCGTCGGCTTCTGGATGAACGACAGCGGCTTCTGGATCTTCGCCAAAATGGGCAATCTCACCGAATCCGAAACTCTAAAATCCTTGACCCCCACTCTCGCTATTCTGGGATTAACGAGCCTGGCCGTTACCGTACTGCTGTCCTTCTTGGCTCCCCTTACGTAATCCGCCCCTTGACTATTTTATCCCCTTTTATCAGTGCCCCCTTTAAAACAGCGATTATTTTAGCTGAAGTTATAATGTTTCCGGACCGGCTGGGTTACTTTCCATCGGCACGCCAGTCCCACGGGAAATACCACCAAATCCCCCGGCCCGAAGCTGACGCTGCTCCCGCTGGTGTCCTGTACCGTTACCTGTCCCTCCAGGACCAGGCACGTCTCCGTCTGATCATATTGCCAATCGAACTCGCTGATCTCGCAGGTCCAGATCGGCCAGCTTTGGCACTTCTTTTCTTCCTTCGCCTGGGGCTTTCGCACCACCACGTCCTTCACCGTCACCATATATTAAACCTCCTTTTTTATAATGAAAATTATTATCTCCCTCCTTTTTATAATCCATGCCCCAACCCCTCGCCAGGCGAAAATAATATAATTGCCATTCAACCACTTTAAAATTTTAATCCGCGTTATTTATCCTCTACAGCTCGTTTTTAAATTATTCTACCTTCCAATGAGCCTGCCTTACGGGGCAGGAATTGCATCATAAGTCTATTTATATCAAGTACTTATGCCGCAGCAACCCCCGTCGCCCACCTGGCCTTGCACGGAAACATTTACCATGAAATTTTTCTAAAAAATAATAAATTTTTTCTCTGTTCACAAATGCAAGCGGTTGGTATAATATTTTACTAAATAGTTGGTTTGTTGAACGAGCAAATCAGGTTCGTGACAGTTAGGTATCTGCGCCCACCAAAATTTCTCTTTCGCCCGACCATCTTTATTAGGCTATATTGTTGGCCGCTTTCCCTGTGACCTGGAAAGTAAAGTATTGGTCACACGTACCCAAGAAGCAGGAGTTTTTTTTATGGGTAAGAAGTTGTATGTCGGAAATTTGGGCTATGATGTGAAAAGCTCGGACCTGGAAGAAATGTTCGGCGCCCACGGCACCGTTGAGAGTGCCCAGATCATTAGTGATCGCAGCACCGGACAGAGCAAAGGTTTTGCCTTTGTCGAGATGAGCAGCGACGCTGAAGCGCAAGCAGCGATCGCCGCCTTGGACGGTCAGGACTGTGGTGGCCGAGCCATTAAGGTCAACGAGGCCAAGCCGCGTCCTAACCGCACTGGTGGTGGTGGCGGCGGCGGCTACGGCGGCGGTGGCGGTCGTAGAGGTGGCGGCGGCGGTGGCGGCGGCAGGGGCCGTTACTAGTCGGCAAAGGGGCACTCAGATTTGATGTAATGACGGATAATATAGGGCCACGGTTATCGTGGCCCTATTATCTTTCCTATCGCCTGATTTTTTATGGTCTGGCCGCCTTCGTCCCGCACGAAAGCGGCTGGTTAAAGAGCGAGGGCTTAGGGGCAATAGCAATAAAATTAGCTATCCGCCGTAGGTGGATTCCACATTTTTGCATTTTACCGTTTGTTAACTTTCGCAGATTATTTTACCGAATCTCGCCCATTATGATTCCTTCTTACTATTTTACTTTCACACCTCCGTGTGAGAAAAATTTTCTTCTCTACTTTCAACTCTCTACTGCTCAACTTTTCTGGCCCGCAGGCCCCGCCTTCTTATCTCTTCCCTTTCACACTTTTCCCACTTTTCACACCTTTCACACTTCTTTATCTTTCCCTTCCCACCTTCTTACTATATTAGGGGCCAATGCTGCGCAAGAAAAAGTACGAAAGTACTCAATTACATAACCGGCTCTTTTTTTTGGGGGTCGGAGCTTAAATCCTTAATACGGATATTTCGCCACTCGACTTTCAGCCCGTTTTTCGGGCCTTTATGTACCTGCAGGGCGATGAACCCTTCCGGCGTCATCGAATCCGTAAGGTCAGCCGCTGGGACGCCGTTCAGCCAGGTTTTCATGGAATCGCCGATAGCTTCGATGCGAAAATGGTTCCATTGACCGTTTTTGTAGGCCTTCCTTGCCTGGGGATTTTTCGTCAGGTCGTTCAGCCATCCCCGGCGTGATTCGTCTTGGATACCCCCGGTCCAGCGCCGCGGCTGCGTATCCGGTGCCGGCTGGCCGTTTTCCCGCAGGTTTTTTGGCTCTCTCGTATAAGGCGCGATGGACGGGTCGATCTCCACCTGGTACCCGTGTACTACTCCGTTCTTATACTCTGGGATACTTTGGCTGCGGATCTGCACCCCGGAATTCAGTTCATTATCGACCTTGAAGTCCAGCTCCAGGATAAAGTCGCGGTAATCTTTTTCCGTGCACAGGAAGCTGTTCAGTTTGTCGTCGTTTGTATAACCGACGATACTGCCTTTCTCCGCCTTGAAAATAGCCTTGCCGCCCCTTTGCACCCAGCCGTTCAGGCTCTTGCCGTCAAAGAGGTTTTGCCATGGGCAGTCCGATGTGGTTTTTTTCGTCGTCGGCTCCGAGCAGCCGGCTATCATCATCACCATCAATAATCCCAAAATGATTTTCGTTGCTTTTGCCATTTTTTTCCCTTTCATCTTGGTTGGCGTTTTTCCAAAAGGTCAAGATTTTATTATACCCTTCCCTCTCGCCCCCACAATAGTTTTTTGTTGGCAAAATAATTATAACGATAGGAGATAAATCTGGTTATGCGATTTGATTGCCGTTCCCCTCGGCCCCGCCGCTGCCGCGTTTAATAACGTAATAACAAATTACCTTATTTTTGGCCAGCTTTTTTCATCAAAGTAATGTTTGCTTCGCCATTTTCAATAAAGATTTGTAATTGTTGTTTTACCGCCTCTATTTTTACTCTATCATCTGATTTAATATCAGCCAGTATTTTTTTAAATAATTGGTTTTCTGATTTAGCAATTTGGATAACGATGTCGTTCATTGTAGCTGTTGTATGGATCTTATAAAATATAAGTCCCGCGACCAAGGTTGCATTCAACAATAAAGATACAACCAATATCACCTTTAACGGTTTATTAGACATATATTTTCACCTTTCTCCAACGTACAATGCTCGACAATAATTAAAGGGGGAAAAAGGGGACATTGTACTTTATTTTCCTTTTTCCGGTCGGCCACATCATAAAAGTTACACTCCGCAATTATTATGTTATGTATAAAATATTGCATCGGCTGATGTTAGCCTCGTTATCACCAGCTTCATATTAATCCCGCCCCATCTCTTCGTCAAGGGGATGGTTTTGAACCTTTAAGTTTGGAAAATTCGGATTTGTTCCCGCCTTGCCAGCGCCCGCCCGCCGTGCCAGCACCCGTCGCGGCAGGTCGCGGCAGGTCGGATTTCGATATTCGGATTTCGAATTTTCGAATGTATTGACGTTTATTAGCGTATTCGCGTCATTAGCGGTTAAATAATTCTTTTATCTTTTCTTCTTCGTGTCCTTCTGTACTTCGTGGTGAAAAATATTATCTCATCTTTTCCTTGGCGCCTTTGCGCCTTGCGGGAGAAATAAATTATCATCCCCCATCGCTGTCCACAATAAATTGTTAGCCCGCTGCACTGTAGCGGGTTCTCATTTTATTTCCGCCGGAAGTTGCTGTACGGTAAATTCCCTTGCCCCTCTTGATTTGAGATCTTAAATTTGAAAATTTAAATCTTGTAAATCATGTAAATCCTGTCAAGATTTTATTCTTATGGATTAGCGTTTATTGGCGTCCATTCGCGGTTAAATAGATTTATTCTTGCCCCGGCGTCAAATGTTCCTTTGTTGTAGTCAGGTTTCCCCAGCGAAAGAATTTCCTCGATTCTTTAATCTGCGCTAATCGGTGAAATCTGTGGATAATAAAATCTGTATTTTTCTGACTTTTATCTTTTCTTCTTCGTGTCCTTCTGAACTTGTGGTGAATATTCTTTTTTCTTTTCTTTGAACTTTGAACGTTAGATTTCTCTCGCCCCGCGCCGCTATCATATTCTTTCTACTTTCTACTTTCTACTTTCGACTTTCTACTCTCTATTTTCTCGCCCAGCGTCGCTTTCTTACCATCTTATTTTTCATTGTTTTTCTCTGAGAAATCGAGGAAAAAAACCGAAAAAAATGATGGAATTATCCCCTAAAAAAGCCTCTCTATCGGGTAAAAATACGTCAGTTTGCGTCAAAATTACGCAGAAATTCGCAGCTTTTAACCATTTTTGCGCAAAAATCGCCACGTTTTTCACGCTAAATACCACGTTTTTCCCTTGTTTTTGCGATGAAAAAGTGAAACTAGGCCATCTGGGCAATGCAGTTTCTTAGCTTGCTCTTTTAGCCCGATGCGGTATAATCCCTTCTATAACTGGGCGGGGGCGTGGTGTAATGGGAGCACACCGCGGTCGCATCGCGGGAATAGGGGTTCGACTCCCCTCGCCTCCAGTTCCGGAAGGGGCTTTTTAATGCCCTTTGAGCGGCGGTTGACGCCGCGATTATTTATATTTATCTGCAAAATAAAATCTTATGATTGTTGATTGCCACAGTCACATTTGGCCGGCCTTGGACAAATTAGGTCAGGCGGATCATTTTTCCTGCCTGGTGGGGACCCACGCAGCCCAGGCATCGGCCCAGGGGCATATGGAGGCCTGCGAGCCAGCCGATTTTATCCTGGTTCTGGGTTTTGTCAGTAGTCATCTCCAAACCCAGATCCCCAATAGTTTTATCAGCAGTTACGTCGCATCCCACTCAGACAAGATGATCGGTTTTGCCGGGATCGACCCCACGCAAAGCCAATGTATCGAACTGGTACCCAAACTGAGGCAGGAGGAAGGTTTCCTTGGGGTTACCCTTAGTCCCGCCTGCCAGAATTTTCATCCCTGCGACACCCGGGCGATGCGGCTGTATGAGGTCCTCGAAAAGTTAGCTATGCCGGTTTATTTCCTGCAGGGTGAGGTCTTGCCGGCGTCTGCGGTGCTTTCCTACGCTCAGCCCCACAGTCTGGATGAGGTGGCAGGCAGTTTTCCCCAGTTGAAAATGGTTATCTCCCATTTCGGATTTCCCTGGGTGGAACAAACCATTGCCCTTTTAGCCAAACACCCTAACGTATATGCTGATTTAGCCGGACTAACCAATAAACCCTGGCAGGCATATCGTACGATTACCCTGGCCTACGAATTCGGGGTGATTGAAAAATTGTTCTTCGCCAGCGATTTTCCCGGCCATACGGTTAAAACCGCGGCGGAGGCGCTGTATAACCTTAATAAAATCACCCTGGACTCCGTTCTGCCCGCGGTGCCGCGGGAGCAGTTGCGGGGTATTGTTGAGCGTGACAGCCTAAGTCTGCTGGGGCTGACTCCGGCAGCCGCCCGACGGGATGCCGTAGAAGAACAAGCCAAAAGAGATTCTCTTAAAACCAAGACCTAAAAGCCGGCGATTGCCTGATTTTTATAGCCCGCTATTAATAAAACCCGCGAGAGATGACTATGGCTGATATTGTTAACGGTCGGGAGAATTGGGGTAACAGACCCGGATTTGTCCTGGCAGCGATAGGGTCCGCAGTGGGCCTGGGCAATGTGTGGCGGTTTCCTTATGAAGCTTACAGCAACGGGGGCAGTGCCTTTCTCATTCCTTATCTGGTAGCTATGGTCGTTATCGGGGTGCCGCTGTTGATATTGGAATTTTCCCTCGGGCATCTTACCCAGCAGGCGGCGCCCAACGCCTTCAAAAGGGTCGGACAGCGGTGGGAGTTTGTCGGCTGGTGGCCGATCCTGCTCAGTTCTATCATTGTTTGTTATTATGCGGTGGTGCTGGCGTGGTGTCTTAACTATCTGGTATTTAGTTTTCACAATCCACTTCCCTGGGCGCAAAACTCCAAGGAATATTTCTATAATAGTTACCTGCAGGATAGCGGCAGTCTAAGTTTAGTCGGTCTGCGCCGGCCTATCGTTGTCTCGTTGGCGGTGGTATGGACAGCGATGTATTTTTGCATTTTTAAAGGGGTTAAACTGGTCAGCAAGGTGGTGCTCTGGACCGTGCCCATACCCTGGCTGATGCTGCTTATCCTGATGGTGAGAGGAATCACTCTGGATGGCGCTATCCAGGGGCTGGAGTATTTTCTGGAGCCGGACTGGTCCCAGTTGAAGAATCCCGGGGTCTGGCTGGCGGCCTTCGGGCAGGTGTTTTTTTCCCTGAGCCTGGCGTTCGGCATAATGATTACCTACGCCAGCTTCCTCCATCGCAAGAGTGATTTGAATAACAACGCCTTAATCATCGCCCTGGCGGACTTCGGCACCAGTGTTATCGCGGGGATCACCGTTTTTGCCACGATGGGGGCGCTGGCCATAAAAGCTGGTCAGCCGGTACATGATGTTCTGGCGGGCAGTGAATCGGTAGGACTGGCATTCGTGGCTTTTCCCCAGGCATTGGCCTTATTGCCGCTGCCCAACGTATTTTCCATCATCTTTTTTATCGCCCTGCTGCTCTTGGGAATTGACTCCGCTTTTTCCATTACGGAGGCGGCCCTGGCGAGCATGGTGGATAAAACCGGGTGGAAACGCCGGAGCATTCTGCTGGTTATATCGCTGGTCGGTTTCGCTGTAGGCCTTTTATTCACGACGCACGGCGGGCTTCATTGGCTGGCGCTTATTGACGCTCATGTAAACCAGGGATTTTTGGGCATTATTTTCGTGGGGTTTCTGGAGTGTCTGGTACTGGGCTGGGTGTTCGATATCAAAAAGCTGCGCCGGCATACCAATCAGAACAGCGACTGGCAGGTGGGGATTTGGTGGGAATGGGCGGTGAAATTGGTTATACCGCTGATTTTATTGTCGCTGCTGTCTTGGAATGTTTACCATCAAATCAAGAACCAGGGCGGCTTGATAATGAATAAGCAGGGCGAGCTGATGGGAACCAATGTATTGGGCCTGGCCCTGCTGATAATCGTGTTCCTGGCGGCGATAATTCTGGGATTGTGGCGGCCACATAAGATTTCCCAGGTAACGGAGTTCGATTCCTAGTATAATGTACCTGGAGGGTACTTTCGTACTTTTTTCTGGCGCAGCATTAGTACTAATGCGATAAGAGGGTGTGAAAGTAAGAAAGTAAGAAAGTGAGAAGGTAAGAAGATGAGAAGGGAAAGATAAAGAAGTGTGAAAGGTGTGAAAAGTGGGAAAAGTGCGAAAAGTGTGAAAGGCGGCGCTGCGCGAGAACAGGTGAAAGAGAAGAATAAGAAGGTGTGAAAAGGAAATGGGTCGAGATTCAATAAATAATCTGCGAAAGTTTACCTGATGTTAGCAGCAATAAATTATGACGGCCAGCTCTCGGCGGTAGCTTATATTATATTGTTGTGTATGTTCTTGATAATTGTGGGCGGATTGAGCTGGTGCTTTTATCGCGCCCTGAGCGCCGCCAATAAAAACGCGGAAGAGCAGTTTCCGGACGAAATATGAGCCGAAAAATTGTTTTAACGGTTATAGTTGTCTTAGCCGGCTACCTCTGCGCCGGGTGCGTGGAACGGCTGATTACCATTACCAGCAAGCCGGCCGGGGCGATAGTCTGGCTCAATGACGAAGAGGTGGGCGCAACCCCGGTTACCGTGCCCTTTACCTGGTACGGCCAATATTCGGTGGTACTGCGGCAGGAGGGCTATCAGCCGATTATTACCGCGAGGAAGGCGGATGCTCCCATATATCAGTGGCCGGGGATCGATTTATTCGCGGAGTGCCTGTTGCCGGTGAATCTGGTGGATAAGCATCAATGGGATTTTGTTATGCAGCCGATGGCACCGGTGAATGTTGAAGAGTTGACGGGGCGGGCGGAAGAATTTCGCCGTGAAGCGATGATAAAAACGCCTTGACGGCATTTCCCCTTTTTCCGGCAGGCATATTTAATCTTTAAACCCAAAAAAGAAACCCAAAAAAGGGTCTGACCCCTTTAATTATTTCATGACCCCTTTAATTATTTCAAATGCCGGAAAATGGTGTCATTTTCAGCGATGGGATAGAAGCCGACTTCTTAGAATTTAACTCCGGCACCTGTGCAGTTATTAACACAGCAGAGAAAAAGGGAATGTTAGCAGTCTAATTATAGATTTGGATGGTCAAATGATATGGATTGAAGCAGTTGCTGTGATATTTGGATTATTATGTGTATGGCTGACTATTCGCCAGAATATATGGTGTTGGCCAACTGGGCTGATCTGTATTGCTTCAGTCGGAATTGGACATTTCCGGAATTTGAGTTAGTATGTAAATCAAAGAAAGGAAATGCTCATGTCAAACAAACGTAAAAAGTTTTCACCGGAGGAAAAAGTCAGGCTT
>Ga0068714_10003285_pt1 | contig 19397 bp, 13 predicted proteins | sample MTBNYHSulfiMetaG_FD_62988 | JGI IMG/M metagenome (GOLD analysis project Ga0068714, IMG submission 62988) | Enrichment culture microbial communities from rom New York Harbor, USA that are MTBE-degrading - MTBE-NYH (New York Harbor Sulfidogenic)... | ecosystem: Environmental > Aquatic > Marine >... | reverse complement strand
TCGGACGTGACCGTGACGAGATCGACGTGGACGGCGGACCGTCTGCATGCCGATGGAAAAGGGCCTGTCCCGACGGATGTCGGAACAGGCCCCTGTGAGTTGGCGCGTGGGTTCAGGACCCACCCGGTTGGGCTACGGCGCGACCGTGCCGAGGAACTCCACTTCCGCGATCTGCATGAGGCCGTCGTTGTTGGCCCGAAGGGTCGGGAACAGGATCTGGTAGTACCTGTAGGCGACGGTGTTCGCGAACTCGATCGGGGTGGTCGTCTTGGTGTACCGCGGCCATACGGTCGCCTGGCTGAAATCCACGATGCCGCCGGATGCGATCAGCGTATAGGGCCCGTCGATGCTCGCATTCGAGCCGTACAGCTCGAATGAGGTCGGGTCGCGGCCATAGTCGTCGTTGGCGCTGGTGAAGGTCAGCCCTGTGACAACGGAGGAACCGACCAGAGGCGCCACCTGGAACCCGGTGGCCTGGCTGCCGCCCTTGCGGTGCAGATACTTCGTGGCCGTGTTGTCGTCGATCGCCATGGGGGGTGTCTCGGCGGCAGGCCAATCGTTATCGTTCGGAACGCCCTGCACGGTGTCACCGGCGCCGGTGATATCCGGCGAGATGTAATCGAGGACTTCGGGATACAGACGGACGTCGTCGATGTAGACGATACCCTTTGCGCCGGCGCCCTCAATGCCGATGGTCAGCGAGCGAACGTTGCTCACGTTGCCGGCCTTCGAAAGATCGATGCTCCACAATTGCCACGCCGGGCGGACGAGATTCACCGCCGGACCGTCGTAGGCGATCTTGGTGCCGTTGATCTTGACATACATTTGGCCGCTGTTGCCGGCGGCCCCATAGAAGTACAGCGACAGGCTCTGAATGCCGTTCGACGACCAGTCGGCCGACAATTCCAGATCCGCCTCGGAAACGGCGACGGAGGTGTTGTCGAAGGACAGCGGCATGGACTGCCGTCCGCCGTGGACGATGCCCTGCTCGGCAAACGGCGCGCTGAGGTGGCCGACGGTCGAGCCGGTGTCGTTGACCCAGCCATCCAGCCAGGTGTCGAAGATGGCCCCGCCGTTCTCGAGATCGTCGGTATAGCTTTCGAAATCGTCGACGACCAGATACTCCTGGGCGGTAAAGCTCCAGAGGTCACCGGCCCAGACGCTGGTCGCTTCGGCCTCGTTGACCTCGTCAACCCGCCAGTAGTACATGGTCCCGAGATTGAGCTCCTCGGGCATGTAGCTGTTCGTGGCGACGGCGCCGGCGGAAGCGAGCGCTTCCGGATCGGTCCCGAGATAGATCTCGTGCGAAGCGGCCTCGCGGCCGGCTCTCCAAGCCAGTGCATCTGCTACGCTGACGCCGGTCGCGCCGTCGGCCGGTTGCGGCTCGCGGGCCTGGGCCGGAATGTACGTGAAGCGGACTTCACTCAGGCCGAACTGGCCCATCATGCCCCAACCGCTGTTGACGGTCAGGCGGACGTACTTGGCCGGGACCCCGGCGAACTCGACGGTCGTGTTGGCGGTGTACGTAGCCGCGGCGGTGGCCTTGGCGAACTCCACGTCGCCCAGGGCCGTCCAGTCGGCGCCGTTCTCGGAGTACTGCACCGTCACACCCTTGAGTCCGAAGCCAAGGATGACCTCAAACTGCACGTTGTAGTTCCAGACAAGCAACTGATGAAGCTTGTAGACGCGATCGAACTCGTACTGGATGTACAGAGGCCCCTCGGCAGGAGCGCCGGCCAGCCACATGTCGCCGCTGACGGTCGAGTGCTGATCGGCGTCATTCAGGCCGGAACCGTTGACGGTGTTCTGCGGCCCGGACGGGTCCTCGGAGACGCCGTTGCTGGTGGCAACGACGTTCGCGATTGCGTAGGCAAACGGCTCGGTCGCGAAGCTCCAAACCTCACCCTTGAAGATCGTGTTGTCGGGGGCGGCGTTGACCTCGTCGACGCGCCAGTAATAGGTCGTCTCAAAATCGAGCCTGCCCGGCGGATCGTAGCTGGTCGCGGCCTGCCCCTGGCTGAGCAGCAGTCCCATCGGATTGCCACGGCTGGCGGTGTTGACGTCGTCGAAGACCGTCCCGAAATACACATCGTGGGTCGCGGCGTACTCGCCCGCATCCCAGCCCAGGGCCACGTCGCGCGGAATATCGCTCGCTTCGTTCTCGGGAACCGGATTGGACGCCAGTTCCAGGCCGGGACCGCGCCCCGTCATGGCCAGTTGTATCTCATCGAGTGTCAGTGCGTGGTCATAAAGGCGGAAGTCATCAATCATGCCCTGATACCACCCCTCCGCGAGGCTGGGTTTGGTACCGATGGTGAACTTGGTGACGCCTTCCATGGTGTTCGTCATGCCGGTTCCGCTGTGCCAGAGTTCGCCGTTGATGTAGACCTGCTGATCGCCCGTGTCGGCGTTCTTGAGGAAGGTCCAGAAGGTCCAGGTGCCCTCATAGTCTGCGGCGTCGGCCGCTTTTTCAATCCGGTTGTAGCCGGGGCCACCGGTGTCGAAGTACACGTTGCCGTTGCTCCAGGGCACGTGGGCGCTCATCCTCCTGGCCTCATTGTTGGCCGGATCGGAAAAGGCCCCGAAAATGAAGTTAGCCTGTGGCTGCTGGTCCGGATTACCATAGGCCCAGAACGACACGGTGGCCTGCCGCACGATCGTGGACCAGGATTCCGGGGGCACATCCACATAAGAGGTTCCCTCGAAGTTCAGGGCGCCCCCGTAATGGCCGACGACCCAGAGGGGATTGGTGATGGTACCGTGGTAACCCTTGCCGGAACTGTCCTTGGCGATCGTACCGGACCCATCGTCGAACTTCCACCAGCCCACCAGAGCGGCATCGGACACGCTCGCCAGGGCCAGCCCCGCCAAGAGAACCAGGGGCATCAGTGCACGGACTTTTCTGTACATGGCGATCCTCCTTCAAGTAGAACGAGCAAACCACACTATACTTGCGCGTCGGCTACATGCCGGAACGGCGTTTCCCCCCGAATTATCCCTGCGTGCGATACGATGGAGAGCTTGCGTCTTCACCTCCTTCCCATAGAGAACCCTCGCCCTGAAGAAGATGAGAAAATGGGTGTACCGCATCTGCGATGCGAGAAGCTTCCGCACCCAACGCCCTGGCTCTGCTGTACGTGTGGCAGAACACCTTGCGTCAGGACCTCCAGCCGAGAGGGAACGCGGCCATGGCCGCGGGCCAGGCACGTTCCGATAACGTGTCCATCCGATCCCATATTCATAGCACACCCTGGTCGTTCGGACAAGCGGATTGTACGCTTTGCCCGCCTTTTCTATCGGCTCGATGACCGCTCGCCTTCACGTTGTGCTGCCCGATCGGCGTTCCCAATCCCGTCGGCGGGGATTCATCCTTGCGACCGGCCCGCAAACCCACTATGGTGGGAATATGTCGTTTCCCTGATCGAACCAGGCTGAACCCGGGGGGGGATGGGTGGATCGCCGGGCTTTGTCCCTGTACCCGTTTGCCCCCTTTCGAGAGCGTCCGATATGAAAAGACTGATTGTAGCCGCAAATCGTCTGCCGATGAGCGTTTCTAAGCGTGAGGGGCAGTTTTACTTCCGCCAGAGTCCCGGCGGCCTGGCCGTCGGATTGTCGTGCCTGCCCGACTCGCTGGAGCGATTGTGGATGGGCTGGCCGGGGATTCCCGGCGAACAACTGAAACCCGAGGAGAAGCAGTACCTCCGAGAATCACTGCGCGGGCAGAACGCCGCCCCGGTCTTCTTGTCGCAGCGACAGATCGATCAATACTATCTGGGCTTCTGCAACAAAACGATCTGGCCGCTGTTCCATTACTTCCCGGTCCGCACCGTATTCGAACAGCAGTACTGGAGGTCGTATCAACAGGTCAACCACCTGTTCTGTGATGAAGTGCTGAAGGTCGCGCGTCCCGGTGATTTGGTCTGGGTGCACGATTTCCAGTTGATGCTCCTGCCGCAACTGCTTCGCGAGAGGATGTCCGATCTGGAGATCGGATATTTCCATCACATCCCCTGGCCTTCCTCCGAGCTGTTCCGTCTGCTGCCCTGGCGAGAAGAGATTCTGGAGGGACTTCTCGGCGCCGACCTGGTCGGATTCCATACGTACGACTATGTGCGTCACTTCCTCAGCGGCGTCTCGCGCATTGCGGGCCTGGAACACACGCTGGGTGAGGTGAACGCCCGGAGCCGGATCATCAAGGTTGATGCCTTTCCGATGGGGATCGACTACGACCGATACGCTCGCGCGATCGACAATCCCGAGATCAAGAGCGAAACCGACCGCATCCGCGGCATGGTCGGCCAGCGCAGGATCATCGTCTCGATCGATCGACTCGACTACACCAAGGGCATCGTGGAACGCCTGGAGGCCTTCGACTGGTTCCTCACCACCTGCCCTGAATACAAGGGCCATGTCACGCTGATCATCGTCGCGGTCCCGTCCCGATCGGGCATCGAAGACTACAAGCAGCTCCGCGCTCGCCTGGAGCAACTTGTCGGACGGGTCAACGGCGAGCACGGCTCGATCGGCTACATGCCGGTTTGGTACCTGTACCAGTTCATGCCGTTCGAGAAACTGACCGCGCTCTACAACGCCGCCGACGTGGCGCTGATCACCCCTTTGCGGGATGGGATGAACCTGATCGCCAAAGAATTCGTAGCTACCAGAAACGACGGTCCGGGCGTGCTGATCCTCAGCGAAATGGCCGGAGCCGCCAGCGAATTGGGGGAAGCCCTGACGGTCAACGCCAACGACAAAGCGTCGGTCGTTCGCGCGATCAAAAATGCATTGGAGATGCCCGTCACTGAGCAGTCCGAGCGCAATCGGGTCATGCAGAGGCGTTTGCGACGCTATGACATCCGTCGATGGAGCACGGATTTCGTGCACGCGCTGCGCGAGATCAAGACCCGACAACAGGACATGGCGGTGCGCACGCTCGGATCTTCGTCGCGGCAGACGTTGAAAGTGGAATACGCGGCGTCCGACCGGAGACTTCTGCTGCTGGATTACGACGGAACCCTCGTGGGTTTCCAGGGTCGTCCGGGTCAGGCCGGGCCGGACGATGAGATCCTGGCGATCCTCGAACGGCTCGCACAGGACCAGAAGAACAGCGTCGTGATCATCAGCGGAAGGGACAAGCAGACGCTGGAGAACTGGCTCGGTGCGCTGCATGTCGGCATCGTCGCCGAGCACGGTGGCTGGCTCCGCCAGATCGGGCAGGCGTGGACGAGCTTCCAGCCGGTCAACGAACAATGGAAGCACACGATCCGGCCGATCATGGACCTTTATTCGGACCGAACGCCCGGCGCGCTGGTCGAAGAGAAAGACTTTTCTCTGGTCTGGCATTACCGCCGGGCCGATCCGACGTTGGCCTACGTGAGGACGCACGAATTGCGCGATGCCCTGGTCAATCTGACTGGAAACATGGACGTGGGCGTCTTCGAGGGCAGCAAGATCCTGGAGGTGCGCAAGCACGGGATCAACAAAGGGCGTGCGGCGGAGTTTCTGATCGGCCAGGGACCATGGACTTTCGTGCTGGCGGCCGGCGACGATTACACCGATGAAGAAATGTTCGCGGTCCTGCCGGAGCAGGCTTACTCGATCAAGGTGGGCACGGATATTTCCAAAGCCCGATTCAACGTGGACACGGTCGTGGATTTAAGGAATCTGCTCAAACAACTCGCGGGGAGTTAGATGCTCAGACTCGAGGATTTTCGCCACATCGTACCGGATGAAACACTCGCCGAGATTTACGCCCGGGCCCGAGGCCTCTATGGCAAGCATATCATTCACCTCAACGCCACCTACCAGGGCGGCGGAGTGGCAGAAATCCTGTACTCGCTCGTCATGCTCATGAACGACGTGGGCGTCAATGCCGGCTGGCGCATCCTGCACGGAAGTCAGGAGTTTTTCGAGATCACCAAGAGCTTTCACAACGCGCTCCAGGGCGCCAAGCTGAATCTCTCCGAGCGCAAGAAGCGAGTCTATCGCAGGGTCAACGAGGACTTCTCGCGTTTCACGCATCTCGACCACGACTGCGTCATCGTACACGATCCGCAGCCGCTGGCGCTGATCCGCTCGTATCGCAAGACGCAGCCGTGGATCTGGCGCTGTCACATCGACCTGACCGAGCCGCATGCCGGACTATGGGACTTCCTTAAGGGCTTCGTGCTCAAGTACGATCAGGTCGTCATGTCGAACGAGAAGTACTTCAAGAAGGACCTTCCGGTCGATCAGCGTCTGATGTACCCGGCGATCAATCCCCTCAGTCCGAAGAACATGACCCTCTCGGACAGAGCCGTCGAGGATCAACTGGCCCGAGCGAACGTCCCGATGGACAAGCCGCTGATCACGCAGGTCTCGCGGCTCGATCCCTGGAAGGACCCCGAGGGAGTCATCGACGTCTTCAAGCTGGTCCGCGAACAGGTCGACTGCCGGCTCGTGCTGTGCTACAACGTCGCCAGCGACGACCCCGAAGGGCTCCAGATGTACAAGAAGGTCCTGCGCAAAGGCAACAAGATGCTGGAGAACGGCGACATCCTGCTCGTCGTGGGCAACAGCGAGAAGCTGGTCAACGCGATCCAGAAACACTCGAAGGTCGTCATCCAGAAATCCCTCAAGGAAGGGTTCTGTCTGGCGGTCACCGAGGCGATGTGGAAAGGCACCGCCGTGGTCGCTTCCAACGTCGGGGGCATTCCCAGCCAGATCGAGGACGGCAGGAACGGCTTCCTGCTCAAGCCCCAGGACACGCCAGGGTTCGCCGATCGCATCGTGCGTCTGCTCAGGAATCCCGACGAGGCCGCCGAACTCGGACGCCGGGCCCGCCAGACCGTGCGGGAGAAGTTCCTCATCACCCGGCTGCTTTCCGATTACCTCGATATGCTCAACGCCATCATGAATTGATTCGACGCGCAGGACATGGAGCCGCGTCAGGATTTCGGGCGATCGCCGATCTTCTCCGCCAGATCGGCGAGGCGATACTCGATCTCCAGCAACTTCTCCTGGCTCTTGAACTGCCCCCGATAGAGCACACCCAGGATCACACACAGCCCGATCGTATTGAAAAAGAAGAAGCCCATGAGGACCAACTGAGTGCCAAGTATGGCCCGGCTCTCCAGTTGTGAGAGCGGCACAGCGAAGACAAACACCAGCGAGACGAGGTAGAAGAAGCCCATCGCCAGCGTCGTGACAACAATCCATGGCCGGTGCGCCCGTCGAACCACGCCGGACACAGCGGCCCAGCCGGTAAGGATCGTCCATGCCACGCACACGAGGAAGGCCAAGATCATGATCATGCGGTAGACAAAGGTCTGCTCCCAGTTGCTCCCGCCGTCTCTGCCTGCGGGTCCGGCGAAAGCGATCGCGGTGCATACGCCAACGAAGGCCAGGAAACCGAACCCGATCCTCTTGGCTACGGTCAGCTTCGCGTCCAACATGCCCCGTACCAACTCGTGTGGCATCGCCCCTTGCATCGCACTTTGCGTTTCCATATCCAGCAGCCTTTCTCGCAGTGTCTTGTCGGATCTATTCATGGCGCGATCTCTCCCGTTCGAGGACGGCCTTCAGTGCGCGTTTGCCATTGTGCAGCCTGGACTTGACGGTTCCGACCGGGACTTCCAACACGCCCGCGATCTCGTCGATGGACAAATCCTGCAGGAAGAACAGCGTCAGCACTTCCCGATGGACAAGCGAAAGCCGGGCCAGACCGTAGTGAATCTGCTCAGCGTCGTCGAACTCCAGTTGCCCGTCCGCCACATCGCCCGGCGCAGTCGCGTCACTTTCTCGCGCGGTCGCCTGCTCCCCATACCGGCTTCGCAGATGCGTTAGCGCCGTTCTGCGGGCGATGCTGTAAAGCCATGCGGGCAGCTTGCGAGGCTCGCGCAGTTTGCCGAGTCCCTGCAGCACGCCAACCCAGCTTTGCTGGAGAATCTGTCTGGCCTCATCCTCATCGTCGATCAGTCGGCGGATATAATAGAATAGCGGCCGTTCCCACGTCCGAACCAGTTCCTCCAGCGCCGCTCGCTGCCCCTGGCGCCACCGAAGCACCAGGAGCTCGTAATAGATCCCCTCTTTCTCGGTCACACCGTATCCGTCCCTTTCCTGCGGACCCGCACAACCGAACCGTCCACACGCATGAAATCCACGTGATCGGCACCTGTCCGACATTATAGTCGCGCCGGTGAGCGCAAAGGTTCACTATTTCGCGGGACAAATCGGTGGGCAAACGAGGGACTCCGGGCCAGGCAAGGAGTTGCAGCACCGGCCGGATCGGGCCGGTCACGCGACCTGCTGGCCCTGCGTGATGCGCTTGGTCAGCTCGATCAGCAGCGCCTGCATGTTCGGGTCGGATTCCTGCGCCTCGGTGATCTTGCTGCACGCGTGCATCACGGTGGTGTGGTCCCGGCCGCCGAGGTGTCCGCCGATCTCTTCGAGGCTGTGCCGCGTCAGGTTCCTCGCCAGGTACATGCAGATTTGACGTGGCATGGTGATGCTCTGGCTGCGCCGCTTGCTCTGAAGATCGGTCAGACGGACGTCGAAGTGGCGCGTCACCGCGTCGATGATGTCGGTGATGCTGATGTGTTTCGTCGCTAGCTTGATCTGGCCCTCCAGCGCGGTCTGGGCCAGTTGCAGGTCGACCGGCTCGCCGAGCGTCGTTGCCAGGGCGTAGATCGTCGTCAGCGCGCCCTCCAGCTCGCGGATGTTGGCCTGGACCTGGCGCGCGATGTACTCCGCGATCTCGTCGTTGATCTCCAGGCCGCGCAGGTGCGCCTTCTTCTGCACGATGGCGATCCGCGTCTCATAGCTGGGTGGATCGATCCGCGCGACGAGGCCCCAGTTGAACCGGCTGATCAGCCGGGCCTCGATCGAGGGGATCTCGTTGGGCGGGCTGTCGGCGCTGAGGATGATCTGCTTGCCGCTGTTGTACAGCGCGTTGAACGTGTGGAAGAACTCCTCCTGGCTCTGCTCCCGCTCGCGAAGGAACTGAATGTCATCGATGACCAGCGCATCGACGGTGCGGAACTGACTGTGGAATCCCGTGATGTTGCCCTGCTCGATGGCGCGGATGAACCGGTTGACGAAATCCTCGCAACTGAGCAACTGGATCACCGAGCCGGGAATGCGTCGGTGCACCTCATGGCAGACCGCGTGCAGCAGATGGGTCTTGCCCAGTCCGGCGCTGCCGTAGAGGAACAGCGGATTGTACGTCTGGCCCAGCGACTGGCCGACCGCGACGCAACTGGCGTGGGCCAGGCGGTTGCTCGGACCGACGACGAAATTCTCGAAGGTGTAATCGGGGTGCAGAGCCGGACCGCCCCGCTCGGGCCGCTCGGTCTCGTCGGGTCGCTCGGCGGCTCCGACGACGAAATCCACCGTCACCAGGTGCCCGGTGATCTGCTGTGCCGCACGCGTGAAGCTCGACCGGCAGTGCTCGTCGAGATAGCGAACATTCGATTCGTCGGGGCAGCCGATCTCGATGGAGCCGCCGTCGAAGTGCACCACCGTCAGATCGTCGAACCACTTCCGCGCGTTGGCCGGGTCCAGCGCCCGGGCCCGCCCGACAATATCGGTGAAGATGTCCGCCACTTCATGCGCCGACAACGCCAGCCTCCTCTGCCATCATGCCTGTCCAAGACGCCGTGCGGCCGGAACGCCTCGAACTCCGCCACGTACGGCACGTCTTAAGAGTCACGCAAAACCTCACCATAGGCCACAATATCCGGATTCGAGAAAAGGCTTCGCCCCCCTTGAACGAGCCCAGCCCTGCGATATGTGGGACGCAAAACGAGTGCGCGACTTTAGCCTGCGACGCCGCCGTTGTCAAAGAAAAACCGGCCAGCGCGATACGGTAAAATGCCCGGCCCATCCTTCGGAATCGTCTGGCGGATTCGGGCGATTTGCCCGGCGCAGGCTTGCATTTTCCCCAAATGACGATACCATCGGCGAGAAAAATACCCAGACTCTCATACAATAGGAAGATCCTATGGGCCTATTCTCAAAGACCGCCGACTTCTTGAAGGAGCGGCTGGGCAAAACCCGCACCATGATCGCCAGCTCGCTCTCGTCGGTGCTGAGCCTCGGACGCAAGATCGACGACGAACTGCTCGACGAACTCGAAGAGACGCTCATCCGCGACGACATCGGCGTCGGCACCACCGAAAAGCTCATCTCCGAGCTGCGCGAAGCCTATCGTGCCCGCGAGATCTCCAACTCGGAGGAGGTGATTCCGTTCCTCAAGGAGCACATCAAGAGCTACTGGCCGCATCAGGACCGCCAACTGCACCTGGCTACCAGCGGGCCGACCGTGATCCTGGTGGCCGGCGTCAACGGCACCGGCAAGACCACCAGCATCGCCAAGCTGGCGTACATCCTCCACCAGAGCGGCAAGAAGGTGATCGTCGCGGCCTGTGACACATTCCGGGCGGCCGCGGTCGAGCAGTTGACCATCTGGGCCGAGCGAATCGGCGTCCAGATCGTCAAGCATCACGCGGGCAGCGACCCGGCGGCGGTCGCCTTCGACGCCTGCGATGCGGCCGTCGCCCGAAGCGCCGACATCCTGATCCTCGACACCGCCGGACGGCTGCACACCAAGAAGGACCTCATGGGGCAGCTTACCAAGATTCGCGATATCGTCGCGCGCAAGATTCCCGGCGCCCCGCACGAGGTCCTGCTCGTCCTCGACGGCACGACCGGGCAGAACGCCATCTCCCAGGCGCAACTGTTCACCGAGGCGATCCAGGTCACCGGCATCTTCCTGGCCAAGCTCGACGGCACCGCCCGCGGCGGCATCGTCATCGCCATCAAGGACCAGCTCGACATCCCCGTCAAGTTCGTCGGCCTGGGCGAAAAGCCCACCGACATCGCCGAGTTCGATCCCCAGACCTTCGTCGAAGCCCTCTTCGCCTGAGGCCATGATGCCTCGTGAGCAAGATACCGTGAGACGCACGTGGCAACCTCAAACGCGTAGCGTTTGGGGATGGTGGATATGGCTGTCGCGTGGACTGCGGAGGATTGCCAGTGCAAAGGAACCATCCCCAAGTCCTGCGGACTTGAGGCTGCCACCCAGACACAACAGTTCTTGCGTTGAATGTTGGGAGGACAACATGACGATTCATGCATTGCCGGAATTCGCGTGGCGCCCGACGCTCGTCGGCGCAGTCGTCATTGCATTCACAGCCGCCGCCTGGGCCAATACCGCCGTACAGGATGGCGCACACTTCCAGCCGTTCGTGTGGGCGTCGCAGCCGCCGGCGGATTGTCCGTTCGAAGCGTCGAAGGACATCGTCGGCGTCGCGTTCCTGGGCGTGCACAGCGACTACTACGTCGCGGACACGTGGTATCCCAGTTGGGCCTCCGACGGTAACCTGTATTCACCGTGGACGGACGGCTCGGTGCCGCGACTCGATGGCTCGCGGGAAAGCTCCAACAGCGGGCACAGTGGCCATCCCGCCAGCATGACCACAACGGGCCAGGCGGTGCTGGAGGGGGATAACCCGCTGAACCTGAAGATCTACAGCCTGGGCCTGTGCACAGCCAGTTCCGCTCCATATCAGGGCCGCTACCCCTGCGGCAGCCTCGTCCACAACGGCGTCTGGTACTACGGCACGTATTGTCTCGCTCCCGACGGCATCGTGCGGTATGGCGACGAGGCATTCAACTGGCCCTGGCTCGGGCCGTTCGTCGGCTTTCGCACCTCGACCGATTCTGGCCGGACCTGGACCGACACGCCGCACACGCCGGACAAATCGCTCTTTGGCGAGACCGGCATGTGGGGATACCCCGTCAAGATCGGCTCGCCCCACTTCGTCGATTTCGGCAAAAACATGGAGCACTCCCCCGACGGCAAGGCCTACCTCGTCGCCCACGGCGCCCCCGAGCCGGATCCCAAGCCGCGTTTCGGCAATTTGAGTTGGATCAGCGGCGATCAGATCTACCTGCTCCGCGTCACGCCCAGCGTCGAGAATATCAACGACGCGTCGAAGTACGAGTTCTTCGGCGGCCACGATGCAAGCGGCGCGCCGATCTGGACGCGCGACTTCGACAGGATCGAGCCGCTGATTGACTGGAACAACAACTGCGGCTGCGTCACCGTCACGTACAACGCCCCGCTCAAGCGGTACCTGATGTGCGTCACCGATGGCTGGCCCACCTGCGCGAAGATGAATTCGTACATCCTGGAGGCCCAGCGAATCACCGGGCCCTGGCGGCTCGTGACCTACATGAAAGACTTCGGCCAGCAGGGCTATTTCCTGAACATCCCGACGAAGTTCATCAGCGCCGACGGCCGCACCGCATGGTTGTGCTACTCCGGCAACTTCGCCCGCGACTGGCGCGGCGAGGTCATGCAGGAAATCCCCCCCGGCAGCCACTACGGCCTCGTCCTCCAGAAGATCCGCCTCCTCGACCAGAATTCGCGTCGAGACTACGCGAGATAGGCAAATCGACCGCCGTGGTCATCGGCTGGGATTCGGCCGCCGGACCCATCTCTTGCGCAGGATGGACCTTTTTCTGGCTCTGTGGCATCCATCCTTGACAATTCTCGCTGAAAATGCCATTACGCTGAAATAGTCGAAGCCGCTTTGCGACCACAGAAGTGGCGTTCGTGCTTGCTGTTCTATACGGTGGGCCCTCCAAACAACCGTACCGTTAGCGCAAGAAGGGGAATGGACAATGTTGGAGAAGATCTTTTCCAGTCCGGTGATTCTCACCCTGACTCTGGTCCTCGGCATCCCTGTGGTAGCCATTATCGCCTACTACTGGCACGAGGCTCACAAGAAACGCTCCAACGAGCAATAAGCCCAAGCGGCGCCAGATGGAACGCGCAGCTCCGCTGCTCGGGTAACTCCGCCAAGGACCGGCGAGGCGGGGTCATGCAGGAAATCCCCCCGGCCGCCACTGTGGCCTCGCCCTCCAAGAAATCCGCCTCCTCGACGAGACCACGCGAAAGATGTACGAGAAGTAGCCCCGCAGAACGGACAATTACGACGATGAAGAACTACAGACTGTACCAAGTGGATTCCTTCACGAAGAGTCTATTCCAGGGTAACCCCGCCGGAGTTGTGCCCAACGCCGACGGGCTCAGCGAAGCCCAGATGCAGGCGATTGCGAGAGAAATGAACAACTCCGAGACGGCCTTCATCCTGTCGCCCACGTCGAGCGATCATGAGGTATGGATTCGCTTCTTCACGCCCACGACGGAGGTGCCGTCGTGTGGACACGCGACGATCGCCGCACATTATGTGCGTGCGGTGGAGATGAGACTGCCCTCCTGCCGGGTCGTCCAGAAGATCGGAGCCGGGATTCTGCCGGTCGAAATCCTCCGCGAAGGCGACGACTATCGGATCGTAATGACGCAAGGCGCCATCGAGTTCGGCGAGCCTCTCACTGGGGTACAACGCGACGAGATCGTCGCTGCCTTGGGCCTTGCCCAGGCGGACATGGACAGCCGCTGTCCGATTCAGGTCGTCTCGACGGGCCACTCGAAAGTCCTGATCGGCATGCGCGAGCGAGCCACGCTGAACGGCCTCAAGCCAAACCTCGCGAAACTGACGGAGATCAGCAGACAGATCAGCTGCAACGGCTATTTTGTCTTCGTACTGACCGACGGCTCCGGCGACGTCCTGTCGCACGGCCGCATGTTCGCGCCTGCTATCGGAATCTCGGAGGATCCGGTGACGGGCAACGCGAACGGCCCGCTCGGAGCGTATCTTGTCCAGCATCGCCTCGTGCCAACCGACGGGAAACGACTCGTCTTCAAAGGGCAGCAGGGAGAAGCTATCGGAAGGCTCGGGGCAGTGGACGTCACGGTGGAGATTGCGGACCGTCGCCCCAGCGCGGTGCTGGTCGGAGGGAGAGCAGTGATCGTATTCAAATCCGAACTCGTGCTCTGACAGACCATCTCAATCGGAAAGGATGCGTTGTGCGCACAGGATCGTTCGTAAGGCGAGTACTTACCTGGGGGCTCTCCACGTCAGCACTTCTGGTTAGTCTGGTAACAGCGAATCAGCTACTGGAACCCAAGCTGGTGCCGCGGTTGCAGGTGGTGCCGTTGCCTTATTGGCAGGCGTCGTTTCAGCGGGAGGGAGTGGAGATTGCGCGGTATCATTTTGGGGAGGGCCTCAATCGGCCGTTTCTGTATCCGATCGTTGGGCCTTCGGGGCGGAGCCTCACGCGGATGGGGCATCCGCACGATCCGGAATCGCACAGCCATCACAACTCCGTTTGGGTCTCGCATGTCGATGTCAATGGCGTGGACTTCTGGAGCGACAAGCGGCTAGGCATCGTGCGGCACAAGCGTATCGTCGAGTACGTCGATGAGGGTGAAGTATCCACGATCGTCGCGGAGAACGAGTGGGTGGGTAAGGACGGCAAGGTCCTGCTGACCGAGACCCGCCGGACCAGCGTGACGCTACTGGAGGACAAGGAGTGGCTGCTTGTCCTCGATCTGACGCTGAACGCCGCCGGCCAAACCGTGACGCTCGGCAAGACGCCCTTCGGGATGATCGGCGTGCGCATGGCCAAGATGATCGGCGTCAACGATGGAGGTGGGCGCATTCGCAGCTCCGAAGGCGGCGTCAACGAGAAGGAGATCCTCTGGAAGCGGGCCCGTTGGGTGGACTATTCCGGCGCGATCGCCGACGGTGTGCTCGAAGGCATCACACTGTTCGACCATCCGGGCAATCCAAACCATCCCTCCTACTTCCACGTCCGCAACGATGGCTGGATGGGCGCCTCGCTGACCTTCGACGGCCCGCGCGACGTCGCTCCCGGCACCCCCCTGCACCTTCGCTACGGCCTGTACGTCCACAACGAGATGAAGCCCCCCGCCGCTATCGAAGCCCAGTGGAAGCACTTCGCGGAAATGCCCCAGGCCAAGTAATCGACCCGCCATATGCGTCGTCTCTTCCCCTGGTCACTTTGAGTGGTTCCCTCTGTTTCCTTGTCATCCTGAGCGGAGCGCAGCGCAGTCGAAGAGCCTGCCCTGAGCCAGCCGAAGGATCTGGCCAGGGACCATACGCGCGTTCCGTTCACGGCCAGATTCCTCGACTACGCTCGGAATGACAGAGTCATGGTCCGGCCGTCTTCTCAAGAACAAGGGCGAAGAATCGGATCCTTCTCTTGCGGGTCTCCAGCCCGGCGGACATCTTGCGTGTGCGACTCCAAGACACGGCGTATAATGGCACGACGAGTCTGTGGGGTAGATTGGACATCGAGAGAAGGAGGTTCGGATGCGATCGTGTGTGTTCTTCGTTCTGGCCTTCACGTGTGTCGCTCGGGCGCAGAGGCCGGCGGACCTGGTGATCCACAACGGCAAGATCGTCACCATCGATGAGGAGCAGCCTCGCGCTGAGGCGGTGGCGATCGCGGGCGAGACGATCCTGTTCGTCGGCTCCAATGCCGAGGTGCTGCCTTACATCGACACCGCCCGGACGAAGGTGATCGATGCACAGGGCCGGCTCATCACGCCGGGCTTCAACGACGCCCACATCCACTTTGTGGAGGGTGGCCGGGCCATGCTCGAAGTCGATCTGAGCGATGCGGACACGCTGGCTCACGTCCAGGAGAAGGTGAAGGCCCGCGCCGCCGAACTGCCGGCCGGTACGCTGATTCGGGGGCGAGGATGGGACCACGAGCGATTCGCCGACAGGGCCTGGCCCACAAAGGAGACGCTGGATGCGGTCGCTCCGAATCATCCCGTGGCGCTGTCCCGCGTCGATGGTCACTCGATCTGGGTCAACAGCTTTCTACTGCGCAAGGCGGGCATCACGGCTGACACGCGAGCCCCCTCGGGCGGGACCATCGTCCGCGACCCGCGGACGGGCGAGCCGACGGGCATCCTCAAGGAAGCCGCCCAGGGCTTGCTCGACCTGGATGCGTATGACCCAAGCGACGCCGAGCAGCGAGAGCTGGACGAGCGGGGCCTGGAAGAGGCGCTGGCGGAGGCCCGCCGGACCGGGGTTACCAGCATCCAGCATCTCAACGGTGATTATGAACTCTTCGAGCGTTTCCGCAACGAGGGCCGGCTGACGCTGCGTGTCACGTTCAACATGGAGCTGCCGTCAGACGGCAAACGACTCGTCGAACTGGACAAGCTGCGCCGCCGCTATCCGCCCGAGGGCAACTGGATTCGCTTCGGCTACCTTAAAGGCTTCATCGACGGGACGCTCGGCTCGGCCACCGCGCTGATGTTCGAGCCGTTTGCCGACAATCCGGACACCTCCGGCCTGCCCCAGATGGCCTACGATGAGCTGGAACGTCGCGTCCTGGCTGCCGACCGCGAGGGCTTTCAGACCGGCGTCCACGCCATCGGCACGAAGGGCAATCATTGGGTCCTCAACGCTTACGAGAAGGCCCGGCAGGTCAACGGGCGACGGGACAGCCGCCACCGGATCGAGCACGCGCAGATTCTGGCCGATGCCGACCTCCCCCGCTTCGGACAGCTTGGCGTGATCGCGTCGATGCAACCAACGCATTGTATCACCGACAAACGCTTCGCGGAGAAGCGCATCGGCCGCGACCGCTGCCGCGGCGCCTACGCCTGGCGACGGCTACTGGATGCTGGCGCGCACATCGCCTTTGGCACCGACTGGCCCGTCGAGCCGGTCGATCCGCTGGAGGGTCTCTACGCCGCGGTCACTCGCAAGGACCGTGCGGGCGAACCGGGCGATGGCTGGTTTCCTGATCAGCGGCTAACGATGGAAGAGGCGATCCGGCTCTACACGCTGGGCGCCGCCTACGCCGAATTCACCGAAGACCGCAAGGGCATGGTCCGCGAGGGCTATCTGGCCGACCTGGTGATCTTCGACCACGACCTGCTCACGATCCCGCCCGAGCAGATCATGCAGGCCCACGTCGAGACCACCATCGTCGCCGGCCGCATCATCTACCAACGCCGATGATACCGTGATGCTATCTTTCCCGCATTGCGGGATCGTGAGGGCAAGGCATGCCTCGCCCCTGCCACCGAATATCGTTTGTCGGGAAATATCGTGGCAGCCTCAAACGCGCCAGCATTTGGGGATGGTCGACAACGCGCGCACTTCTCGACGCGCCAGTCGCGGTTACATTCGCCACCCCCAAGGCTGCGCCTTGAGGCTGCCACCCAGAACTCCAATGGCTCACTGATGCCGATGCGCGAAGACCTGCGTGCTGCGCACGAAAAAGGCCCCGGCATGCGACTCGTGGGCATGCGCGGGGCCTGAGGTTACGTGCTGGGTCACTCAAACCTTCGGATAGGTGCCGAGGTACTCGGTCTGGGGCAGTCCGCCGACCAGAGGCATGGCGTACCGGATGTAGGCATCGGTGACGCCGTTGCCATCGGCGTTGATGAACGCGTCCGGCATCGACTTGGTCTTCTCCGCGACGTTCTTCAACTCGGTGCGGAACAGCTCGATCGCATAGGTGTCCCCATCGTTGCGTTTGATCGCAACGGAGCCGCTGTCGTACTTCATCGCGTACTTGACCGCCTGTCGGCCGCACTTGCGGGCTTCGTCCACATCGACTTTCGACTGCAAGCCGGCGTAGCTCCTCTGGAGGTACCCGAACGTGTCGGCACGGACGCGCTTGATCTTGAGCTTGCCCTTGATCTGCCCGGCCAGGAAGTCGGCCAGCGCGCCGGTGCCCGAAAGCTGGATGTTGCCGTGGGCGTCGCGCTCTTCGTTCTCCGCGAGCTTCTCGGTCCAGGTCTTGTGGTCGTGGTCGCACATGCCCTCGCTCACCGCGATCACGCAGCGGTTGTACTTCTTGTAGGCGGCGTCCACATCGGCCAGGAACTTGTCCATCGAGACGGGGCGCTCGGGCACATAGATCAGGTGCGGCCCATCGTCGTCCCGCTGCTTGCCCAGCGCCGCGGCGGCGGTCAGGAAGCCGGCGTGACGTCCCATGATGACGTCGATCTTGACGCCGGGCAGCGCCCGGTTGTCCAGGTCATCGCCCATCAGCGCCTGGGCGACGAACTTCGCGGCGGTGCCATAGCCCGGGCAGTGATCCGTCACGAGCAGATCGTTGTCCACCGTCTTGGGCACGTGGAAGGCGCGGATGTTGTAGTCGGTCTCGTCGGCGACGGTGTTGAGGATGTGGGCGGTGTTGGCGGAGTCGTTGCCGCCGATATAGAAGAAGTACCGCACGTTGCGTTTCTTGAAGACTTCGATGATCTTGCGGCAGTACTCGGCGTCCGGCTTATCCCGGCTCGAGCCCAGCGCCGACGAAGGCGAGGCCGCCACGGTCTTGAGCGTCGCGTCGTCGAGCCTGCCCAAGTCGATGAACTGGTCCTTGACCATGCCGGCCACGGCGTGCACGGCCCCAAAGAGGGTTCCGATCTCGGGGTGCTTGCGAACCTCTTCGATCACGCCAACCAGCGAGGCGTTGATCACGCCCGTCGGCCCGCCCGACTGTCCTACGACGGCATTACCCTTCAACTTATCAGCCATTTCAATGGGTCTCCCATAGCCAGTTTCAGCGTTTTGCCTGATACGTAATACACGGAGGGGCTATTATACCGGCAGACTCGGGGCTCTCAAGAGCCACGCGCAAAAATGGGGCCCTCGCCGCCGGCCATACGCGCGCGCCACCGCAAAACGGTGAACCCCAGACCACAATCCACCCACAGATCCCCCCTCGCTGGATTCATCCCTGCCTCTCCTGGCGAGAGGTCGCCACACTGCCAGCCTGGGCACTCGGAACCGCACTTGACTGGGTCGAGATTCCTTTTCAGAGGGGAGTGGATCGGCTATACTCCCGGCGTGGCGCTGTGACGGGAATGGTGGCGGGTGAGCGGTTCGACGCCCGGAAGGGTTGCGAGCCCAGTGTTGTTGCCACAGTCTGCTGGCATATGGGGAGACCGTTTTGGGGTATCTGGACTATTCCATCATCGCCATCTACCTGTTGTTCGCCCTCGGCACCGGCGTCTACTTCTCCAAGCGCGCCTCGAAGAGTTCGGAGGATTACTTCCTGGGGGGCCGGTCCTTTCCCTGGTGGATGATCGCCTTCTCGATGGCGGCGACCAGTTTTGCATCGGACACCCCGCTGGTGGTCACAGAGATCACCCGCCGGGACGGGCTGCAACGCATCTGGTGGGTCTTCGTGGCGGTGCTCACTCTCATCGTGGGCATCTTCCTGTTCTCACGTCTTTGGCGCCGGGCCGCGATCATCACCGATGCGGAATTCTACGAGCTGCGGTATGAAGGCAAATCGGCGGCGTTCCTGCGGGCCTTTCGCGCTTTCTTCGCCGGCGTCGTACAGAACCTCGTGACGATCAGTTGGGTCGTCTTTGCCATGAGCAGCATTGTCATGACGATGACTGATATCAATAAGTGGCTGGCGATCGGCATCTGCACGTCAGTCGCCCTGCTCTATGCGACCTTCTCCGGCTTCTACGGCGTGGTCGTGACTGACTGCGTCCA
>Ga0068714_10003284_pt1 | contig 19398 bp, 18 predicted proteins | sample MTBNYHSulfiMetaG_FD_62988 | JGI IMG/M metagenome (GOLD analysis project Ga0068714, IMG submission 62988) | Enrichment culture microbial communities from rom New York Harbor, USA that are MTBE-degrading - MTBE-NYH (New York Harbor Sulfidogenic)... | ecosystem: Environmental > Aquatic > Marine >... | reverse complement strand
CTCCTGGTCCAGCAGGTCGCCCGCCTCGGCCAGATAGTCGGGATGGTAGACGGTCTTCATCCCCAGATCCAGTGCGGTTCCGGGCATGATCTGGGTCAGGCCGGCGGCGCCGACGGACGAAACGGCAAAAGAGTCAAAGTTCGATTCCCTTCGGATCAGGGCCAGAAACAAAAGGGGATCGGACTCAAACCCCTGGGCCTGAAGCTTTCGAGCCGTTTCTTCGAGAAAGGCCGTATACTGAAACGTCTCCGAGACCGCATGCGTCCAGACCCTGTCCGTTTCTTTCCGGTAATCCTCCAGGCGGTCGAGTCCGAACAGCGCGAGGCTTTGCTTCGCAGCTTTCTTGGTGAACTGGTGGAACACGTCGTTGACGAATTCCACGTTCTCGGCCGTCAGGGCCGCTTCGTTTTCGGGAATGCCCTGGGTGGCGTTGTGCAGGTAGCCGAGAGCGTCTCTCAAGCGGTGCTCGGCCTTCTTCAGGCTCTCCGCAAGCAGGTGATCCAGCACCCTCTGGTTGAGATCGTCCCGGAGCCTGTCATCGGATTTTCCTTTGAGTCTCTCCCGGTAGAGGGTGATCTTTTGCTTCGCCTCGGCCTGGGAGCTGGTGTACCGCAAAAAATTTTCGGCAATCCTCCGCACGTGGGTCCCCGGCTCAGGCTCGGGGTCTTTGGACGTCATGGCTGCTTTGGCCTGGTCCAGAAACGCCTCGGACCGCTGAAACCCCTCCCTGGCCTCCAAGTAGTCCTGATCCACGAACACGGTCATGCCGAGGGATCTGGCGACTTCCGGCCTCATTCTCAGGATACCCGCCTCGCCCCGGTAGGAGCCGCCCTGAAGGCTTCTCTGGAGGTCGGCCTGGTTTCTGAGCACAACGGCTTTCTTGAGCAGGGACAACTGGGCAGGTGCGGAAGACGGAGAGGCGAGCGTCGCACCGAGGAGGCATGAGAAAACACAGGCTTTGAGCAATGAGGGGGAAGTGAACATGGTGAGCCTAGGCTAGCTCATGGGCGGGAAGAAATCAACCCGTGTCCCTTCTCGGCCGACCCGGTGCGCTAAATCACCTCCACCACGATTTCGGAAATATCCTTCACAGGCAGTCCCTTTTCGGTGGCCGGGTCTTCGAGGGTCATGACGCAGAAAGGGCAACTCGTTGCGAGGACTTCGGCTCCCTTTTCGACGGCTTCGTCGACCCTTTTCTGGCTGTTCCTCGGGTAATTGATCTCGGCCTCGTAGAACATCCTTCCGCCCCCGCCTTCGCAGCAGAGGGAGTTCTCCCTGGAGCCTGCGAACTCGAGGAGCTCCAGGCCTTCGATAGCCCTGAGGATCTTTCTCGGCGCATCGTAAATCTTGTTCTGTTTTCCCAGGAAGCAGGGATCGTGGTAGATCACCTTTTTGTTGTAGGGCGTGGTGAAGGTCAGGGAGCCCTTCTCCAGCATCTCCGCCAGGACCTCGGTGTAGTGAGACACCTGGATGCCGTGCTCGCCGTACTCTTTCTTGAGCGCGTTCAGACAGTGGGGGGAAAGAGCGATGATCTCTTTCACGCCGTGCTTCTGGAACACCGCCTTGTTGGCCTCCTGCAGATCCTCGAAAAGTCCGGCCTCTCCCATTCTTCGGATTTCATTACCGCAGCAGGACTCTTCCGGCCCGAGGATGCCGAACTCCACGCCGCTTCGGCTCAGGATTTTGGCTACATTGCCGGGGATGACCATGCAGCGGGGGTCATAGGCCTGAATGCAACAGGTGAACAAGAGCCTTTTCGACTCCGTCTCTCCCACGTGAGGAGCCTTGATCCCGGCCTCGTCCACCCAGGCGCCCCGCTTGGAACGGGGGCGGCCCCAGGGGTTTTTCTGGACAAAGGTGTTCTCAAGGGCTTTCTGGATGGACAGGGGAATTTCCCCCTCCTCCACAAAGGCGGAGCGAAGCTCGAAAATCATTTCCGAGGGCTTTACATCCCGCGGGCACCTCAGGGTGCATTCGCCGCAGGACGTGCAATACCAAGGGACGGTGAGATCGATGTCGTGATGAAACTGGCTCTTCCTCACCAGCCTGCGTATGTTGAAGGGGGTGATGCCGGATTCCGGGCAGCTGCCCGCGCACATTCCGCACTGCATGCACATCAACACCTTGCTCTGAGTCTGGTTCTCCATCGTGTTCGCTCCTTGTCGGCGCCTGTTGGCTTCTTCCGCGGTCCAGAAGTCTATCCAATAAAGGAAACCCCCTTTAATGTCAAGGCCATTCGAGGGAGCGCAGGGCGCACGAAAGGCCTGCTTGCAATCCGGCACACGTTGGCGTATGGTGCTCCTCCAGACCCGGAACCGGGCGTCCACAAACGGTTTTGCGTGAATCACGATCAAGGACAGAGGGAGGCGCAATGACGCCGCGCATAGCCTTTGACAACGAGCGGTACATCCGGGAGCAGACCGAAGAAATCCTGGAAAGGGTGCAAAAGTTCGAGAACAAGCTCTACCTGGAATTCGGAGGAAAGCTCCTCTACGATTACCACGCCAGCCGGGTCCTCCCCGGCTATGAACCGAACGCGAAGATGACCCTGCTGCGCAAACTGAAGGCTCAGGCGGACATCTTGCTCTGCATCTACGCGGGCGATATTGAGCGGAAGAAAATCAGGGCGGATTTCGGCATCACCTATGATTCGGACGCCCTGAAGCTGATCGACGATCTGAGGGACCGGGGTCTGGAGGTGACAGGGGTGGTCATCACGCGCTTCGACAACCAGCCTGCGGCCGTTCACTTCAAGAACAAGCTGGAGCGGCGAAACATCAGGGTTTACACCCACCGCTACACGAAGGGATACCCCACGGACGTGGACCTCATTGTGAGCGATGAAGGATACGGCGCCAACGAGTACATCGAAACCCGAAAGCCTCTCGTCATCGTGACCGGTCCCGGGCCCGGAAGCGGAAAGCTGGCCACTTCCCTGTCCCAGATGTACCACGATTACAAGCGGGGCATCAAATCGGGATATGCCAAGTTCGAGACCTTCCCCATCTGGAATCTCCCGCTCAAGCACCCGGTCAATGTGGCGTACGAAGCGGCCACGGCGGACATCAAGGACTTCAACCTCATCGACCCTTTTCACCTGGAGGCCTACGACCGGAAGGCGGTGAACTACAACCGGGACGTGGAGATCTTCCCGGTTCTCAAGAGAATCCTGGAATCGATCACGGGAGGGCCGGCCTTCTACAAGTCACCCACGGACATGGGCGTGAACCGGGCGGGTTTTGCCGTCGTCGACGACGAGCTCGCCTGCGAGGCATCGGTCCAGGAGGTGATCCGGAGATACTTCCGCTACCGATGCGAATACGCCATGGGATTCACGGACAGAGACACGGTCCAGCGGGTCGAGCTCTTCATCAAGAACTTCCAGCGCAGACCGGAACACCGCCTTGTCGTCGAGCCTGCGCGCCGCGCGGCGGTGGAGACCAGGGAGCTGGGCCGAGGAAACGAAGGGATCTACTGCGGGGCGGCGATCGAGCTGCGGGACGGCACCATCGTGACCGGGAGCAATTCCCCCCTCATGCACGCCGCATCGAGCGTCGTCCTCCACGCCATCAAGCACCTGGCCGGCATCCCCGAGAAGATCAAACTCTTGCCTCCGTTCATCACGGATGCGCTGCAGAAGCTGAAGACGGAGATCATGAACGAGAAAACCCTCAGCCTGGATCTGGAGGAGACCCTGATCGCCCTGACGATCAGCGCCTCCACGAATTCAGCGGCTCAACTCGCCCTGGACAGGCTCAAGGACCTGCGGGGATGCGAGGTCCATCTCACCCACATGCCCACCCCGGGAGACGAAGCGGGACTGAGACGGCTCGGGGTGAATCTCACGAGCGACCCGGATTTTGCCACCAAGAATCTTTTCACGGCGTAAAAAAAGCCGGGAGAGGAAAGCTCCCGGCCTTCAAGATGGTCTCTTGCTGAGCGGACGATGAATCAGTCGCCGATGTTGATGGCCCTGGACGCGTCGTCGATGCAGTTCTTCAGCTCGTCTTTGTCCACCTTCTTGGGGTCCTTGAGGTCCTCCACTTTGCAAACGTACTCGTTCCCTGCCCTGTCCTTTACCCAAACAAATCCCTTCTCTGTCATGGTCGTTCTCCTTTCTTTTGGTCCTAAGATTTAAGATACCAAAACATAAACGCTTTTTCCGGCGGGTCAATGGGGTGAAGACCCCATTTTTGGACGGACGAATGTTCCCGCCTTCCTTGACACCGACCTTTGCTAGGCTTAGTTTTAATTGGCTATATTGATTGAAAAATTTTCACGCAGATCAGGAGGATAGACGCATATGCGTTTCGATAAATTAACGCTGAAGTCGCAAGAAATGATCCAGGAAGCCCAGCGCCTGGCGGAGCGATTCGGCCATCAGCAGATCGAGCCGGAACATCTTCTGGGGGCCATCCTGCAGCAAAAGGAAGGCGTCATACCGCCCCTTCTGGGAAAAATCGGGGCCAACCAGGCTCAGCTCCAGAAGGAGATCGAAAATCTCTTGAGCAGGATGCCCGCTGTTTCAGGGCCGGGGGCGGGAGGGCAGGTTTACCTTTCTCCCCGCGCCAAGTCCGTGCTCGACAGGTCTTTTGAAGAAGCGGAGCAGATGAAGGACGAGTACGTCAGCCTCGAGCACATCCTGCTCGGCATTCTGGAGGACAAGGAGGGCAAGGCGGCCAAAGCGCTGTCCGCAGCCGGGTTGACAAGAGAGGCCGTGCTCAAGGCGCTCGTGGAGATCCGGGGCGGCCAGAGGATTACCGATCAGAACCCCGAAGACAAGTACCAGGCCCTGGAGCGGTTCAGCCGGGACCTCACGGCGATCGCCTCGAAAGGCGATCTGGATCCCGTGATCGGCCGGGACGAGGAGATTCGCAGGGTGATCCAGGTCCTGTCGCGAAGAACCAAGAACAACCCGGTTCTCATCGGTGAGCCCGGAGTCGGCAAAACGGCGATCGTCGAGGGCCTCGCCCAGAGAATCGTCCAGGGCGACGTGCCCGAGACGTTGAAAGACAAGCGGGTCGTGGCTCTGGACATGGGCGCGCTGATCGCCGGGGCCAAGTACCGGGGCGAGTTCGAAGACCGGCTCAAGGCGGTCCTCAAGGAAATCACCGACGCCCACGGGGAGATCATCCTGTTCATCGACGAAATGCACACGCTTGTGGGTGCCGGCGCCGCAGAAGGTGCCGTGGACGCGTCCAACATGCTGAAGCCGGCTCTGGCTCGGGGAGAGCTGAAGTGCGTGGGCGCCACGACCATCAAGGAATACCGGAAGCACATCGAGAAGGACGCGGCCCTGGAAAGAAGGTTCCAGCCGATCATGGTGGAAGAGCCGAGCGTGGAGGACACGATCTCGATCCTCAGGGGGCTCAAAGAAAAATACGAGGTTCACCACGGCGTGCGCATCAAGGACTCCGCCCTCGTGGCCGCAGCGACCCTGTCCCACCGCTACATCACGGATCGCTTTCTCCCGGACAAAGCCATCGACCTCATCGACGAGGCCACCTCCAGGTTGAGAATCGAGATCGACAGCATGCCCGCTGAAATCGATGCCATCCAGAGAAAGGTCACCCAGCTCGAAATCGAAAGGGAAGCCTTGAAGAAGGAGAAGGACCGGGCGTCCAAGGACAGGCTGGAAAAGATCGAGAAGGAGCTCGGAGGTCTTCAGTCCGACAAGGAACAGATGGTCGGGCACTGGCAGCGGGAAAAGGAGGCCATCTCGAAAATCCGCGAAATCAAGGAAAAGATGGAGTCCACCAGGACGGAGGCGCAGCTGGCGGAGCGGCAGGGCGACCTTTCGCGGGCTGCGGAACTCAAGTACGGAACCCTGATCACCCTCGAGAAGAGCCTCGAGGAGGAAAACAGGAACCTGGAGCAGCTCCAGGGTGAAAGCAAGATGCTCAAGGAGGAAGTGGACAGCGAGGACATCGCCGAGGTGATCGCCAAGTGGACCGGAATTCCCGTCTCCAAGCTCATGGAGGGCGAGAAGGAAAAGCTCATCAAGATGGAAGACCGGCTCGAGGAGCGGGTCGTGGGCCAGAAACCGGGCATCATCGCCGTGGCCAATGCGGTTCGGCGGGCCCGCTCGGGGCTCCAGGACCCCAACCGGCCCATCGGGTCCTTTGTCTTCATGGGACCGACGGGGGTGGGCAAAACCGAGCTGGCCAGAGCGCTTGCCGAGTTCCTCTTCGACGACGAGAGGTACATGGTCCGGCTGGACATGTCGGAATACATGGAGAAGCACTCCGTGGCAAGGCTCATCGGGGCGCCTCCCGGCTACGTGGGCTACGACGAGGGAGGGCAGCTCACCGAATCGGTGAGGAGACATCCCTACTCGGTGGTCCTCTTCGACGAAATCGAAAAGGCTCACCCCGACGTGTTCAACGCCCTTCTTCAGATCCTCGACGACGGCCGGATGACCGACGGGAAAGGCCGCACCGTGGACTTCAAGAACACGGTCATCATCATGACGTCGAACGTGGGCAGCCAGTACATTCACGAGCTGAACGGCAAGGACAACAAGGAGATGGAAAGACGGGTGATGGATGCCCTGAGGGCGACCTTCAGGCCGGAATTCCTCAACCGCATCGACGAGATCGTCATCTTCAACTCTCTCGGCACCGAGGAGATCAAGAAGATCGTGGACATCCAGGTGAAGCTGCTGAGCAAGCGTCTGGAAGGAGCCAAGATCAAGCTGGAGTTGACGGAGCGGGCAAGGGACTTTCTTGCTGAAGCCGGGTTCGATCCCGTGTACGGTGCAAGGCCCCTGAAGAGAACGATCCAGCACCAGATCCAGGATCCCCTGGCCATGAAGATCCTCGAAGGATCCGTGCAGGAAGGGAACCGGGTCAAGGTGGACGTGAAAGACGGCGAGGTGGTCTTCGAGGCGTAGTTTGTCGGCCGGGAAGTGACTTCCTCTTGGCGGGATTTCACTTCCCGTTCAATTTCTCTTTGAGCTTTTGAGAAACCTGGAAGGTGACGATTCTGCGGGAGTCCAGGATGATCTGTTCCCCGGTTTTCGGGTTCCTGCCCTTTCTTGCCCACTTGAATTTGACGTTGAATTTTCCGAAACCTGGAATCATGACGGGAGTGCCCTTTTCGAGGTTCTTCTTCATGATCTCGAAGGTCGCATCCACCAGCCGCGAAGCCCGTTGCTTGGTGAGAGGATCGTAATCGAACTCAGGGAAAAGGTAGCGCTGGCGCTCCCGCTTCAGCTTCTTGAAACGAACCTTCTCCATGACGCTTTTCACCAGATCGGTCTTCGTCACCGTCATCACGGGCCTCGCATTCCAAAACATCATTGATTCTAATTAGTTATTGGCAAGAAATGGCACATCTGTTAGAGTTTGTCAACTCTCCAATTCAGACGGCGTCATAAGAGGTCGAAAAACACCCAGTTTGTCATTGCGGGCCCTTCGACAGGCCCTTCGATTATGCGAACGTCTTTTCATCCGAGGCTCATCAACGATCCCTTTTCCGATCCGGGGCTGTTCATCTCTTTTCTCTACGAGAAGCGAGCGCTCCTCTTTGACCTGGGCGATCTCCACGGCCTCTCGCCCAGGGACCTCATGAAGGTCTCCCACGTTTTTGTCACCCATGCCCACATGGACCACTTCATCGGATTTGACAGCCTTCTCAGGGTCCTGCTGGGCAGGGAAAAGAAGATTCACCTTTTCGGCCCGCCCGAGTTCTTTGCCCGCGTCGAAGGCAAGCTGGCCGGCTACACGTGGAACCTGGTGCAGGAGTACGAATACAGGCTTTCCGTCAAGGTGACGGAGGTGTGGCCGCAAAGGCTCAAGACCAGGATCTACCTCTGCGGGGAGCGCTTCGCACCGCCTGAAACGGAAGAGGAGGAACCCTTTCAGGGCACGCTCCTGCAGGAGCCCTCCTTTCGATTGGAGGGGGCGCTCCTGGATCATCGCATCCCCTGCCTGGGGCTCGCGTTGAACGAAAGCTTCTCGATCAACATCGACAAGCAGGCCTTGAATGCCCTCAATCTGCCGGTGGGGCCGTGGCTGACCCGTTTCAAGAAGGTGCTCCACGAACAGCAGGACGCTCGCCGGCCCTTCGTGGTCTCCTGGAAGCAGAGGGGCGAAGACGAGAAAACAAGGACGTTCGTCCTCGGCGAACTGGCGCAGCGAATCGCCCGGGTCTCTCCGGGCCAAAAGATCGCCTACCTGTCGGACATGGCGGGAAGCCCTGAAAACCTGGAGAAAGCCGAGAACCTGGTCAGGCATGCGGACAGCCTCTACATCGAGGCCCCGTTCCTGGAAAGGGACAGGGAGATCGCGAACAAGAAGTACCATCTCACGGCAAAGCAGGCCGGGACCCTGGCGAGAAAAGCGGAAGTCAAACGGCTCATCCTTTTTCACTTCTCGCCCAGGTACACGGACGTCGCGGAGGAACTCGAAAAAGAAGCCATGGAAGCCTTTCAAAACCAGTAATCAGTAACCAGTGAACCTTACTGGTTTCTAAGCTTGAGCGCTTCCAGCATGGCCTCGTGAACGAGGCCGTTGGAGGCCAACACGGTTTGGAGAAAAGGAGAAAAGAGGTTTCCATCGTAATCGGTCATTCGTCCTCCCGCCTCTCTCACGATGACGGACGCGGCGGCCGTGTCCCAGGGTTTGAGACCTTCCTCCCAGTAGGCGTCGAAGCGCCCGGCGGCAAGGTAGCACAGATCGAGGGCCGCAGAGCCGAGCCTGCGGATTCCCTGGGCGCGGACGAGGACCTGGTGGAGCCGCTGCACGATGCTCCGCGATGCTTCATGGACGGAGTAGGGAAACCCGGTGGCAACGAGGGCGTCCGCCAGGGTGCTCACCCTGGATACGCGGATGGCCGCCCCGTTCAGGAAAGCCCCCTCACCGTCCACGGCCTCGAAAAGCTCGTCGGTGACCGGATTCAAAACCAGCCCCAGGACAAGACGGCCGTCAACCTGAAGGCCGATGCAGACGGCGTAAAAAGGAAGGGCGTGAGCCAGGTTGATCGTGCCGTCCAGGGGGTCGACGATCCACAATCGGTCAGGCAGGCCCGTGTGCTCCCCTGTCTCCTCGGTGAGCACGCTGTCTGCGGGAAAACGGCGGCGGATCGTGTCGAGAATCGTCCGCTCCGCCTGGAAGTCGGCTTCCGTGACGAGATCGATTTCTCCCTTTTTTCGCACGTCCACGACACGGCCGAGAAGAGGTTTGAGCTCCTCTCCCGCCTGCAGCGCCGCCTCCCTTGCCGCCTGGAGTTCTTTTTCGAATCCCACGAACGATTCTCCGTCTTCGGGCGGGCTTTACTCACGGACAGTCCCGGCCCCCCGCCGAATACCGGGCAGGCTCCTCCCCCCAACGACTTGGGGGAGAAGTTCACCCGCCGCCGGACCGGACTGTCGTTGCTGGAACGGGACGATTCATATCACGGCTAAATTCCCTTGACAAGGCTTCCTGGCGATGATAAACGATACATTTTCGTTATACATAGCTCCTTGTTCCGTCGGGTCTGGCGGCACAGACAGGAAGCGGGACCAACCTTTTCCGAACAGGAAAGATGTCCGAAAGGAGAGAAAGGAATGCGGCACTACGAGACGATCTACATCGTCAACCCTAATTTGAGCCAGGAAGAATACCAGGAGGTGCTCAAAAGGTACACCGGTCTCATCGAGAAAAGCAAGGGTGTCCTGATCAAGACCGAGGAGTGGGGAACCCAAAGGCTTGCCTACGAAGTGAAGAAATTCGACAAAGGCACCTATGTGCTTTTCAACTACTGCGGGGGACCCGGAATCACTGCCGAACTTGAGAGGGATCTGAAACTGGACGACAGGATCCTCAAGTTCCAAACCATCAAGATCGCTCACGAGGTGAACCCTCAGGATCTCCTCCAGAAGGAGAAAGAAGCGAGAAAAGAAACGGCCGTGCCCCAGGATCAACCCTCCGTATCCTCGGAGGCGGCGACCGAGGCACAGGCAACGGAATCCAAGGGAGAGGAGAAGACCGATGCTTGATAAATCCAGACGCAAGATGGCTTACCACAGGAGAAAGGTCTGCCGCTTTTGCGCGGACAGCAATGCGGTCATCGATTACAAGGATCCGAAAACCCTGAGGCTGTTCACGACCGAGCGAGGCAAGATCATCCCCCGGAGGATATCGGGCAACTGCGCCAAACACCAGAGGGTTCTAACGGTCGCCATACGGAGGGCGAGAAAGATTGCCCTCTTACCCTTTACCACCTCGACCTTGAGGTAGACTGCCGGAGGAGGGCTGAAAGGGAGGCCCTCTTCGTTTTCAGGAACAAGAGCAGAGCCTTCCTGTAGGATCCATGAGACTTCAAGACGTCCTGGGCTGCGTGGGGACGGCGTTGACCCTTCTTCTCGCCTCGGCGCTGATTCCACTGATCGGCCCCTTTTTCAGCCTTCTCACACCCTTGCCCTTTCTTTACTACTCCACCAAACTGGGCGTGAACGAGGGCGTGAAGCTTGTCTGCGTCAGCATCCTCGCGACGGCGCTGCTGGCCGCGATTCTGAGATACCCCCAGTTGATCTTCCTGTGCCTGGAGTTCAGCCTCATGGGGCTGATCATCTCCGAGATGTATCGAAGGAAGTGGAACATCGGATACTCCGTCCTCGTGGCTACGTGTTCCATGCTCCTCATCGGCCTGATCGTGATGGCGGTAGCGGGGCTGAGAAAGAACATGGGGCCGCTGGAAATGATCTACGCGTACATGCAGGAGAGCCTGCGCCAGACCGTGGCGGTCTACGAGGGCATGGGAGCCGGCCCTGAGAAGGCGAAGGCGTTCAGGGAGTATCTGGCCGTCGTGATCGATATCCTTTCAAAAATCTATCCCTCCCTGCTGATCGTCGGGACGGGATTCGTCGTGTGGTTCAACATCATCGTGAGCCGTCCCCTCTTTCAAATGAGGAAGCTGGCTTACCCGCCTTACGGCGCGCTGGACCGGTGGCGCTCGCCGGAACACCTGGTGTGGGGTGTGATCGCCGCCGGTTTTGCTTTATTTTTGTCCCTGCCTCAGGTAAGATGGCTCGCAATCAACGCCCTGATCGTGATGATGGCTGTGTACGTTTTTCACGGCCTGTCCATCCTCATGTTTTATTTGAACAAGTACCGCGTACCCCCTTGGATCAGATTCGGTGTCTTTTTTCTGATCGTCTTTCAGCAGATCTTCATCATCGGCCTGGCTTTGGCCGGCCTCTTTGACCAGTGGATCGATTTCAGAAGAATTCATTCTAGGAAGGTGGAGTAAAGGAGGAACAACTCATGAAGGTGATTCTCACACAGGACATGGATTCCCTGGGTCTCGCAGGGGAGATCGTCGAAGTGGCGAGAGGATATGCAAGGAATTATCTCATCCCGAAAAAGATCGCCCTCGAGGCGACCGAGGACAACATCAAACGGACGGAGACCCAGCGAAAAAATATCGAGATCAAGCGCATCAAAATCAAGGAAGATGCCCAGAAAATCAAGGAGCGGCTGGCCGATGTAGGGGTCACCATCGCCCAGAAAGCCGGGGAAGAAGACAAGCTCTACGGGTCCGTGACAAGCATGGACATCGCGGAGGCACTTGAGAGACAGGGCATCGAAATCGATCGCAGAAAGATCCTGCTGGACAAACCGATCAAGAGCCTTGGTGAATTCATGGTCCCCATCAAGCTGCACCAGCAAGTCACGGCCTCGATCAAGGTGACGGTCGTTCCGGAACCCTGAGGCCGAAAGGAAGAAGGTCCGTCATGGCTCAGGTAAAAGAGAAGGTGCTTCCCGCTCCGCTCAAGGTGCCCCCCCAGAACATGGATGCGGAGCAGGCCGTCCTGGCCGGGATTCTGATCAACAACGACGCCATGAACCAGATCGTGGACGTGATTTCGTCGGACGATTTCTACCGAGAGGCCCATGGGCATCTCTTCGAGGGGATGACGGAACTCTACAACAACAACGAGCCCATCGACCTCATCACCCTGTCTCACCATCTGAAAGAAAAGAATACGCTGGACAAGACCGGCGGGCCGGACTACTTGACCTCCCTCGTCGACGTGGTGTCCACTTCCGCGGGCATCCTGTTTCACGCCCAAATCATCAGAGACCTCTCCGTCCGGAGAAAACTCATCAGCCAGTGCTCGATCATCTCCGATGCCTGTTTTCAAAACTGGCAGCCCACGGACGAGCTGCTGGACATGGCCGAGCAAAGCATCTTCGATATTGCCGAGGAAAAGATCGGAGAGAGCTTCGCCCCCCTCCATGACGTGATCAAGAACAGCTTCAAGAAACTGGAAAGCGTCGCGGAGCGGGAGGGGTTCATCACAGGCGTGCCCACGGGCTTCAAGGATTTCGACCGGTACACGGCGGGCCTCCAGCCCTCCGATCTCATCATCCTGGCAGGAAGGCCGAGCATGGGGAAAACCGCCCTGGCTCTCAACATCGGCTACAACGCCGCCGTGGAGACGGGCAGGGGGGTGGCGGTTTTCTCGCTGGAAATGTCCAAAATGCAGCTCGGCCTGAGGCTGCTCGGCTTTCACGCGGGGATCGATGCGACCAGACTCAGAACCGGGTTCCTGCGGGACACGGACTGGCAGAAACTCATGGATTCGGCCAACCACCTCTCCGAGCTGCCCATGTTCATCGACGACACGTCCTACCTGAGTGTCCTGGAAATGAAGGCCAAGTGCAGGCGGCTGAAGAAAAAGAACGAGCTGGGCATGGTGATCATCGACTATCTCCAGCTCATTCAGGGCAGGCGGAGTGCGGAATCCCGCCAGATGGAGATCTCCGAGATATCCCGCTCCCTGAAGGCGCTCGCCAAGGACCTGAATGTTCCGGTCATCGCTCTTTCCCAGCTGAACCGGAAGGTGGAGGATCGGCCGAACAAGCGGCCCCAGCTGGCCGACCTGAGGGAGAGCGGGGCCATCGAACAGGATGCGGATGTGATCGCCTTCATTTACAGGGACGAGTTCTACCACCCGAGCTCCGAAGAGAACCGCAACCTTGCGGAAGTCATCATCGCCAAGCAGAGAAACGGCCCCACCGGCGCGTTCAAGATGACTTTCCAGAAGGAGTTGACCCGGTTCAGGGACTATGTGGAAGAGGAAAGATACGGCGCATAGGGCGCGATCCGTTGAGTGCGAGGCTTGAACCATAGAAAGAATCTACGGTAAAACAGGCGGCCTGAAAGCCAGCCAGCTCCAGGTCCTTCAGAGACTCTACCGCCGTGAGGTCCCCAGCCGAGAGATCGTCACCCACGAGCTGTCGAGGCAGCTTTCCTCCATCACCTTCGAAATCCAGCGACAAGTGGCCTTGCTCATCACCCGGAAAGGGGATGTCGCTTCCGTGATCGTCGGGGACGACAAGAACATCCTCATCCCGGATCTGGGAAGATTCAGGCTGGGACCTGGCCGTCTCAAAGGCCTCCGGTGCGTCCACACGCACCTCCACGGCGAGCCTCTGTCCAAAGAGGACCTCACGGACCTGGTTCTCCTGGGGCTGGACCTCATGGTGAGCATTCACGTGGGTGAGGACGGCATCCCCGGATCCATCTCCTATGCGCACATCCTTCCCGAAAACGTCCGGGGAGAGAAGTGGCGGGTCGAAGAAGTGCCGGACATCGGACGTCTTCAGGTGGATTTTCAGGGCATGATCCAGTCCCTGGAAGACGAACTGGCCAGGACGTCCACGGGCCGCAGGTTGGGCGACAGGGAAAAGGCCGTGCTCGTGGGTGTCACCGCGGGCCCCTCGTGGAAGGCCAGGGAATCCCTGGACGAACTCAGGGACCTTGCCCTGTCCGACAACCTGGACGTGGTGGACACGGTGATTCAGCAAATCAAGCAGAAGAATCCCCGTTTTCTCATCGGTAAGGGCAAGCTGAGCGAACTGGTGCTCCGGTGCACCCAGACAGGGTCCGACCTGCTGATCTTCGACCACGAACTCACGCCGGCCCAGGTGCGCAGCCTGGCCGACGCGACGGAGCTCAAGATCATCGACCGGAGTCAGCTGATTCTCGACATTTTTGCGAAAAGGGCGGTGACCAGGGAGGGCAAGATCCAGGTGGAACTGGCCCAGCTCAGGTACCTTTTGCCGAGGCTGGCCACCAAGAACACGGCCATGTCCAGGCTGACGGGCGGCATCGGCGGAAGGGGTCCGGGGGAGACCAAGCTGGAGATCAATCGGCGCCGCGCCCGGGAGCGGATCGCCCGTCTGAACCGGGAACTCCAGCAGATCAAGCGGCAGAGGGAAGACCGGCGCAGGCTGCGCAATCTGAGAAGGCTACCCGTGGTTTCCATCGTGGGGTACACGAATGCGGGCAAATCCACCCTGCTGAACAGCCTCACCCACAGCCGCGTGGCCGTGGAGAACCGTCTCTTTGAAACCCTGGACCCGAGCAGCCGGCGCCTGAGGTTCCCCCAGGAAAGGGATGTGATCATCACGGACACGGTGGGTTTCATTCGTGACCTGCCGGAAGATCTCGTGGATGCCTTCGCGGCCACACTGGAGGAACTCCAGGATGCGGAGCTCCTGCTTCACGTGGTGGATGCAAGCAGCCCGCGCATGGAGGAACAGATGAAGGCCGTGGAGGAGACCCTGAGGAAGCTGGACCTCGGTCGGATCCCGAGGCTTCTGGTGCTGAACAAAATCGACCGCCTGGATCCTCTCCAGGCGGCCGTCTTGGAAAATACCTTCAAGGGGGTCGCGATCTCAGCCTTGGATCGCCGGACCTTTTCCGGTCTCATCGACGAGATGCAGCGGCTCATATGGCCGCACGCTTCCACCCCTTCGATTTCGACATCGTCCCATCCTTCGCAATGACCAGGCTCTGGCAGGCGGGCAGCCCGTCGATGAAGCGCGTCCCCTGCTCCGGACCCATCACGAAAACGCTGGTGGAAAGCGCATCCGCCTCCGCCGTGGTCTTTGCCAGAATGGACACGCTGGTGCTGAGATGAGGAGAAAAGCCCGTTTTCGGATCCACGATGTGGTGGAACATCTTCTCCTGATCAAAAAAGACTTCGTAGCTCCCTGAAGTGGCGATGGCCCCATCGTTCATCTTCACCACGTCCGGGTAATTCTTTCGTTTCATGGGATCCTGGATGGCCACGGTCCAGGGCTTGCCCCCTTCCTTGCTTCCCCGGGTGCGGATGTCCCCGCCGGCGTTGATCAGGTGGTTTTCGATCCCCTGAGCCACGAGGAGATCTGAAGCCCGGTCTACGATGAAACCCTTCGCGATGCCGTCGAGGGTGATTCCCATACCGGGGTCTTTGAAGTGAAGGGAGTTCCCGTGAAGTTCCACCTTGCGGCTGTCGACCAGCTTGAGGAGGTCTTTGATTTGTTGTTCGGTGGGCCACTCCTTCCTGCCGCCGCCCGCTTTTTCCTGGAAGAGATCCACCACGGGTTTGACGGTCATGTCAAAGGCGCCGTGGGTGAGGACGTGGTAGTGGAGAGCTCCGGAGATGACTTCGACCGCCTCGGGGGGAAGATCGCGGACACGGCCTTCCTTGTTGGCGAAAGCCACGGCCGAAGCCCGGTCATAGCGGCTCAGGAGGCCGGAGAGCCGGTTCATTTCCTCGAAAGCCCTTTCCAGCGCTTCTTCGGCCTGGTCCTTGGAGGGGTGAAGGAGGGTCATGGACACGAAAGTTCCCATGGCCAGCCGGGTTTTGGAGACCATCGTCATTTTCTTGTTGAAGCTGACCGCCCCTGCTGCGGCGGGTACAAAGCTTGCCGTTGCCGCCCCCAGTCCGAGGACCCCCGAAACCTTGAGAAAAGATCTCCGGTCCATTGGGCGGAACAGATCATTCATCTCTTTCATGTTGTGCCTCCAGTGCAAAAAATTAGCCTACTTGTTTACCATTGACATCAACCAATGGCAACACAAAACCAGCAAAGCGCCTAGAGCAGGGAGCTTAGAGCACAGAGCCGAGAGGGCAGACCCGCCCCCCGGCCTTTTTGGGGGTTTCTTGCGCTACGCGCCAGGCTCCCTGCTCTACGCTTCGGTTATCCGGTTGCCTGCAGACGCTCCTCTTCCGGTTTCTCCGGCGGGTAACGGCGGAATATCTTCCTCGGACACTTTTCCACGCACACTTCGCCGCACTCCGGCCCGTAGGCAAGGCAGGCGTCGTGGTCGATGACCACCACGTTGTCTTCCAGGCTCACCGCCTTGGCCGGACAGACCTTGACGCACATGCGGCAGGAGATGCACCCGACCTGGCAAAGCTCCTTCACCCGCTTGCCCGGGTCCTTGGTGCTGCAGGGCACCCACACCCTGGCGGAGCGGGGGAGAAGTTCGATGATTTTTTTCGGACAGGTGCGGACGCAGGTCCCGCACCCGACGCAAGCCTCCAGATCCACCACCGGAAAACCGTCGACCATGGTGATGGCGTCGAAAGGGCAGGACACGGCGCAGTCCCCGAGGCCGATACAGGCGTAGGCGCACGACTGGGGGCCCCCGAAGGCCAGGTTGGCGCCCGCGCACGTGCTGTCGCCGACATAGTCGTATTTCTTGCGCACGTTCCCCTCGACCCGGGAGCACCGCACCGCGGCCGCCAGATTCTGGACCGCGGTCAGCTGCTTGCCGGTGATCTCGGCCACCGCTTTGGCCACTTCCTCCTTACCCGGGAAACACAGGTTCGGCTTGACCTCCGGATCGTTGACCACCGCTTCCGCGTAAGCTTCGCACCCGGCGTAGCCGCAGCCCCCTCACTGGGCGCCGGCCAGGATTTCCAGGACTTCTTCGACCTTGGGATTGACCTTGACCGCGAATTTTTGGGCCGCCATGGCCAACCCGATGCCGAAGACGAGCCCGATGCAACCGAGCACGGCCAGGGCGACCAAGGCCATCTGTACTAGACTAAGATCCATGAAAATGCGTCCTTCGAAAAATGATGTCGATCAAAATATTGGTCTCGTAAAAAGTCCCACACCGTCATTGCGAGGCGCAAAGCGCCGTGGCAATCTCCTGAATATCCGGCTAGATACGAGATTGCTTCGCTTCGCTCGCAATGACAGTTGGGGCGTTTTTCGACTTTTTACGAGGCCGTCAAAATATGATGAGCTCGTAAAAAGTCCAAAATGGTTCTTTTTTGTCATTCCCGCGAAGGCGGGAATCCAGTCTTTTCAAGCGCTTCTGGACTCCCGCCTTCGCGGGAGTGACGGCCTCGGAGGCTTTTTACGAGACCGTCAAAATATGGACATCCCCGAGAAACCCATGAACGCCAGGGCAAAGAGTCCCGCGGTGATGAACGCGATGGGGAGCCCCCGGTAAGCCGGCGGCACGTCGGCCACCTCGAGCCTCTCACGCACCGACGACATCAGGAACAGGGCCACGAGAAACCCGACTCCGGCACCGACCGCCAGCATAAAGCTTTCGGCGGCGTTGTACTCGTTGTTGGCGAGCAACAAAGGCACGGCGATGATGATGCAATTGGCGATCACCAGCACGAGGTACACGCCGAAGGCCTTGAACAGAGCCGGGTTGACTTTCCTCAAGATGGTGTCCACCGCCTGAACCGAGAGGGACACCAGGCCGATGAAGACCACGATCTGAAGAAAATCGAGGCGCATGGGCTTGAGGACGAACTGGTACATGAACCAGGACATCATGGCGCTCGCCACCATGACGAGGGTGAAGGTGATGCCCATGCCCACGGCGGTCGTTTTCTTCTGCGAGGTCCCGAAAAAGACGCAGAGCCCGAGATACTTGGTGAAAACGAAATTCTTGATGATCATGGCTCCCAGGAGGATGGAAAGAAGGTACCCGAAGTAGACCTTGGTGACGGTCATGACGGCGGTCCCCTGGGATGCGCCTTCCGCCATGATGTCCTTGACCCAGACGATGTGGGCCTGGGCCTTATTCAGCGGCAGCTGGAAAGTCAGGGTCACCGTGGTCCTGTCCGGGCTCAGGTCGATGGAGGAGATGGGCAAGGTGATATCCGGGTCCGGCTTCTCGTAGGCCTTGTAGTTCGCCGGGTTCTTCGCCCAGCTTGCCTCCACGGGGCCTGCGAAGGTGATGGTGATCTGGTTATCGCCCTTGAAGGAATTCCCCTTGATGAAACGGTGTTCGGGTCCGCAACCCGCCAGGAGCACCACAACGAGGCCGAGCCATGCGATGAGGGAGGATCGGATCGGTTTCACTTTTTTTCTTTCATCCTCTTGAAGTACTGTTCCATGGTGTTGAAGATGGCCATCATGAACCCCACGGTGAAGAACCCGGCTGCGGGGAGCACGAAGAAGAGCAGGGGCCGGCTCCCGAGAACGTCGTAACCCAGAAGCGTGCCCGAGCCGAGCAGTTCGCGAATGAAGCCGAGGACCACCATGCCGAAGAGAAAGCCGAGCCCCATGCCGACGGCATCCCAGAATGAAGGGATGATCGGGTTCTTGGCGGCGAACATCTCTAGGCGCATGGTGATGATGGCGAAGGCGACGATGAGCTTCACGAAGATGCCCATGGCCTTGTAAGCCTCGGGGACATAGGCGGCAAGCACCAGGTCGATCACCGTCACCCAGGTCGCAATGGTCAGCGTGTAGGTGGGGATTCGGATCCGGGGATGGATGAAGTTCTTGATGGCCGAGATGGTGCAGCTGGAAAACACCTGGACGAAGAGCACGGCGATCCCGAGGAGAATGCCGTTCATCACGTTGGTGCTGATGCCCACGGCGGGGCACATGGACAGGGCCAGACGAAAAATGGGATTTTCCGTCAGTATGCCGTCGAAAAACAGCTGGGAGTTCGTTTTCTTCGTCAGCGCCAATGCTCAGCCTCCTTGACCGCCCGGGCTAAAAGGCCACGGACAGGTCCCGCGAAGCCACCACCTTGTCCAGAACCTCAATCCGGTAGGCGAATCTCCTGGCTATCCCCTGAACCCCGTCCGTGACCGCCTGGCTCGAAATGGTGGCCCCCGTTAAAGCGTAGATGTCCTGGTCCCGGTAGGTTTCCCGGATTTTTTCGATGTCCTCCCGGGTAAAACCGCCTGTTTTGCCTTCCAGGTATTTCCGGTACTCGTCGGGAAGGGGGTCCTTGATCACCTTGAGCTCTCTGAGTTTTTCAAAGCTCTTGTTCGCAAACTGGTTCTCGAAATAGTCCCGCTCGATATCGCCGCCAAGCCCCGGATCCTCTTCGTGCTCCAGGACCTCCACGCCCAGGACACTGAAGTCGGGGTCCATGGCGAGCATGATCTTGATGAAGGTCTTGAAACCCTGGAACTCGCCGGGGAGCAGGTAGGCGACACGCTTGCCTTCCCGCTCCGCGATGATGGTCTCATCGGCAAAAACAAAAGCGGTGGGCGGCTTGAGAACGGCTCGAAGCGCCGACTCCCGCTCCGCGGCCTCGAGCGCCCCTTCCGGAGAGATCTCGAGTTCGTGAAAGGCCTTGAAAGCCCCATCCAGGGTGATGACGAGAAGGCCGTAGCGGACAGAGTCCCCTTGCTTCATGGGA
>Ga0068714_10003283_pt1 | contig 19404 bp, 14 predicted proteins | sample MTBNYHSulfiMetaG_FD_62988 | JGI IMG/M metagenome (GOLD analysis project Ga0068714, IMG submission 62988) | Enrichment culture microbial communities from rom New York Harbor, USA that are MTBE-degrading - MTBE-NYH (New York Harbor Sulfidogenic)... | ecosystem: Environmental > Aquatic > Marine >... | reverse complement strand
GGGTACGGGAGGATGACGCAGCGGCGGGCGCGGGTCACGCCGCGCCGCGGGTGGACAGCACCGCGGGCAGGGTGCGGAGCAGGATCTTGAGGTCGAGCCACAGGGACCACTGGTCGATGTAGGCGAGGTCGAGGGCGATCCACCGGTTGAAGTCGCCGAGGTCGGCGCGGCCCGACACCTGCCACAGGCCGGTCAGGCCCGGCTTCATGGACAACCGGCGGCGCTGCCAGCGCTCGTAACGGGCGACCTCCTCCGGGATCGGCGGCCGCGGCCCCACCAGCGACATGTCCCCCTTGACCACGTTCCACAGCTGCGGCAGCTCGTCCAGGGAGAAACGGCGCAGGAGCCAGCCGAGCGCGGTCACCCGCGGGTCGCGGCGGGCCTTGAAGGCCGGCCCGTCGACCTCGTTGAGGTGGGCGACGTCCCCCAGGTGCTCCGCGGCGTCGGCGTCCATGGTGCGGAACTTGACCAGGGTGAAGCGGCGGCCGTTCAGGCCGCACCGCTCCTGGCGGAACAGGGCCGGCCCGCGGGAGGTGAGCCACACCGCCGCCGCGATCAGCGCCATGAGGGGAGCGAGCAGGATCAGCCCCAGGCTGGACACCACCAGGTCGGCGAGCCGCTTGACGAACAGCGGGAACGGCGCCGCCGGGGTGGTGGTGAAGGTGAGCAGCGGGATCCCCTCCAGCTCCTCCATCAGGACCCGCGCCTTGAGGTGGGGGAAGTGGAGGGCGACCCGGGCGCGGATGCCGAGCTCGGAGCAGAGCAGGAACGACTCCTCGAACTCCTCCAGCTGGCGGCGGGCGAGCACGAACAGCACCTCGTCCACCACCTCCTCGGCCAGGATCCGCGGCAGGTCGTCGGCGGAGCCCAGCACCGGCACGCCGGCGAGCTCCTCCGGGCGGTCGCCGTTGGGGGCGAGGAAGCCCAGCACCCTCAGGCCCCAGTGGGGGTGGAGCTGGATGGTGCGGGCGATCTCCTCCGACCGCGGGTTGGTGCCAACGATGAGCATGGTGCGAAAGTTGTGCCCCCTCCGGCGCACCACCCGGGCGAGCAGGCGCAGCCCGAGCTTCGCCGCCAGCAGGAACGCCAGGTCGAGGAGCCCGAACAGGACCAGGAACGGCCGCGACACGAAGTCCAGCCGCAGCAGCCAGCCGCAGGCCGCCAGCAGCAGGGTCCCGAGGGCGACCACCTGCACCACCTCCCAGGCCTCGCGGTGGAGGGCGACGGTGCGGCGGGAGGTGTAGGCCTCCCTCCCCACCAGGAGCGCGGTCCAGATGGCCAGCACCAGCGGCAGCAGGCCGAGGTAGCGGGACAGGGGGTAGAGCTCCCCCGGGAACAGGCGCGGCAGCAGCGCCGGGGCGAGGTCGGACCGCAGCCACCAGGCGAGCAGGAAGGCGCCGCTGGTGAGGACCAGGTCGGCGGTCCACACCCAGTAGGCGATGGCTCGGGCCCGCTCCTTCAGCACAGCCCCTCCAGGACCTCCTCGTAGGCGGTGGCGACCCCCTCCCAGGAATAGCGGTCGACCACCCGCTGGCGCGAACGGCGGCCGAGCTCGTCGAGGAGGGCAGCGTCCTCCACCGTGCTTCCGAGCACCCGCTCGAGGGCGCGCTCGCCCGAGAACGTGAACGGCTGCCCGGCGCCCCCCGCCACCTCGCGGTTCTCGGGGGTGTCATAGTAGAGCACCGGCCGACCCGCGCCCATGGCCTCCACCAGCGCCGGGTGGGTCCCCCCCACCTCGGTGGCGTGGAGGTAGAGCCGGCACGAGAACAGCAGCTGCCGATAGCCGTCGCCGTACACCGGCCCCGGCAGCAGCACCCGGTCGTCCGCCAGCTCGCGCACCCTCCGGGTGAGCCCCGGGGCGTAGGGGGCGCCCCCCACCATCACCAGCCGGCGGTGCGTGTCGAGCCGACGGTACGCCTCCACCACCCGATCCGGGTTGTTCTCCGGCTCGAACCGCGACACGTAGAGCAGGTACTGCCCCGGCTCCAGGCCGAGGCGCTCGAACAGGTCGGCACCGCGCGGCGGCTCGAGGTCGCCGCCGTAGGGGATCATGGTCGATGCCACCCGGTACGCCCGCCGGTAGTAGCGGCGGATGACCTCGGCGTCGGTGACCAGCCGGTCGGCGAGCAGGGCGGCCAGCGCCTCGCACAGCCGGTAGTAGCCCCGCGCGACCGCCCCCCACTTGCGGCGCTTGCGCTCCAGGCCGTCGACGTTGAGGGCCACCGGAATTCCCGCCAGCTTGAGAATCGGCACCAGGGGGGCGTTGGCCGCGTTGCAGAGCAGGACGGCGTCGTAGCGCTGGCCGCCGGCGTGCAGCGCCGACAGCAGGGTGTGTGACAGGGTTTCCAGGTGCTTGCGCCGTATCGCCGGCAGCACCACCAACCGCATGCCGCGGTGGCGCTCGAGCCGGGGGTCGACGAAGCCCCGCCGGCCGTACACGGTGACCTCGTGGCCGCGGGTCACGAGCCGCCGGCCGAGCTCCTCGGCCAGGGTCTCGAAGCCCCCGTAGCAGGCCGGCACCCCCCGCGTCCCCAGAATCGCCACCCTCATCCCTCGTCTCCGTTTACGTCTCCCCGGCCTTGTCCGTCGTCTCCGCGACCCGCTCCCGACATCCCCCTCAACGCTGCGAGATACCCCGCCGCCCTCCACGGCCGCGCCACTGCCCTCGCCAGCAGCGAGACCCGCAACCCCGCCGCGATCCACCCCGCCGCCCGCGGGTGGTGGCGCCGGGCGTAGCGCAGCAGGTTGCGGTGGAAGGCCGCCAGGAACTCCCCCTCGCCGAGGGCCGACACGCTCGACCCACCCAGGTGGAGAACCCGGGCCGCTGGCACCAGCCAGAAACCCTCCGTGGCCGGGAAACCGGGCGTCCCCAGCCGCTGCCGCAGCCGCGCACAGAGGTCCACGTCCTCCCACCAGGCCGGGGCGAAGGCAGGGTCGAGCCCCCCCAGCGCCTCCCACACCGACCGCCGCACCAGCCAGGCCGCCGCCGCCGGCTGCTCCACCGGCGCCGGCGCCACGGGCGCCACGCCGAGCTGGCTTCGGCCGGGACGGCCGCCGGCCAGGCGCCACGCCGTCGGCAGCCGCCGCAGCTGCCAGCGGTGCTGAGGCCGCCCGTCCGGTCCCTCGAGCAGCGGCACGGCGCCGGCAATGCCCGGCCGGTCGGCCACGAACGCGACCAGGCCGTCCACGGCCCCGGCGGTCACCTCGGTGTCGGGGTTGAGCAACAGCGCCAGCGGGGCGTCCCCCGCCGCCACCCCCTGGTCGGCGGCCGAGGCGAAGGAGCGGTTCTCCGGGAGCGCCAGGACCCGCACCGCCGGGAAGGCCGCAGCGAGCCGCTCGGCGCCGCCGTCGCCGGAACCGGAGTCCACCAGCACCACCCGCCCCGACGCCGGGCCGCCGTGGTCGACGAGCGCGCGCAGGCAGCGGGCGACCTCGTCGCCGCCGCGCCAGCGCACCACCACCGCGTCCACCCTCACCGGCGGCCCCCCCGTCGGCCAAGCTCCACCGCCGCCGCAGCGGCCGCCCCGACCAGGCTGCGCCGTGGTGCCCGGGGCAGGCCCGGCAGCGCCTCCACCAGCGGCGCCGCCAGCTCGGACCAGCGCCACGCCGCGCGCGTCGTTGCAATGCGCTCCCGAAAGCGTCGCTGCTCCCGCTCCCCGAGGACCACCTCCAGGGTCGCCGCCACCGCCCGTGGGTCAGCCGGCGGCACCACCGCCCCCCAGCCGTGGAGCCGCGCCAACCGCGCCACCTCGCCACCCTCGGACAGCAGCAGGGGCACCCCGGCCCACACCCCGTCCAGGGCGCGGGTGCGGAACGACAGCGCGCTCTCCTCCCCAGGCCGGTGCAGCACCGCCACCAGGCTCGCCCGACGCAGCAGGCGGTGACGCTCGGCGTACGGCACCCACGTCTCGAGCCCGACCACCTGCGGCGACTTCAGGCCGTGCCGCGCGGCGGCGGCCTCGAGCTCGGCCGGGCCGAACGACGACGCTGCTTTGCCCGGCCGCGGCGCCGTCGGCACCACCACGCTCACCGGCAGGTCGCCGAGCCGCGCCCGGGCGGCGAGCAGCGTGTCGAGGTCGAGCCACGGCCACACCCCTCCCCACCACAGCACCACCGCCCAGTCGTGGGGAACCCCCGGGACCTGCCCCATCTCCGCCCGCGGCGGGTCGTCGTCCGGGATGCCGAACGGCACCTGCAGCACCGGCACCTCGGGCCGACGCCCGAGCCGCTCCCGCCACCAGGCCGCCTGCGCCTCGCCGGCCACGAGCACGGCGTCCGCCCGCGCCAGGACCAGGGGCAGCCGGGCGCGGGCGGTGCGGCGGCGGCGCACGACCTCCGGCGTCGGCGGCAGGGCGTCGAGCTCGGCGAGCAGCGGGGTGGCCCCGTCCACCAACAGCAGCCGCCGCCCGAGCAGGGCCCGCGGCGGCACGCTCCACGCCGGCACCAGGACCGCCTGCGCCCAGCCCCAGCGGGGCCGGGCGTCGACCTCCGGCGCAGAAGGATCCGGCGCGCCGGAGCCCGGGGCGGCCACCACCCGGACCGGGTGCCCCGCCCCGCGCAGGGCCCGGGCCAGCTCGTGGGCCCGCAGGCCGGAGCCGGCCATCACCGGCCCGACGAGGTCGTCGGTCAGCACCAGGACCCTCACGGCGCGACCTCCGGCAGAGCGTCGAGCCGTGGCCCCGGGGTGCTCCGGGCCAGGGCCCGGACGAGCAGCACCGGCAGGGCGACCGCCACCGCCAGCCCCGCCACCGCCGCCCGGGGGTTGGTCCGGGCGAGGGTGCGGACCGCCCGCAGCTCCCCCCGCAGCAGGCGCGGCAGCGCCACCGCCAAGGCGCCGGCGGTCAGGTTGCCGGCCAGGGCCCGCCAGCGGTTGGCCAGGACCCACCAGGGGTGGCGCCACCGGAGCCCGGCGCCGGTGGCCGAGCCCCGGTGGCGGACCGGCGCCCCGGGCACGAAGGCCGCCCCGTACCCGGCGCGCTCGAGCCTCAGGCCGAGGTCGAGGTCCTCGTGGTAGCTCCCGAAGGCGGGGTCGAGCACCCCGCCGCCGGCCAGCGCCACCCGCGCGAGTGCGGCGGCACGGAAGAGGGCGGCGGTCCCCGACACCGCCAGCAACGGCCGCCCGACCTCCGGCTCCGGCGCCGCGGGCTCCCCCCGATCCACCTGGACCGGCAGGCCGAAGCGGTCCAGCGCGATGCCGCGGCCGTCCACCCGCTCGCCGCCGGCGTCGGTCACCGTGCCCTGGACGGCTGCCAGCCGGGGGTCGGCGCGGAGGGCCGCGACCAGCGGCTCGAGCCACCCCGGCGCCGGCACCGCGTCGTCGTTGAGGAGCCCCACGAGCGGCGCGCCAGCCGCCCGCTCGAGGCCGAGGTTGACGGCCCGGGCGAAGCCGAGGCGCCGCCGCACCCGGAACACCTCGGCGGACGGCAGGCGCACGTCGTCGGCGGCCGGCCCCGATGCCACCACCACCACCCGCGCCGGCGCCGGGTCGAGGGCGACGACCGCCTCGACCACCGTGCCCAGGTGGGGCCCGCCCAGGGTGGGGACCACCAGCGCCACCTCAGCGCTCATCGCCCACCCCGACCCAGTCCACCAGCAGCTCCCCCGAGCTCCCCGGCGACCACTCCAACCGCAGCCGACCGCGCCCCAGGGTCGGCGGGGGGGGCAGCGCCACCTGCGTCCAGCGCGCCCCGCGCACCTCCACCCGCAACGGCACACCCCCGTCCCAGCTCGCCTCGAGCCGGCCGGCTCCCTGCACCCCGTCGAGCCGAACCCGCGCCACCAGGCGCCGCCCCTGCCAGGGGCGCCACGGCACCTCGAGCGCCGCTCCCGCCGGCAGCCGCCAGGCGATGACCCGGGAGGCGCGCCCGACAGTGCCCGCCGGCGGGTCCACCCGACCTCCCCGGTGGCGCACCTGGGGGTCCTCGGCGTGCACCCGGGCCACTCGCCCCCCGGCGGTCAGCGCCGCCAGCAGGGCCAGGGCGACCATCGTCGCCCCGACAGCGCCCGAGCGGGCACGCCGCTGCCACAGGACCGCCGCCCCCAGCAGCAGCAGCGGCACCAGCAGGGTGGCCAGCCCCGGGCGGATCACCGACGGGAACAGGGAACGCGCCGGCCCGGACAGGGCCCGCGCCACGGAATCGCCGAGCCACCAACCGCCGTCGCCGGAGTTGAACAGGGCGAGGGGGCGGGTCGTCGACACCCAGGCCGCCACCGCGGCCCACGGCAGGGCCAGCCGCACCAGCATGCGGCCGTGGCGACTCCGCAACGCCTCCACCAGGGCGAGGAGAGCGAGGGGGAGCAGCGGCACCAGGTAGCGCGCCGGCGGCGAGCCACCCCCGAACCACTCCCCCTCGCGGCGCAGGACGAGCACCGCCAGGGTCAGCGCACCCCCTGCCATCAGGGCCCGCTCCCCCCCTCCCCCGCGCCGCCACACCGCCGGGAGGAAGCAGGCCCCCGCCAACCACAGCGGGGCCGAGAAGGCGAGCCCGCCGGCCGGGTCGAAGGCCAGGCCCCACAGGGCCAGGAGGGGCCGGGTGGCCGAAGCCGGCACCAGCTCGGCCATGGAGTGCCGCTCGAGCGGTCCTCCGAGCAGGAACCACACCGCCCCCACCGCCGCCATCACCGCCAGGGCCAGCAGCGCCAGGGCCCGCCAGCGCCCGCGCACCGAGGCCAGCGCCAGCGGCAACGCGATGAGCCCGAGCCGGACCTTGAGCAGCAGCGCCCCCGCCGCCGCCACCGCCGCCACGCCCGGCGAGGGGCGGGCCGCGGCGTGGAGCAGGAGCGCCACCAGCAGCACCGCCGCGCCGTCCGGCCACAGCTGGGTCGCGAAGGTCAGGGTGGGGTAGGTGAGGAGGGCGAGCGACCAGCCCCACGTGACCGCCGCCCGCGGCGCGCCCAGCTCCTCGGCCCGACGGGCCACCAGGGCCAGGGCGGCCGCCACCGCCACCGCGAGCAGGGCCACGGCGCCCGCGTGCCCCGCCACCAGGAAGCCCGGCAGGACCCCGAGGGCGAGGAGGGGGGAGTGGATCAGCCGGTCGCCGTAGGGGAGGTACTGGGCCTCGTCGGGCCGCCTCGGGTCGAGGTTGTCGGCCACGGCCAGGTCGCGGTCGGTGGCGAGGCTCTCCAGCAGCTGCAGGTGGTAGACCTCGTCCCCCGCCGGCGGCCGCAGCAGCGGCTGGGCCAGCGCCAGCGGCACCAGCAGGAGGACACCGGCGGCGAAGCGGCGTCGCCGGAGCGCCGGCTCGAGCGCCAGCCACGCCGCCAGGGCCGCCGCGACGGCGAGGTCCGGCGCCGCCCTGACCGCCGTGCGCGCCAGCGGCAGGCCCGAGCACCCCGAAGCCACCACCGCGCCGAGGAGAACGACCGCACCCACGGCGAGGGGACCCGCGCGGGCCCGGGGGTGGAGGTGGGCGAGGAGGAGCAGGGCCAGAGCGCCGGCCAGGAGCGCCCCCAGCCGCACCCGCCTCGCCCTCCACGCCTGCCCCGGTTCGAGGCGGACCACCAGCGACGCTCGCGCCTCGAGCTCGGCCGGTCCGGTGCGACGGACCACCGCCCGTGTCCCCGCCGCGGTTCCCGCCCCCGGCCCCCGCGGCACCGCCAGCGGCCGCCGGGCCGGGGCCAGGGGCAGCGGGCAGTCCGCGCCGGCCACGACGGGCGCGACCGCACCCTCCACCGGCGCCAGAACCGGCGCCCCGGCGGTCACGCCGCCGGCGCTGCCGCTCAGCCCCACCAGCAGCACCTGCTCGCCGGCCGGCAGGCGCAGGCGGTCCCCCGCCGCCAGGACGCGGTCGCGCCCCTCCACCGGCAGCGTCCACAGGAGGCCCGCTGCGGGCAGCACGAAGGCGAGCGCCGCAGCCCGGACAGGGAGCCCGGTCAGGAGCAGGGCGAGGGCCCAGCCCGCGGTCAGGTGTGGCTGCCGGACCGCAACCAGCTCCGCGCCCCCCCAGGGAGCGAGCAGGAGGAGCGCCCCGGCGGCCGCGAAGGTCCACGGCAGCGTGGCCGCCACCGTCCGCGCCCGGGCGGGGGAGGCGGCCGCCGGCACTGCCAGCAGCCACAGCGCCGCCGCGGTCACGGCGCTCGAGCCGCCGCCCCCCACCAGCGGCAGCAGAATCAGCCCCGCCACCAGGCCGTCGCGGGCATCCCCGTCCGGGGACCGCCGGGCACCCAGCCCCGCCACCACCAGCGGCAAGAGCACCGGCAGCGAGCCCAGGGACAGCGGCAGGGCCGGGACGAGCTCCCGCCAGCGGGGCGCGTGCACCAGCGCGACCCCCTCCGGGAGCAGCCCGAAGGCGACCACCAGGGCCGGCAGCAGCCCGAGGAGGGGCAGCGGCGAGCGGTCCTGCCGCGCCGCCACCGCCAGCAGCGCCACGGACAGGGCGAGGCCGGCGGGCGGAACCGCCGCCGCCGCCACCCCCGCCACGGCCACCAGGACGCTCCGTCGCCGGGCCAGACCCCAGAGGCCCACCGCCGCCAGCAGCGGCAACGCCAGGGCCCGGGGATCCCCGGGGCCCACCGCCGCCGCGACGGCGACGGTCGCCGCCGCCGCCAGCGCCGGCGGCGCCACCCCGCCGAGGGCCCACCCGACCCCCGCCAGGGCGAGCACCGAGGCCGCGGCCCCGAGGCCCCACCAGGCCCCGCCCGCCAGGCCAGGGGCAAGGCTCGCGCCCGCCGCACCCCCGAGGAGGGCCAGCAACCACGGCCGCAGCCCGACCCCCGCCCGGGGCAGGATGCCGAAGGCTGTCAGTCCAGCCGCCCCCAGGGCGCCCAGCTGGGCCACCAGGGCACGGTCACCGCCGGGCTCGGCAAGCAGCAGGCCGAGCGAGGTGAGCAGCAGCAGGAGGTCGGCCGCGCGGCCTGCGGCCCCCCCGCGCCCCCCCGCCAGGTGCCGGGCCAGCCCGACCGCCAGCAGGACCACACCCGCGGCCACCCCCGCCGCCACCGGCTCGAGGCGCCCGGCCCGGACCGCGACCCCGGCGACGGCGCACCAGCCGACCGGTGCTGCCCACACCCCCGCTCGCCACCCTGCGGTCATCGCCGCCAGTATACGGGGGTGGAGGTCTCGGTGCGGCCGAAACGCACCCCTCCTCGACCCGGTCCTGGTCCCGGACCCCGTCCATGTCCAGGTCCAGGACGCGCGCTCCGTCCCCTGAAACCTGACTCGACTGTGGAAAACCCCACCCCCGAAGGCGACTCGACCAGAATGGGCGCGGCCTTGCGGGAATTCGGCGGGATCGGGAACGGGAGTCCACTACAATACGCCCATGCCGACGAGGGTGGCCTTCGACGCCCGCAAGCTGACCGACTACGGCATCGGCACCTACATCACGAACCTGGTCCACGGCCTCGCCCGCCGCGGGGACCTGGAGCTGACCCTGATCGTCCGCTCCGGACACGAGGAGCGGATGCGGGGCCTCGCGCCCGACGCCCGGTTGGTCACGGTGTCAGCCCGCGGCTACTCACTGGCCGAGCAGGCACGGGTGCCGTTGGCGCTGCTGCGGGAGCCGGTGGACGTGGTGCACTACCCCCACTACGCGGTGCCGTTGCTGACCCCCCGACCGACGGTGGTGACCGTGCACGACGTCATCCAACTGTTCTACCCGCCGCGGCAGCGTCGCCAGCTCGCCCTCGCCTACCTGCGCCTCACCATGCGGGCCGCCCTGCGCCGATCCCGGCGGGTCATCACCGTGTCGCGCGCCTCGCGCCGGGACCTCCTGGCGCTGTTCGGGGCGGAGCCGGAACGGCTGGTGGTGATCCCCAACGGGGTGGACGAACGACTCGCCACCCGCCCGCCGGCGGCCGAGATCGACGCCGTCCGCTCCACCTACCAGCTCCGCCCGCCACTCGTGCTGGTGGTGGCCAATGACAAACCGCACAAGAACCTCGACCTGGCGCTGCGGTCGTTCCATCTCGCCCGCCGCCAGCTGCGCCTGCCGGGTCAGCTGGTGTTCGTCGGCGGTCCGGGGCAGGACCACCCGCTGAACCGCCGCGCCGCGCAGCTCGGGCTCGAGGACCGCGTGCGGTGCCTCGGCCGGGTCCCCTTCGACCACCTCCACTGCCTCTACCACCTGTCGGCCGTGCTCCTCCACGTGGCGCTGTACGAGGGATTCGGCCTGCCGGTCCTGGAGGCGATGCGGGCCGGGCTGCCGGTGATCACCGCCAACGTCGGCGCCATGCGCGAGGTGGGGGAGGGCTCCGCCCGGCTGGTCAACCCCCTCGACGTGCAGGAGATCGCGGCCGCTCTAGGCAAGGTCCTGGTCGACGACCCCCTCAGGCGAAGGATGATCGAGGCGGGCCGACGGCGGGCCGAGTCACTGACCTGGGCGCGGGCGGTGGAGAGCACCGTGGCGGTTTACCACCAGGTCGCGGGGGCAGCATGAGCACACGGGTCGCGCTCGTCCACGACTGGCTGACCGGGATGCGGGGAGGGGAGTGGGTCCTGGCGGAGATCGCCCGGCTGTTCCCCGAGGCGCCGATCTACACCCTGGTCCACCGACCGGGCTCGGTCATTCCCGAGCTCGAACGCCACCCGATCCACACTTCGTGGCTGCAGCACCTGTCCCTGGGGGGCCGGCGCTGGCGGCACATGCTGCCGCTGATGCCGGCAGCCATCGAGAGCTTCACGTTTCCCAGCGCCGACCTGGTGATCTCCTCCAGCCACTGCGCCGCCAAGGGGGTGATCCCCCCGCCCGGCGCCTTCCACCTGAGCTACGTCCACACCCCCATGCGCTACGCCTGGGACCAGCGGGGGCTCTACCTGGACCGTTTCCCGCGCATGGTCTACCCCCTCGCCGAGTGGCGGCTGTCGCGACTCCGGCAGTGGGACATGATCTCGTCGGCGCGGGTCGACCGCCTCATCGCCAACTCCCGCCTCGTGGCCTGGCGCATCAAGCACTACTGGAACCGGAGCGCCGAGATCATCCCGCCCCCCGTGGACACCGAGTTCTTCACTCCCGGTGGGGAGCGCGGCGACCGCCTCCTGACGGTTGCCGCGCTCGTTCCGTACAAGCGGGTGGAGGTCGCGATCGCCGTGGCACGTCGGCTGGGACGGGGAATCGACATCGTCGGGACAGGCCCGCGACGGGGCCAGCTCGGGCGCGAGGCGCGGGGCGCCGACGTCCGCTTCCTCGGCTGGCTGACCCGCGAGGAGCTCCGCGAGGCCTACCGGCGGGCGGCGGCGCTGTTGGTCCCGAACATCGAGGACTTCGGCATGGCGTCGGTGGAGGCCCTGGCCTGCGGCACGCCTGCGGTGGGGCTCGCCGCCTCGGGCACCGCCGACGTGGTCCGGCCCGGCATCGAGGGTGAGCTGGCCGAGACTCCGGAGCTGGAGGCGCTGGTGGAGGCCACCTCGAAGGCGCTCGGACGACCGTGGGCACCGGGGGCGCTGCGGGAGCGGGCAGAGGTCTTCGCTCGCGGCCGGTTCCTGCTGCGCTTCCGGTTCCTCCTCGACCGCCTGGGCTTCGCCAAGGTGCTGCGGTGATCCAGCGCCGGCGCCAGCTGCGCGTGCTGCTGCTCGTGGCGGGGGACATTCTCGCCACCGCGGTGGCCATGCCGCTGGCGTACTGGCTCCGGTTCGGGCTCGAGGTGTTGCCGGTGACCAAGGGGGTCCCGGACTTCGAGATGTACCTCCAACTGGTGCCGGTGGTCATGGTCCTGTGGCCGGTGGTGTTCTCCTTCCAGGGCCTGTACCAGCGCCGACGGACGCGTCTGGGCTTTGACGAGGGGGTCCGCCTGCTGGTGGCCATCGGGCTCGCCACCCTCCTCCTCACCGCCGGGCTGACTTTCTACCGCCCCCCGGACTTCTCCTACTCCCGGGTGGTCCTGGCTCTGTTCGCGGTGGTCGACCTGGTCCTGGTCGCGTGCACCCGGTGGGGGGTCACCGCAGTCCTCGCCCGCATCCTCCACTTCAACGTCCTCAACGTTCTGGTGGTTGGCGCCGGGGACCTCGGTCGCGAGGTCGCGGAGCGCCTCCGCGTCCACCGCGGCCTCGGGTTCGAGGTGCTCGGTTTCCTCGACGACGACCCGGGGAAGCAGCAGCGGGACGTCGACGGGCTGCCGATGCTGGGGACCACACAGGAGCTGGAGGCGGTGGTCGAAGGGCGGGGGATCGACCAGGTGGTCATCGCCCTGCCCCTCGCCGCCCACCACCGGACCGCCCAGCTCATCCGGCGGGCCGGCCAGCTCATGGTCGAGGTGAAGGTCGTCCCGGACCTGATCCAGTACTCGATGCTCCGCTCCGCGGTCGAGGACCTCGACGGCATGCCGGTGATCAACCTCACCCACAGCCCGCTCTACGGCTGGAACCAGCTGGTGAAGCGCGCCTTCGACGTGACCGCGACGCTGCTCCTGCTGCTCTTCGCCGGCTGGCTGTTCCCCCTCCTCGCCTGGCTCGTCAAGCGGGAGGACAACGGGCCAGTGTTCTACTCCCAGGTCCGTACCGGCCTGGACGGGCGCTCGTTCCGCCTGTACAAGTTCCGTTCCATGAAGGTCGACGCCGAAGGCAACGGGCACCCGGTGTGGAGCCGCAACCGCGACCCTCGGGTGACGCGGGTCGGCGCCTTTCTCCGGCGCACCAACCTCGACGAGCTGCCCCAGCTGCTCAACGTCCTCAAGGGGGACATGTCGCTGGTGGGCCCGAGGCCGGAGCGCCCGGAGTTCGTCGAGCGGTTTCGCGCCCGCTACCCCGAGTACATGGCCCGCCACCGGGTCCGCACCGGGCTCACCGGGTGGGCGCAGGTCAACGGGCTGCGCGGCGACACCTCCATCCGCCAACGTGTCGCCCACGACCTCTACTACATCGAGAACTGGAGCTTCACCCTCGACCTCCGGATCCTGTGGCGAACGTTCCGCCTGGCGGTGTGGCCGGGCAGGGCGAGGTGACCCAGAGCGATCAGCTCTCAGCTGTCAGCTTTCAGCTTCCCAGCCCTCGGCTCCTAGCCCGCATCATTCACCGGGGTTCGTCGCGCCGGATCCGGTCACGCCACCCACGGGGATGGGAGGGGGAAGCTGACAGCTGATGGCTGAAAGCTGAGAGCTACTCCACCCGGTACTCGTCCTCGGCCCCGGGCTCGAGGCCCGCGGCCTGGCGCAAGACCTCTGCGGTGGCCGCCGCCGCCCGCTCCCAGGTGAACCGGACCACCCGACGCCGGCCCGCCTCCACGACCCGGCGCCGCCGTTCGGGGTCCGACAGGAGCTCTTCCACCGCTCGTGCGATCCCCTCCGGATCGGAGGGGTCCACCAGCAGCGCAGCGTCCCCCGCCACCTCGGGCATCGACGAGCGGTCCGAGGTGACCACCGGCGTTCCGCAGGCCATGGCCTCGAGCAGCGGCAAACCGAACCCCTCGAGCCAGGACGGGAACAGCAGCGCGTCGGCCCGCCGATAGAGCACGGGCAGCTCGGCTCGCTCCACGTAGTCGAGCTGGACCACCCTGCCGGCCACGGGCGAGCTCGCCAGCTCCGCCCGGATCGGCTCGGTCCGCCATCCCCACCGGCCCACCAGGACCAGATTCCCCGGGTAGCCCCCCTCGGCCAGGTGCCGGAAGGCCCGCAGCACCCCGACCACGTTCTTGCGCGGCTCGAGGGTCGAGACGAACAGCAGGTAGCGCTCCGGCAGCCCCGGTGGGGTCGGCGGGGTCCCCCCTCCCGCCGCCACCGCGAAACGGGGGTCGAGCCCCTCGTGCACGGTGTGGACCCGACGTCGACTCACCCCCAGGAGCCGCTCCAGGTCGGCGGCGGTGGCGTCCGACACCGCGATCAGGCGGCCGGCCCGGTGGAGCGTCTCGGGCAGGCGCTCCTGCAGGCCAGCCAGGGTCCCGTCCGCAACCACCTCGGGCATGGCCGCGAAGGCCAGGTCGTGGACCGTGGGCACCGCGACGGCCCCGTACGGCAGCTGGGTGTCGTGGAGGAAGAAGTTCGGCGCCCACAGCACATCGTTGCCGTCCAGGATTCGCAGTAGCGGCTCCACCACCCCGCGCAGGAAGGACAGGGTCCTTTCCTCCGACAGGGCGAATCGCGCGGGCAGCTGGTGGACGCGGAGCCGCAGGCGGCGGTTGCCGGGCACGTCCGGTGCCGGCGGCTCGGCGGCCGCGAGAAAGGTGTGGGCGTAGAGGTTGAACTGCAGGCCGTCGTCGCGCCGGTCGAGGGCCTCGAGCAGGTTCCACTCGTACCAGCCGACCCCGGTCTTGGTCTCGCAGAAGGGGTAGACGTCGACCCCGACCGCGATCTCCTCGGACCCCTGCGCGACCCGTCGCTGGAACCGGCGCCAGCGCTCGCGGGCGGTCCCCACGACATCGCGGGCGAGGTGGCCGAGGAAGCGCAGGGTCGCCGACCAGTCACGGGTCATGGGCGGAAATGGTACTCGAGAAGCGGTCAGCTTTCAGCTGTCAGCCCCCTCCCGAAGAGAACGCAAAGACGCCTAGGAAGGCCAAGACGCAAGGGATTCCCTCCCTCTCAATGACCTGCCTCCTTGCGTTGCTCTCGGCTCAGAAGTCGGCGCGTTGTGGCAAGTCGCTCACCGCAGGCCCCACACAACTCTCACGTTCGCAGTGGAATGCGCGCCTCAGCTCGCCTGTCGTCCCGAACGCGAGCGCAGCGAGCGGAGGGATCTTCCCCAGCGGAGGGAGTGCCTTCGTTGCTGCAGATCCCTCGTCGCCTCGCTCCTCGGGATGACGGGTAGTGTGAGTGCGCTCCTTCGCCAGTGCCCTCCTGCGTCTTGGCGTCTCGTGGCGTCTTCGCGTTCTCCCCTTCGACCGCTGGGCATCGCCAAACCCTTGGGTTGCGGGCGGCCGGCGGCAGGCAGCGGGACCAGGATCGGGAACGGGGGGCGGAAGCGCGACGACCCCCACCCCGCTCCCCGTCACCCGAGCCCCGCCGTCTGCAGCCCGCGCCCCGCCACCCGTCATCCGGAATCGGGCGGCCGGCGGCGGGGAGCGGGGGGCGGGGGCGGACCGCTGTCCCGGGCGTCTGGGCGAGGGGGCGTGTCCTGTTCGTCTCTGCGTCTCTGCGTTGACCGGGCGGGTGGCTGGCTCTGCGCCTCCTCCTCGCGCCTTTGCTTTGCTTCCCTCTCGAGCGCTGGCGTTCTGGTCGGGAGGGGGGAGTCGAGAAGCAGTGCACTTGCCCCTGCTACGATCGGTCCATGAGCGACCTCGTCCTCTCACGCCGCGACGGACCCCTGCTGACCCTGACCCTCAACGACCCCGAGCGCGCCAACCCGCTCTCCGCGGCGATGGCCGACACCCTGCGCGGCGCCCTCCAGGCCGCCGCCCGGGACCCCGTGGTGAGGGCGGTGATCCTCACCGGGGCCGGGCGGCACTTCTCCGCCGGCGCCGACCTCAACAGCCTGGCCGCCATTGCCGCGGGTGGTGACCCCGAGGCCAACCTGGCCGACTCGCGCCGGCTGGAGTGGCTCTACGCAGTGCTCCTCGGCCACCCCAAGCTGACCGTGGCCGCCGTCCGCGGCGCCGCCGTCGCGGGCGGCTGCGGCCTCGCCACCGCGTGCGACCTGGTGGTGGCCGAGCGCTCCGCCCGCTTCGCCTACACCGAGGTCAAGATCGGTTTCGTCCCCGCCCTTGTCTCCACCTTCCTCACCCGCCGGGTTGCCGGTCACGTCGCTCGCCGACTGCTGCTGGACCCGGAGATGCTCGACGGGGAGCGTGCACTGAGCCTCGGACTGGCGGACGACCTGGCGGATGACGGCGCCGGGGAGGAGCGCGCCCGCGAGCGCGCCCTCGCCCTCTGCCGCAAGGTCTCCCCCGCGGCCCTCGAGGCCACCAAGCGGCTGCTCAACGACACGGCGGCCATGGGCTGGCGCGAAGCCCTGTCCTTCGCCGCCGAGGCCAACGCCCGCCAACGCCTCCACCCGGAGTGCCAGCGCGGGGTGAGGGCATTCCTCGAGCGCAAGACCACCCCGGACTGGCTCGAGGAGGGGCAGGGGGAGTAGCCGCATGGACTCCTTCCCCTTCACCTGCTCGATCCAGGTCCGCTGGCGCGATCTCGACGCGTACAGCCACGTCAACAACGCCACCTTCGCCACCTACCTCGAGACCGCCCGAGCCGAGCTGTGGCGGGCACATTTTGGGGGCCGGACCGGGGCGGACACCCCCTTCGTGGTCGCCCGCCTGGAGGTGGACTACCGGCGCCCCGTCACCTTCGACCACCGGGTCGCGGTCGGGGTGCGGGTGGAGGAGGTGCGCGGCGCCAGCTTCACCCTCGCCTACCGGGTCGAGGCGGACGGGGAGCTGGCGGCCCGGGCACGGACCGTGCACGCCTTCGTGGACCCTGCCACCGGCGGGCCCCAGCGCGTCCCGGACGAGGTCCGCGCCGCGCTCCTCGCCCTCAAGGGGGAGGGCGGTGGAGCTGACAGCTGATCGCTGACAGCTGACCGCTTTCCTACGCGATCTCCAGCCACCGGAACCAGATCGGGTGATTGGCCTTGTACCAGAGGAGCACCTCGCGGATGAGCGCCTTCTTGTCCGGCGACAGGACCGCGTCGTCGATGCGGTCGAAGTGGACCACCATGCGGTCGTCGGCGAGAAACTCGATCGCTTCCGAGGCCAGGGTCTGGAGCTCGTTGCGAATCCGTCCCGAGTCGGACACCTTGACCGGCCGGGTGCGGTAGTCCTGGCCGCTGTAGAAGCGGTCGAGGAGGGGTGAGAAGACCATCCGCATCTCCGAGGTCGGCTCCATCAGGCGGAGCGTGAGCGTAACCTCGAGCAGGCCGTGTCGCGTGGCGGCGTGAGTCGTGACCCGAAAGACACCGGCGCGCACCTGCTCCACCCCGGAGGCGCCGGTGTAGGGATCGGGGAGCATGTAGCCCGCCAGCGCCAGCACGCGCCAGCGCTTGTTGGGGAAAAAGTCGTCGGCGGTGATGGTGCGCTTGCCCACCGGCATGCCGGCCTCGGCCGCCTCCTCGATGGCGGCGCGATAGGAGGCGACGTCGGAATCGGACGCCTCCCGGCCGAGCAGCCGCCCCAGACGGGCGCGGAAGTCTCCAGCCGAGGGGTCGAGGTGGAGGACCTCCCGCTCCCGCTCCCAGCTGGTCTCGAAACGGGAGGAGAAGAGCGCCATCGAGGTGTTGAGCCGGAGCACCGGGTCGAGGCTGCCCGCCTGAAGGGCCTCGGCGGTAGCGGCGTAGCCGTCGCAGACGAACAGGTGGCACCGGCCGTCGTGGTCGGTGAAGGGGCCGACCCTGAACGACGGGGCATAGGTGCCGGAGTCGGTGAAGGTCGCCATGCCGGTCGCCGGGATGGTCCACCCGTCCTCCACGACGTGCGCGCCGAGGGCCTCCCACTCCTCCCACAGTGTGCCCAGACGGGGGAACCGGGAGCTCCCGCCCAGGGTCCAGACGTGAACGTGCGCTGGGGCGATCCCGGGGTACGTGAGCTGGATCGCCTCCATGACCAGGCGACGGGGGGTGAGGTAGTTGATCAGGACCGACCGCTCCGCGGCCTGCTCCACCACCTCGCGAGGCAGCACCAGGTTGCCCATGTAGCCTTCGTAGGGGCGGACCACCTTGAGGGGCTGGTCGAACAGGTGGAGCACCGTCAGCGGTCCGGTGCTCTCCCCCTTGGCGAAACGGGTGGTGTTCTCCAGCGTGTCCACCGCGGCGCCCCACACCGTGATCCCCTCGGTCTGGAGGTCGCGCCAGAAGCTGTCCCAGTCGTACCCCGGCTGGTTGATCAGCCGGTGTACCCGCCGCTCCACGTACCTGGCCACCTGCGGTCGGGCGTACACCCGGCCGAAGCCGAGCAGGGGGTTGGAACCCATCTCCGGGGTCTCGCCGGCCTTGGGCATCAGGCCCTCGCCCAGGCTGACCATGACCGCGTGGTTCTCGGGCAGGCTCCGGGTCAGGTACCACAGTGCCTCCGACAGGGCGTAGGCGGAGACGGCGTCGGCGTCCTTCTTGACCCGGTTGACGACGGCCTTGTCGGCGCCCTTGCCCTCGCCGAAGCGACCGAACAGCTTCGTGCCCAGGGCGGTGACCGCCGCCGCCATGACGAACGCCCGCTCCAGGCTCTGGCCGACGAACGACAGGTGATCGGCGTCGTCACGCTTGACCCAGCGGATGTTCACGTCTTCCAACCAGAGGTGGAATCGGCCGAGAATGGCCCGGGTGTCGAACGCCCACTGCGCGATCCGGTTGCGCCGGTCCATGTCCATCACGCTCCTCCTTCGCCGCAGCTCCAACTGTGACACGGGCGTTGCGGCTTGCCAAGACGCCCCGGATGCCGGGCAGGCGGGGGCGCTGAATGCTGAATGCTGAATGCTGAATGCTGACAGCTGGTCACACCCTCCCACGCCACCAGTTGAGGAGGTCGAGGAGGGTCTGCTCGAGGGGGATCACCGGCTCCCAGCCGGTCGCGTCCCGGAACCGGCGGTTGTCGCCGTACAGCACCGGGATGTCCGCCGGCCGCAGGCGACCCGGGTCCACCTGGACCTTGACCTCCACCTCGGCCAGGCCGAGCAGGAGGTCGAGCACCTGGCGGATCGTCACGGGCCGGCCGGAGCAGACGTTGTAGACCGCTCCAGGGCGCCCGGCCCGCGCCGCCAGCCAGTAGGCGCGGGCGACGTCGCGGACGTCGGTGATGTCGCGCACCACGTTGAGGTCCCCCACCTGGATCAGGGGTGGGCGCAGGTCCCTCTCGATTTCCGCGAGCTGGCGCGCGAAGCTCGACTCGGCGAACCGGTCGGGACGGCGGGGGCCGCTGTGGTTGAACAGCCGCAGGCGGACGGTCGGGAGCGCGTAGCTGACGTGGTACTGGTGGCCGAGCAGGTCCTGGGTGGCCTTGCTGACGCCGTACGGGGAAACCGGCAGCAGCGGCTGTTCCTCCCGCACCGGATTGTCGCCAGCCGCGACCCTTCCGTAGGCCTCCGCGGAGCACGCGATGACCGTCACCGGCTCGAGGCCGAGGTTCCGCATGGCCTCGAGCAGGTGAACCTGCCCCACCGCGTTGACCTGGAGGATCTCGGCCGGGGTACCCCACGACGAGGAAACGGTGGACGACGCCGCCAGGTGGAACACCACGTCGGGCCTGGCCGCCTGGAGGGCCCGCAGCAGCGAGGAGGCGTCGGCGAGGTCGGCGGCGACGAACTCCGTCAGCTCCGCGATCCCGCGCAGCTCCTCCCGGCTCGCGTCCCACCGGTCCACCCCCCACACCTCCGCCTCCGGGTGGTGCTCCACCAGGTGCTCGGCCAGCCACGTGCCGACGAAGCCCGCGACACCGGTGATCAGGACGCGCATGGCCCCCCCAGGTAGCGCGCCAGGCCGTCGCGCCAGTCGGGCAGCGGCCGCCCCAGCACAGCCTGGAGGCGACCCGTGTCGAGCACCGAGTACGCGGGCCGCGGGGCGGGCCGCGGGAACTCGGCGGTGGGAACCGGCACCACCTCCACCTCGGCGCCGAGCTGGCGCAC
>Ga0068714_10003282_pt1 | contig 19404 bp, 13 predicted proteins | sample MTBNYHSulfiMetaG_FD_62988 | JGI IMG/M metagenome (GOLD analysis project Ga0068714, IMG submission 62988) | Enrichment culture microbial communities from rom New York Harbor, USA that are MTBE-degrading - MTBE-NYH (New York Harbor Sulfidogenic)... | ecosystem: Environmental > Aquatic > Marine >... | reverse complement strand
GAGGCAGGGTAGACGAAGCCGAGCCCCGCCGACGCCGGGTAGACCGACTGCACCCAGGTCACCTCCGGCGCAGTGGTCATGGAGGTCGCGCCGGAAAGGTAGCTGTCGCCGTCCGTGGCCGTGTAGAGGGCGCCGATCGTGTAGGTCTCGCCGGGCGACAGCGTGATCGGCGTGATCGCGGTGTAGGTCCAGCTCCCGATGACGGTTCCCCCGGGCCCGGGGCTGGCCGAGGCCAGTAGCACCTGGGACGCGTCCCAGATGCCGACCTGGTGGGCAGCGGTGGGGCTGACCATGCCCCAAGCCCCCTCGAAGCTGCTCATCGCCCTCACCACCGCCCTCGAGGCCGCGGGGATCGCCCTCACGATCGCTCGGAGGGTGCCCGCCCCGCTCTCAAGCCTCGCCGACCAGGTGGTGCGATCCGCCGCCTCGGTCGCCGCCAACCTCATGGTGACGAACCGACGGCAGGCACAGGTCACCCGCTCACGCCGAGCGCGCCAGCTCCGCGACCGCCGGCGGGGCCGGCCAGTCCAGCTCGAGGATCGCCTCCACTTCCCGGTTCATCTCGGTGGACAGGTCGAGGTGCAGCTGCCTCACCTCGTCCAGGGTCCAGTCGAAGGAGGCGACGGCGTCGGTGATCTCGAGCAGGCCCACCGACAGCTCGTCGCGCTCCGCCTGGTAGCGAGCGAGGGCCGCCTCGGTGCCGTCGGCGACGGCCCGAGCGAGCAGCTCGGCGTCGCGCAGGGCGTCGGAGATGCCGTGCGCGGTGATGGGGTCCTTGAAGTAGCCCGCGTCGCCCACCAGGGCCCACCCCGGGCCCCAACTGTGACGCAGGAAGCCCTCCACCCCCGCGAACGCCTTCAGCTCCCCCGCCGCCTCGGCCCCGGCCACGGCCGCGGCCAGGACGGGGGAGCACTCGAGGAGGATGCGGAGGTAGGCGCCCTCCAGGTCCGAGCGCACCTCGCCCCGAAACCTCTGCACGGGCATCCCCGCGAACACGCAGGTCTCGCCGTGGTTGGTGGGGATGGCGCCGGCGCCCACGCCGGGCGCCCAGTACCAGTGGGTACCCTCTTCGAGCCCCAGGCCGCGCCAGTAACCGTAGACGTTGCCGGTGGCGTGCACGCCGGCGTGGACGGTCTCGGCGCCCACCAGCCGGGCGACGGTGGAGCGCACCCCGTCCGCGCCGACCACCATCCGGGCGCCGACCCGGCTGACCCCGCCGACGGGGCGCTCGAGGGCCACCCCGCAGACGCGACCGTGGCGGTCCCGCAGCAGGTCGTTGACCCGCGCCCCGTGCACGAGCGTGGCGCCCGCCTCCTGCGCCGCGTCCTGCAGCACCGCGTCGAGCACGGTCCGGCGCGGCGCGTAGAGCGCGTCGACGCCGGCGCGGGCCTTGATGGGAACGCTGATCTCCTCGTCGAGGTAGTGGAACGATGTCCTCCGGATCGGCGGCGTGCCGGCAACCGCCACGGCTTCGAGCACCCCCCATCGGTGGAGCTGGAGAACCGCCCCGCGCATCAGGGCGTGGGTGGACAGGGTGTCCGACCCGTACCGGGTCCGTTCGACGGCGAGCACCCTCAAGCCCTGACGGGCCAGGAGCATGGCGGTGGCGGCGCCGGCGCACCGAGCGCCCACCACCACGACGTCGTAGTCGGTGCGGAGCATGGTCCCCTCGGACATGGTGTCACCTCGCGTTCACGCCGCCCACCGCCCGACCCACAGGTGGTCGAGGAGGTGGTCGGCCAGGTACTCGGCGTCCTCGCCGACGCCGTCGATGTAGGTCGACTTGCGCCGACGCATGAAGGCGAGCCCGATCACGTACAGGCCGGGCACCTCGGTCACGCCTCCCCGGTGGCGGATCTCGCCCCGCTCGTCGAGGACGGGGACCTTCAGGTACGGGTAGCTGCGCTCGAAGCCGGTGGCCCAGATGACGCTCCGGATCCCCTCGGCTGCGAGGTCAACGGCCGTCGGCGCCGGGCGGGGCTCCACCGGCGGGATGGGCTCGGCCGCGGGGATCGACCCCTCGAGCCCGGCGTCGACCGCGAAACGGTCGACGCGCCCCAGCAACCTCCTCAGCTTGGCGTCGGCGGCCGCGGTGGTCGCGACCAGGTCGTCGCCGAGCACCACCCGGTCCCCGTCGACCGCGTGGAGGCGCCCCACCAGCCTGACGCCGGCGTCCTGGAGGACCCCCAGGTCCAGGGAAGCGTGGTCGGACCGCCCCACCAGCTGCAGCGACGGCTGTGACCGCGACGCCGCGATGTTGAAAACGTCGTCGACCGACTCGTCGAGGACCCCCATCGCGTCGAGCCACCACATGATGTCGCTGCCCCGATACCGGCGGGGCAGCCGGGTGTGCCGGCCGACGGCGAGGGTGACGTCCCGGCCCGAGCGGTGGATCTCGTCGGCCAGCTGGACGCCGCTCGCCGACGCGCCGACCACCAGGCACCCGCCCGCGGGAAGCTGCTCGGGGTTGCGATACCACGTCGGTGCGAGCTGCAGCAGCGTGTCGGGCAGGTCCCGGGCCATGGCCGGAATCCGTGGCCGGCCGCAGTGGCCGGTGGCGACGACCACCGCCTCGGCCGTCCACACGCCGCGGTCGGTGGTGACCAGGAACCCCCCACGCCGCCGCTGCACCGACTCGACCGTTGTCCCGGTCCGCACCGGGGCGCCGAACGACCGGGCGTAGCGCTCCAGGTAGTCGGTCACCTCGGCCATGGTCATGTAGCCGTCGGGGTCGGGTCCCCGGTAGCTCCAACCGGGGAGCCGGCTCTGCCAGCACGGCGTCAGCAGCCGCAGCGAGTCCCAGCGCTCGGAGCGCCAGCTCTCGGCGACGCGACCCCGCTCCAGCACGACGTGGTCGACGCCCCGCTCGGTCAGGCAGCGGCTCATGGCGAGACCCGCCTGCCCGCCGCCGATGATCACAGTGCCCGTGCGTCTCATGGTCCAGGTCCTCGAAAGGGACCGCCGCCGGCCGGGCGAACCGGCCGGCAGCGGGTCGGGTGGGTGGTCACGCGGCCTCGACGCTCATCTCGACCGGCACGCCGTTGGTGAGGACGTCGTACACGGCGGAGCGGGCGCGGGACTGCTCGACGATCTGGCGCAGCTTCTCGGCGGGGGCGTCCCCCTTGATCCGGAAGTTGACCTTGATCTTCTGGTACCCGTTGCGGACCTCGTCCGAGATCCCCAGAATGCCGCGCAGGTCGATCTGCCCCTCGACGGTGGAGGTCACCTCGGACAGCGTCACGCCTCGCGCGGCGGCGATGTTGCCGATCCCGGCGGTCAGGCACGCGGCCAGCCCGTGGAGCATGAACTCCACCGGCGTCGCCCCCCGGTCCATGCCCACAAGCACCGTCGGGTGGTCGGCGTCGAACTGGATCTCGCTCGAGTGACTGTGCTGCCCGCCGGCGCCGTCGAACACCTCCGCGCGGCTGCGGCTGTGGGTCCCCTCGAGCCAGGTGCTCGAGGCCCGGAAGGTGAACTGCGCCAGCTCGGGCTGCTGCCTCACCGCGTCGATGGTCGCGAACAGGGCGGGGGTGTCCACACCGTTCATCGGCTTCACTTCACGCTTCTGACTCATCATCTGCTGCTCCATTTCGTCCTCCCGTGCTGGGGTTGCCAGCTCGCTGTACACCCCTGACTACGCGGCGCCGGCTCAGAACCCGCCACGCCCCGACCGCCAGTCCGCAACCTCCCGCACGGGAGGGCGTAGGATGGCGCGGGAGGTGCTCACATGATCCTGGGTACTGACTGCGTCCGCCCGTTGCTCCTGGCGCTGCCGCTCCTCGGCCTCCTCGCCGCCTCGGCGACGGCCGCCGGCCTGCCGGCCTACGCCCCCGACGCCAACGCCCCCCGCTCCGCGGTGCCCGAGGTGTACCGCTGGGACCTGTCGGCGCTGCTCGAAAGCGACGAGGCGTTCGAGCGAGCCCGCCTCGCGCTGCTGGCCGAGCTGCCGAAGCTGTCCGGGTTCGAAGAGCGGCTCGCCGACCCGAAGTCCCTGGCGGCCTGTCTCGACCTCTACTTCCGCCTCCACCGCGACGCCAACGCCCTCACCCTCTACGCCAACCTGCGCCAAAGCACCGCGCTGTCACAGGACCGCGCCAACGCCATGGTCCAGCAGAGCCTGGCGACCATGGACGAGCTCATGCGGGCCGCGGCGTTCATCCGCCGCGAGGTGCTGCGGATGCCGGCCGGGACGCTGGAAGCCGCCCTCGCCGCCGAGCCCGGGCTCGCCGGGTTCCGCGCCTACCTCGGGAACCTGCGCCGGCGGGCGGACCGGCTGCTGTCCCCCGACGCCGAGCGGGCGCTGTCGCTGCTCGGCGACAACCTGTGGGCGGAGATCGACCTCAACGAGATCCCGTCGCCGCTCGAGGACGCCTTCGGCGCCCTGCTCACCGACATCCCGTGGCCGTCGATCCGCGACGAGCAGGGGCGCGAGGTCCAGCTCAATCTCGCCAACTACACCCTCTACCGGCAGTCGCCGGACCGGGAGGTGCGCCGCGCCGCGGTGGCCGGCCTCTTCGGGAGCTTGCGCCAGTACCAGCACGCCCTCGCCGCCACCCTTTCGGGACAGGTCAAGCTCGACGTGGGCTACGCCCGCGCCCGCGGCTACGACACCGCCGTCGAGGCCTACCTGGACAAGGACGACGTCGACGTCGCGGTCTACGACAACCTGGTGCGGACGGTCAACGCCAGCCTGCCATTGCTCCACCGCTACGTCGAGCTGCGCAAGAAGGTCCTCGGCCTGCCCGACGTGTACCTCCACGACCTGTACATCCCGCTGGTTCCCGGGGTGGAGAAGAAGATCCCGTTCGCCGAGGCCCGCACCCTGATCGAGGGCGCCCTGAAGCCTCTCGGGCCGGAGTACGGCGCGGTGCTGGCCATGGGGCTCGACCCCGCGAACGGCTGGCTCGACCTCTACCCCCACCAGGACAAGCGCAGCGGCGCCTTCTCCTCGAGCGTGTACGGCGCCCACCCGTACGTGTTCATGAACTACCTGGACTCCCTCGACGACATGTCGACCCTGGCCCACGAGTACGGCCACGCCCTCCACAGCCACCTGGCCATGAAGGCTCAGAGCTACCCCGACTTCCGCTACCCCCCCTTCCTGGCTGAGGTGGCCGCCACCTGCAACGAGATGCTGCTGTCGGACCACATGGTGGCCCGCGCGACCGACCCGGCGGAGCGGGCGTACCTGCTCGTCAACCGCCTCGAGGACATCCGCACCACGATCTTCCGGCAGACCATGTTCGCCGAGTTCGAGCGCGCGGTGCACCAGCTGGTCGAGGCCGGCACGCCGCTCACCGCGGCGCTGCTGGAGCAGACCTACTCGGAGATCGTGAAGCGGTACTACGGCCCCGGATACACCTTCGGCCCCGACGACGGCATGGAGTGGGCGTACATCCCCCACTTCTACTACAAGTACTACGTCTACTCGTACGCCACCGGGCTGGCCAGCGGCATCGCCATCGCCGAGAGAGTCCGCGAGCAGGGGGAGCCGGCGGTGAAGGCCTACCTCGGGATGCTCTCCGGCGGCTGCTCCGAGCCGCCCTTGGTGCTACTCGAAAAGGCGGGAGTCGACCTGACCACGGCCGCACCGATCGAGGCGGCGATGCGGGCCTTCGAGCGCACCCTCGACGAGGTGGAGGCGCTGCTCGCCGCCCGGTGACCGGGGGCGGCGCGGCGCGGCGACCTGCGCTATCCTCGACGGCGTGGAGGTCACCGTGAAAGCCCACCGCCTGGTCGTGTCGTTCCTGGCCGCTCTGGCCCTGGTGTCCCTCCTGTCCGGGGTCGACGCCGAGGACCTCTACATCCCCGCCTCGGCGCACACCGGCGGGGTCGGGGACACCCAGTGGCGCACCGACCTCGAGGTCAAGGCCCGGGGCGCCGAGGCCGCGACCTTCACCCTCGACCTGCTCCCGGAGGGGCTGGACAACAGCGCCCCGGCCTCCGCCAGCTTCAGCGTCGCCGCGGGCGCCTGCCTGCGTCTCGAGGACGTGCTCGCCTCGGCGTTCTCCTTCACCGGCACCGCGGCCCTGCGCCTGCGCACCGGCAGCGGCATGGTCCTGGTCGCCAGCCGCACCTACAACGACGACCCCGACGGCACCTACGGGCAGTACGTCCCGGCGGTAGCCGCCGGCGCGGCGCCCCTGGCCAGCGTCGACTACGCCCTCATCCAGCTCTCCCGCTCGGCGTCTCCCGACGACGGGTACCGGACCAACCTCGGCGCCCTCAACCTCACTGCAAGCCACATCGTGGTGGAGGTCGACCTCCACTCGGCCACCGGGGACCTCCTCGGCACCGTCCCGCTCTCCCTGCACCCGTACTCCCTCGAGCAGGTGACCGACATCTTCGCCCGGGTGACACCGGGCGACGTCGAGGACGGGTTCGCCCTGGTGCGCTCGCGCTCGACCGGCGCCCGTTTCCTCGCCTACGCCTCGGTGGTGGACAACCGCTCCGGCGACGCGGTCTTCATCCCCGCACAGGAGGAGGGCCCCAGCCCGGAGCTCGAACGGACGGTGGTTTTCGAGGCGTTCATGCGCCACGGTTGACCGATCTGCGCGGCCGCCGGTCCGGTGGTCGACCAGCTCGCCCGCGACTTCGCCGACCAACCGGTGGTGTTCCTCGAGCACCCGGTCGACACCGCCCAGGGGGACCGGATCAGTCGCTGGTGGGCCGCGTATGCCGGCGGCGGCTCGGTTCTCCTCCCACTGGTCATGGTCGACAGCGGCTACCGCCACAGCTACGGCAGCGTGGCCTTCTCCTCGGCGTACCGGGCGATGGTGGAGGACGCCCTGGCGCGGCCGCCCGAGGCGAGGCTCGAGGTTGCCAGGCAGCGGGTGGGCAGCGCGTACCGGTTCGACGTCCAGGTCACCAACCTGAGCCCGGTCACCCTCGGCTCCGGCAACCAGGCTGCGCTCCACGCCATCGTCTACGAGGAGACCCACGTCGGCGACACCGACCGCTTCGTGCGCGGCGTCACCTCCATCTCCATCCCGTCGCTGCCGTCGGGCACCGCCGCCGACTACTCGATGACGGTCGCCCTCGGGTCCGTCAACTGGAACCGCCTGCACTCGGTGGTGCTGGTGGACTACCGCCCCGGAGGATCCACCGGCCCCTACGACATGCTCGCCGCCGACCTGCAGCCGTGAGGGGGGCGCCGCGAGGTGACCGGCCCGACGCTCCTCGTGACCTCGTCTGAGGGTGGACAAGCCATGCCCCGGCGATCACACGGCCTCGTCGAAAGCACCGCTCGCCACGTCTCCCACCGGGTCGCGTCGACGCTCCTGCTCGGCGTGCTGCTGGCGGCGACGCCCGGCGCCGCCCAGGTCCCGCGGAGCGACGCCGAGACCGTCGCCCTGCTGCCCCACCTCGCCGACGAGGCCATGGTCCGCTGGGACGTCCCCGGCATGGCGGTGGCCGTGGTGCGGCGGGACGCGGTCGTGTTCGAGGGGGGCTTCGGGGTCGCCAACCGCGCCTCGACACGCACTGTGACCGCGAGGACGGTGTTCGCCGTCGGCTCGGTCACCAAGGGCTTCACCGCCGTCTCCCTCGGCCTGCTCGCCGAGGAGGGCCGGCTGGACCTCGACCGGCCCGTGCGCGAGCTGCTCCCCGGCTTTCGACTCCGGGACCCCTACGCCACCGCGAGGGTGACGCCGCGCGACCTGCTCGCGCACCGCACCGGCATGGCCCGGCACGACCTGGTGTGGTACCGCTCGGCGATGAGCCGCCCGCAGCTGCTGGCGGTGCTCGACGAGCTCGAGCCGGCCGCCGAGCTGCGCTCGCGGTTCCTGTACTCGAACCTGATGTACGCGGTGGCCGGCGAGGTCGCCGCCGCAGCCGCCGGCCGGCCCTGGGAGGAGCTGGTCACCGCGCGGCTGCTCGACCCCCTCGGCATGAGGAGCACCGCGATCGGCGCGCCGCCACCGGGGACGGTCCTCGCGGTCCCCCACAACCCAGGGCGCGACGACGAGGCGCGACCCACGTCGGCGGCGCGAAGCCCGGCGGCGGCGCCCGCCGCCGGCATGTACTCCACCGCCGCCGACCTCGGCCGCTGGGCGCGGATGATCCTCGGCCGCGGCCGCCTCGGCGACACCGTGGTGGCCAGCGAGGAGACCGTGCTGGAGATGATCACCCCGCAGGTGGTGGTGCCGGGCCTCGGCCCCGAGGAGATCCCCTTCACCACCTACGCCCTCGGCTGGTTCGTCGCCACCTACCGCGGCCACCTCATGGTCTGGCACGGCGGCTCCGTCGACGGCTACCAGGCCCACATCGCGCTGCTGCCCTCGGACGACCTCGGTGTCGTGGTGCTCACCAACCGCGCCGGCCACCACGTGCCCGAGATCGTGTCGCGGTGGGTCTTCGACCGGGTTCTGGAGCTTCCCGAGGTCAACTGGTTCGCCGCCCTCAAGGACCAGGATCGGCGCCTGTCCGACCTCCGCCACGACGCCGAGCTCGAGCGCCAGACCCGGCTCGCCCGCGGCGGCGCGGCGACGTTGGGGCCCGCGGGGTACGTCGGCCGATACGCCCACCCGGCCTACGGGGAGATCGAGGTGGTGGCGGACGGCGCCGGTCTCGCGGGCCGTTTCCACGGCATGGAGGGGCCGCTGCGCCACGTCGGCGGCGACGCCTTCGACCTCGAGCTGGGGGATGCGCTGGTGGAGGAGCTGGTGGTCGTGTTTTCAGTCGGCGAGGGGCCCCGGGCCAGCGCCCTCTACTCGCCGCTGCAGAGCGAGGTCTCACCCGTCGTCTTCACCCGGGTCCCTCAGGAGCCGGTCCCGACCGCCACCCGCCCCGCCTCGTAGGACGCCTGGCGGGTGACGCGGTCGAGGACCCCGACCACCACCGCGTGGCTGCCCTGCTGCATGAGCAGCGACAGGTCGACGGAAAAGCGCCGCTCGAGCGCCGCCTCCGCCTCGGCGGCCGGCACCCTGAGCTCGTGCTCCTGCCGGACCACGTCCGACTGCCGGCCCTCGCTGTCGCGCGCGGCGACGAACAGCGCCACCCGGCCGACCAGGTCCTCCCCCTCCGGGACGAGCGCGATCGAGGAGACCGGGAACGACACCTTCACGGGCGTGATCCACCGGTCCGTGGTCGCCGGGTTCGGCAAACCGAGCTCGAGCGTCACCCCCATCGGGTTCTCGTCCAACGGCAGGACGAGCCCGGTGACGACCTTCTCCTGAACCCGGGTCTCCAGCGACTTCTCCGCGAAGCGTCGCCGGTAGCGGAGCTGGTAGTCCGGGTGGTTCGGCAGCCGGACCTTGACGTCGTGCACCTTGTCGGCGCCGCTCTGCTGCAGGGGGTAGCCGATCGAGTAGTAGGTGTAGAGGTCCTCCTCCACACGTTCGAGCCACGGCCCCACGTCGTTGGTGTCGACGATCGCGATCCCGCCCGTGCCGTCGGCGACGAAGCGCAGCGAGTCGAGGTAGTTCTGGTAGCCGATCGCGGCCGACCGGCGGTCCTGCGAGTCGGCGTACTCGGCGGTCGCGACGCCGGCCGCGCGCAGGCCCCCGGCGTCGATCGCGTAGACCGCGACGTCCTGGGCGTTGGCGGCCGCCACCAGCGACTCGAAGGCGCGGCTCTGGTTGAACTCCAGGGACTCGGGGAGGGCACTGGAGTCGCCGTAGGCCACGGAGTAAGCGTTGAACAGGTCGATGGCCGGCACCATCGGCAGCCCGTTGGAGACGTAGATGACGGCCTTCTTGCCCTCGAGGCCGGCGAGCATGGAAATGACCTCGCGCAGGGCGCCGATCGTGAACTGGAGGTTGTTCACCTCCTCGCGGGCGAAGTTGCGGATCAGCGCCTTGACGTGGGTCGGGTCGTTGAGGTTGCTCGGGTTGTACTCGCGCGACTGCATGGTCTGGATGAGCTCGTTGCGGGTCCGCTCCAAACCCTCGCGACCGCCGGTCTCGGTGCGGATGCCGCGCAGCACGTCGTGCACCGCCCGCGACTCCGACGTGAAGTCCAGCAGGACCTTCGCCGACTGCTGCCGGCTGACCACCATCATTTTGACCGGAGGCTTGACGTTCTCGGTCACGAACCTGCGGACCTGGTTGAGGACCCGGTTGCGGTCGAGGGGGCTGAGATTGAAGTGGTCGACGTACAGCACCAGCCACACCGGCCGGGGCCCGAGCTCGGGCAGCGCCGGCGCCTCGGGCTCGGCGGTTGCCGCCACCGGCAGCTGCGGCTCGAGCTGCCGTCTGACGACCTCCTCCGTGTAGAGCTGGAAGTTGGTGATCGGCTTGAGCTGGCCGTCCTGGAAGACCTCGAAGTCCTCCGCCTCGAGGTCGGTGACCGCCCGCCCCTTGGCGTCGGTCACGTAGACCACCAGGTTCACCACCGTCAGCTCGATCTCGTCCCGAAAGGCGAGCCCCCCGACGGTCTCGGTCCGCTCCGCCTGCTCCTGGGCCGGGGCGGCCCCCGCCAGCAACAGGTGCCCGAGCAGGGCCACGACCGCGATCCACCCTCGTGCCATCGCCACCTCCGCCGCGAGTGTACACCGGGCCGCACAGCCCGCAGAATGCGACGCGCGCGTCAACTCGCCTGTCACCCCGAACGCGGACCCGCTCCACTCACATGTCATCCCGAACGCGGACCCGCCCCACACTACCCGTCATCCCGAACGCGGACCCGGAGGGGCCGCGGAGGGATCTGCCCCAACGGAGGGAGCAGGATCGGGAACGGGGGCCGGAACCACGACGACACCGACACCGCTTCCCGTCACCAGACTCCCGCCCCCTGCAGCCCGCGGCCCGTCATCCGGGATCGGGCGGCCGGCGGCTGGCGGCTGGCGGCGGGATCGGGAGCGCGACGACCCCGACCCTGCTCCCGGTCACCCGTCTCCCGCCGCCCGCCGCCCGTCATCCGGGATCGGGCGGCAGGCGGCCGGCGGCGGGGTCAGGATCGGGGGCGGGGGCGGGGGCGGGGTGGTGTCCGGGCCGTCTGGGCGGGGAGCGTGCTGGCTCATGAGAACCGGGTAGGCGGCCAGCATCCGCCAGTCAAGGGCAAGCTCGCTGCGCTCGCGGCCTGCGGCCGCCCTTGACAGCCGGACGCCGGCCGCCTCCAGAACAACCATGAGCCAGCACGCACCGCGCCCAGACGCTCCACCGTCAACCGCCCCAACCTGCCTCGGGGCCGCGCCGGCCTCGTCGCGCTCCATCTCGCGGTGCACGTCGCGACCAGCGCCGCCGAGCTTCCCCTCCCGCGCGGCCTCGCTCACCTCAAGGACCACCTGGTCCGAGCTGCCGACAACACCGTGCTCAGGCTCTCGGAGGCCAGCGGCCGCACCAGGGGAGGGAGCACCTTCGTTGGGGCAGATCCCTTCCCTCGCACTTGCTCGGGACAGGCTCTGGCCGCCGGCCTCCTCGGGATGACATGTCTTCCGGAGCGCTCGCGTCCTCCGCGTCTCCGCACCTCTGCGTCAACCGGGCGGGCGGGTGGCTCCGCGCCTCCCTCCTGCGTCTTGGCGCCTCTTGGCGTCTTTGCGTTCTCCCCCTCGGAGCTCGGCCATCGTCGGACCCTCGGGCCACGGGCTCAAGCCCGCGGTACACTCGATCCTGCGGCGTCGGGTATACTCCGACCGGAGGTGCTGCCATGGCACGGACCAGAGGCCTTCCGCTGCTCCTCGCCTTCGTCACGCTGTGCTGCGCCCAGGCGGTGCTCGCGCAGCAGTGGTCCGGCACCGGTCGGGTGTCCGGGGTGATCACGGACCCCGATGGCGCCCCCGTGGTGGGCGCCGTGGTCACCTACCGCGTCGCCGACGACCCGGAAGCGGGGCCCGCGCCCTTCGTCACCGACGAGAAGGGGGAGTACCGCTTCGCGGGGCTGAAGAGCGGCAACTGGGTGATCACCGTCGAGGCCGAGGGGTTCCTGCCCATTCCGCCCCAGAAGACCTTCGTCTACGCCACCATGAACGACGCGCTCCGGATCCAGCTCGAGCGGGTCCCGGAGGAGGTCCTGCGCGCGCGCAAGCGCGCCGAGACCACCAAGGTGCTGCTCAAGGGGGACCAGCTCCGCACCGAGGGCAAGCTCGAGGAGGCGCGCGAGGCCTACACCAGGGCGCTCGCCGACCTCGAGGAGTCGGAGCAGCCCCTCGTCCACGCCGCCCTGGCCGACATCCTGCTCCACGAGGGGCAGACCGAAGCGGCTCGACAACACCTCGCCCGGGCGCTGGAGATCGAGCCGGGGAACGCGCCGGCGCTGATCGGCATGATGGCCATCCTCGTCGAGGACGGCAAGGAGGCGGAGGCGGAGACGCTCCTCGGGCGCTTGCCGGCGGACCAACCGGTCCCGGCGGCGCTCATGATGCGACTGGCCCAGCACCACTACAACGGCGACGACATGGAGGGCGCCAAGGGAATCCTCGACCGCACCCTGCGCGACCACCCGGAGACGGCCATCGCCTACTACTTCCGCGGCCTGACCGAGCTCAACCTGAACCTGGTCGACACCGCCCGCGAGGACCTCGCCCGTTTCCTCGAGCTCGCCCCCGACCACCCCGAAGCGGCCGCGGCGCGGGACGTCCTCAGCTACCTGCCCGCCCCGTCCGAGTGAAACCATGCGAGGCCTCTCACCCCGGCTGAGCCACGGCCTGGCGGTGGTGCTGGTCGCCGTGGGCGCCGCCGCGGGCTGCACGACCTCCTCAGTGCTGCCGCCGCAGCAGACGCCGGTCCTCGAACCGATCGGCGACGGCGTCGTCCGCTACGGCGGCAGCGACGTCTGGGTCGCGGTCGACTACCGCTTCGCGCGGCTGTCCGCCGGCGAGCGCTGGCTGCTCCTTGACGTGGGGGTGACCGGGGCCCACAACCGCAGCGCGACGATCGAGAGGAACAGGGTGTTCGTCCGTTCGCCCGCCGGCCGGCGCTACCCCCTGGCCAGCCAGCGGGAGGTCGCCGAGGGGGGCCAGGAGCTCGCCAACCTCACCCGCCGGGCCGACGTGCTGGGCAGGGCGCTGCCGGGGTTCCCCGGCGCGCGCCAGCCGTGCCGGTTCGACTTCTTCATTCCGCGGGGCGTTCGCCGGGGCGTTGCCTTCGACTCGGTGTCCGTCAACGACGGCCGGGCGTGCTTCGAGCGCCTCCACTTCCGGGTGCCCGACGGGGTCGAGCCTGGCCGCTGGGTGCTCGGCTTCGACCTCGAGCGCAGCGAAGTGCGGGTGCCGCTCGACCTCCCATGACCGCGACGACCCGACCCGCTCTCCCGTACGGAATCCGAGATGCCCGTACCATTTTTCGGATACGAGCTCCCCGGCCACCGCGACCGTAGACCGGACGGCCGCCGGCGGAGCGCGTTCAAACCGTTGTGGGTGGGCAACGTACCCCGCGGGGCGAAGGAGGGCCGGTCAAGGCGTCCTGCCGGGTACGGTCCTTGCAAATCTGCGCTACGATGAACCGCGATGCCCGGGAAGGCGTCGAATCCTGCCATGGGCAGAGCGTGTCGTGTGGGGGTGGCGATCGCGCCACGGTGGTACCGAAGAGAAGCCGGCCGGGGCTCTCGGCGAGCCTCTGGCCCGAAACGCTCTCCACGAAAGGAGGATGGACGCAGCAGCAGAGCCGAACCGGGGAGCTTGGAACCCATCACGTGCCGGCCGCGAGCCGTGGGCCCGAGAGGTCGGCGCAATTTCCGTTCGTGCGCAGAATCCATTTGGGAGGGAATGAGATGCGAATCGTCTTCAAGAGCCTTCTGCTGACCACGCTGGCGGCAGCCCTGGTCCTGGTCGCGGCGCCGGTCGCGGCCCAGGAGACCGTGGGCCAGATCGTCGGCACGATCGTGGACGACGCCGGCGCTGCGCTGCCCGGAGTCCAAGTCGAGGCCAACGGCCCCCTGGGCAAGGTCACGGCGATCACCGACGCCCAGGGCAGGTACCGCTTCCCCAGGGTCAGCCCCGGAACCTACGAGGTGACCGCGCGGATGCAGAACTTCCAGGACGCCGCGGCACAAAACGTGCTCGTGGTCCTCGGCCAGGCGGTCACGGTGGACTTCCAGATGCAACCGGGCTTCGCGGAGGAGATCGTCGTCACCTCCGACACCCTGGTCATCGACTTCACCGAGAGCCAGACCGCGACCAGCGTCCACAAGTTCGAGATCGACTTCCTGCCCCGCGGCCGCGACTTCACCGACGTGGTCAGCTTCGCGGCGGGCACGGTCAAGGACAACCAGGCGGGCGGCATTTCCGTGGACGGCGCCTCCGGCCTCGAGAACCGCTTCATCATCGACGGCATCGACACCACCGACCCGCAGATCGGCGACAACGCCGTCCCGATGCGAGCCGAGATGTTCGAGGAGGTCCAGGTGAAGTCGGCCGGCTACGCCGCCGAGTACGGCGGCTCCACCGGCGGCGTCATCAACGCCGTCACCCGCTCCGGCGGCAACGAGTTCCACGGCTCCCTGTTCGTCGACTACGCGAACGAGGACTGGAACGGCTCCTCTCGCCCCGAGCTCGAGGAGGACGGCCTGCTCTACACCTACGACAAGGACGACGAGGAGCGCTGGGACCCCGGCTTCACCCTGTCCGGCCCGATCGTCCGTGACCGGCTGTGGTTCTTCGCCTCCTACCAGCCCGGCATCCGCACCACCGAACGTACGATCGACTGGCCGAGCTACGACCCGGACACCTACAAGCAGGACTTCCAGGTCGACTACGCGGTGGCGAACATGACGGCGAACCTCGGCAGCCGCGTTCTCCTCAAGCTCGGCGCCAACCTGTCCCCCTACGAGACCGAAGGCGCGCTGCCCAACCCGGACGGTCTCTCCGATCTGCCGGACCAGGACGCCTGGGCCCCCCTCGGCGTGAAGGGCGAACGGGAGACCTACTCCCTGAACGCGGACTGGGTGGCCTCGGACAGCTTCGTGGTCGCGGCCCGGGTCGGCTTCTACCACACCAACGTCGAGGACACCGGCGTTCCGACCTTCGACGTCGTCCACAACTACTCCACTCTCAGCGACCCGAACTTCCTGACCACGTTCGGCGACGACATCCCGGCCAACGCCCAGCAGCCCCGCGGCTGGTGGAGCGACAACCTCCAGACTCTCACCGAGAAGGACATCTACGAGCGGACCGCCTACGGCATCGACGGCACCTGGTACGTCTCCGCCGCCGGCGACCACTCCCTCAAGGCCGGTTTCCAGCGGGAAGAGATCTACAACGACGTCTTCGAGGGCTACAACGGCGACCGCATCAACTACTACTGGGACCGCTCGTTCACCACCCTCGCCGGCGAGAGCGTCCGCGGCACCTACGGCTACTTCCGCCTGTTCAACATTGCCGCCCAGGGCGAGGTGGAGACCAACAACGACGCCATCTTCCTCCAGGACACCTGGAACGTGAGCCCAACCCTGACCTTCAACATCGGCGTCCGCGCCGAGCACGAGTCGATCCCGAACTTCGGCGCCGTCGGCCCGGACCCGGCCATCGAGTTCGACTACGGCGACAAGATCGCGCCGCGGCTCGGCTTCGCCTGGGACGTCACCGGCGACGCCAAGTGGAAGGTCTACGGCTCCTACGGCATCTACTACGACGTCACCAAGTACGAGATGCCGCGCGGCTCCTTCGGCGGCAACAAGTGGGTGGACTTCTGGTTCACCTTCGACAACCCCGACCCGTTCCTCAACAACACCGCCGGCTGCACCGTTGGCAACAACACCATCTTCGACGTGCCGGTCTGCCCTGCCGGGACCCTGGTCGAGGCGTGGGACCGGCGCGGCAACTCGGCCGACCCGGCGCTGGTTGACCTCGTCGGCGTGCCGGGCATCGACCCTGACATCAAGCCGATGGAGAGCTGGGAGTTCCAGCTCGGCGTCGACCACCAGCTGACCTCCACCATCCAGGTGGGCGCCCGCTACGTCCACAAGGAGATCACCCGGGCGATCGAGGACGTCGGCTTCCTGTTCCCAGAGATCGGCGAGTGGTACATCATCGCCAACCCGGGCGAGGGCCTGGTCGGCGTGCCGGACGACGACGGCCTCACCTTCCCGAAGCCGAAGCGCGAGTACGACGCCCTCGAGCTGACCCTCGACAAGCGCTTCTCCGACAACTGGTCGCTGCGCGCCTACTACACCCTGAGCCGGCTCTACGGCAACTACTCCGGTCTCGCCAACTCCGACGAGCAGAACAGCGTCGGCAGCCCGCGCGACCCGGCCGGAACCGGCGGACGGCGTTCGCCGAACGTCAGCCGCCTGTTCGACACCGTCACCTCGATGTACGACGCCAACGGCAACCACGTGTACGGCGAGCTCGCCACCAACCGCACCCACCAGCTCGGCGCGCAGCTGCTGTACGCCTTCGACTTCGGGCTCTCGATCGGGGCCACCCAGTACATCGGCAGTGGCACTCCCAGGTCGGAGATCGCAACTGTCCCGGCGCACTCGTTCTTCTACCCGCTGGGCCGGGGCAACCTGGGCGAGACCGACTGGCTGACCCAGACCGACCTCTCCCTGTGGCAGAAGTTCGACTTCTCGAGGGTCACCTTCTCGGTCGGCCTGACCGTCCTCAACCTGTTCGACGAGGACACCGTCACCCGCTACTGGGGTCAGCGCACGGTCCAGGACCTCAACGTCACCAACGCCGACTTCGCGTCCGGCGGCTTCGACTACCAGGCCGAGCTCGACGTGCTCGCCGCCGAGGGTGGTCTTGACGTCAAGTACAACCAACCCGACACTTACCAGTTCCCCCGCGAGGTTCGTCTGAACTTCAAGCTCGAGTTCTGATCGCGCCCACGGGCGCTTCACAGGGGCTGCCGACCGGCAGCCCCTTTTTTCGTTCCCCGCTCGCCCGACATCCCGTTGCCGAGCGCGAGCGCGGCGAGCGACGCACCGAGGGTCGGGGCCTGCCACCAGCAACGGTCTCACGGGAGACAGCCGGTGGTCAGCGCGGGGCCACGACCGCAGCGTCGCGCCGGGGAACGGTGGTCATCCCGTGCAGGTCGTCGGGCCAGGACTCCAGTGGCATTCCTGACGCGACGGCGGCGGGGACGCCGGCGAAGGCATGCGCGACCGACTCGAGGAATGCCCGCGCCCCGGCCTGGTTGCCGGCGTCGCGCTCGAAGAGCGCCAGCACCACGTTGACCCGTGGCTCGCGGCGGTGCGCGAGCGGCATCGACCGCAGGTACTGCTGGGCCTCGACGCGCTTTCCGGCGAGGCGAAGACTCTCCAGCACCAGCACGTCGGCGTCTCCCGACGGCGCGAGGCGCGCGATCTTGCGTGCCAGCTCGAGCGCACGTCCTGGCTCTCGCAGCTGCTGCGCCCTCATCACCTGGTCGCGCAGAGCCTCGTCGTACACCGCAAACCCTGCCCGGGAGGGGCCGGACCACAACGAGCGACCCAGAAACCCCAACCGTGGCGCCGGCGCGAGGGCGTCGAGGGCGCGCTGACTGCCGAGCAACTCCGGGTCAGGAACGATGTCCGGCAGGGCCGCGGACCACGGCGGCGCCGCCAACCGCGCCGCCCGCGCGCTGGGCTCGGCCAGGGTCGCGCCGAGGAACCACGGGTAGACCACGAATCCCGAAGCGGCAGGCTCCCGCTCGAGCACCTCGAATGGCACAACCGTTGCCGCTCCCGTCACGGCCTCGCCCCGTGCGTAGAACGGGAAGTCGAGAGCCTTCTCGGGTGATGGCAACTCGGGCCAGCGGCAGTTCATGACATAGGTCGCCACCGGAGTCGGGTGTTGCAGCAGTGGCGGGAGGTTCAGCACGAGACACAGCCCGACCACGGCCTGAGTCACCCAGCGCGGCCGCTCCGCCAGCCAGGCGGCGGAGGCGGGGGCGAGCAGCGCCACTGCGGGCACCACCAGCCGAGGACCCCACCCTTCCATCCCGTGCCAGCACCAGAAAGGCGCCGCCACTGCGAGCAGGCCGGCGCCGGGCAGGATGACCGCCGCCGCCTCCAGGCGGCGCGAACGCCCGCCCGACAGGAGGGCACGCCACGCCCAGAGCCAGGCCAGAGCCGCCGCCGGGAAGAACAGCAGGAGCCCCCGGTTGGGTCCGATCACCAGCCTCCAGAGGCCGTCAAAAAAGGAGTTGCTGAAGCGTTCATCCGGGTAGCCGCCGAACGGGCGACCGAAGCGCGCCAGCTCGAAGCCGAGCCAGACGATCAGCGCCGGGGATGCTCCCAGAGCCGCGGCAATGACCCTCGAGCGCACCCGTCGCCGATCGGCAGTGGCCAGCAATGGCAGAAGAACCCACGGCGCGACGACAGCGAGGCTCGACTTGACGAGCACCGCACACCCGACCGCAGCGCCCGCAGCTCCAGCGAACCGAAGTCCTCGGCGGCCTTCCACGCGGACGGCGGCGATCGCGGAGACGAGCCCCAACCCGAGTGCTGCCGCCTGCACCGGTTCGGAAAACTCCATCGCCGCGTAAGCGGCGAGCGGCGACGCGACAGAGGCCAACAGCACCGCCGCAGTCGCAGCGCTCTCGGGTGCGCCGAGCAACAACGAGGCGCGGCCAGCAGCCCAGGCGGTAATCAGAACGCCTGCCAGCGGCGCCAGGAGGAACAACCACTGGGACGAGCCCGGGCCACGGGCGGTCTCGACGCGGGGCGCCAGCCACGCCGCCGGCACCTGCAGCAAGCTGAAGCCCATGCCGAATCGCGACACTGCATCGCCGCCGTCCCGCGACAGGGTGAAGTCGGTCCCCCGGGCCTGACCGATGCCGCCGGTCTCGGTGATGGCGACCGCCGTGCGTATCATCTGCCGCCCGTCGGCGACCCCTCCCACCCAGCGGTCGTCCGCCAACCCAGCCAGCACCAGTGCCGCCACCACCAGCGCCACACGCGCGCTCCGCGGCAACCTCGAGCCGCCGCGGACCGGAGAGACCGGAGCCGCACCGGCCAGCGCCCGCGAAGAGCTACCCCGGCGACCCCGTTGCTTCGTCATGGCCAACGATTCTACCCTCCCCGGACCCGGCACCGGGTCGGGCTCGAGACACCCAAGGCGTTCGGCCGTTGGCCGGTCGGTCCCGCAGGGCGGGCGCCGCCCGCAACCCAACAACCTCGCCCCGCCAGCGCTCGAGAGGGAGGAAACGCAAAGGCGCAAGAGGGAGGCGCAGAGCCACCCTCCCACCCGAAGGCGCAGAGCCGCCCGCCCGCCCTGTTGACGCAGAGACGCAGAGACCCAGCGCGGGCGCCGCCCGCAACCCAACAACCTCGCCCCGCCAGCGCTCGAGAGGGAGGAAACGCAAAGGCGCAAAGGCGCAAAGGCGCAAGGTCGAGCACCCACAAAACATGTCATCCCGAGGAGCGAAGCGACGAGGGATCTGCCCCAACGAAGGTGCTCCCTCCGCCGGGGCAGATCCCTCCGCTCCCCCTTCGCGTCGCTCGGGGTCGCGTTCGGGATGACATGTGAGCTGAGGCGCGCATCCCACTGCTGACGTGGGAGTTGTGTGGTGCCTGCGGTGAGAATCTTGCCACAACGCACCAACT
>Ga0068714_10003281_pt1 | contig 19407 bp, 11 predicted proteins | sample MTBNYHSulfiMetaG_FD_62988 | JGI IMG/M metagenome (GOLD analysis project Ga0068714, IMG submission 62988) | Enrichment culture microbial communities from rom New York Harbor, USA that are MTBE-degrading - MTBE-NYH (New York Harbor Sulfidogenic)... | ecosystem: Environmental > Aquatic > Marine >... | reverse complement strand
ATCCTTCGCGCTTACCACAATCACCGGGATATGCTTTGTATTCCGGTCAATTTTCAACTCTTCTAAAACCGTGAATCCATCCATCTCCGGCATCGTCAAATCCAGGATAATCAAATCCGGTTTCCGGTTTTTAGCTTCCGCGAGCCCATGGCGCCCGTCCGCGACATGATATACCCGGTAAGATTTTTTCGCTTCCAGAAAGCGCCGGATCAGCAACGCATCATCCGGGTTGTCATCTACAATTAATATGGTGGTAGTCCGCTCGTCCAGATGCCGCAGAGCGCTGCGTAACCCCGGTACTGGCATTGATTCTTCACCAATCTCCAACTCCACTTCCCAATTCTCGCCCAAAACATATTTCTCCACCGGGAAGGTATGCCCCGAACAATTGACAACTACCACAGCATCTCTTGAGATCGTACCCTGCTCAACCAGGGCGCTTAACCCCGCGAACGCGACTGCTGCTGCTGGTTCTACCGCCAGACCTTCCAGGCAGGCCAGTTTTTGCATCGCCTCAAACGCGGCAGCTTCAGAGACGCTTTCCATCGCCCCACCGTGCTGCTGAATATACCGCCGGAGATGGGGATAAACCCCTCCCGGGTTGCCGTTGGTCAGAACCGCGATCCTGGTCGTTGCATCCACCGGTGCGGCAACCGCTTCCCCGGCTTTAAAAGCCCGCGCCATAGGGGCGCACCCATCTACTTGGATCAGACCAATGGCAGGGATTTTTTCGATCAATCCCATTTCAAACAACTCGCGAAATCCACGTGCCATCCCCATTGGCCCCAGCCCCCCACTCACAGATTGGATATACCAGTCAGGCGCTTTCCAACCCAGCTGCTCAACCATCTCGTAGGCCATGGTCTTCATCGCTTCACGGGCGGCAATATTTGTAACGCCCCGGTCATAAAACAGGCTCTTGCTGCGGGCAAACTCAGCCGCGATCTGCCAGGTCTGGTCATAAGAGCCGCTGACTTTAACTACCTCAGCGCCAAACAGCGCCGCCTCACGGAGCTTTTCATTGGGAACCTGCCCGGTCATAAATACCCACAGCTTGATCCCTGCCGACGCGCAGGCAGCCGCGTAAGCCACCCCGGTATTCCCCGTAGAAGCGATCACGCACTCCTTGATCCCTGCTTCCTGCATAACCGCAGCCATCACTGCCGCGTGCCTGTCCTTAAACGAACCGGTTGGCCCATAGCGCTCATCTTTTATGAAAAGCCGCGAGCAGCCCAGCTCAGCAGCAAAACGGTCTGACCGGAGCAGCGGCGTCCATCCAATATGAGCGCGGTCTCCCTGTGGTGGATTGGCGACAGGCAGCACTTCGCTGTAACGCCAGAAGTTATCCGGCTTTCCCTCCATTCCAGCCATGACCCTCTGGCGAAACACCTCATAGTCATAGCCTGGCTCCAGCCACAACCCGCCGCAGGCTCTGCAAACGGTTGGTTCCAGGGATTCGTATGGCTGCTGATAGCCACAGGACATGCATTGGATGAATCCGGGTTTAGCCATAGGGTTACATTCCTAAGATTGATTATAAGCCGGTTCAATGGGCTTAAGGGGCAGTTCAACGATAAACGTGGAACCCTCTCCAGGGATCCCTGGGCTTTCAGCCCACAACCGCCCGCCGTGCATCTCTACCAGGCTGCGGCTGATAGGCAGTCCCAATCCGGTTCCGCCGACTTTTCGCGTCGTCGAAGTATCCACCTGGCTGAAAGATTCAAAGATCATTTCCAATTTATCTTTTGGAACGCCCAATCCGGTATCCTTCACTTCAATCCGCACCCATTCCTCACGGCTCTGAGCGCGCACCCAAACCCTCCCCTCTTCCGTAAACTTGATCCCATTCCCCAGTAAATTGATCAACACCTGTCGCAACCGAATCCGGTCAGCCCTGATAATGATCGACTGGTCTTCAGGCATTTCCATCTCTACCAGAATCCCTTTTTCTCTGGCCAGCGAGCTGGAGAGGTCAATCGCTTCGCTCAACAATTCACGCAGTTCAAACGCGTCAACCCCCAATCGCATCCGTCCAGACTCGATCTTGGCCATATCCAGCACGTCATTGATCAATCCCAGCAAATGCTTCCCGTTTTTCCCAATTAATGTCAGGTCGTTCTGCATCTGTTCAGTCAGTTCACCATCAATTCCTAACAACATCACATCCGTGAACCCCAGAATTGAATTTAACGGCGTTCTCAGCTCATGGCTCATATTAGCCAAAAAATCTGACTTGAGATGGTCCAGTTCACGCAGTCTTTCCACCGTCGCCGCTTGCTCTACATACAGGTTGGCGTTTTGCAGCGCGACTGCTGTCTGTGCCGCCAGAGTGGTGTATGTCCTGATATCCTCCTGTGAGAAACGGTTTACCTCTTTTGATTGAAAATCCATCACCCCAAGGAGATCATCTCCAGCAATCATTGGAACAACGATTTGCGATCGGGTATCTGGCAGCAGTGGGTGAGGAATGTGGTTTTCATTGGCACCAGCGTCGTTTTCAATCACATATCCCCGGCGGCGGGCTGCCCGCGCCACCAGGGTTTTTCCCTGGTTCAGATGAATTGGCTGCCCTTCTTCAACCATCTTATATCCCACATCCCCCGTGCCAGCGCAAATGGAAAGCGTTAATCCATCCGAGTCCAACAAATAAACCTGAGCATAATACAGGTCAAAATTGTCCCGGGTAAGATCTACCACTGTCTGCAGCAGTTCAGTGGGGCTCAAAGAGCTTGAGGCCGCAGTGCTGACCCGCGCCACGGTTTCCATCTCTCTGGCCCGCCTTCGGGTTTGCTCCAGCAGAATGATGTTATTCATCACAACTGCCGCCTGCCCGGATAGGGCTTTATACAACCGTTGTTCCATCTCGCTGAAAGTGTGCGCTTTATTCCAGTTAAACAGCGCCATACCGATCCAATTCGGCCCAATCGCCAACGGCAGCAAGGCCGCGGATTCAATCCCATCCCTGGCAAAGATTGCCCGGGTATTCTCATCCAGACGGTTATCCCTTGAGATATCCGCGGACATGAGGGGAGTATCCGGATCATTCAGCCAAAGGGTGTGCGAGGGCATTTCCGCCAGATTGAACCTGAATCCGACTGGCAGAGGCGGCCGCGCTCCCTCCCGGCCCCATACCGCCGCCAACTTCAATCCGGTAGGCCTGCTCAAAGAATCCTTTTCAATCAGATAAAGCTGGGCGTGATCGACTTTTGCCGCGATAGCCGGCCTGGCCATGGCATCCAGTACGGCTTGCAGCGAATCCGAGGAGCTCAAATACGCGCTGATCTCGTACAGCAGCTCGCTTTCCACCAGCGCTTGCTCGCGCTGTTCATTTAGCCGCAACCCATCCAGGTGCGCGCTCAGGCGTTCGCTGATCGTCTTTACCCACGATCTGGTTAATTCGTCCATCTCTTGCCGGGTGTCAATCACCAGCCTGCCAATCAAGTGGTCCCTCACTTTCAGATCCAATTCGGCGGCTTCAGCGCTCTTAGCGATTTGCGTCCCCTGTAATGGTCTGACCTGATTGAGGTCATAGGTAAAACCCAGCGCGTCCTTCCTGCTGCTTTGCAAATACTGTTCCCAGTTTCCCCGGGTCAGGCGTTGAAACGCTGTCTCAGCCTCACGCTGAAAACGCTGCGATTGTTCCAGCAAGCGCAGGTTGTTGATCTGTTGTGACAACCGCTGCGCGACTTTCTGCACCAGCTGTTTCTCTTCCTGTTTCCATTCCCGCTCCCCCCCGTTTCGCAGCAATATGCTCCCGATTGTGTCTCCCCCAACCTCAATGGTCTGTTTCAAACCAGCCTGGTTTGATTCAAGATCTTTTTTCTCTAATATCCGCACCTGCTGCCGCTCAAACGCGAAACCGATTTGCTCCGCGTTATGGATGCCATCCAGATAATCGCCCCAACCGCCTGTCTCCAGTTTTTCACTGGCAGGCGCGCCTTCTGGTTCAGGCACTGGAAGCGCTGCGTTTGAGAACAGCTTCTCAAGCCGGTTGGTATATTTCTCTCTGGACATAACTTTCAAGCTCCTCAGCTAAAGCCCGGTATTGCACTGCCGCCCGGGTATTAGGGGCATGTTTTGTAATTGGAACGCCCAAAAGCTGGCTTTCCCGAATTTTGGTATCAAAACCAATCACTGTCTCAAGGATCGCGTTCTGGTAATGTGCCCGGATCTGTTCCAGCACGCGGCGGTGGAAAGTACCCCGCCGGTCAAACATAGTAATCAACAACCGGTAACGCAAAGCGGGGTTGGTTTTACTCCTCACCAGTCTGATCAACGCAAAAACACTTTCCAGCGCCTGCAGCGAATAATACTCGCAGGGTGTCGGCAAGATTGCCAGATCAGCCGCGGTTAAGGCTGTGATCGTCAACGCATCCAGCGCTGGCGGGCAGTCAATGATTACCAGATCGTAACTGGATAACGCGCTATCCTGCAGTATTTCAAGCAGAAGATTTTCGTATTCTTTCTTGCTCAACAAATAATGCGATATTGCCACCAATTCCGCGTTTGAAGCCATCAAATCGAGGTTCGCGCAGGTGGTATGCAAAACGGCTTCTGCGGGTGAAACCGCGGACAAGAAGATGTCCGCGAACGACACCGCTGCCGCGTCCGGGCTGAATCCCAACCCCGCCGTCAGGTTGCCGGAGGGGTCAAGATCGATCAACAAGGTGGAATATCCTTTCTCAGAAAAGCTGGCGCCCAGCGTTGCCGCGGAAGAAGACTTGCCCACCCCGCCCTTCTGGTGGCAAAGCGCGATGGTAAAAGGTTTCCTTATCATTTTGCCTTGAAACTTCATCACATCCCACGCTTTCTCATCTGATATTTTAAGATCAGACCTGTTCGTTGTTCACGTCAGACAGCCTGAGCTGCACTGTGGTCTGCGACGCGCCCAACGCGCGCCCCAGTTCCCGAACCGCAACTTGTAAGGCGGCTTCCACCGTAGTGGTGGCCTGAATATGCTCGCTGATGGTATTGATCAGCGCTTCCTGCTCGGCTTCGCGCTGAGTCTGCGCGTACAACCGGGCATTCTGCAGCGCCACCGCTATCTGTGACGCCAGCGGAGCATAGATCTGCATGTCTTCCAATTCAAAACGGCCAACATACATTCCCTGAACATTCAACACACCCATCAACCGGTCACCCACAATCATCGGAATGGCAAGCTCGGAACGCACATTTGGTAAAAGAGGATGTGGTTGGAAATTCGGATCTTGCGAGGTGTCTTCCGAGATAATTCCGGAACGGGTTCGAGCCGCTCTGGCCACAATGGAATTTTCAGAGTCCATCGCGACCATCCGGCCTTCTGCCACCATCTGCGTGCCAATTTCGCCGGAGCCAGCAGTCAGCACCAGGTTCTTGCCACTTTCATCCAGCAGATAAATATGGGAATGGTACAGCCCAAACTTCTCTTTGGTCTGGTCCACTACTGCCTGCAACATTTCTTCTGGCTTCTGAATTGTGGAAATCATTGTGCTGACCTGTGATACCGTCGCAAGCTGGTTCGCACGAAGTTCCAAAAGGTTCTTTGTCTTTTCCAGCTCAGTCAGGTCACGGGTTACCCCATAAGCACCCAGCCACTTGCCTTCCACATCGGCAATCCCACGAATGCGCTGAGCAACCTTGTGTTCATTCCCTTCCGTGTCCACAATACGGCAGGTAAATTCCATCGTCGTCCCAGGCCCGGCAGTTTGAGCACCTTCTCGAAAACGCAACAGTACCCCCTGTCGATCCTCCGGATGCACAAAAGTCTGCACGTATTTTTGAATTGGCAATTCATAGCCATCCATCGCTTCCACCGAGGTGCAATGCAGCGCATAAAACTGGTCATTGGCCTTAAGCAATTGCTTTCCAAAGTCAATTTCCCAGTTGCACATCCCTGAAATCTTCAAAGCCTCAGTCAGTTTTTCTTCCGATTTCTGAACTTCAACGTATTGGTGCGCGTTTTGAATAGCCACAGCAATCTGAGATGCCAGAATGGTTTGAATTTTCACATCCTGATCCGAAAAATAATCCGTCTGGTCAGACTGCACGTCCAGCACGCCCATTAATGTGTTTCCTACCACCATCGGCACAGCCACTTCAGATCGGGTGCTTGGCAGCAGCGGATGGGGTAAATAATGCGTCGCCAGTTTGACGTTGTTGACCTTCACGCCTTCGCGCGTGTTTGCCGCGAGGGCTACCACAGACCGGACGGTGGACATGGGGATCGTCCGGTATTCCGCCACCATCTGTTTCCCTATTTCTCCGGCTCCGGCCTTCAATACAAGGGTTTCCCCTGTTTCATCCAGCAGGTAAATATGAGCGTGGTACAGTCCAAACCGTTCTTTCGTCAGGTCCACCACCCGCTGGAGCATCGCATCAGGCTCCAGGATGGTTGAAACGGCATTGGACACTTCAGTTACTGTTTCCAGTTCACGGGCCCGGCGCTCGAGCTGGACCTGCGTTTCTACCCGTTCGGTAATATCCATATGAGATCCGGCCATCCGGATCGCTTTGCCCTGCTCATTCCAGATTGCTGCCGCGCGGGCCAAAATCCAGCGGTACGAACCTTTTTTGTGGCGGAAACGAAACTCAGTTTCAAAGAAAGACTGTTTTCCTTCAAGGTAGTTCTTGATCATTGTGATGACCCGATCACGGTCTGCCGGATGGATCGTTTTCTCAAAAGCGGCAAACGTATTGGGGAATTCCTCATCCCTGTACCCGATCATATCCTTCCAGCGCGGCGAGAAATAAACCTCATTGGTAACAAGATCCCAATCCCAAAGGCCATCATTGGCGCCCTTTGCTGCCAGTTCAAACCGTTCGCGGCTTTTGCGCACATCCCGCTCTGCTCGCTTCCGCTCGGAAATATCCACAATGGTCACCAAAGTTCGCGACCAGTCATATTCATGTCCCGGAGCGATAGCGAGGCGCAAGAGCGCGTCTATCTTTTCACCAGTAAAGAGGCGCTGGAGAATTTCTGCTTCAAAAGTTGTTTTGCCTTCCGCGAGGGCAATGAACTCTTCCCGCATCACATCCAGCGATTCATCCGGTAAAATATGGTCCAGTCCATTGAAAAAAGCCCTTTTACTGCCCGACTTATACAAGGTCACTGTGGCTTCATTCACATCGAGCACTTTGATCAGACTGATGCATTTGATCACTTCATCGTTGTTTTCAGTGAAAAATTTCCGGAAATCCCTGACCCCCCGCTTTCTCAAATCTTCAAGATAATTCTTGACCTGCGAGAAATCTTCTTCCCAGATGGGAACGGGCGAATTCTCAAATAGACCGCGGTATCGCCGTTCACTCACCATACCCGGGAAAACGCTGGAGGTGGATTGCAGCTCGCGGGTGCCTAAAGACCAGCGCATTTGGGTAATTTCCTCACGGGCTTTTTTTAGCTCTTGAATTAATTCTTCACGAGATTTTTCCTCTAAAAACATTTCAACCCCTTCTCAAACCACATCAATAAATTGAATGGCCCACAACACTCTATTCAATGCAATATCTGTTCCAGCTTTACAAAAGGATCTCTATGCGAACTTAACACATCAACTTCCTCATCCCATACCTCTCTGGTCCAGCTTCATTATTACAAATTGTTGTATAAACCATTATAAAAAAACGGGAGCTGGAACGCTTACTCCGTTTTTGCAGCCCCCATCGCACCTGATTAAAAGCTATCAGATTCACAAATCCATGTCAACGAAAACCGGTCGTAAATCCCCTCTGAACCCTTTCCTGTAAAGATATTGTAAACTTCCACTTCACTTTTTCTGCCTGTTTCGAACACCCGCAAAACAGCTTGAACTACCCCCGTAGATTCTCCTGCGGAGTCATTCAATTTTCTCTTTCTGAAAGCCGCTTGTACACATTACGCCATGCGACAGTCGGCTGAGAGGGCGGAATGCTCTTGTGTTCATCTTTGCTGAGGTTAAATGCCAGATTCTCAAACAACCCGGTGATGGCCGTGTTTGAACTACTGTAAAGGATTGGCTTACCCACATTGACCGCCCGCACAAAGTCCACTGTCGCGTAGGGGATCTCCAATGAAATTGGCATATGCAAGGCTTCTTCAATCTTTTTGCGGTTTAAACCACCTTGCTCAAAAACATTATTCAAAACCAGCTTGATCTTGTTCTCGTCATATCCAAGCTTGCGATAGGTATCCAGAGCCACCGCGGCCGCCCGGATGGAGGCCATTTCAGGGGCCATCATCATCAGGACAGTGTTCGCGGTGTCCAGCATATTTATCGCAATATCGCTGAAATCATGCGGGAGATCGATCACAATGTAATCATTGGTCCCTCGCAGCAGATTAAGGGCAGAGCGCAATAAATCTGGGGTGATCATCTCCGCTTCACTGGGAAGAGTGGGGCCGGTGATGAAATTTAACCCATGTTTGTGCTGTCCAATAACTGTATTCAGCACCGTTTGGTCCAGATCGGCCGGGGCGATATTCCACAGATCAGCCCAGGTCCTTTTGAGGGGCGCGTTCAGCATCAAAGCCACCTGCCCGGCTGTCAGCACCGTATCCAGCAACAAAGTGGGTTTCTGCCATATCTCCCACAGGCCGATAGCAAGGTTCACCGCCATACTGGACGTCCCCACCCCACCCCGAAGACTGTGAATCGCGATGGTTTGCGCTTCCGAAACTTTGGTTTTTTCATGGTCCAGGAATGCCCGATTGATTTCAGCGCGCTTTAACAAAACACCCAGGCGGGCGGTCAATTCTTCCGGCTCAAAAGGTTTGCTCATGTAATCATCTGCGCCGGATTCAAAAGCTGCCAATTTGTCCCCCAGTTCCGCCTTGCTGGTCAAAACCAGCACCGGCAGATACATGAATCTGGGGTTTTTCCGTAAACGCCGGACAACCTCATAACCATTCATTCCGGGCATCATCACGTCTGTGATAATCACATCCGGCTCGATCGCTGAGGCTGCGTTCAAACCTTGCATCCCCTCTAGAGCAAAATCCACCTCATACCCCAATGGTTTTAAGGCGTGCTCAATCATTTTGTGATAAATAGGTTCGTCATCAATTGCCAAAATACGAGGCATCTGGCTTACTCCCGCGAATTAAATAAAATCCAGGCGAATTACTGTTATTCAATTTAACCTTCATTTGTGCAAAATTGCAAGCTCCCCCATCAAATCAGTCTTTATATTCCCATTCGCTACGAATTCAGCCTGGCAAAATAAGACCGGATCACCTTCATTTCTTCATCAATGGAAGAAACCGTGTTGGATATTTCTTCAAATCGCTGTTCCCTGCTCTGCACTTCGAGATACACCGCCAGATCAGCGAGCTTGCGCGCGCTGAAATTCTCCGCCACCCCTTTTAAGTTGTGCGCTTCAATGGACAGTGTTTGAGCGTCTTTCGCTCTTGTGGCCTGCCGAAGTTCCCGAATCTTCTGCGGCATCGCGTTAAGAAAGGCTTCCAGCATCTCCCGATAAAATTTTGGGTCGTCGCTAAAGCGCGGCAGGGCTGCCCGCATATTGACCGGCGCGTCCGGGTCGAAAGGGATGCCGGTCTGTGGGGGTTCTAACAGATCCGTTTTCTTAACCGAACTGCCATTCTTCCGGCCCCACTGCTGCAACAGCTTAAACAAACGAACCGGATCAAGCGGTTTGGAAAGATAATCATCCATTCCAGCCTCCAGGCAGCGCTCCGCGTCGCCCTTCATGGCGTGGGCTGTCATCGCGATTATGGGAATATGGACATCTCCCGTCTCAATCATCCGGATATTCTGAGTGGCTTCAAAACCATCCATCTCTGGCATTTGCACATCCATCAGAATGATATCGAAACGCCCTTTTTTAACAGCTTCTACCGCCAGACGTCCATTGGATACCGCGGTTACCGTGTAACCACGCTTTTGCAAAAGGGTTTCTGCCACCTGGCGGTTAATGGCATTGTCTTCTGCCAGCAGCACAACCAGTTCTTCACGCGCACCTGGATATGCGGCAAAAGCTTTATGCAACCTGTGGTTCTTGCGCGTGACATTCTTTCTCCCAAATGCCTCATGGATCGCGTCGAATAGTTGTGTCTGCTTGATCGGCTTGTAAATACAGGCCGAACAACCCATTTCAAGCAGGCGTTCTGGATCAGTCTGGTGGCCGAGAGAGGTCAGGATCACCACCTTGACGCCTTTAAGCAAAGACTCCTCCCGGATTGCCTGCAAAGTGGCTTTTCCATCCATCTCCGGCATCTGCATATCTAACAGCACAAGGTTATAAGGGTCATGCTCCAAAACCGATTCGATCAGCAGCGGCACAGCCAATCTGCCTTCCGCTATCGCGTACACCTGGCTTCCCAGATTCTCCATGATCCGGGTCAGCATCATCCTGTTGGCTGCGCTGTCATCCACCACCAGCACCTTCAATTCCTGAAAATCTATTTGCTGGCGCAGGAAATCTTTTACAGAAGATTCCGACTGCTTCTCAAAACGAGCGGTGAACCAGAAGGTGCTGCCTTTCCCAACCGAACTCTCCACGCCAATCTCGCCGCCCATCATCATCACCAGCTGTTTCGAAATTGCCAGACCCAAACCAGTCCCTCCATAACGCCGTGTTATGGAATTGTCCACCTGGGTGAAACGCTCAAATATGGCGGATTGCCGCTCTTCCGGGATACCAATCCCTGTATCCGCGACATAAAATTTCAACAAAACGGTGTCGTTGTCCTCATCGATCCGCTCCACCCGGATTGAAACATCGCCTTCATCGGTGAACTTGATGGCGTTGCCGGTAAGGTTGGAGAGAATCTGTCGCAAACGTCCGGGGTCTCCCTTCAGCAAAGCCGGAACGTTTTTCGCGATTTCCGAGACCAGTTCCAGGCCATTCGACTCCGCCCGGTTAGCGAGCATTTGCACAACCCCTTCCACGGTGGTGCGCAGGTCAAAATCGACCAGTTCCAGGTCAAGCTGTCCGGCTTCGATTTTCGAAAAATCAAGGATGTCATTTAAAACACTCATCAAAGCGTCCGCGCTCTCTCGGGCGCCCATCAGAAAGTCAAACTGCTCGCCGTCCATCTCTGTATCCAGCAGCAGATCAATCATGCCCACAATACCATTCATCGGAGTGCGGATCTCGTGACTCATATTTGCCAGGAATTCGCTCTTGGCATGATCGGCCTGCTCTGCCGCCCGGCGGGCCTCCATCAATTCTGTGATATCGTGGAACATGACCAGCGCGCCAGCCATCAATTTTTCAACCATCACCGGAACACCCAACACCTCCACATCTGCCAGGCGGCCGTCTTTTCGCTGAATCTCCCCGATGTATTGAACTGGTTTCCCTTCAAAAATGCGTCTGGTGAAAGTATTCTTTTTTGCTTCTCCCGATAAAAACGTGAGTAATTTATCCAGATCACAACCCGGCAGTTCCTGCTCAGAATACCCCAGCAGGCGTTCAAACGCCGGGTTATAAGTAGCAATGCTCCCATCCAGGTTCAAAGTCACAATCGCGACCGGGCTGTTGTTGACCATCGCCTCCAGGTATTCTTTCTGCTGGCGGATGATAGATTCCGCTTTCCTGCGGTCAGAAATGTTCCGGATAATGTGGATCTTGCCACGCAGATCATCCCCCAGATGAATGGGATAATTGGTGATATCAAACCAGCCTTCCCGACCGGGGATGATCGTTTCTCCCAACAAAGCCTGAAATCCATCCCCATTTCTCATATCGCCCGGGAGCATGACCTCTTCAATGGATGAACCTACAAGATGCTCAAAACTATCCCCCAACCACCGGCTCGCGGCCAGATTCAAACGGACAATGCGCCCGCCGCCATCGGTCACAACAATTGCGTCTTTTACCGCATCAAAGGTCGCTTCCCATTCCCTTTTGCCGCGGCTGATGATCTTCTCCAACCGGTTGCGGTCCAGGTTCTCTTGCTTGAGCAGGTCATTCCGCTCACCCAGTTGAACGATCCGGCCCTCCAGTTCCTTTTGAACACTGTCACGGTCCTTCCCCAAAACCGCGCCTGCCAGCCCTAAAACAGATGGTGCCAGCAAGATGAACCACAACAAATTTTGCTCTGTAATTGCCATCCATACCGTGTTCCAGCTCGACAGAGCACTTTCGTCCAGTACGCCAAACAACAGGTTCGCGGCGGAGAAAGCAAACCCCACCAGCAAACCATACAGCGCGTATCGCTTTTGATAAGTTTGATTGGATTGGATCAGATTGTTCATGGCATCTTTGTGGCAGCGGTCACATCTATTGCCCCAACAGGTTATGATGAAAACAATGTCCCACAAGTCAGATCACTGAAATGAGATAGGCTGGCCACCCATTACACTACCCCTATTTATCCCATCGTGTAATCTCATTATACAATGAAACCCTCGCAATCCTTCGGACTGAATTCGGACAGCATTAAGTCTCTAAAACCTGTCCCATGCCTTATATTTCATGCTTTTGCACGCCTTTATACAACTTCGATGGAGGGCGCACAGTTTTATGGGGTAAACCTGGCCAGCCGGATAGTTTTCTAGCCAAACTCCTTGTTATCTCCCGTCAAGAGATTATAATGTCAAAAAACAATAATCCCACGACCCCATTTCATAAATCATCCCTGAGCAAGGAACTTTTGATTGCTGAACATCGTCCAGGATAAGATGGAAAGTGCCATCCCTTTGCGCTTGCCTTAAGGAGAAAATCCATATCCGTCAGGGCAGGCGCTCACTGGAAATCAATGAACAAAAATCATTACATAGGAGCATAAATATGGTTGAAGACACCAATTTGGAAGAATCCTTTGCTTCCAATGAAAACGAAATCATCGAGCATCCCGCAAAGCGGTTGCGCTTCGATTGGATTCTCCCTGTACTGTTCCGCCCCAAAAAAGCCTTTGCGACAATCACAGATCAGAACCGGGCAGTCTGGTTGACTCCATTGCTCCTGCTCAGTCTGGCCGTCATTTTGAACGTGCTGGTATCCGGCTCGGCGCAGGCCAGCCTCACCCCGGTCAATCAGGCGCCGCCTCCTGATTTTGAATATTACTCTCCGGAGATGCAGGATCAGTTCTACCAGGCCATGCAGGCGACCACAAGCCCGGTTTTCGTGTATATTTTTCCTCTGCTGACCCGTCTGGGTGGTTTATGGCTTGGCTGGCTGATACTCGGTGGTGGGATACACCTCCTGCTCACCCTGCTGGGGGGACGTGGAGACACCGGGGTCACCATGAATATTACCGCATGGGCCAGTCTGCCTTTAGTGCTGCGCGATCTGGTGCGTGCCACAGCTGTTCTGATCTCGCGCCAGTCCATCCAGAATCCCGGCCTTTCGGGTTTTGTGACAGATGGCGCAGGAGGTTGGGCGTTGTTCGCGGCTGCTTTCCTCAGCCTGGTAGATCTGTATTTCATCTGGCAGATTGTTTTGCTGATCCTCGGCGCTCACCAGGCCAGCGAACTTCCCCTCTCCAAAACCATCCTCGGAGTCCTGGTCATTGTCATTTTAGTGTCTGGATTGCGCGCCCTGATTGGCTTCGGTGTCGCGCAGTTTGGGAACATGGGCGCTTCCAGGCCATTTTTCTTCTAAAGCAACAGGTTGCCGATGAACGCTTCTTTCATTGAAATCCACGCTCTGGATAAGATCTTCGACATGGGTAAAGTCCGCGTTCGCGCTTTGAACAAAGTAAACCTGAGCGTGGATGAAAACGCCTTTTGTCTGATCATGGGCCCTTCCGGTTCGGGAAAAAGCACTTTACTGAATCTGATTGGAGGTCTGGACCGTCCTACCGCGGGAAGCATCCGCGTTGGGCAGCATCACCTTGAGAAATTGGATGAAAATGCTTTGGCAATCTTCCGCCGCAAACAGGTGGGCTTCATCTTCCAGACTTTCAACCTGATCCCGAGCATGACCGCGTTTGAAAACGTGATTTTCCCGATGCGTTTCGCCCGCGTCCCTACCCAGAAACGCAAAGAAACCGCCATGAGTCTCCTCAAGCAAGTCGGGCTTGCTAACCGGGCCTATCACAAACCCACTGAGCTTTCAGGCGGGCAGCAGCAGCGCGTTTCGGTTGCCCGGGCGCTGGTCAACCAACCCAAACTGATCCTGGCGGATGAACCAACTGGCAATCTCGATACCGCCAGTGGAGAGGGCATCATGGATCTGTTGAGCAGCCTGCACCAATCAGGCACAACGGTTGTCATGGTTACCCATGATACCCGTCTCATTCCCCACGGCACCCGTGTGATTGAAATTCTGGATGGTCAGATTGTAAATGGCACCTCCCAAGATTCCACAACGCACGCCTCCGTTCAACCCACACAAACACAGGAGCAGAACTGATGAAAAACCTGCGTAAAGCAATACTGCTTTTATTAATCCTGATCCTTGCAGCGATTCCGGTTTCTACCGCGGCTGCTCAGGTTTCACCCACTGTGACTGGAGTAACTCCCAATTCCGTTTTAAATCATACCGCTAACACACTCACCATCAGCGGCAGCGGCTTTGTTACGGGCGCTGTGGTTCAGGTCAATGGCACCGCTCTCGTAACCAGCTTTGTCAGTGAAACTGAGCTGTCCGCCCAGCTTCCGGCAGGCTTCGCTGCCGGGGTTTACAGCATCACGGTAGTGAATCCCGCCAGCACCCAGGCGGTGCTGGCGAACGCGCTTACCGTTATGGCGCCAACTCCCACAACGCCGCCCACAGCCGCCCCCACCCAGCAGCCCACCGAAATCCCATCTTATGAACGCCCGGTGATTGTGATTGAATCCTACAGCACTGACCCGGCCTCTCTGACAATCGGCAAGGAATTCGATCTGCGCATCAATCTCGAAAACCGCGGGCAGACCAGAGCGACCAATGTGATCGTTTCCTTCTCCGCCGGAGATTTCCTTCCGCTGGGTTCAGGGAACGTCGCCACCATTGGCAGTTTAGGCGCGGGCAAGACAAAGATCTGTCTCACAAGATGATCGTCAACAATGCCATCGGCAGTTTCAACAACACGGCCTATCAAATCACTGTCAACTACTCAGATGAACTGGGTACCGCGTACACCGAAACTTTTACCATTTCATTGAATGTGGCTTACGCCGGTGCCGGCTACGCCACCGCCACCCCTACCCCCAGCGCCGCCGACAGACCGCGCCTGGTGATCACAGGCTACGAAACCGATTCGGAAATGCTCAAACCCGGCACACAGTTCAATCTTAAAATTCAGGTCTCCAATCTGGGTACCCAGGACGCGAACCAGGTTACCATGATTTCCGGGGGAGCCGCAGTTTCACAAACCGATCCGGATAGCCAGATAGGATCGGGAGATATCTCCGGTTCTGGGGGTGATTTCACCCACTTCTCACCATTAGGTGTGTCCAATGTCCAGTCTCTCGGACGCATTCCAACCGGTTCCAGCGTGGAGGGCAACCAGCCTCTCATCGTCAATGTTTCTATCCAACCCGGTGCGTATTCCTTCAAGATATCCTTTGTGTACACCAACCCTGATGGAGAAACCCTGGTAGACGACCAGGTTATCACGCTGCTGGTGTATTCTCCCCCGGTGGTGGATGTTAATTTTTATCGCACTGCCGGTCCATTTTTCACCGGACAACCCAATGTTCTCCCCCTGCAGATTGTGAACCTTGGGCGCAACTCCACCGTGCTGGGCAACCTCACCGTAACTGCCGCCAACGCCCAGATTGAAAACAATACAATCCTGGTTGGGACACTCGAAACTGGCGGATACTACACCCTCGATGCCACGATCATCCCGGAACAGGCCGGCGAGTTAGCGCTGGAAATTAAAATCGATTACACTGATGATTTCAACCAGCCCCAAACCATTCAGCTTGTGCTGCCCATCGAAGTCCAGGAAATGGATATGGCCGGCCCGGAAATGATGCCAGGTTACGACCCCGGTATGTCCCCGGAAATGTCTCCCGATTTCAACATGCCGGGAAGCTCACCGGAGACTTTCTTCCAGAAAGTGTGGCGGTTCATTAAAGGCCTGATTGGGTTGGATAGCGGGCAGAAACAGCCCCAAATGGAATCATACCCTGAAGAAATACCTCCCATGGAAATCCGGCCCGCTGAACCAAACGGTAAACCGCTGGGATGACCAGATGACCAACCCGCTATTATCCTGAAAGAACTCACCTCATGAAATTCCTGGATCTGCTTTCAATCATTTTCGGAAACCTTTCCCGTCGAAAAGGCCGGGTCGTGCTGACCGCGATCGGAGTGGTGATCGGCACCGCCGCGATCCTGGTTTTAGTCTCCCTGGCAATGGGTCTCCAACAAAGCGCCACAGCCAGCCTTTATGGCATCGGAGACCTGACCCTGATCAATGTCTCGCCGGGCTACAATTTTGACGAAGGGATGATGATGGCGCGCAGTGTGGGCGGCCCCATGGATGGAGGACCGCAAACTCCCATCACCCCCAAATCTCTGGAGGATTTTGCCGCCATGGATGGCGTGGTCGCGGTCATTCCCCGCGATTACCTGATGGGAGGCGCTACGCTCCGGTACAACCGCCTGGAAGGCGGCAGTTCCATCATGGGGATCGGCACAAAAGATCTCAGCATCCTCAGTGTGACAGCACGCGAAGGCGTGCTGAACCTGGAGCGCGGCACCGCCGTCATCGGCAGCCAGGTTCCCATGAATTTCTACAACCCACGCATGCGTCCCGGCGAAGAGATGCCGCCTCCGCCCGATCTGATGGGAAAAACGGTTCGGCTGGAATTGATGAAATGGGATCAAGAGGGTAACTCCATCACCAAAACTGTCCAACTAACGATCGCGGGCGTCCTGGAAGAATCCAGGGGAGAACCCGATTGGACCATCTACGTCCCTCTCGAAGACGCGACCGCCTGGAACGAGTGGTTTCTAGGGAAACGCATCAACCGCAATAAGGATGGATACAACAATGTGATTGTTAAAGTCGCGGATGTCAGCCAGACCCTGGAGATCTCCGACCAGATCAACGCGTTGGGTTATCAATCCTACACACCGCAGTCCTTTGTGGAAGGCATCAACAGTTTTTATGTGGTGCTCCAAATCATGTTTGGCGGAGTTGGCGCGATCGCGCTGCTGGTGGCCGCGATTGGCATCGCCAACACCATGGCTATGGCTATCCTGGAACGCACCCGTGAAATCGGTCTGATGAAAGCAGTCGGCGCGACCAACCGCGATGTGCTTTCCATTTTCCTGGGCGAAGCCGCTGGGATTGGATTCATCGGCGGTCTGGGAGGCGCCTTGATCGGTTGGGCAGGCGGGCATATTATCCAGGTCCTGGGGCTGGCCTATATGGCCCAGCAAACCGCGGAGAGTGGCGGACCGCCGCCATCCCTGTCCGTTTATACTCCTCCCTGGCTGGTGCTTTTCACGATTGCATTCGCCACCCTGATTGGATTGCTTTCCGGTATTTATCCAGCTTTGCGTGCGGCGACGTTGGTTCCTGTCAAGGCGCTGAAATACGAATAAGCCCTGCGCAGCCCCGGTAATTTTATCCAAAATCATCTCACAAAACAAAAAACCGGCCTTTTGGCCGGTTTTGCCATTATGCTCCCCTGATCAGCGTTTAAGAAAACGCGGCGACTAAAAGTGTAAACCTGGATCAATGCTTCCTGAAATAATATTGTTATTTTAGTTTGTTGCGATGTTCAATTTTTCTGCATCATCGTTACGATTATGCCTATATTCAAATTGTTTTCAATCCCATTCACCACTATTCAACAAACAAATATCAACAGGAAGGAATGGATCTCAATGTTGAAAACAGGATAAAAACGATCACTTCCGAATGAATCCTGTCGCCAACAGCATGCTCCCGGCTCCAATCAGAATGATCGGCAGCAGCAGGTTCCAGCCTAACCCCAACAGCGCAAAAAACGCCACCGCGCAGGCACAGAATCCAACCACAATCAGGCTGATCGCCGCCGCGTTCAAACCACCCATTTCCAATGCCATCCGCAGCGCGTTGTAGAGAGCGCCCAATCCCGGGATAAGCACCACCAAACCCCACCAACCAGAGATACCCATGGTTTCCTGAAATGAAAATATTCCAAACTCATCCAGCAAGAAAATTCCTCCCAACAGCATTACTGCCAATCCGATCCACATTCCCATCCGGGCTACCCAACGCGTTGAGGACTTTTCCTGCGAGCCAAAACCCACCAGACCATTCAGGAAGAGTGAAAAACCAGGCATGATTAGCATCAGCGGCCACCACCTGGACCAATCCATATCAAACAGAAACAGTAAAGCCACCGTGAGCACCACCAATCCTCCACCCAGGCTGCTTCTGACAGCGGCTGTAAGAACCCCATCGCTGCGTTGGTAAGCTGACCGGGCTGCGTTCAGCGCGCTGATCGCCGGCAAAAAGATAAAAATTGCCCACCAATTGAATCCACCCCCCAGAATGCCAAGCTGCTGCAAAAACAATACCGCTCCCACAAAAACGAGCAGCAACCCCCACCAGATTCCTTTTATGCGGTGGCCACCATTGTTATTATCGTCCAAAGAAACTTCCTGATTCTCCATAATTCCTCATCCTTATTGCTGTATTTTAAAATCAAATCACTTAAATTAAATACGTAACATCTCACAATAAGTTTCGCTTGATAAAAACATATCCTGACAGACAAACCAGGCACCAATAATCAACTATGGAAAACAATAATTTGCCCCGGTAAACCATAGCGCTTTATATTTTTCTCATTCCGCATTACAATAAAAAACACCCGGTGCATTCATGAAAAAATTTTCCCTGCCAGGTTTCCACACATTAATCCTATCAGCAGTTCTTGTTTTGGCTTTCCTCGCGATGGCTATCCAGCCCGCGGCAGCCGTTCCACTTTCTCAGCGCGCCGAACCAAATACCGTGCGGTTTGAAAACATCTCCATCCAGGACGGGCTTTCTCATGAAAACGTTCAGGCCATTGTGCAGGATGGAGAAGGATACCTTTGGTTTGGCACGCAGGATGGGCTGAACAAATACAACGGATATGAAATTTCCATTTATCGCAACGATCCAAACAATATCAACTCTTTGCTGGATAATGACATCCTGACTCTGTACGAAGACAGCAAGGGGCGGTTGTGGATTGGCACCAGCCGTGGGTTGGATCTTTTCAACCGCCGCTCACGCACTTTCTCGCATTATCAGCAAGATAATCGAAATTCAGACAGCCTCAATGGACGCCGAGTAACCGTCATTCTGGAAGACATCACCGGTCTGATTTGGGTGGGCACCAGCAATGGTGGGCTGAATCTTTTCAATCCTGAAACAAATCATTTCATCCATTACACCAGCCGTCCAGATGACCCTGGTTCGCTATCCAGCAATGCCATCCAATCGATCTTTCAGGATGAAAACGGGCGGCTCTGGGTTGGGACCGTAAATGGCCTCAATCTCTTCAATCGCAGTCAGGGAACTTTCACCCGATTCCAGCACGACCCGGAAAACCCACAATCTTT
>Ga0068714_10003280_pt1 | contig 19409 bp, 20 predicted proteins | sample MTBNYHSulfiMetaG_FD_62988 | JGI IMG/M metagenome (GOLD analysis project Ga0068714, IMG submission 62988) | Enrichment culture microbial communities from rom New York Harbor, USA that are MTBE-degrading - MTBE-NYH (New York Harbor Sulfidogenic)... | ecosystem: Environmental > Aquatic > Marine >... | reverse complement strand
TTGGTCGAATGGTGACGAGTGAGCTCATGCACAATGTGGAGGCCAGCAGCCAGTTTGCCCATGCCATCAGCACTCATGAATTCGCCCGCGAGTTCGATCTCTGGACCCGCGTGGACGACCGCCGAGACAAGCGTTTGGACTGGTATCGCGATGCGTTCGGCGTGGAAGAGAAACTAGAACCAGGCACCGACGGGATGGGGGACGCCGAGTTCACATCTGCTTGCTACTATAGCTACTTCAACGTGGATTTTTGCGCCCTGGTGGACAACTTGACAGGGAAGGCACTAAAGGCCGACTTGGACGACTCCGACGACAGGGAAGATGCCTGGCGCCGCGCCTGCAGAGCTGTCATCGGTCTCCTCAAAGCGGCGATTTTCGAGCGCCCCACCGGGAAGTTCAACTCGATGGCGACGCCTTCGTTGCCATCGCTCGTGCTTGTTGAAGTCCGGGACAGTCATGTACCTGTCAGCTACGCTGATGCCTTTGCCAAGCCAGTAGACCCCAAGAACGAAGAGACCCAGTCGGACACCGGGCAAGTGCAACGCGTAGACCTGCCTGAGGAATCGGCGCGACGCTTGATCAAGGAAGCAAACCGAATCACGAAGGCATTCCGCCGCAGTGCCAGAAACCAGCTGCTCTTCACGGGCGGCCGGGACCTTGGCGTGTTTCTTGAGCAGCTCAACGCGACTACTACGGTTCGCCCGATCGATAGCATCGACGATCTTGTCAAGGAACTGGTAACGGCCCTGGGGTGCCCGCAAGAGAAGAGAGATGCCTGAACCAATCCTGCTTCTTCGTCTGGAAGGTCCGCTCCAAAGCTGGGGCGTGCGCTCACGCTGGTCGCGGCGGGACACGGCTTTGGAACCGAGCAAGTCGGCGATCATCGGCCTGCTTGGATGTACCGCGGGAATCCTTCGCCCGGACTGGCGGTCAAGTGCGAAGCCCGACACGACGCTGGAGCAATGGGATAACGTCCTGCACTTCGGTGTCCGCATCGACCGACCGGGAACTATGGAAACTGACTACCACACCGTCCAGGGTCGGCACTGGCAGGCTGACGGCAAGATGAAGACGGCTTTGTCTATCAGCGGAGCGAAACCTGAAAAGGCGGAGGCAGAGCCACCACATACTGAAGTCACTTGGCGTGATTACCTCCACGATGCGGCATTCCTTGTTGCGCTGGCCGTAAAACCGGAGCATCGGGCTGACAACGATCATCTTCTTGCCCACCTGGAAAGACATCTGCAGTATCCCAAGTGGCCGGTGTACCTCGGACGCAAGGCCTGTGTGCCTTCGCGTCCGATTCTCGACCGCTTGGCCAACGAGTACCCAGACCTGGAGAGTGCCCTTCGCGGAGAGCCGTGGGCTGCGCCTCGGAAGAGAGCTGCACAGTCGGTGAAACTCGACGCTTGGATCGAATGCTCCGATGGAGAATGCGAACGCCAGGATTCCATGCGACTGAACCAACTTCGCTTCTACGACTTTCGCCGCTGCAAGCGCATTGAGATCGATGCATCGTCGCTTCCACCGAGGATCAAATGAGCCTCTATCTTTCGCGTCTTCTCCTCAACGCACGTTCGCGGCAGGTCTGGAGCGAGCTGGCCAGCCCCTACGAGATGCATCGAACGCTGATGCATGCCTTCGAAGGATACCTAGCTGACAGCAAAGAACGCGGAAGAGAGAAGGTCGGCATGCTGTTTCGCGCTGAGGCTGATGAGCAGGAGCATCATGTCGTCGTCTATGTGCAGTCACTCGTTGAGCCGGATTGGTCCTTCCTCGAACACCTCAAGGGGTACGTGCTCGACACGCCCGACCGCTCCGGCGTTTCAGTCAAGGATGTCTCCGGAGCCTACGCCACGTTGCAGGATGGCCAGACACTTTCCTTCAGACTTCGGGCCAATCCCACAAGGCGCATCGGGAACAGCGCCGTGAACAAGCCGGAACTGAAGGGCAAGCGGGTCGGGCTGCTGTCAGAGGAGAGCCAAGTCGCTTGGCTGGCTAGAAAGGGTCGAGCCGGGGGGTTCGATCTCTTGCCGGTGGGGATGGCCGCAGCACCCGACGGTGCCCAGCCACCTCTGTCGGTCACCGTCCGCCTCGAAGGGAAGCAGGTAGGGCGCAAACGAGAAGCGCAGCAACTCCATGCGATGACGCATCTGGCCGTGGTGTTCGATGGTTTGCTGCGAGTGACCGACGCGGGAGTGTTTCGCAAGAGCCTGGTCGCAGGCATCGGAAGTGGCAAGGCGTACGGATTTGGATTGTTGTCCATTGCACGAGCGAGTAGGAGATGAAGAATCTACGGGAACTCCCGCGGTTTCGCGATGGCCTGAGCTACATCTATGTCGAGCACGGCCGAATCGAACAGGAAGCGAAGGCCATCGCGTGGTGGAGTCCCGATGGAATCGTCTCAATCCCATGCGCGGCCCTAGGTGTCCTCTTCCTTGGCCCCGGAACGACAATCACGCATGCCGCCGTAAAGGCGCTCGCGGACTGCGGTTGCAGCATCTGCTGGACGGGAGAAGACGCCACAAGATTCTACGCATCCGGAACCGGCGAGACGCGTTCGAGCGCAGCACTGGTTCGACAGGCCGCGGCGTGGGCGGATCCCGTGAAGCATCTCCGCGTCGTGCATACGATGTACTCGATGCGGTTCGCGGGAGGCCTTTCCAATGACCTCACTCTCCAACAGATCCGCGGCATGGAAGGCGTCCGCGTTCGGGACAGCTATGCAAAGGCGAGTCGGGAGACGGGCGTTCCATGGCACGGCAGGAAGTATCATCGCGGAAACTGGAGTGCTGCCGACCCGCTCAACCGAGCCCTGTCCGCCGGGACGGCATGTCTATATGGAGTCTGCCACGCAGCGATTGTCACCGCAGGGTACAGTCCGGCGTTGGGTTTCATCCATACTGGGAAGCAACTCTCGTTTGTCTACGACATCGCGGACCTCTACAAGACGGACACTGTAATTCCTGCAGCGTTTGAGACGGTTGCCGAATCACCAGCCCGCGTAGAGGCGCAGATCCGACGAACGCTTCGCGAACAGCTCAGGATCCATCGCGTCCTTGAGCGCGCTGTTGCCGATCTTCATTCTCTCTTTGGTGGCGAGGAACTGGATGTCTACGCCGTTGACGGAGCGAAGCCAGGCAACCTGTGGGATCTCAAGGAAGACGTCGCTGGAGGAGTCAGGTATGGTTGTGCTGGTCCTGGAGAAAGTGCCGACGAGTCTTCGCGGTGAGATAACCCGCTGGATGACTGAAGTCCAGACAGGCGTTTTCGTCGGCAGAGTAAGTGCGCTGGTCCGGGATCTCCTGTGGGAGAAGTGCGTCAACAACTCAGCCGGAGGAAGGTGTTGTCAATCATTTACCACCAACAACGAACAGGGCTACGAGCTTCGGCTTTCGGGTGATCGGCGACGAGTGTTAGTGGATCTCGGCGGGATTACGCTGGTTGCGGTGCAGACCGTGGCGTGGGAGAACGCGCACAATCCACAGCAGCCTCCGGTCATTGACAAGTGAACTGAGACAGCGACGCAACCTCGGCTGGGACTTCTGGTAGTAGGATTGCCGGATGTCCCAGATAGCGTCCAGTGTGTTCCCCACGCACGTGGGGATGAACCTCCCGATAGGGGACATCGTAGACGGTGGGTTGAAGGTGTTCCCCACGCACGTGGGGATGAACCGTCGTCCCGCGCCCATTCGGTGATGTATTCCCCCGTGTTCCCCACGCACGTGGGGATGAACCGAGCCTGGCCCAAGCCTTCATGAGCATGTTCTAGTGTTCCCCACGCACGTGGGGATGAACCGAACTCGCTGAAGTTGCCAACCAGGATGTACCCGTGTTCCCCACGCACGTGGGGATGAACCGAACGATCTTTAGATCAACGCCCGTTGCTGCCTCGTGTTCCCCACGCACGTGGGGATGAACCGGATCTGGCGACGGCGGTTGTCGGCACGGTGGGAGTGTTCCCCACGCACGTGGGGATGAACCGCGCTGGCGCGGCGCCTGGTCGAGTGAACCGGCGTGTTCCCCACGCACGTGGGGATGAACCGCGTATCGCGCAGGTGGCTTCCTGCCCGGTTCGGTGTTCCCCACGCACGTGGGGATGAACCGAATCGGCCGCCAGTCGCAATCCATCGGAATCGTGTTCCCCACGCACGTGGGGATGAACCGTGAAGTCCTTGTACACTCCCCCCGGCCCACGAAGTGTTCCCCACGCACGTGGGGATGAACCGAACCTAAAGGCGTTCCGGGACCGGATGTAGAGAGTGTTCCCCACGCACGTGGGGATGAACCGGAGGCGCACGATGACGCGTGACGAGGTGAAGTCGTGTTCCCCACGCACGTGGGGATGAACCGCAGGACGGAGCGATCGTCGACACGAAAGGGACGCGTGTTCCCCACGCACGTGGGGATGAACCGCTCGTGAACACGACGCTCAAGACGGAGAAGCTCGTGTTCCCCACGCACGTGGGGATGAACCGTGATTTCGGTTGCTTCCCGACGATAGTATCCGCGTGTTCCCCACGCACGTGGGGATGAACCGTGAGCACGACTTGACAGCCTGTTATGCATATGATGTGTTCCCCACGCACGTGGGGATGAACCGCTATTCAGCGGCGACGTGGAGGTTGTGTACAACGTGTTCCCCACGCACGTGGGGATGAACCGTCGTTCGCCTTGAAGTTCTTCGTCGAGGCTTTCGTGTTCCCCACGCACGTGGGGATGAACCGGACCAGGCTCGCATCGCCCGTCGTGTCGTGGTCGTGTTCCCCACGCACGTGGGGATGAACCGTACTGGGGCAGAAACCTGTTCGGGTATCCGGTCGTGTTCCCCACGCACGTGGGGATGAACCGTTTGGCGAAGCAGGGGGCGAAGAGCGGCCGAAGCGTGTTCCCCACGCACGTGGGGATGAACCGCTCAACCGCGGTGAGTTTGACAAGGGCTTAGTCGTGTTCCCCACGCACGTGGGGATGAACCGTAGCAGCGCTCCTCTTGCGATTCATCGAGCCTCGTGTTCCCCACGCACGTGGGGATGAACCGATCAGATGCAGCCGCGCCTTCGGGGAGATCTTGCGTGTTCCCCACGCACGTGGGGATGAACCGTACTGCACCGAGGCGCAGTGGGTCAACCAGGTCGTGTTCCCCACGCACGTGGGGATGAACCGTGGCAACGCGTCACCGTCAGCTTATTCGACTGCGTGTTCCCCACGCACGTGGGGATGAACCGTGGTTCTCGGGCGGGTATATCCCAACAGACGCGGGTGTTCCCCACGCACGTGGGGATGAACCGGGCCGCAATGCCCGTTCGGGTGCGCCCACTGCAGTGTTCCCCACGCACGTGGGGATGAACCGTATCTCACGCTGCCCAAGGGAGTCGGGTGGGTCGTGTTCCCCACGCACGTGGGGATGAACCGGACTGGTTCGCGAAGATCGCGAGTCGTTCGCTGGTGTTCCCCACGTACGTGGGGACGGCCCAGGTGTGCCGCGCCTTGCAGCCGGGAAGCGAAGTCACGATCATCCTCGCGTACCACGGAGCGGACGATCGCCTGACGGCGATCCACAGCGCCCGATCGACCACGTCGATCCGGCTCGACGAGTAGAAGAAGACAGAACGGATCCCCGCGGAGGCGGGCAAGGAGGGCACATGAGGTTCCTGAGCGACCTGGCATACGGAGCGCACTTTGGGCCGTTCCCGACGATCGCGGTGGTCGGGTTCGTCGCCTACGGGCTGTTCGTTGCGGCGGCCCTCGTGATGCTCACCCGGCGATGGATCCGGCGGTTCGCCCGCACCGCGTTCAAGCTGCATCGCGCGATCGCCGGCGCCGGACTGCTGGTCGCGACGTTCCACCTGTTGATGGGACTGTCGCTCCATGTCTGATCCAAGGGCGCTCGCGCAGAGACACAAGGAGGCGAAACGATGAATCCGATTGAGCTGTCCACCGGCTCACTGACGCCCGGCCAACTCGACCGCATGCTCACCCACTTGCCGGTCGACATCTCGTTCGTCGACGCGGACGGTTACGTGCGGTACTACTCGGAGAGCCCCTCGCGGATCTTCGCGCGCAGCCCGGGGGTGATCGGCCGGCACGTCGAGAAGTGCCACCCGTCGAAGAGCGTCGCCGTCGTCCGCCGCATCCTCGAGGCGCTCAAGAGCGGCGCGCGAGACCGGGCGGAGTTCTGGATCACCCTTGGCGACCGCTTCATCCTGATCCGCTACATCGCCGTGCGAGATCCGAACGGCGAGTACCTCGGCTGCCTCGAGGTCTCCCAGGACGTCACCGAGATCCGCGCCCTCGAAGGGGAAAGGCGCCTCCTCGACTGGGAGGAGTAGCCGGCGGCTTCAGTACTCCGGCCGCAGCCCGAACTCCGCGGCTTCGACCCACTCGTTCGGCCGGTCGTAGTACTCGACGAGGGAGCTGACGAACAGGTAGTGCCCCTTCTCGATCCGCGCCAACCGCGCGAACAGCTCCCGGGTTTCCGGTTCGTCGGCCGACGCGCGCCGCTCGCGGTAGAACACCTCCGTCGCCCGCTCGATCTCCATCGCCCCGCGCAGGACGTCAAGCAGCCCGGCGTCGGTCGAGATCGATCCGACCCCTCCCTCGATCTGCCCGCCGACCCAGTCCTTCGCCGCGTCGATCAGCGTCGATTGCGCCTGGAGCCGGCCGACGTGCATCGTCCGCAGCGCGTCGGCGTGGCTCGCCTCCTCGTCGGCGAGGAGCCCGAGCACCTTCCGCGCGGTCGCATCGCTCGTCGTCTCCGCCGCATTGCGATAGTTCGCCTCGGCCCTCTCTTCGAGCGCGATCGCCTCATCGATCAGTCCCACGTCGCCCCCTTTCCCCGTGCTGGGTTCCCCCGAGCATACCGGCGGCGCCGGGGCAGGCCAAGGCGAACAGGGTGTGCCGTCGATCCGCGTCCCTTGCGCATCCCGGGGTCGACCGCTACGCTCTGGCGCGCAACGAAAGGGGGACGGGATGGGGCGAAGGTATCGGACGTCGGAATCGGTCACGGAGGGACATCCGGACAAGCTTGCGGACCGCGTTTCCGACGCCGTGCTCGATCGCATCCTGTCCGACGACCCGGACGCGCACGTCGCGTGCGAGACGTTCCTCACCGCGGGGCTCGTGCTCGTCGGGGGGGAGATCACAACGCGAACCTACGTCGATGTCCCATCGATTGTCCGACGGGTGGTGAAGGACGTCGGCTACGACCGCCCCGGCCTCGGCTTTCACTATCAGGACTGCGCCGTCCTGTCGGCGATCAAGGAGCAGTCGGTGGACATCGCCGCCGCGGTCGGCCGCGCGGCCGAGGCCCGCGCCGAGCACTCCGAGGATCCTTACGATGTCATCGGCGCCGGCGACCAGGGGATCATGTTCGGCTACGCCTGTGCGGACACGGATGTCCTGATGCCGCTTCCGATCCTCCTCGCCCACCGGCTGACGCAGCGCCTGGCGGAAGCCCGCAGGTCGGGAGATCTCCCGTTCCTCCGGCCGGACGGGAAGTCGCAGGTGACAATCGAGTACGACGCAGACCAGCCGCTGCGCGCCGACGCGGTCCTGATCGCGGCGCAACACGATCCAAACGTCGAGGCGGCGGAACTGACCGACGCGATCACCGAGCAGGTCGTCCGCCCCGTCGTCGGCGACTGGCTCGACGCGCGGACGAGGATTCTCGTCAACTCGTCCGGCCGGTTCGTCATCGGCGGCCCGGCGTCGGACGCGGGGATGACGGGGAGGAAGATCATTGTCGACACCTACGGGGGGGTCGGATCGCACGGCGGCGGCGCGTTCTCGGGGAAGGATCCGACGAAGGTCGACCGCTCCGGCGCGTACATGGCCCGCTACGTCGCGAAGAACCTCGTCGCCTCCGGCCTCGCCCGCGAGGTCGAAGTTCAGATTGCCTATGCGATCGGGCGCGCCGCGCCGCTCGCCATCGGCGTGGACGGGCGCGGAACGGGCGCAGTCCCCGATGCCAAGCTCGCCGCGGCGGTGAAGGAGTGCTTCGACTTCCGGCCCGGCGCGATCATCGATCGGTTCGAACTGAAGCGGCCGATCTACGAGCGGCTTTCGACGTACGGCCACTTCGGCCGCGCCGACCTCGACCTGCCGTGGGAGCGGACCGACGCGGCCGACGCGCTCTTGGCGGCGGTGCGCTGAGCGATCAGAGGCGGACCTGCGTCTCGCGGACCCCTTCGATCGCCGCCGCCTGTTCGGCGAGCCCTTGCAAGTCGGGCCTTCCGCGATGGCGAAGGCGGAAGATCATCGTCACCAGCCCCTTGGCGCTGTCCCACTCCCATTCAACGAGCGTCACCCGCATCCGGCGCCCGGCGCAGCAGGCCTGGAACGCCTCCTCCACGTCTCGCTGGCGGGGCCCGTCGACGACGAGGGTCATCCTCGGGTAGACCGCACTGGGGATCCTCGCGGTCAGCGGATCGACGAACGAGAGGATCGCGACCCCGATCGCCGTGCTCCCCGCCGCGATCCAGAACACCCCGAGCCCCGCGGCCACGCCGAGCGCTGCGACGAACCAGAGGGATGCCGCCGTCGTCAGGCCGAGAACCCAGTCGCCGTGCTTGAGGATCGTCCCCGCGCCGAGGAACCCGATCCCGGTGATGACCCCCGCCGCGAGGCGGGCGACCTCGGCCGAGGAGGCCACGAGCGGCCCCTCCCCGACGATCGCCGACCACGCCGCCTGGAACCCGACGACAATGAGCGCCGCGCCGGCGCCGACGAGCATGTGCGTCCGCAGGCCGGCCGGGCGGCCGTGCAGCTCCCGCTCGATGCCGATCGCCGCGCTCAGCCCCGCGGCGAGGAGGATCCGCAGGAGGTAGTCAAGGTCGCTCATGAACGGCACCTCCCAATCACACGAGTTCGATCGCCTTCTCGTCGATCGCGGCGCGGATCCTCGCCATGACGTCCTCGACCGGCAGGCTGCCGAGGTCCTCTTCCGTCCGGAGGCGCACCGCGACGGAGCCCGCTTCGACTTCGCGGTCCCCGACGATGAGCATGTAGGGGATCTTCTGCAGCTGGGCGGTTCGGATCTTGGCGTTCATTCGCTCCGAGGAACCGTCGACGACGACCCGGATGCCGGCGTCGCGCAGCCGCCGTTCGACCGACGCCGCGTAGTCCGCGTGGCGGTCGGAGATCGGGATGATCGCCGCCTGGACCGGCGAGAGCCACACCGGGAACGCGCCCGCGTACTGCTCGATCAGGCAGCCGATGAACCGCTCCATGCTCCCCAAGAGCGCGCGGTGGACGACGTACGGGCGGTGCTCGGCGCCGTCCTCGCCGACGTAGGTCATGTCGAACCGCTCCGGCAGGTTGAAGTCGAACTGGATCGTCGTGCACTGCCACGATCGGCCGAGCAGGTCCTTCACCTTGATGTCGATCTTCGGCCCGTAGAACGCGCCGCCTCCCTCGTCGACCGCGTAGGGAAGGCCCCGCTCGTCGAGCGCGGCGCGCAGCGACGCCTCCGCCTGCGCCCACCGCTCCGGCTCCCCGACCGCCTTGCCCTCCCGCGGCCGGGTCGACAGGTAGACATCGAACTCCTTGAACCCGAACGTCTCGAGCATCCCGAGGCTGAACGCGTACACGCCGCGGATCTCCTGCTCGACCTGATCCGGCCGGCAGATGATGTGCGCGTCGTCGATCGTGAACCCGCGGACGCGAAGCAGGCCGTGCAGCACGCCCGAGCGCTCGTAGCGGTAGACGGTGCCGAGCTCGGCCCAACGAAGCGGCAGCTCGCGGTACGAGCGGACCCGCGTCTTGTAGATCAGCATCTGGTACGGGCAGTTCATCGGCTTGACGTAGTAGTCGACCCCGTCGATGTCCATCGGGGAGTACATGCTCTCGCGGTAGAAGCCGAGATGGCCGCTGATCGACCACAGGTCAGCCTTGCCGATGTGCGGCGTCGAGACGATCTCGTAGCCGCCGCGCTCGTGCTCGGCGTACCAGTACTCCTCGATCTCGTGGCGCAGCCGCGCCCCCTTCGGATGGAAACAGACCAGCCCCGCGCCGCCGACCTCATGGATGCTGAACAGGTCGAGATCCTTGCCCAGCTTTCGGTGGTCCCGCTTCGCCGCCTCTTCGAGCCGCCACAGGTACGCTTCGAGATCCTTCGGCGCTTCCCACGCCGTCCCGTAGATCCGCTGGAGCATCGGGCGCGTCTCGTCGCCGCGCCAGTACGCCCCGGCGATCGACAGGAGCTTCATCGCGCTCGGCTTCACCCGGCCGGTCGAGCGCAGGTGCGGCCCGCGGCAGAGGTCGAGGAACTCCCCCTGTTCGAAGAGGGTCACCGTATCGCCCTCGATCTCGTCGACGAGCTCGAGCTTGTAGCTCTCACCCCGTGCCTCGAGCGCCTCCCGCGCTTTCTCCTTCGACAGTTCCTTTCGCGCGATCGGAAGATCGGCGGCGACGATCCGCTCCATCTCCGCCGCGATGCGCGCGAGGTCCTCGTCGGCGAGCGGCTGGGGGAGGTCGAAGTCGTAGTAGAAGCCGTCCTCGATCGCCGGACCGATGCCGAGCTTCGCGTCGGGAAAGAGCCTCTTCACCGCCTGGGCCATGACGTGCGTCGTCGTGTGGCGCAGCGTTTCGAGCGCCTGCGGCGTCCCCGTCGTGACGAGGGTCAACGCGCCGTCTTCGGTCAGCGCCTCGCGAACATCGCGAAGCGTGCCGTCGACCACCGCGCAGACCGTCGCCTCGGCGAGGCGAGGCCCGATCGACGACGCGACCTCGAGGATCGAGACCCCTCGGGGTCGTTCCAGGGTGGACCCGTCCGGCAAAGAGATGCGGATCATCGTCCCTCCTTCGTGGGGCGGAAATGCCGCATCTTACTCCGGCCGCGACACCCCGACCACAGAAGGCTCGAGCTTACCGCGATCGCGCGCCGCGTGTCGATGGGCGGGCCGGGCGGCGCTAGAGGATGTAGCGCGAGAGGTCCGGATCCTTGACGATGCCGCTCAACCGCTTCTCGACGTAGGCCTTGTCGATGACGATCGTCTCGCCGCGCCGCGCGTCGGCGTCGAACGAGATCTCCTCCATCAGCTTCTCCATCACCGTCGTCAGCCGCCGCGCGCCGATGTTCTCGGTCGTCTGGTTCAGTTCGTACGCGATGTCCGCGATCGCAGCGACCGCCTCCTCCTCGAACCGCAGGGTAACCCCCTCGGTCTCGAGCAGCGCTTGGTATTGGGTGACGAGCGCGTCCTTCGGCTCGCAGAGGATGCGGCGGAAGTCGGCCGCGGTCAGGTTGTCGAGCTCGACGCGGATCGGCAGCCGCCCCTGGAGCTCGGGGATCAGGTCGGACGGCTTGGACATGTTGAACGCGCCGGCGGCGATGAACAGGACGTTCTCCGTGCTCACCGCACCGTAGCGCGTCCGCACCGCCGTCCCCTCGAGGAGCGGAAGGAGGTCGCGCTGCACCCCCTGGCGCGACACGCCGGGCCCGCCGGTCTCCTCCCGCCCGCCGGCGGCGATCTTGTCCAGCTCGTCGACGAAGACGATCCCCATCTCCTCGGCGAGCTGCACCCCTTCCTGGCGGACCTCCTCCATGTTGATCAGCGTGTCGACGACCTGCTCGAACAGATAGCCGCGCGCCTCGCGAATCCGCATCCGCCGCTTCTTGCGCGACGTCGGCAGGAGCCCCGAGAGCACGTTGCCCATGTCGATGCCGACCTGATCGATCCCGTCCTGCGAGAAGACCTCGAGCTGCGGCGTGATCTGCTCATCGACCATGATCTCGATGTAGCGCTCCTCGAGATCCCCCGCCTCGAGCTTCGCCTGGAGCTTCTCGCGCGTCTTCTGCAGGCTCTCCTCCCGCGCCTCGTCCGCCTCGCCGCTCGGCAGGAGCGCATCAAGGATCTGCTCCGCCACCAGACGCTCGGCCTCCTCCTCGACGCGGTAGATCTCGTCCTCGCGGACCATGTCGATCGCGACGTCGACGAGGTCGCGGATCATCGACTCGACGTCCCGCCCGACGTAGCCGACCTCGGTGAACTTCGTCGCCTCGACCTTGACGAACGGGCAAGTGGTGAGCCGCGCGAGCCGCCGGGAGATCTCGGTCTTACCGACCCCCGTGGCCCCGATCATCAGGATGTTCTTCGGCTTGATCTCGGCACGGATCTCATCCTCGACGTACTGGCGGCGCATCCGGTTTCGCAGCGCGATCGCCACCGAACGCTTCGCCTCCAACTGCCCGACAATGTACTTGTCCAGCTCCTCCACGATCTGCTTCGGCGTCAACCCGCCGACGCCCGTCGTCGACACTTCGATCAATGGACTCATCCTTTGTCTCACCACCGTATCTCTTCGAGCACGATGTTCTCGTTCGTGTAGATATCGATCTCCGCCGCGATTTCGAGCGCCCGTCGCGCGACCTGGTCCGCGGGCAGTTCGCCGGCCGACAGCAGCCCCTTCGCCGCCGCCAGCGCATACGGGCCGCCCGACCCAATGCCGATAACCCCGTCATCCGGCTCGAGCACGTCGCCCGCGCCGGAGATCATCAGCAACCCCTCTTCGCTCACCACCACGAGGACCGCTTCGAGATGGCGGAGGATCCGGTCGGTCCGCCACTCCTTGGTCAGTTCCACTGCGGAGCGTCGCAGTTTGCCGTCGTACTTCTTGAGCTTGCCCTCGAACTTGTCGAGCAACGCGAGGCAGTCCGCGGTCGCGCCGGCGAACCCGACGAGGACCCGATCCTCGTGGATTCGGTAGACCTTCTTCGTCGTCTTCTTGATGATCGTCGTGTCGAGCGTCGCTTGACCGTCGCTTGCGAGGACGGCCCGCCGCTCCTTGGGAGCGTGGATTCCGAGGATCGTCGTGCTTCGTAACGTACCCATGAACTGCTGATTCTAGTCGCCACGCAGAGAAGCATCAACGAGGAGCACACGCCCGCGAAGCACCCGGCAGACAGGGCGAGGATTCGCACATCTTCCTTCGTTTCTCTCTTTGGAGAGAGGTAGGAGTAGAAGTAGGGGACCCGTTGCGCTGTGGAAAACCGCTTCGCGCAACGTGGTCAAGGGGACGTGCGGCTGTGGATTCCCTCTGCGAAACTTGGGGAACGAAGCGCCTGCGTTGGGGACGCTATCTGTGGAAAGGCACCTTCTCCCGGATTCCCCAGCCCATTTCCCCCACCCGGCGGAGGCTTTCCACAGGGTATCCCCTTCTCCCCCCTCCTGCCCCCTTCCGCCTGGTGAAGGTTTTCCAACCGGTTACCCCTCCTGCCCCTCCTCTTCGTCCAGTGGAGACTTTCCGACCGGTTAGCCCTCTTCCCCCTCCCCTCCGCCCAATGGAGGCTTTCCAGCCGGGTGCCTCTCTTCCCCCTCCCCTCCGCCCAGTGGAGGTTTTCCGACCGGTTATCCCTCTTCCCCCTCCCCCCGATCGTGGGGGAGGGCGGGGGTGGGGGGATCATGCGGTGTCATCGCCGGTGCAGAAACGACCCAGTAGTGCTGTTGATGTCGAGCGACTCCGCGCAGATTCAACCCACCGTTGACATGGAAGACGAGCCCTCCTGAATCGGGCCCCTTCGCCCCCCTGCCCAGTGGGAGCTCTTCAGACGGTCTCCCCTCCTGCCCCCTTCCGCCTGGTGAAGGTTTTCCAACCGGTTACCCCTCCTGCCCCTCCTCTTCGTCCAGTGGAGACTTTCCAGCCGGGTCCCCTCTTCCCCCTCCCCCCGATCGTGGGGGAGGGCGGGGGTGGGGGGATCATGGGGACATGGGGGAAGGAGAAGACCATCCGAGAGCCGCTGTGGCTTGCCCTGTCGGAAGTTGCGTAGCATGTCCCCGGAGTCCAAGGCGCCTTGGAGAGCCACGCCAATGAGGCAACGCACGGGCTTGTTCCATCAGGTTCATCCTTGTAGGATGGCTTGCGAGGATACGCGTGCCCATATGGCAACATCGGGCAGTAGATACGGCGCGAAGGATCGGGCTCGGCTCGCAGATTCGCGCTGCCGAGCTATCATGCACGGTTGAAGGTCAATCAGGGTTCGGGCAAGAGGATGAAGATCGTAGACAGAGCGAAAGAGATAGCCCTGCGCGCGCACTCGGGCCAATTCCGTCGCGACGGGATGACACCCTACGCGCATCATCCTGAGCGAATTGCCGCACGCGTCGCCGGGGACGCGCAAGCCGAGGCCGTTGCATGGCTGCATGACGTCCTCGAGGGTTCGGAGGAAACAGAGGCATCGCTCGCACAGAGTGGCATGCCGACTTCCGTGATTGAAGCCGTCAGACTGCTGACCAAGAGATCTGGGTTGTCGTACGAAGACTACCTGCTAGGGCTTCGCCACAATGCGCTTGCGAGGAAGGTCAAGATTCAGGATATGCTCGACAATCTCTCGGACTCACCAACGGAACGTCAGATCGCCAAGTATGCGAGAGGTCTACTCATGCTCTGCGACAAGCAGCCCGAACCATCGGCTGCAGGCGACGCGGACACGCCGCGCGCCTGAACCATCACGGCCGCTAGACATACGACCGGCCTTCGAGACACGAGTTGCTGGGCTAGGGGGTTGCAATGGAAGTTCTGGTAGCGATTGCTCTGCTCTGCGGGGTGTGGGCGGTGACAGCCTCGATTCTGATCGCTCGAAACGTCCAGAAGCGAGGTGTCCAGGTCAGCTTCCTGTGGCTCAGGCTCATGATCCTCAAGTATCTGCATGACTACGCCAGGCTGACCCGAGAGGAGACGGGTCGGGTTGGCCCGCTGTTCTACCATTACGTGGTGCCGCTGAATGTGGCCTTGGTCATGGTCGTGATTCTGGCGGTGAGGTACTGGGCGTAGGCCGGTCGATGGCTCACTCGGGTGTGCATCCAACCAGCTTGGGTGTCACGGGGCTTGCAAGGGGGCGGCTTTCGGCCGCGGCACGCCCCACGCCGCCCTTAGGCCGCGGCTCACACGCGGGCGTTTCGTGGCCCCTTCGCGGGGCCGGGGGGGACTGACGAATGGTTCTGGATTACCGGCACGATGCGGCGTGCGGGCTCTACTGCGGTGCTTGCGACGTGCTGCGGGCAAACACCACGGGTTCGATCGAGGCACTGGCTGGGAAGTGGGGTGTGGACCCTGATGATCTGATCTGCCAAGGCTGTCAGACTGACACGATCGGTGTTTTCTGCCGCGACTGCGGCTTCCGGGAATGCACTCGCTCCAAGGGAATCGCTCACTGCTCTGAGTGCGATGAGTTCCCGTGCGATGCCCTTGTGCGTTTCCGCGACGATGAGGTGCCGCATCATTCGGGTGTCCTGCGAAACCTGGAAGAGATGCGAGAGGTGGGCGTTGAGCGGTGGCTCGAAGATCAGCGGGCGCGGTGGTCTTGTCCACGTTGTGGTTCTTCGTCCTGCTGGGAGGATACCGCATGCGTGCGATGCGGCTCCCCGCTTCGGGATTGCAGAGCAGAGGAAGCGGAGTTGGACGCGACCTCGTAGCAAGCGCATGCCGCCGACGCCTCGCGTGTCATGGTGGCTGCACAGGAGACGGTGCTCGTTGGCGTCGATGGCGGTACGGGGTCGGGCAAGACGACGTCCACGACGTGGCTTGCCGCATACCTGCGCGGGGAGTTCCGGGTGCCGGTGGATGTCGTTCTGACGGACCGCATCTTTCGCCCAGTGACCGATCGCTGGTCTGGAGCGTTCGACGATATGCCCGTTGGATACGACGTGGATTGGGAGCGGATTCGGGATGACGTGCTCCTCCCGTTGCGCGTCGGGAACAAGGCATGCTTCCAGCTCTACGATTGGGCAGCGGATGCTCTGGGCCCGTGGGTCGACATCGAGGCGGATCAGGTGCGTCAATATTGCCGAAGCGAGCCAACCGTATTGGGCGGCATCCAGACAGCTTGGCGCTCGGCGAGCCGGCGCATGCCGGGGAAGCGTGGAGGGTGTATTCTGAACGTCATGAGCAGGTTGAGGATCGCCTCGATGAGCTGGAAGGCCGTCATCATAGGACTTGCCGCTGGAACGCTCGTCTTCTCCGGATTCGCCGTCGCCCAGGAGGCGGGATCGGAGGAGGTTGCGTCGAACTCGAGATGGAGCGTTGGAACAAGCCTTACGTACCCGATCGCGCGGATCTACCAGGCGCACATCAACTATCGCCTCGGGGAGACGAGCGAGGTCTTCTTTGGTCCGGCGTACCAGAACTTTCAGAGCGGGAGCATCACTTCGAACGCGTACACCCTCATCGTTGGCTATCGCCACCGGCTCTGGCGGGATCTCCACGGTGAGATCGAACTCTGGCCTGCGTGGAATCGCATGCACTCCAGCGTGACCGAGACGTACTATCCTGGCTGGGAGCTCTGGGCGGAGATGAAGGTGGGATACACGTTCCATCTCACGCGGAACCTCTACATCCACGCGGCTCCCGGCATCGGACTGGGAATCTTCCGAACGAACCCGCCTCCGCGGTTCAAGGAGGACCTACGCTCGCCGAATTTCGCTCCCCAGCTCATTCTGGGGTGGCGCTTCTAGGAGGCGCGCTGCGATGACGAACCGAGCCGAAGGGGTCATCCCACGCGCTGCCGTTGCGACTTCTGCTGAGGTGAGAACACGTGAGCGCTGACGAGACCCTTCCCGCGCTCTACCGGAAACTCGCTGACTGGTGGCCTGTCCTGTCCGCACCTGAGGACTATGCGGAACCGGCGCGGTTCTACGAGCGCACCTTGCTTTCGGCATGTTCCTTCGCCCCTACGACCCTGCTGGAGCTGGGATCAGGCGGCGGCAGCAACGCATCCCATATGAAGCAGCGCTTCCGGATGACCCTGGTGGACCTCTCGGGCGGCATGCTGAAGGTGAGCCGCGAGCTGAATCCCGAATGTGAGCACGTGCAGGGCGACATGCGCACGGTCCGCCTGGGACGCCAGTTCGACGCGGTCTTCATCCATGACGCCATCGCGTACATGCTCTCGGAGGACGATCTGGCACGGGCTATGGAGACGGCATTCGTACACTGCAGACCCGGCGGAGCCGCGCTGTTCGCGCCGGATCACACCCGAGAGACCTTCCAGCCATCGACCAGCCACGGCGGGCATGACCGCGGCGACCGAAGCATGCGCTACCTGCAGTGGACGCGGGATCCCGACGCCACCGACACCACCTACCGCTCCGACATGGTCTACCTGTTGCGCGAAGGAGCCGGCGACGTCCGCTGCGTGCTTGACCGGCATACCTGCGGTCTGTTCAGCCACGGCGATTGGCTTCGGCTGATGACGCGGGTCGGCTTCCAGGCGTGTTCGGTGCCGTTTCCGTACGCGGAGATCGAGATGTGTTCGGCGGACGTCTTCCTGGGCCGCAAGCCGGATCGCAGCGACGGGTAGGGACGACGGTTCAGGGGCGGCGGGCAGCGCGCGGCGCCACGGGTTAGCGAACGGTCGAGTACCGCGCGGCCAGGTTCTCTTGAATCTCGCTGATCTCGGCGTAGAGGAGCGGCGTCTCTTCGATCATCGCCTTGACCTTCATGTAGGAGTGCATGATCGTCGAGTGGTCGCGGTTTCCGAACTCGCGCGCGATCGCGGGGAAGGAGTGGTCGGTCATCTCGCGCGCGAGGAAGATCGCCGTGTGCCGCGCGTGCATGATCTCCTTCTTGCGGCTCGATCCCTCGAGGTCCTGACGCGTGACGGCGAAGCGGGACGCGACCTCGTCCTTGATGTGCTGAATGGTCAGGCGGGGTCGTTGACCCTCCTTGGGCAGCATCCGCTCGAGCGTCTTTGGGGTCAGCCGTTCGTCCTGGAGATCGGCCAGCGCGAGGACCTTGACCAACGCCCCCTCGAGGGCACGGACGTTCGACGAGATGCGGCTTGCGATCAGCTCCAAAATCCCGACGTCGATGTCGACGCCGCGGTTCGCCGTCTTCTCGCGCAGGATCGCGATCCGCGTCTCGAGGTCGGGCGGCTGGATGTCCGCAACAAGTCCCCACTTGAACCGCGACACAAGACGCTCTTGGAGCCCGGAGAGGTTCTCCGGCGGTCGGTCGCTCGAGAGGACGATCTGCTTCTCGTTGCCGTGGAGTTCGTTGAACGTGTGAAACAGCTCCTCCTGCGTCGCCTCCTTCCCCTCAAGGAAGTGGACGTCGTCGATCAGGAGCAGGTCGATCCGGCGGTACTTGGCGCGGAACGCCGCGGTCGTGTTGTTGCGGATCCCGTTGATCAGCTCGATCGCGAACCGCTCGGAGGAGGTGTAGAGCACGGTGCGATCGGGGTCGGTCTCGAGGACCTGGTTCCCGATCGCCTGGAGGAGGTGCGTCTTGCCCAGTCCCACGTTCCCGTAGATGAACAGCGGATTGTAGGCGGTGCCGAGTTTCGTCGCGACCGCTTCCGACGCGAAGTAGGCGAGGTCGCAGTTCTTGCCGCGCACGAAGGAGCGGAATGTGTAGTCGCGGTTAAGCGGAAGCGCGCCGTCCTGCCTCGGAGCGGCGGCGGGCGCGAACTCCGCCTTGAGCGAGGGCTTGGCGTCGCTTCGATCCACTTCGATCTTGAGCTTGATGGGGTGATCGGCATGCTGCGACGCGATCTCCTCGATCATCCCCTGGAAGCGCCGCTCGATGCCGGTCTTGGTGAATGGATCCGGCACCGCGATGACGAGCGCCCCATCGTGGAGTGCGACGGCGCGGGCGTCCTGGAACCATGTCTCGAAGCTCGAGTAGGAGATCTCCGACTTGAGGGCTGCAAGAACGGAGTCCCACACGCTCGTTACGGCAGTTGTCATTCCGGAGTCCCCTTCGTTGAACCAGCCGGAGCAGGGTACTTCACCTGCCTCACGGGGGTCAAGGAGCCGGGCTTGCGCGGTCGCCCTGCACCGGCGCAGGGAAGGGGCAACGGAACGATCCGGCAGCGTGTAGGGACATGCAACACCTTCGGAACGGAGGCGCCTGTCGATGCGTTCTGTCCGCGGACGGGGGAAGCGGCTCCGCGAAGCGGGGGGTCGGACGGGAGGCACGGCGCTGTGGAAAACTCACAGACGATCCAACAAGACGCCGGTTGGCTGGCCTGCGAGCTTGGGGAAAACCTGCGGAGAGAGCCCCAAGCCCCCCCCAAGCGACGCTTGCGGCGGATCGCGGTACGCGGGAGGGCGAGTTATCCACAAGCAAGTCCCGAAATCGTCCGTTCTCGGGGGGCTTCTCCACATGCTTTTCCACAGATCGCCGAGGCATGGAGGCGGCGCAAAGCCTTATTGGATCTGGCATTTCGCGTTGTACCGCCCCGAAGGGCGTGGGGAAGGCGCATCCGGATCCGGTCAGCTGTCCGTCGCCGGCCGGTACAGAGGGGGGAAAAGGGGTCGAACGAAATGGTGCCGAGGCCCAGACTCGAACTGGGGACACCGGCCTTTTCAGGGCCGTGCTCTACCACCTGAGCTACCTCGGCAACGGCGGGGACGACCGGATTTGAACCGGCGATCTCTGGAGTGACAATCCAGCGTCCTAGACCTGACTAGACCACG
>Ga0068714_10003279_pt1 | contig 19410 bp, 14 predicted proteins | sample MTBNYHSulfiMetaG_FD_62988 | JGI IMG/M metagenome (GOLD analysis project Ga0068714, IMG submission 62988) | Enrichment culture microbial communities from rom New York Harbor, USA that are MTBE-degrading - MTBE-NYH (New York Harbor Sulfidogenic)... | ecosystem: Environmental > Aquatic > Marine >... | reverse complement strand
TAATGACCGGGCCCCTCTACGAGGGTGACATGCCAGCCCTGTCCAACGCCGGTGAGCCTCACAAGGTGCCTAGTGGGTTCTGGAAGATCGTGGTGGTGGAGGATGGTGGGGTCACCAGAGCTGCGGCCTTCATCATGGGTCAGGACACCGACAGGAATTCAAAGGTCTCAAGTCACCTGGTGAAGATCAAGGAAGTGGAGGATCGAAGCGGGCTCAAGTTCATGTGGGAGCTCACGGATCAGGAGAGGGAAGTTCTGATCAATAACCTGCCCACGGCGTGGGTCGGGGAGTGGGTTGGGGAGTAGGGCCAGGAAAAGGCGGATAGGTTGTGGCTGACCTGGTGGGGGCGAAGGTTGTACAGGTCTAGCCCATGGTGAAAAACAGTAAGGACAACTGGTAGCCCCGGTGAGCCACCCAGGGTCCGGTCAGTACCTCAACCCGGATTTAGTCCAGGCTGATTGCTGAGCCCCGAAGGGCCTGGAGAGCAGCCCCCATTACATAACCAGCTTGGGTCCACTGGCCCGGGAGCCGAAGTCACTTCCACCGGTCTGTGACGTGGGCACGACCATCCCACACTTCAGAGAGCCGGTCAGGTCCTTGTCCGGTGCTCCCCGCACCTCAGAGATGTCGAAGTAGCAGAACCCGGCCACGATGGAGATGGAGGAGTTTCCGGAGGGATTGACCACCGGTAAACAGACCAGCCAGCTGTCGGCTTGGCCATCGCCGTCCGTATCCTCCCCCTCCTGGTTGAACCTGGTCGTCAGCTGGGAAAAGGTAGAGGTGGACAACTGGCCGTTGGAGACGTAGATCTCGTCGCCTACCTTGAGGGGAGGGATGGGGACGGTTCCGTTCACGAATTTCCTGATGTCGTTGTCGTTGGTGGAGGCATAGAAAAAAGTGGTCCACTCCGCGTTCTCGGAGTTCTCAGACCTGAACTGGATCACCTTGCCGCACTCGGGGCTGCCGCTGGAGGCGAGCACCTCGGCGAAGACGGCAATGGGCAGGTCCACCACACCCTCTCCCACGGAGCCGGCATAGCCCAGGTAGGCAATGGAGGCGACCTCCAGGGGAACCGAGTTCAGACCGAAGATCCGGGCGAAGAAGGTCTCCACCGGATCGTTGGCCTGGCTGTCCCGGCGGAGCTTGACCCTGACCGCGGTCAGGTCGCCGGGGTCGGAGCTGAAGCCGGTGGTCTCCCAGACTCCGGTCTGGAGGTCTATCCGGCCGATGGTGAAGTCCTCCTCCCTCAAGCCAAGGGCCACCTCCTGGGCCTGGCGGGGGGCCTGGGGGTCGGCCGGGTCGCCGACCATGGCGGTCCGGGTGTGGCGGGCGGTGTACTCCTGGGCCGTGGCCAGGGCCACGTCGGGCTGAGCCACGGCCTGGTCGTACTGGTCCCGGCCCAGCATGGTAGCGGCCCCGGCCAAAGCGGCCGAATCGGCCGCATTTTGAAGTTGGCTCCTGGCGGAATAGACCACCCCCAGATCCACTGCCGTACCGGTGATCCCGATCAGAATTGGTAGACTCAGAGCGATGACTACGGCCATCACTCCCCGTTCGCTAACCAGCAGACAGCTCACGCGGGCCCTTAGCTTTTTGAACATTACGTCTCCCTTGGCCACCCGAACCACCGGCCCTCTAAACCGGGCGATGCATCCGCTTGTTTACTTGTCCTCCGGACGCCCCATCTGGGTACGGTCTGGGCCTCCGGGGGCCTAAGCACATGGACTGCATGAGCGTATAAAGCAAAAATAGTGCCAGTAAAAAGTGAGGTATTAGATAGGAAAATTAGATAAATCACGGACAGATAGGAGACAAGGTTGGTCCATGTTCGGTCTCCAAGGAAGGAAATATAAATGTCATTCGATTTGGTAATTGCAAAAAGGTAAAAGAAAATTGGTTCCGGATCTTTCACCGGCCAGGGTGCCGGAGGCATTTCAGCAAGAACGGCGTGGCGGGTTAGTAGAAGAGAGGAGGCGATTCAGGCGGGGTATGGGCCGTGCAAGGTATGTAAGCCATAAGAAGGGCACGAAAGACGATCTGCCCACGGGGTGGGTTGAAAGGGTGTGGGAGAGTAGCGATTGGTGGCTTGGGAAGTATCAATTTAATCGGCACCTCGACAAGTCCCAGCTCCCATTCCTCGTAGAGTTCCCTCAGCAGGCCCGGATCATCGAGGACGTACTCTCCCTTCCCATTCTCAGCCACGTGTCCGGAGGCGTTGTTCAAAGGCTAGCCCGGGAAAGGCCGGCTGCCTGAGCAAGACTTCAAAGAGCCGCCTCACCGGTCTAAAGGCAAGGCAGCCCTTTTCCAAGCTTATTAGGCCATTTGATCCTTTCTCAGACCTCTTTCAGCAAAATCCCATCGTCGGTCTTGACCGGCTCAAAGCGCTCCCCGCCCTTGAAACCCAATGACTCCATCCTGGTTTTCGAAAGCCTGAGGCCCTGTTTCCCATTGAGAACTGTTCTTGAAGCTCCTCTGCCTCCACCACCAGGTAATCCATAAAGCTCTGCAGGAACCTCGTAGACTTTGCCTTTCTGGGCCATAAGCCTTCCGACCGCAGCCTGGATCGATAGCTTGTTCTTTACTCCGAGTCCCTTTTTCATATCCTCCAAGGAGGCTTTCTTGTTAAGCAAGCTTTCCAGCTTATCGAGGTCAATGGGCATGAAGTTTTCTCCTTCTTTTTGTTTTCCCTAAAAGGACATTTGATTACCCATGGGGAGAGTGAATCAAGCAAGTATAATCTCCTCAAATTATTTGTCAACGGTTCACTCGGGCAGTAAAGGGGAAAGCAATTTAATTAAAAAAAGACAGTTTGCACAATTATTTTATCGGTTGATAGAAACAAAACTTTGGTTTTAGTTTTCAATTATGTTTTGTTGTAGTTAACATATTATCACTTCATTGCATCAAAACATTTAATCATAACCTTCGCTCCCTTAGTCGAATGGCATCTCTTCTGCTAACGTATAGGTGAAAGAACATTATTGGGACGAGATAGCCTTTTGATAAAAAGCATGAAGCGTAACGAAATCACTAATTATAGCATTAATTATAATTAATGAGATAAAACATCGTATACCCCATAGATACCCTTTTCAGCCTTCAGCATGCACAACTATTTGATATTATACACACCATGCACACGAGGCGGAAGAAGGTTTTGAAAACCATGTGCCCAGGAATGCTTTGTTATTATAGATGGTTATGTTAATTCTTCCGTCGATATCTGCCTGAATGGGGTTCAGGGGGTCGCTGGTTCAAATCCAGTCGTCCCGACCAGGAAAAACAAGGATCAGGGCGGGCGGCCAACGAGCTGCCCGCCCTTTTTCGTGCTCTTTTGCCGCAGGCGGTCCGTCGGCCCGGTCAGTTGATTTAGGGTTGAGTTACCGGGAAACGAATTCCCTTTACGCTGCAGCAGTCTTGTTTGTCATCCCATCTGATCCGGAAGCCAGAGAGCGATTTCCGGGAAAAACATCACCAGGACCAAAGCCATGGCCTGAATAAGGATGAAGGGAACAACAGACCAATATAACTCTTTCATGGTCATGAGCTCTTGGGGCACGATCGAGCGCATGTAGAACAAATTGTAGCCAAAGGGCGGGGTCAGGTACCCCATTTCCATATTGATGATAAAGAGGATACCGAACCAGATTGGATTGAAACCCAGAGCCTTGATGATGGGGAGGTAGACGGGGGTGGTGATCATCACAATGCCGGCAGGGTCCATGACCATGCCCAACAGGAAAAAAGTGGACTGGATTACGACAAGAACGCTCCACCGGCCCACGCCGAGGTCGGCCAGGATGTTGTTCAGGAAGTCAGGGGCGCCAACGGCCGTATAAATGCTGCTGAAGGCCGTGGCCGTAACGACGATCCAGATGATCATGGTGGATAACACCATGCTTTCGCGGGAAGCCAGCTTGAAATTGGCCCAGTTCAGCCGACGCTTGTAGGCAGCACACAGCAGGCTGCCGATGGCCCCCACAGCGGCCGCCTCCGTAGGTGTGGCCAGACCGAAAAGAATGCTGCCGATGACGGCCGCCACCAGGATTATGGGCAAGACGATACCGCGTAAGGATTTTATCTTCTTATTCCAGTCGCCCCTGACCTCGGGCTCCAGGGCGGGAGCCAACTCGGGATTGATCAGGCACCTGATGCCGATGTAGGCGATGTACATGGCGGTCAGCATAAGACCCGGCACTATGCCGGCGACAAAAAGCTTGCCCACCGACACGCCGGTAATGCTTGAGAAAATAATCATGGTGATACTGGGCGGAATGAGGATTCCCAAGGCCCCTCCCGCGGCCACGGAACCCACCGACATGAACTTGTTGTACTTTCGATTCAACATGGAAGGGATGGCGATGACGCCCATACTCACCGTAGCCGCGCCGCTGATTCCGGACATGGCGGCGAACACGGCGCAGATAGCAACCGTGCCCATGGCCAAACCGCCGTTGATTCTTCCGGACCAGGTATAGATCATCTCGTACAGGTCGTCCGCCAATCCGGAAAACTGCAATACGTTGGCCATGAAGATGAACAATGGGCAGGCCACCAGGATGATGTTCAGGGTTCCGCCGAAGCAGGCGTTAGCAATCTGCATGACGGCCGGCGGTCCCCACAGAAAATAGGTAAAGCCCAGAGCAACCGTACCCAGGCAGAACAACAGGGGAAGCCCGGCCATTAATAGGATCATCAGGGATGAAAACATTAAGATGGTGATCAGTCCAATATCCATATTCTCATCTTCTCATCTTGAGGTTATCAGTCGGCGGGCTTCTTGGTTTTGCTGAATACGGTGGCCAGGTCATTTATGAATTTCGCCAGAAACTGCAATAGAAACAGAAGGCAACCTACAAAGAAGATGATTTTGATGGGGTAGAGCGGCGGCTCGAATGCGCTCGCGCTGAAAGTCTCGTTGAAAATGATGGATTCCCAGGCCATCAGGCCGCTATTCCAGACCAACATGGAGAGAAAGGTGAGGGCCATAACACCGGTGATCAAGTCGATCACGGCCTTGCCTTTGGTCGACAGGCGGACATAGATCATGTCCATGTTGGCGTGTTTTTCGCGCAGAAGGGTATAGCCGGCACCCAGAAAATAGATCGCCCCCATGAGGAATTGGCTGGTGTCGAAAACCCAGATGGTCGGGCTGTTGAACACGTACCGCATGATCACTTCGTATAAAACGATCATGCCCAACAAAGGCACCCCGAAGCCGGTGATATTCCCGATGAAGGTGTTCACCTTGTCAACTGCCTTGAGGAATCGGAGCTTTTCCGGCATCTCAGCCTCTCTTTGAAAAACCGGGACACCCCAGACGGAAAACATGTCCGGCTGGCGTCTTAGGGGGCTTTGTCAACCCTTGATTCGGCGAAATTCAAATCGATACCACGCAACCGCCTGAACGGCGGATAGCCGCCGGCAGGGTTCGGCCGGTCAGGAGGTGCCTTCCCGGCCGCCTGCGCCTATCCTGGCCGCCGCCCCAAACGGGCGGCGGCCATCGGGTGGGTTAACCCGGATATCTCATAAACCGATCTACTGCGGGGGCCATCTCCTGTCTACGACGCTTGAATCCGGCATTTTGGTCCTCGACATACTGTCGAGTATGCCTCCGGGCCAAAATGCCGGAAAACTGTGCGTCTCGCCGACGGATCTGGCCCCCTCGCTACGATCACTCATGAAATATCCGGGTTAGAGCTCTCCCACGTCCTGCAGGAACTTGGTTACGGTTTCTATGTATGTTTTGCAGTCATCGTCCTTGGCGAACTGGGGCCACACCTTTTCCACGGTCATCTTTCGCAGTTTGGCCGTGTCCTCCTTTGAGAGGACGATGATCTCCATGCCCAGCTTGGCGGCTCCGCCCGCCTGGAACCATTCATCCCACTCGTTGTAGATCATGGAGGTGTAACGGCCGTATTGCTGCCCGCACCGCACCACGATATTTTGCAGATCCGGAGGCAGTTCCTCGAAGGCGTTGGAATTCATCAGGAAACAACCGTTGCCGGAGCCGGTCGAGTTTCCTTCGGGAACCGGGTGGGCCATTATCATGTATTTGGACACTTCATGGAAATTCATGTTGTCGACGGACATGTTGGACCAGGTATACGCATCCACCACGCCGGTCTGCAAGGCCAGATACAGTTCATTGCCGGAAATGTAGACCGTGGAGGCGCCGAGCTCCTTCCACATGGCCGCCTGGGGTCCAACGGTCCTCATTTTAAGACCCTTGAAGTCCTCCAGGGTGCGTAACGGTTTTTTGGAGGTTAGGTTGGCACCCCCGTAGGGGGTCAGGTCCAAATACCGCACCCCCAGTTTCCGGTAGGCGCTGTCGACCAGATCGAACATGCCGTAGTCCCAGAAAATCCGCTGGTAATCCTTTATTCCCCGAGGTCCCATGGGGAGTTGGAAGGACACGTTGGCCAGAGGGAGTTTCCCGGCGTGGTAGGGACCGATGCCCTGTAGAAGCTGGATGCTTCCGCGGCGCAGGTTATCGAATGACTCATTGGCGGTCATCAGCTGGCCGAGACTGTAGGTGGAAATTTTCAGTCTTCCGCCGGAGGCATGCTCGACCCATTTGGCGAACCTCGGGACCGCCTCGGCCATTTGCATGTCGGTGGCCGGGAAGTCGCAGACAAACTTCCAGTTGAATGTTTTCTCTGCCTTGGAGGTCTTGATATTAAAGAGTGTGGGAGCCGCTGCAGCCGCGGCACCTGCAGCCAGAGTTGTTTTTAAGAATTTACGACGGCTTGTTTTCCCGGTTTTTGGTTGATTGCTGTCATTTTGGAATTCTTTCTTCATCACGCTCAATCCCTCCATTATAATGAACTATAGTCGTTTCAGACCCTTGGATCAGGGGTCGCGACTCCTTGAGCACCTCCCTCTATTTTTTTTCAACTCCCCGATGGCCGATCCCTCCTGATCGTCGGGGTGGGTTAGAAAAACTTTTCCACTTCCGTGGGGCGGATGTTGAACCCTCCGCTGATAGTGAGGTCTATCTTGCTGCCGGCCGGAAAGACGAACCCGCTTGGGACCCAGGCACCCTTTGTCTCCGGGCCAGTTCCGGCCGTGCTTCAACCCCTCGGCCCTGCCGGACAATGATACGGAGAAGCCCGCGCCGTGGTTCAACTGCTAATGATTCAAAATCAAACCCGATTCGTTGACGGGACTACAGTTCAACAGGATGCCGGGGGCACGATCCATCAGGCTTATTCAGAGATCGTCACCCCTCTGGGGTTAGCGGTTACTCCGGAGGTGCAGGTCAGTCAGGGTAAACCCTTTTCATCGGTCTCCACCCCCGGATCGTCTTGAACGCCGGCCCGAGTCAAAATGAATCCCGACCGCTTAGAGCTGGGCGCGAAAAGCCTTTTACAATTGTTCCGCTTAGTGGAATTTATGTTTCATAAATGATAATAAACCAACCACCCTGTTGTCAAGAAGTTATTCCCCCACCTCCAACCATTCCTCCCGACGGGTCCCCGGGGGGTGGTCGGGCCGTAGAGGTGGTTTCAAAACCTCCCCTCAGGCCCGATCTCGGCGTCAGACCCGGGTAGCCAATCCTCGAAATATGTCCATATATTCCTGCGGTTGTCTTCCCGGGGCTTCCTTGATCTCGAACCCGATTGAAAATTTTGAAACCACCTCTAGGATTTAAGGGACCGGCGGCCGGAGCATAAAAGAAGCAATAAAAAATCCGGGGGTGGAATCCTCCGGACGTGAGGAACAGGATTGACAACCGCCGAGTGTGGCGCGGGCTCGGTTATCGACATAACGAAGGGAGATCGGCTGCCTTGATGATAGATCCGGATTCACTCCAACCGGACAAACGTTATTACCTGATGATTAGCCGCATCGTTCCCCGGCCGCCGGAATATTCTTAACTTGCCGCAGGGGGTGGTAGAATGGGCCGGGTTTTACCGAACGATTGAAACTCAAAAAGGAGGAGGCTTCTGATGGCCAAGATAAACCTTCAACCAAGCTCCATGAGCGTTCCGGCCGCGCCCTACGTGCCGGGGACCAAAAGGGGCCCTTTTATCTTCACCGCCGGCCAGGTGGCCTTTGACGGCCAGGGCAAGGTGGTGGGCAAGGGGGACGTGGGAGCCCAGACCAGGCAGGTTTTGAAGAACCTCCTGGCGGTCCTGGAGGAGGGCGGGGCCGGTCTGGCCGACGTGATGAAGGTGACCGTCTTTCTGGCCGACATCAAGCTCTTTGCGGAGATGAACAAGGTCTACGCCGAGTTCTTCGGGAAGCATAAGCCGGCCCGGACCACGGTCCAGGCCCCCCTGGCCTCTCCGGACCTCCTGGTGGAGATCGAGGCCGTGGCGGTCATCGCCGACTGAGGCCGGGCCGACCGGTCCGGATCCTTGAGGAGGACCGCCGGAGGAGAAGGAAAGGGGGCCGAAACCCCTTGCCGGTGAGATATCCGGATTAACTCCGACCTGATAATAGTTCAGTCAGGAAAGTCTCCAGACCATCATCGAGGGTCGCCGAGCCCGGGAGGGACGGGCAGGGCGGCCCCGAGGCCCGGATTGGCCGGCCCGGAGGTCTCATATAGTTTCCGCAATCAAAGCCAACAAATGGCTTTGTCGCTCCCGGCCGGCAAAAGCGCGGTTTTGCCGGCCTTACGAGCTCTTACGAGCTCGGCGCTTAACAGGGCGCGCTGACCCAAGTTGCCTTTCAAGCGCAACTTGGTCTCATATCCCCAGGTAGGCCGTCTTGATATGGGGGTTTTCCAGCAGCTTGTCGGCCGGATCCTCCATGACGATCCGACCGTGCTCCAGGACATAGCCCCTGTCGCTCAGGCTGAGGGAATGTTTGACGTCCTGCTCCACCAGGAGGACCGTGGTCCCCTGGTCGGCGATCCGCCGGATGGTCTTGAAGATATCCTTGATCAGGACCGGAGCCAGACCCAGGGACGGCTCGTCGAGCATCAGCAGCTTGGGCCGACCCATCAGCCCCCGGCCGATGGCCACCATCTGCTGCTCGCCGCCAGAGAGGGTGGCGGCCAGCTGGTGCTTTCGCTCCTCCAGCCGCGGCAGGAGGTCAAAGACCTGCTGGAGGGTGGCCTCCTTGTCCGCGTCGGCCCGCTTGTTGTAAGCCCCCACGATCAGGTTGTCCTTGACGCTCATGAGAGAAAAAAGCCGCCGTCCTTCCGGGACATGGATGATCCCGGCCTCGACGATCGCTTCCGGCGGCCGGTTGTGGAGCGACCGACCCTGGAAGCTGATCTTGCCGGCGCCGGTCGGCAACAGCCCGGAGATTGCCTTGAGCAGGGTCGACTTGCCGGCCCCGTTGCCGCCGATGATGCTGACCACCTCGCCTTCATCAACCGTCAGGGAGAGATCGAAGACGACCTGGACGTCGCCGTAGGAGACGTCGATGCTCTCGACCTCAAGAAAGGCCATACTCTTCTCCCAGGTAGGCTTTGATCACGTTCTCGTCGGCGGCCACCTCGGCCGGCAGCCCCTCGGCTATCTTCCTCCCGAAGTGGATGACGATGATCCGGTCGGAGAGGGCCATGATCGCCCGCATGATGTGCTCGATAACCAGGATGGTCATCCCCTTCTCCCGGAGCCCGTTGATGAGGGCCACCATATCGTCGACCTCGGTGGGCCGGAGCCCGGCCATGACCTCGTCCAGGAGGAGCAGCTTGGGCTCGGTGGCCAGGGCCCGGGCGATCTCCAGCCGCTTCCGGTCGGCGATGGTCAGCGATCCGGCCCGTTGGTCCTTTTTGTCGTCCAGCTTGAGATGTTTCAGGACCTCCATGGCCTTGGCTCTGGCCTGGGCGGTCCGGCCGTGCCTGGCAAAGGCGCCGACCATGACGTTGTAGAGGACCGTCTTGGAGGCAAAGGGCTTGACGATCTGGAAGGTTCGGGCCAGCCCCTGCTTGGACAGGTTCCAGGGCTTCTGGCCGTTGACCTTTTGGCCCCTGAAGTTGATCTCGCCCTCGGTGGGCCGGTAGACCCCGGCCAGGCAGTTAAAGGCCGTGGACTTACCCGCCCCGTTGGGCCCGATCAGGCCCAGGATCTGCCCCGCCTCCATCTCCAGGTCCAGCGAGTTCACGGCAATCAGCCCGCCGAACCGCATGGTCAGGTTGGTGACCTCCAGAATCTTCATGACCGGCTCCTTTCAGGCTCCACCTGGCCGAAGCGGTCCAGGAGCCGGTTGAAGACCCGGGTCAAAGGCTCCTGAAGGCCCCGGGGCTGGAAGATCATGACCAGGACCAGGACCAGCCCGAAAATTATCAGGTGGAGCCCCGGCAGGGTGTCGCCGAAGTAGATCCTGGAAAAATCGCTGACCGGCCGGAGGAGGAGCGCTCCCAGAACGGGCCCGGCGATGGAGCCCCGGCCGCCGATCAGGGCGATAAAGGCGATCTCAAAGGAAAGGTCCAGGGAGACGACGCTTTTGGGATGGATAAACAGCGAGAACTGGGCGTAGAAGGTTCCGGCCAGGGCGGTCAGAAAGGAGCTGATGGCCATGGCGATGAGCTTACAGCGGGCCACGTTTACTCCCAGGGACATGGCCGCTTCCGGCTCCTCGCCCCCGGCGTTCAAGAAGTAGCCCAGCTTGGAGCGATTGATCAGGTAGGTCAGGATCAAAACCCCGATCAGCATCACCAGGATGATATAGTAGTAGGGCTCCTTGGCGGCGAACATGTAGTTGGCGAAGCCGGTGTTCAGCGGCGGAATCTGGAGCCCCCTGGGGCCGTTGAGGTTGAACGGCCCCAGGTGGTCGATGTTCTCGATCATGACCCGGAAGCCCTCGGCAAAAGCGATGGTCGCCAGGGCGAAATAAGCCCCCCGCATTTTGAACGTGGGCAGCCCGATCAGGACCCCGGCCACGGTCGCCAGCACCCCCCCAATCAGCATCCCGAACCAGGGGCTGATCCCGTACTGAAGGGACAGGACGGTGGAGGTATAGGCCCCGATCCCGACGAACATGGAATGGCCCAGGGGCAGCACCCCGGCGAACCCGCCGACCAGGTTCCAGCTGGTGGTCAGGTAGGTGTAGAAGAAAAGGAGGACCAGGATGTGGAGGTAGGTGGGGCTTTGAACCACCAAAGGCAGCCCGAAGGCGATGGCCCCCACCCCGGCCAAGCAAATCCATTTTTGCCGTTCGCGTGTCATCGCCTTTTTACACCATTCCCCTAGCCCGGATATTTCACGAGTCGAGTTGGCCACAGATGCAAGGCGCGGGACACGAGGCTATAGTCGCCCTATGCCGAGTGTCCCGGAACGCAGCAGATGCGGCCAACTCGGCTCGCCCGCAGGGTGAAGAACGCCAAAGATTTTCCACCGGGCAACGGGTACAAACTGTCACCCGCCAAAAACATCTCGAACCAACCGTAACCGCCTGAATTGCCATTCTATTACCCTCGCCTTTTGGCGGTCTTCATGAAATATTCGGGATGGCCGCCCTACCAGTCATACTTGACCCCGAACAGACCGGACGGTTTGATGAACAGGACGGCCAAAAACAGGCCGTAGATGATGGCCTCGGTCCAGGTGGCGGTCATGAACTGGGGCGCCACGGATTCGATCAGCCCGATGATAATCCCGCCGATGATGGCTCCGCTGATGCTGCCGAGCCCCCCCAGAACCACGATGATGAAGCCCTTGATGTCGAACAGGACGCCGACCGTGGGGAAGACGTTAAAGAACGGAACCAGGACCGTTCCGGCGATTCCGGCCGTGGCGGTGCCGATCCCGAAGGCGATGTTGTAAACCTTGTACTGGTTGATGCCCATCAGGCTGGCCGCCTCGCGGTCCAGGCTGGTGGCCCGGATACCCCTTCCCAGCCTGGTCTTCTGGAAGAACCAGTAGATGATGAAAGCGGTCAGGATGGCCGTTACAAAGCCCCACAGCTTGGGCACGCTGATGAGCATGTCGCCCATTTGGAGCATCTTGCCCCGGAGGGGGTTGTCCTGGATATTGCGATACTGGGGCCCAAAGACAAGGAGGGTCAGGTTGTCCAGAATGTACCACAGGCCGGTGGTGACGATGATGACCGTGATCGGCTCCCGGACCTCCTTCTCGGCCTTGAAGATGGGTTTGATGACAATATCCTGCATGTAGTAGCCGAAGAAGAACATCACCGGAACGACGATGATCAGAGCCAGGTAGGGGTGGATCCCGGTCAGGCTGACCGTCCAGTAGGCCACGTACATTCCGACCATCAGGAGCGATCCGTGGGCGAAGTTGATGACCTTGAGCACCCCGAAGATCACGGTCAGGCCCAGGGCGGTCAACCCGTAGAGGGATCCCATGAGGATGCCGTTGACGGTGTCCTCAAGCAGGTAAAACATTGGCGGCTCCGTGAAAGTAAGGTTTCATCATGGGAGGGGCGGCCCGGGCCGCCCCTGGCTTCTGTTTACCCTACTTCATGGGAAAGACGGGGGTGTAACCGGCCCGCCTGGCCGGCTTGGGCCAAACCGTGATCCGCTCCATGCCGTTGCCGATGTCGTTGATCTGGACCATGACCAACGAGGCGTGCTTGTTCTGGCCGTCCTCGCCGAACTCGACCGCATCGTACCCCACGATCATCCCCGGGCCGCCGGTCAGCTTGGTCTCGGCCAAAGCCTTGCGGAGCTTGTCCGGTTCCAGCGAGCCGGCCCTCTCCAAGGCGTCCTTGAGGACATACATGGCCAGGTAGGCATCGACCGCCTCGCCGGCCAGGTTGTAGCCGTACTTCTTCTTGTACTTCTCGTTGGCCTCTTTGGCCCCGGGCTTGTTGACATCGGTCTCCCATTCCACGATGTCGAAGATGTACCGGGCCGATTCACCGACCGCCTTCAGGAAGGACGGATCGGCGTGTCCGCCGCCGCTGCCGATGATCGCCTTGAGCTTGACCTTGTACTCGGCCATGGTGTTGGTCAGGAGGATGGCGTCGGCCGCGTTGGAGGTCAGGAAGAGGACGTCCGGCTGGGCCCGGCGGATTTTTTGGACCACCGGGCTGAGATCGGTCGCGGTGGAGGGGTAGGGCTCGTCAAGGACGACCTCGTAACCGCCGTCCTTGGCCAGCTTCTGCCAGCCCGCGTCCATGCCCTTGCCCCAGTCGCCGTTCTCGTAGACAAAGGCGACCTTCTTGACCTTGGCCCCGAACTCCGCCTCCATATCCTTCAAGAAGGAGAACTGATCCCGGGTCCACCAGGAGTCCTTGGCCGCGATCCGGAAGACGTTCTTGAAGCCCTGGTCGGTGATCTTGTCCGCCACCGAGACCGGGACGATGAAGGGGATGCCATAGCGCTCGGCCACGGCCGTGGTGGGGTAGGTCACGGCCGAGTTCCAGCACCCGGTCAGGACGTTGACCTTCTCGGTGTTGATTAACCGTTCGGCCTCGGCCACGCCCTTCTCCGGCTTGGACTCGGAGTCGGCGTAGAGCATCTCCAGCTTGGCCCCGCCCAGGGACTTGATACCCCCGGCCGAGTTGATCTCCTCGACGGCCATCTCGCGGGCGTTTTTACCCTGCTGGCCGACCGAGGCCGAAGGCCCGGAGAGGGGGATGATGTTGCCGACCTTGACCACCTGGTCCGCGGCCATGGCGGAGCCTCCCTGGCCCAGCGGAAGAATGAGCCCCACCGCGGCGACCAGCGCCAGCAAAAACCATGATCTGCCTAAGCCGTTCATTGTCTTTCCTTTCCCCTAGTGGATGATAAAACCCAGGCCGGTCTCTGGCCCCAAAAGCAGGACCGCCCCTCACTTCCCCACCTGTCCGAGTCCTTTATCCAGAATCTCAAGCCCCCGGTTCAGTTGCTCCTCGGCGATGTTCAGCGGCATCAGCAGCCGGATCACGTTGCCGTACCCGCCGCAGGAGAGGATGACCAGCCCGTTCTGGTAGGCGTACCTGATCAGCTCCTTGGTCTCTTCGGCGGCCGGTTCCTTGGTCTTTTTGTCCCTGACCAGCTCCAGGGCCAACATCGGGCCCAGGCCGCGAACCTCGCCGACCAGGGACCGCCGCTCGGCCATGGAATCCAGCCGGGCCCGAAGGGTCCGGCCCAAAGACCGGGCCCGATCCAGGAGGTTCTCCTCCTCAAAGACATCCAGGACAGCCAGGGCCGCCCGGAGGCAGATGGGGTTGCCGCCGTAAGTCCCGCCCAGGCCGCCCACGTGGGCGGCGTTGAGGATCTCCTGGCGGCCGATCACGGCGCTGAGCGGCATCCCCGCGGCCAGGGACTTGGCCGAGGTGATCAGGTCGGGCTCGACCCCCCAATGCTGGGTCGCGAACATGGTTCCGGTCCGGCCCATACCGGACTGGACCTCGTCGGCGATGAGGACGATCCCGTTCTCCTTGCAGATCCGGGCCAGGGCCGGGAAGTACTCCGGCGGCGGGGTGATGAAGCCGCCCTCGCCAAGGATCGGCTCGGCGATCAGGGCGGCCGTGGACTCGGCGGCCACGTGGGTTCTGAAAAGCTCGTGGAGATGCTCGGCGCAGGCGAGCCCGCAGGAAGGATACTCCAGCCCGAAGGAGCAGCGGTAGCAGTAGGGCGCCGGCATCCGGTAGATCTCCGGGGCAAAGGGCCCGAAACCGGATTTGTAGGGCATGACCTTGCCGGTCAGGCTCATCCCCAACAGGGTTCGGCCGTGGAAGGCATGCTCCAAGGCGATCACGGCCGGCCGCCGGGTGTGGTAGCGGGCGGCCTTGACCGCGTTCTCCACCGCCTCGGCCCCTGAGTTGGCAAAGAGGGTCATCTTGGAAAAATTGCCCGGGGTCAGCGAGCAGAGGCGCTCGGCCAGCTCCAGGTATGGCTCGTACATGACCACGTGGAAGCAGGTGTGGATGTACCTCTCGGCCTGGTCCTTGATGGCCGCGACCACCTTGGGATGACGGTGGCCGGTATTGATCACCCCGATCCCGCCGGCGAAATCGATAAACTCCCGGCCATCCACGTCGGTGATGACCGAGCCTTCCGCCCGGGCGGCGAAGAGCGGGGTGACGTTGAAGGGTCCCTGGGGTACGCTTGCCGCGCGACGCTTGGTCAGCTTCTCGGTTTTTTGGCTCATCTTCCTCGTCCCATCGGCTCAATACGGCCTCCTCGGCCCGGGTGGCTACTTGTCCCTGGATTCAGCCCGGTTTTTCGCCCAGGAAAACAGGGAAACCGGGCGGCCTGAAAAAGCCTTCGGTCCATGAACGGGACGGCCCGCCCATGGCCGCGCCATCCGACCGGATGCACCGACCCGTCAAGCCGGCCGGGCATCCCGGCCAGGCTTCAGGGGATATCTTCATCCCTGGTTGTCACTCAATGATCGTCGTTCGATGACCCTGAGGGGCTTGATCGCATGACCGTCGGCGATCCGGTCCCTGGTAAAGCGAAAAATACCGGGGATGACCCCTGGATCGGTTTCCAACGGACCTGGAAGCCGCTGCCCGGCCCAGTCAGGCCTCCCCGACGTTGAACCGGGAGTACCCTCCGCCCCCACGCCGCAGGCCGAGCTCCCCCAACCTGGCCGGCTTCAGGAATATTATACCCCGTTTTTCAAAGGGGACGGAGGGGCCCGGTCCCGTTCCCCCTCAGCTCCGGAGGCGCTCGCCTTGCGGATCGTAGGGGGCCTGGAGGTGAACCGCGGCCGGGTAGCGCCTCCCTTCCACCTCGATCTCATAGGTTCCGGAGATGATCCATTCCTCATCGATCCCCCCGGATCGCTCCAGATAACCCATACCCATGGCCCGGCCCAGGAAGTGGGCGTAGGCGCCGTGGGTGTTCTTGGAGACCATGATTCCATCCCGGAAGATCGGCTCAGAGTGGTAAAGAAGGGGCTCCGGATCCTCAAGGCTGAAGATGGCCAACCGTTTGGCCAACCCGGCCTGCCGCTGCTTTTTCAGCGCCTCCCGGCCGATGAAGTCTCCCTTGCCGAACTTGACCCCGAAGCCGAGACCGGCCTCCAGGGGGGTATCGTCCGGGCCGATATCCGAGCCCCAGTGCTTGTAGCCCTTCTCCAGACGGAGCGAATCCAGGGCGTGGAGCCCGACCATCTTCAGCCCCACCTCCCGCCCGGCCCGGGCCAGGGCGTCGAAAACCCCCAAGGCGAAATCCGGGGCGATATAGAGCTCCCAGCCCAGCTCTCCCACGTAAGACATCCGCAGGGCCAGGACCCGGGCATAGGCCAGGTCGATGTACTGGGCCGTGCCGTAAGGGAAAGCCTGGTTGGACAGGTCGGCGTTGGTCAACCGGGTGAGGAGCTCGCGGGACTTGGGGCCCATGAGGCCCAGCATCCCCCAGGCGTTGGAGACATTGGTTACGAAGCAGTGGGCCTCGGACGGGACATGCCGCCTGATCCAATCCAGGTCCCGGGTCTCGGTGGCCCCGGCGGTGACGATCAGGTAGGTCCCGTCGGGCAGGGGGGTGACGGTCAGATCGGCCTCGATCCCCCCCCGTTGGTTGAGCATCTGGGTGTAGACCACCTTGCCCAAGGGAACCTCCAGGTCATTGGCGCAGAGGTTCTGGAGCACCGGCAGGGCGTCCCGGCCCTGGACCAGGAACTGGGCCATGGAGCTCAGGTCATAGACCCCGACCCCTTCCCGGACGGCCAGGTGCTCGGCGGCCGAGTAATCGAACCAGTTCTGGCGTCCCCAGGAGTACTCATACCTGGGCTCGACCCCCTGGGGCGCGAACCAGTTGGCCCGCTCCCAGCCGAAAGCGGTTCCGAAGCAGGCCCCCCGGGCGGCCAGGCGCTCGTGGAAAGGCGAGCAACGGACCGGGCGGGCCGATTCCATCTGGCGGAAGGGCCAGTGGTCGGCATAGAGCAGCCCGACCACCTCCACCGTCCGATCCCGGCGGTAAGCCGCGTTGACCTGCCAGTCGAAAACCCGGCGGACATCGACCTCCCAAAGATCCTCGGCCGGGGCGCCCTGGATCATCCACTCGGCCAGGGCCTTGCCCGCCCCGGCGGCCGAAGCGATGCCCAGGGAGTTCATCGAGTTGGCCACGAACAGATGGTCTATTCCGGGGGCCTCGCCGAGCATGTAGATCCCGTCCGGGGTAAAGGTCTCGGGGACCACCGAAAGGTGCCTGATGCCGGCCGTCTCAAAGGCGGGGATGCGCTTTATGGCCGAGTCGATGAAGATGCCGAACTGCTCCCAATCCTCGTTCAGCTCGGTGAACATGAAGTCCTCGGGGATGCCGTCCATCCCCCAGGGCTTGGCCTGGGGCTCGAAGCCGCCCATCAAAAGCCCGCCGACCTCCTCGCGGACGTAGATGTGGCCGTCCATGTCGCGCAAGGTGGCCATGTCCTTGGTCACCCCGGCGATGGGCTCGGTGACCACGTGCATGTGCTCGCAGGCCTGGGCGGGCAGGGTCAACCCGACCTTTCGGCCCAGGGCGAAAGACCACATTCCGGCGGAGAGGACCACGTACTCGCACTTGATCGGGCCCTGGTCGGTCTCGACCCCCACCACCCGGCCGTTTTTAAGGGTGATGTCAATGACCTTGACCTCCTCCAGGATCCTGGCCCCGTTCAGCCGGGCCCCCTTGGCCAAGGCCTGGGTCGTATCCACAGGGTTGGTCACGCCATCGTTGGGGCAGAAGTAGGTGGCCACCAGCCCGTCGGTACTGAGCAGGGGGAAGAGGCGCTTGGCCTCGTCAAAGCCGATCCGGTCCATCTCCAGGCCGAAGGACTTGGCCATCCCCGCGGCCCGGTCGTACTCCTGCCGCCGGGCCTCGGTCTGGGCGCAAAGGATGGAGCCCAAGGTCCGATAGCCGGTGGCCTGCTCCGTCTCCTCCTCCAACCGGGCATAAAGCTCGGTTCCGTAGACGGCCAGCTTGGTCAGGGCGGCCGTGGCCCGAACCTGGGCACACAGCCCGGCCGCGGCCCAGGTGGTCCCACTGCTCAAGACCTTCCGCTCCAAAAGGGTGACGTCCTTCCAGCCGGCCTTGGTCAGGTGATAGGCCACACTGCAGCCCACAATGCCGCCGCCGATAACCACGACCCGGGTTTGGTCGGGTATCTTTTGGGCCATCTTCGCCCTCTCCTTATCCCGGCCAAAGTTCGCAGGAACCCCGGCTGATAAGAGACTAGACAAATGATTCGGATGATCGGGTGATAACCACCGCTCCCGGGGAGCCGATCAGGACCGGAAAGCCGGAGCAACCTTCCCCAGGGCAACCCAAGCCAGACTCTGGTGGTATCAGCCTGAGAATGAAGCAATATCCGAGCCAATCGAGGCTTGAGGAAAATGTGCCGTCAGTTCATGTTGATAGCCATCGAGGGGGATTGGAGTGGAAAAGGGGAACGATTCAATTCTGAATCAGTTCGGAGAAGTTATCGCTACATCGATACGGGTAACACAATCAAATCAAGTTATTACCAATATGATGCGTTAATGAATCAAAGTTTGAAACAATGTAACCCTGTAATATTAGATAATTACAAGATATCGATTCATTCTTGAAGCGCCTTGGTGGTCAGGCCGTACTTGTTAAGCTTGCGGACGGCGGTGGGCTGGCTGACCCCCAGCAGGCGGGCCAGCTCCCTGGTGGAGGCGCACTGTTGGGCGGCCTCGGCCAGGATCTCCCTTTCCACCAGGGCCAGGGTTTCTTTGAGGTGCCCAACCTGCTCGGTTTCCGTCTCCGAGCAACGGTCAAAGGATTGGGTCCGGGACATTCGCTCGATCAGGTAATCGTCCAGGATCTCGTCCCTGGACATCACCACGGCGCTCTTGATCAACCCCTTGAGCTCTCTTACGTTCCCGCTTAAAGGATGGGACTCCAGGGCCTTGAGGCCGCGGGGCGAAATCCGGCAGGAGAGTGAATATTGATTATTGTATCGTTGAAGGTAGTACCCCACCAGGGCCGGGATGTCCTCCCTTCTCTCCCGGAGCGGAGGAATGGCCAGGGTGAAGGTGTTGAGGCGGAAGAAAAGGTCCCGCCTGAAATCCCCCGCCTTGGAGGCGGTCTCCAGATCCCGATTGGTGGCCGCGATGATGGCGCAATCGATGGTCCGGGACTTGGTCCCGCCGACCCTGATAACCTGTTTGTCGTCCAGGTACTTTAGTATCTTGGCCTGGGCCAGGGGGGAGGCCTCGCCTATCTCGTCCAGAAAGAGGGTCCCCTCCTGGGCCAGCTCAAAGAGCCCGGCCTTGCCGACCTGGGAGGCGCCGGTGAAGGCCCCGCTCTCATACCCGAACAGCTCAGCCTCCAGGAGGGACTCGGGCACGGCGGCGAAGTTGATCTGGATGAAGGGCTTTTCCCGGCGGGTGGAGGAGTCGTGGATATACTTGGCCAAAAGCCCCTTCCCGGTCCCGGACTCGCCCAGGAGCAGGATGTTGGAGACCTCCAGAGTGGCCAGCTTAAAGGCGGTCTCCAGGACCCGCTTCATCTCCCGCGACTCGCCCACGAAGCGCTCCTTGCGGAGCTCCTGCATGGACAGCCCGGCCAGCTCATCCTTGTACTTCTCGGTTATCATCCGGGTCTGCTGG
>Ga0068714_10003277_pt1 | contig 19410 bp, 9 predicted proteins | sample MTBNYHSulfiMetaG_FD_62988 | JGI IMG/M metagenome (GOLD analysis project Ga0068714, IMG submission 62988) | Enrichment culture microbial communities from rom New York Harbor, USA that are MTBE-degrading - MTBE-NYH (New York Harbor Sulfidogenic)... | ecosystem: Environmental > Aquatic > Marine >... | reverse complement strand
TAGTGGAGCTACGTCGAGAACTTTTTGGGCCTGACCACGCCGCAGACGGAAAACAAAGCCGGCCGCAGCAGAAAGCTTTTTGGAAACAGCCCCTAAGGCGGCCCTCAAGAACCCTACTCTCCTTTCGAACTACCGGTTCCTCGAATACCGGCCCCGGATACCTTCTAAGCTGCCCAGACAACGTTTTCTTCAGGTATTTGGAAATCCAAACCGGGTGGTATCTGCATTCCCCCACCGTGTGCTTGAGACTTTGCTGGCCTTCCATTGAGAGCCTCCATGTTTCTGGAGCTTGAGCGGTTCGAAACTGGAGGCTCTCGCACACTCCCGGATCGGTCAAACTTTGCGAACCCCCCGGCATGGCCGGGGGTCTACCCAATGGTTATAAACGGCCCCGGCCGCAATCCCGGACCTTGCCCCCTCCGATTCCCCAGGATCCGAAGGATGGTGTATCATGCCCGAAGCCCTGCCCCGGCCGGGTTCCGTGGGAGATCGTTGGAGGAAAGGGAAAGATGACCGAAACCATGAGGGCCGTGGTCAAGGACCAGAAGCTGGGCTACGGGGCCCGGCTGGAGCGGGTGGACCTCCCCCGGCCCGGTCCGGGCGAGGTCCTGGTCCGGATCGAGAAGGCGGCCATCTGCGGCTCGGACAAGCTCCGCTATCGCTGGGGCCCCGGGTCCGGCCCCCCGGACTTCCTGCCCCGGCTGATCATGGGTCACGAGGCGGCCGGCCGGGTGGTCGGCTTGGGACCGGGGGTAAGCGGCCTGGAGAAGGGCCGGAAGGTGGCCCTCGAGACCCATCTGACCTGCGGGGCCTGCCTCCAGTGCCGGACCGGTCAAAGCCACGTCTGCCACAACCTCAAGGTCCTGGGGGTCCACCGGGACGGCTGCTTTGCCGAGTACATCGCCCTGCCCCGGGAATGCGCCGTGCCCCTCCCGGAGGAGATCCCCCTGACCCAGGCCGTCCTCCTGGAGCCCCTGGGGGTGGCCTATCACGCCCTCTCAAAGGTCCGGGTGGCGGCCAACCCGGCCCTGGTTCTGGGCTGCGGGCCCATCGGCCTGATGGCCGTCCATCTGGCCCGGGCCCTGGGGGCCGCCCCCATCCTGGCCGTGGCCAAGCACCCCCTCCAGGCCAAGCTGGCCCGGGACAAGGGGGCCGACCTGGTCCTTTCCCCGGACCCGGCGGAGATAAAGGCCGCCGTGGCCGAGGCCACAGACGGTTACGGGGTGGGAGCGGCCCTGGAGCTGACCGGAACCAGGGAGGGCGTCCTGGCCGCCTTCGAGGCTGTCCGCAAGGCCGGGGAGCTGGTCCTGGTGGGAACCATGAGACCCTTGGAGTTCGACTTCCAGCGGTTCCTTAACCGCAAGGAGCTGACCGTTCACGGCCTTCACGGCCGGCGTCTGTTCGAGACCTGGACCGGGCTCCTCGACCTCCTCCGGGCCGGCCGGCTGGACCTCTCCGGGCTGGTCACCGCCGACCTGCCCCTGGAGAGCTTTGAGGAGGCCTTTGCCCTGGCCGACCAAAAGGACCAGGTCAAGGTTCTCCTCAGCCCCTGATCAGGGGCTCCGGTCCGGACCTTTCTCAGCCCGGCTCCCGGCCTTCCAGGACCTGACGGATGGCCGAAGTCAGATCAAGCCTGACCATGGGTTTAAACAGAAACCCCTTGATCCCCATTCTTCTGGCCGACTCGGGCGAGATCTGATCGCTGTAGCCGGTGCAGAGGATGATTGGCAGATCGGGCCGAAGGCGCATCATCTTCTTGGCCATCTCGGTCCCGGTCATCCGGGGCATGGTCTGGTCGGTGATGACCAGATCGAAAGCCCCCGGATCCTGACTGAACAGCTCCAGGGCCTCCGGGCTGGAGGTCAGACCGGTGACCCGGTAGCCCAGGCGCTCCAGAAGCTGGCTGTTGAGATCCACCAGGGCCTTCTCGTCATCCACCAGGAGGATTCTCTCCTGGCCGGGGAGCGGGGCCGGCTCCTCCGCCTCTGACTCCTCCGAGGTCTCATCCTGGGACAGGGGCAGATAGATCCTGAAGGCAGCCCCCTGGCCGGGTCTGCTCTCCACCCTGATCTCGCCCCCGTGACTCTTGACGATGCCGTGGACCACCGCCAGACCCAGCCCGGTTCCCTCCCCCGGCTCCTTGGTGGTGAAGTAGGGCTCGAAGATCCTCTCCAAGGTGGCCTGGTCCATCCCCTGGCCGGTATCGACCACGCTCAGCTCCAGGTACCTCCCGGCCGGCGGATCCAGGCCCGGCTCCGCCGTTGGGCCCAGCTCCAGCTCGGCCAGCCCGATCTCCAAGACCCCTCTCCCTTCCCGCATGGCCTGGGCCGAGTTGGTGGAGAGGTTCATCAAAATCTGGTGGATCTGGATCGGATCGGCCAGGATTACGGCCTGCTCGAGCCGGTTTTCCAGCCTGATGTCGATGGTCGTGGGCAGAGAGGAACGGAGGAACTTGAGCGTCTCCTTGACCAGGGGGACCACATCCAGGGGGATCAGCTGTTGTTCGGATTTCCGGCTGAAGGTCAGGATCTGCTTGACCAGGTCCCTGGCCCGTATCCCGGCCTGGTGGATCTGCTTCAGGTAATGGTTGGTCCGCTCATCCTCTTGATCTGGATCAAGTCCCAGCTCGGCGTAGCCGATAATGGCCCCCAGAATATTGTTGAAATCATGGGCCACCCCTCCGGCCAGGGTGCCGATGGCCTCCATCTTCTGGGCCTGCCGGAGCCGCTCCTCCAGGTCCTTGAGCCGCCGCTCCCCCAGGATCCGGCCGGTCACGTCCCGGCCCAGGCAGCTCACCCAGGCCTCCTTGCCCTCCTGCCTGACCAGGGAGCAGCTGTACTCCATATAACGGGGGCTTCCGTCCCGGGAGATGAGCTTGATGGTCCCCTGGGCGCAGCCTTCCCTTAGCAGAGGGGCCAGGTACTCCTCTTTGAACCTCTCCCCCTGCCGGGGTTCGATCAGCTCCAGGATGGAGCGGCCCAGAATCTCCTCCTCCCGGTAACCCGTGGCCAAGACCGCGGCCGGGTTGAGGGAGGTCAGCCGGCCTTCCAGGTCATGGGTGTAGATGCAGTCGTTGATGGAGCGGAAGATGTTACGGTAGCTCTCCTCCGAGGCCTTGAGCCGCTCCTCGGCCCGCTTGCGCTCTGTTATGTCCTGCATCGCCACCAGGACTCGGCCCAGATCCTCCTCGTATCCCGGTTGAGCCGTGACCTGGATGGCCAGCTCCTTGGTCTTACCGGTAAAGGTCCGGTGATCGATCTCGGTGGAGAAACTGGTCGTCCTCTTAAAGAAGGAGACGATCTCCTCCTTGAAAACCTCCATCGCCTTGGGGGTTAACAGCCCTTCCAGGCCCTTCGTCAGCTCCTCCTTGGAGGGCGCCTCCAGGAGATCCAGGGTGGTCTGGTTGACGTCAAGGACGCTGACCAGGCCGGCGCATCTGGCAACCTCCTCCGGATGGGCCTCCAGGTATGTTTCAATGTCCTCCACCCCTGACATCTTCAGCTCTTCCAGCCGGGCCTTGACCGCCGAGCAATCCTCCAGCCAGAGGCTGACCGGAGACATCTCGAACAGGTTCCGGTACTTGCTCTCGCTCTCCTTTAGAGCCGCCTCGGCCAGCTTGCGACCGGTCACATCCTGGAGGATAAAGTAGTGGCTTTTATCAGGGAGCTTGATCCTAAAGACACCGACCTCCTTGACCCCCCCGTCCTTGCAGGTGATTCTTCTCTCGCTCTGGGCCACCTGCTGGTCCGGGGAATATTCCCAGCCGCCGAGCTCCTGGACGACCTGGCGGTGGTACTCGGCGTCCGGGAAGAACTTCTCCCTCATGGTCTTCCGGTCGGGGATCTCCTCCAGGCTGTAACCGAACACCTCGGTGAAGCTGGGGCTGACATAGAGGATCTTGTCCTCCGGGGAGATCAGGAGGACCGGCATGGGCGAGTGCTCGGTCAGGAGGCGGAACCTGGCCTCGTTCTCCTTCAGGGCCGCCTCGGCCCGCTTCCGCTCGGTCAGGTCATGGTGAATGAAGTACAGGGTCCCGTCGGGCATGGCGATGGCGTAGACCTCCACCTCCTTGACCGTGCCGTCCCGGCAGGTGACCCGCCTCTCGACCTTCCTCTGCTTGGGCTCTTCGGCCTTGCCCCAAAAGGACTCCTTGGCCGCCTGGCGGCGGTACTCCGGGTCCGGAAACAGCCTTTCCCTCATGGTCTCCCGGTCAGGGATATCATCCAGACGGTAGCCGAACTGCTCGGTAAAGGTGGGGCTGACGTACAGGATCTTGCCCGTTCGCTCGGCGATGAAGACCGGAAAGGGCGAGTGCTCGGCCAGGAGGCGGAACCTGGCCTCGTTCTCCCTGAGGGCCGCCTCGGCCCGCTTCCGCTCGGTCAGATCGTGGTGAATGAAGTAGGTGTTCCCGTCGGGCATGACCACGACGTAGACCTCCACCTCCCTGATGGTGCCGTCCAGGCAGGTGATCCTCCTCTCGACCCTCCTCTGCTTGGGCTCCTTGGTCTGGCCCCAGAAGGACTCCCTGGCCACCAGGCGGCGGTACTCCGGGTCCGGAAAAACCTTTCTCCTCCACGTCTCCCGATCCGGGACCTCGGCCAGGCTGTAGCCGTACTGCTCGGTCAAGGCGGGGTTGAGGTAGAGAATCCTGCCCCCTGGCTCGGCGATGAGGACCGGGTAGGGCAGTTGCTCGACCAGAAGCCGGTACCCGGCCCCACCCGTCTCCAAGCCCGCTTCTGCCCGGCCCTGGTCCTGGCGGCCATCTCCGGGCTCCTGATTCACTCCGGCCATCTCGTCAATTAGACCTTGTCGTCGGTTGAGCCGCCCATCGCTCTTGCCCCTCAGCCTCACCCGCCGCCTGAGAAACATTCCTAGTCGTCTCTCCCCTGACCGTCCGCCCGTCTTAAGGGACCAAGCCCTAGTTCGCCGCTAACCGGCCAACCGGCCTCGGCGGATCCGGCTTTTTCTAATCCTCTATTGGGAATTATTATTTTAATTGTTATGACATGTTTTCGCCAAAGGTCAAGAGGGGGCCCCGCTAGGGGTTTTCCTTGGCGGACCGGACCCCGTTGCTGTTTTATCTTTGAAGGCAATGTTTTGTAGGAGCAAGGCCCGGTCGCCCGCCCCTGGTTTTTCCGCCCCGGAACCAGCGGCCGCCTCCTTCCCCCGGCGGCCTTGGCCCGGTCGGTCAACCGTTTCGGAAACCTCTCCCCCGTCTCTTGCTGGATCTTCCCGTCAGCCAGGTCAGGCAAAAGATCAGGCTAAAGGGGATCCAGGTTCCCAGGGGGCTCCTGAACATGGCCAGATCCTGGAGGATGATCAGGGCCACCAGGAAAAAGTCCAGCCCAATCACCAGACCGACGAAGATCAGGGCCGTGCTCAGGGGACCGGTGAAGCTGAACCGTCTGAAGTAGAAAAGGGAGATCAGGCCGAAGAAGGCCGGCCCCAGGATGAGATGAATCCAGAGGGCCGCGGTCTGGGTGGTCAAGCTCAGGCCCAGCCCCATGGTGGCCCCGCACAGGGCCCAACCCAGGAGACCGTGAGCCAGGATGATGAAAACTTTCCTGGGCATGACCTCCCCCCGATTAAAGACAGCCCAGGACTTGGTTATCACTTTACTCTCCGGAGCGTCAACCGAGGCGGCCGGAAGGGTGGCCATAAACCGTTTCGAAGGGAAAACCCTGGTTCAGGCTTAAGGCCGGTTCAGAAACGAGGGGGAAAACCCGGAACAGATAATCACCCAGTCCGCCCCAAGCAGCGGTGTACGTCACGGAAAACGCTGTCATCCCCTCGCTGCCAGTCGCGGGGAGTCAAACCCCCTTTGGGGGCTGAAATGTACGTCCGGCCGGCCCGAGCTTTGGGATCAAGGCCCTGGTGAGGCGTTAATATGGCCCCCCGTTCGGGCGCCCATTCTCCGGGAATCCCCTGATCCGATCGGGCCGGGCCCCCTTTGACCGGTCGGGATGGAGGGAGGGTTACGGCCGGTCCCGGAGGATGAGGTCAGGTCCCTGGCCATTGAGAGGTAACATCCGGAATTTCTGGATAATGTCCTGATATATGGGACAGAGTACGATTCACCCGGACGGGATGGACCCTTTAAGACCTAATTTAGATTTCATTTAATTTATTTTATTGCCCATAATAATATAATTTACTTTTAATCTTTTCTCTTGGCATTACCTTTGCTTGTCTCAAGGTTGTGCCAAACTCAGTCAGAATTCATCCTCAAAGGAGCTCTCAAGAGCAAGGGATGGGTCTCATGGTTCCCCGGGGCCGATCGGCCTCACTCCCGGGGAGGGTTGGGCGGTGACCTGGTCCGATGGATGCCCTTCTTTCCGGAAATCGGACGGTCGTTCCCGGATGGGCCGGCCTCGGGAGATAAAGGTTTCTTTTTAGGGGATCCTCCTCTCCTTTTCCCGGCTGAAGCCGGACAACTCCTCTGGCCGGACCTTGAGGCGGGAGGAGGTCCGGATGTCCGAGAACACCCCTGAGGTTGATCCCGACTGTGGTGGACAATGACCTTTAATTGGGTATAAATGATTGGACGGCTGGCCGAACCTGGTAACGAATTTGAGGAGCAACCTTCCTGATCGATAGAGGAGCCCCTCGGCTTGGACCAAGACCTCGACAAAAAGATGAACCCCACCGGCCCCGCCGGGGAGCCTGAACCCGGCCCTTTCCAGGGACTGGTCTCCTTCCTTAAGGGCCTGGTTCCTCTTCCCGAGGCCGAGGAGGGCTCGCTCGAGTACTTTCGGCAGAGGGTCCTGGCCGCCATGCTGATCACCGGCGTGATCCTGGCCGTTTTGGCCAGCGGGGCGGTAATAAGGTTGGTGGTGAACGAGGGGGTCTGGGGGCTCGGTCTGGCCGACGGTCTGGCCTTTGTCCTGGGCTGCTACCTCCTTTTTTCCAGGAGGCCCAGCTACGAGCTCAAGGCCCTCCTCTCCCTGTTGGTAAGCTACGGCGTGGGGCTGGCCATCCTGCTCCTCATGGGCCCCTTGAGCGGCGGCCCCACCTGGCTCTTCTTCTGGGCCGTCCTGGCCGGCCTTCTCCTGGGCACCCGGGCCGCGACGGTTGTCCTGGTCATTAATACCCTGACCATCGTCGCCCTGGGCCTGGCCTTCTACTCCGGGTTGATCTGGACCGGCAAGCCCTTCTTCCCCAGTCTGACCAGGGCCCTGGTCAGCGGGATCAACTTCCTCATCCTCAACTCCCTGGCCGCCATCTCAGCCGCGGTCCTCATCAGGAGCCTGTCCACGGCCCACCAGCGCCAGAAGTCGCTGGCCACCAGCCTGGAGCTGGAACGGGTCCGGCTCCAGGAGGCCAAGGCCAGCCTGGAGCTGGAGATCATGGACCGCCGCCAGGCCGAGGAGCGGTTCCGGCGCTCTGAGAGGCAGTTCCGGACAGCTTTCAACAACGCCCCCTTGGGCATGGCCCTCATCGACCCCGAACGCCGCTTCCTGAGGGTCAATCCCGGGTTCTGCCGGATGCTGGGCTACGAGCAGAAGGAGCTCCTGGGGCACCCTTTGGATGGGCTCATCAATCCGCCGGACATGGAGGCTTGTCTTTCCCGGTACCAGAAGGTTTTGGATCGCGGGGATGATAATTACACCGCCGAAACCCGCTTCCGGGACAAGAACGGCTCGATCGTCTGGGTCAACGTGGCCAACTCCCTGGTCCGGAACGAGACCGGGGAGCCCCTCCATTTCGTCTGTCATTTTCAGGACATCACCAAGCGCAAGAGGGCGGAGAAAAAGCTCCGGGAGGCAGAGGAGAGGCTTAAGCTGGCCATCAAGGCGGCCGAGGCCGGGACCTGGGTCTGGGATGCCCAGACCAATCTGGTCACCGTGGATGAGCTCACCAAGGCCATCAACGGGCTGGAGCCAGGCCCTTCCGCGATCCCCCCGGAAAAATGGTGGGAGCGGGTCCATCCGGATGACGAGGAGATGATCCGCCTGTCGGGCAGGCGGACCTTGAGGGAGGGCCTGCCCTTTAACTGCGAGTACCGGGTCCAGGACCCTGAGGGCGAGTGGCGGACGGTCTCCGCCCTGGGCGCGGTGTTCAAGGATGAGCAAGGCCGCCTGCTCAGGATGGCCGGGCTGAGTATCGACGTCACCGAGCGCCGAAGGGCGATCAAGGCTCTCCAGGAGTCGGAAAGACGCTACAGCGACCTGTTCAGCAGCATCAGCGACTGGATCTGCACCCATAACCTTGAAGGACGCCTCCTCAGCGTCAACCCCAGCGCGGCCGATGCCTTGGGCTACGAAGCCGAGGAGCTGATCGGCCTGCCCATGATCGACCTTCTGGAGCCTGAGCTGAGGTCCGACTTTCATGAGGCCTACCTCAAGGAGATCGAATCCCGGGGCTGGGCCCGGGGGATAGTCAAGTACCAGGCCAGGAACGGGGAGAAGTACTACATCGAGTACCGCAACACCCTGGTCCGCCAGGACGGCCGGGAGCCCTACGTCAGCGCCGTGGGAAGGGATATTACCGAGCGGGTCCTGGCCGAACGGGAGTTCAAGAAGCTCCAGCAGCAGCTCAACCAGGCCCAAAAGATGGAGGCCATCGGGACCCTGGCCGGTGGGATAGCCCACGATTTCAACAATATCCTTTATGCCATCATCGGCTACACCGAGCTGGCCCTGGACCGGCTTGAGGACGCCAAGAAGGCCAAAAACGACCTCCGGGAGGTCTTGAGGGCCAGCGACAGGGCCAAGAACCTGGTCCAGCAGATCCTCAATTTCAGCCGCCAGACCGACCAGAGCCGGAGCCCGGTCAAGCTGAGCCCCATTATCAAGGAGACCCTCAAGCTGCTCCGGGCCACCCTGCCCACGACCATCGAGATAAAGTGGGAGATCAACGACGAGCTGGGCGCCGTTCTGGCCGATCCGGTCCAGATCCACCAGGTCCTGATGAACCTCTGCGCCAACGCCGGGCATGCCATGGCCGACCAGGAAGGCGTCCTCACCGTGGGCCTGGACCAGGTCCAGGTGGATGAGTTCACCGCCGCCCGCAACCCTGACCTCAAGATGGGACCATACCTGAAGCTTACCGTGGGAGATAGCGGCCAGGGGATGGACCCCCAGACCATGGAGAGGATCTTTGAGCCCTTCTTCACCACCAAGGATCAGGGACAGGGAACGGGGATGGGCCTGGCCGTGGTCCATGGCATCGTCAAGAGCCACCACGGGGCCATCACCGTCTCCAGCCGGCCCGGCCGCGGCTCGGTCTTCGAGGTCTTCCTGCCTCTGGTGGAGCCCCCGCCGGCCGAGGAGCCGGTCGTAAAGGAGGAGAACATCCCCAGGGGGACTGAGCGGCTTCTGGTGGTCGACGACGAGGAGCCGCTGGCCGAGCTGGTCCAGCAGGCCTTTGAGCGTCTGGGCTACCAGGCGGTGATGACCACCGACAGCCTGGAGGCCTTGAGGTGGATCCAGGAGGACCCGGACCGTTTCGATCTGATCATCACCGACCAGACCATGCCTCACCTTACCGGAGACCGCCTGGCCGAGGCGGCCCTGAAGATCAGGCCTGAGTTGCCGATAATCATCTGCACCGGCTTCAGCCGTCGCTTGAGCCCGGCCAAGGCCAAACGGATCGGAATAAGGCGGCTGATCATGAAACCGCTCATCATCGCCGAGATGGCCAGGCAGGTCAGGGAGGTCCTGGAGGAGGACGCCCCCTCTCCGGAGCCGAAGCTCAAGTACCGGCCCCCCCTACGGTCCGGCCAGCGGGGTGAGAGGTAGCTTGAGCCGAGCCGGCGGACCCGGTCAGGTTTCCGGGCCCGGCCGCCGGCTCTTTTTTCTTCTCTGGTTCTCGGCCGTTCTGCTTCTGCTGGCGATCAGGCTGCCCTTCCTTCTTCAGGCGGCCGGGCGGTGTGATTCCGACCTGTCCATCGTCGGCCTGATGGCCGCTCACATCTCCCAGCTCAAGCACCTGCCGGTCTACTTTTACGGCCAGAACTATCTGGGCGCGGCCGAGGCTTACCTGGCCGGTCTCTACTTCCGGCTCTTCGGCCAGTCGGCCGCGGCCCTGATCGCGGCCGGGCTGAGCGTCTTCACCCTTTTCGCCTGGCTTTCCGCCAGGCTGGTCGCTCGCCGGACCGGGCCCCTGGCGGCCTGGTTGGTCCTCCTCCTCATGGCCCTGGCCCCCCCGGCCATGGCCTGGTGGTTTACCGCCAGCTTCGGAGGCTACTCCCTGGTCATGCTCCTGGGTGTCGGGACCGCCGCCCTGTGGCTGAAGGTCCTCGATCTCGGAGCCCGTCCGACCGGCCGGCTTGCCGCGGCCGGTCTGGCCGTGGTGGCCGGCGGACTATGGACCTACACCCTGTTCTGGTCCTTTCTCCTGCCCACCCTCCTGATCAGCCTGGCGGTCCTGGCCCGGGCCTTGAGGAAGGCCTGGAGGCTTCTCCCCAAACCCCGGCCCGGGTTCTGGCCTCTGGGTCCGGCCAGGCTGCTGCTCCTCCTGGGACTCCTGGATCTGGCCCATGCTCTGACCATCGCCCTGACCGGGATCGGTTACCGGTTCAACCTGGCCGGGGTCTGGATCACCTCCCCTTCCCCCTCCACCGCCGGAGGGCCCTTTCTGGTCCGGGCCCTGGTTCTGACCGGGCTGGGCCTTTCCCTTCTCCTCTATCTCCGCCTGGGACGGGAAGGGCTAAAAAAAACCCTCGAGCCGGTAAGCCCCCAGGCCTGGTGGCTGGCCGTGGCCGGCGGCGGTTTAATCCTGGCCCGGGCCATCCACTGGCTGGGAGAGTGGTCCATGAAGGGTTACGCCCCCTTGAGCCTCAAGCCCAAGCTGGGCTTGGTGGACTGGGAGGGGTTGGTCCAGCGTTGGGACTGGCTCACCGGCGACTTCGTGCCTTACCTCTATCGCCTGGACCTCCCCCCGGGCTGGTCCTGGACGGTCTGGCTGTTTTTTTTGCCCCTGCCCCTGGCCTGGCTCTGGTTGGGGCTGGAAGGAACCCTCTCCGCCAGGAGGGGCGGCCAAAAAATTTGGCTGGCCGAGAACCGCCTGGCTCTTCTTTTCTGTCTCTCCTCGGCCGGCCTGATCTCGGCCGTCCTTCTCACCGGGGCGGCCGTGGACGTCAACGGTTACCGCTACCTGACCCTTCTCCTGGCCTGGCAGCCCTTTCTCCTGGTCTGGCTGGCCGGCCGCCTGAACCGCCTGCTCAAGCCGGCCGGGACCATCCTCCTTCTCTCGATCCTGTTGCTCTCGGTCTGGTCCTGGGGCCGGAGCCTGACCCGGCCCCAGGCCTGGGATTATATCGAGGACAAGTCGATCCACGCCCCCTTGGCCGGTCTTCTGGAGCAGGCCGGGGTCAGCTTCGGGGTGGCCCATTACTGGGTGGCCTACAGCTTCGATTTCCTGAACAAGGAGAGGCTGATTTTGACCACCGGGCCGGAGTTCACCGGCTCGCCGGTCCGCTATCTCCCCTTTGACCGCGCTGTCCGGAAGTCCTCGCCCCTGGCCTATATCTTCCGGGCCGAACGGGACAAGGCGGATCTGGCCGGGTTTCAAAAGAAGCTGGCCGCCAGGGGAGTTCGATTCCAGAGGCTCACGACCGAGGGCTGGATCTGCTACCTGGTTCCCGGGCCGGTTGACTGACCGGCGCCCGACTCCCCTGAGACGGGACTCTCCGGCGTCCCCGCCCGGACGGTCGCTCATGTCCCGGGGAGCGGCCGGCTGACCCGGATATCTCATGCGCGTTTCAGGCGGGGGGCCCGATCCGGAAGAAGGCCCCCCCTTCCATCTCGCCTCCTGAAAAACCCGGGTCAATCCCCGGCCAGGGCCAGCCGGATCGCCCTGGCCGTCTCGGAGATATCCAATGGCTTCATCAGGAACCGCTTGATTCCCATGGACCTGGCCTTCTCCGGGTTGATCACGGCGCTGTAGCCGGTGCACAGGATGACCGGCAGGTCCGGCCTGATCTTGAGCATCTGTTGGACCATCTCCGCCCCGGTCAACCCGGGCATGGTCTGGTCGGTGATCACCAGATCGAACCAGTCCGGATCGGCCTCGAAAACCTGGAGGGCCTTCAAGGCCGAGGTGACCACCGTGGCCTGATAGCCAAGGTACTCCAGAATTCTCCGCCCCAGGTCGGCGATGGCCTCCTCATCGTCGACGAACAGCACCCTCTCCGTTCCCAGGGGAACCAGCTCATCCGCGGCCTCTGCGGCTTGCCGCTCCTCCTCCTTCTCCAGCACCGGGAGGTAGATCCGGAAAAGCGAGCCTTGCCCTGCCTCGCTCTCCACGGCGATGGCTCCCCCGCAACCCTTGACGATGCCGTGGACCACCGACAACCCCAGCCCGGTCCCCCGTCCCCTTCTTTTGGTGGTGAAGAAGGGCTCGAAGATCCTCTCCAAGGTCTGGGGATCCATCCCTTGACCGGTATCCCGAACCGTTAGCACCTGATACCGTCCCGGGATGAGATCCGGGTGTTCCAGGGGGGCGGAATCGGAATCCAGCTCCAGCTCCGTCAGGCCGACCTGGAGAAGGCCCCCTCTGTCCTCCATGGCCTGGGCGGCGTTGGTGCAGAGGTTCATCATCATCTGATGGATCTGGATCGGGTCGGCCATTACCTGACCCTCTGAAGGGGAGATTTTCTTTCTGATCTCGATGGTGGCCGGGAGGGTGGCCCGAAGGAGCTTGAGGGCCTCCTTGACGATGGGGCCTATCATCACCGGTTGGAGCTCCTTCTCGCTCTGCCTGGAGAAGCTCAGGATCTGGCGGACCAGGTCCCTGGCCCTTTGGCTGGCCTTGAGGACCTGCTCAAGATTCCAACTGGCCTGGTGATCGCCGGGCAGACTGACCAGGCTCAGCTCGCTGTAACCGATGATCGCGGTCAAAATATTGTTGAAATCGTGGGCTATCCCACCGGCCAGGATGCCGATGGCCTCCATCTTCTGGGCTTGACGGAGCTGTGACTCCAGGCGGCCGCGGAGCTCCTCGTTTTGTCTGATGTCGGTCACGTCAAAGCAGATCCCCCCGATGAGGGGGGGCAGGTTTTCCCGCTCGATGGGAAACTTGTAGGTCTGCCAGCGGGTCTGGCGTCCCTTGAGGTCAAGCTCGTCCTCAAAGGTCTGGGGGCCTCTCTCCAGAACCAGCCGGTTCTGCTCCCGGAACCGGGCTGCCAGGTTTTGGGGTAGAATCTGGTCCAGGGAGCGCCCGGCCACCTCCCTGGGGTTTTGTTCCAGCACTTCGGCCAGGCGCCGGTTGGCGAAAAGAACCTTCCCGTCATCCTGGTTGATAAAGGCCAGGGCCGGGATATTTTCCATGAACAGGGAGAACAGCCTCTGGCTCCGCCGCAAGGCCTCCTCGGCCCTCTTGCGCTCGGTCACCTCAATGGCCACCCCGTTCCAGAGAATATCGCCGCCGGGCAGATGGCGAGGCTCGGCCTCCGCCCTGGCCCAGCGGACCTGCCCCTCCCGGTCCAGGACCCGGAATTCGACCGGAGAAGGAGCCATATGAATCGCGGAGCGTTCGATGGACTTCTCTAGGAGCCGGACATCCTCAGGATGGATGGCCTTGAAGAGAAGGCTCGGGTCGGCAATCATCTCCCCGGCCGAGAAAGGGGTGAACTCCTTTACCCGATCGCTGATATAGGGTATGGAGAATGAGCCGTCCTGGTGCTGGACATACTGGTAGACCAGACCGGGTATCCTGGCCGTGACCTCCTCCAGGCGCTCCTGGCTCTGCTTAAGCGCCTCCTCGTTCTGCCTTTGGGTGGTGATGTCGCGCAATAAGCAGTGGGTCTGTCTGAACCGCCCCTGTCCGTCACGGCCGACGCGGCCGTTAATCGCGGCCAGAATAGGCCGGTTGTCCTTCCTGATCAGCCTGTACTCGGCCTCATAGATCTCACCCCGGCTCTTCAATTCCTCGAAGCGTTCCCTGAACCGCTCCCTCCAGTCAGGATCCAGGAAGCCGATGAAAGGACGCCCCAGGGCCTCCTCCCGGGAGTAGCCGGTCATCTCCTGCCAGCTTTGGTTCACCTCGACCAGGACCCCGGCCTCATCCAGGGACTGGTAGCCCAGGGGAGCCTGCTCGTAGAGCAGCCGGAACTTCTCCTCACTCTGTCTGAGGTCCTCCTCGGCCTGTCGCCGGGCGGCGTCGGCCCGGGCGGCAAAAAGGGCCATCTCCAGGGTGACCTTGAGCTCCGGATCCCGGAAGGGCTTGAGGAGGTAACCGGAAGGCCCGACCTGTTTGGCCTGGTTCAAAAGGCCGTCATCGGAGAAGGCGGTGAGGAAGATGACCGGCTTTCCGTTCCTCTCCCTGATGGCCTTGGCCGTCTCGATGCCGCTGTCCCCGCCCTTGAGGACGATGTCCATCAGGACCAGTTCCGGGTCGGTCTCTTGAACCAGGGTCAAAGCCTGCTCACCGGTGACGGCCTGCCCGCAGACCTGATAGCCCATTCTCTCCAGTCGGGACTTGAGATCGGCGGCGACGATCACCTCATCCTCGACGATCAAAATTTTTGGCTTGCTCTCCGGCGCCTCGGCAGGCATGCCGTTCCCTTCCCAATAGATCAGGCCGGAGACAGATCCGGCCGCAAGAAGGTGAAACGCCTGGTTCACCCTCTCAATATATCCCCGTCCCAAGGGTGGCCTGACCTGACTCGCCTCTCTTGGCCAAACCTGGGGATGGTGAGGAGCGTCTTGGGCGGAGGCCGGATCTTCCCGGCCGCCCAACCGGGTCCCTTCAGGATCGTCGGCCGTCCCCTCCTCCAAGGAGGGACCGCCTCTCCGGCCGGTGCTCATGGGCCGCCTCCAGCCCCTCCTCCAGGAGGTGAACCGGCGGCAGCCTCTCCAGCCTCACGCAGTTTTCCTTCCCCGACAGTCCCCTCTACCAGGATCACCCCGGAGATCATCCCCCTCCTGAGGGTGAGGCGCGACTCCCCCCGGCGCGATTCAAGGGGTCCTCAGGCCGCCCCGTTGTCCGTTCCGGCTGGTCTTCCCCGGCCTGACCAGACCGCTGGAGTACCATCATTTCACCTTACTTCAAATAACAGTCCACGGGAATATGGTTGTTTTTCCCCGGTCCAAGGGTGGCGAGGAGGTTGCTCCTCGAGGTTCGAAACCTCGTGGAAGGGCTCGGGGAGGGGTGTTATACTTCTGGCCGTCTACCATCCTCGGAGGGCTGGCCATGGATTTCCGGCTTTTGAAAAGGTTGGCCGACGCCCCCGGCGTTTCCGGCCGGGAGGATCGGGTCCGGGAGGTGGTGTCCGCGGAGCTGGCCGGGCTCACCGACCGAATCTCCCTGGACCCCTTGGGCAACCTGGTCGCCCGTCTGGCCGGACCAGGACCGGAGAAGCGCCCCAAGGTGGCCCTGGTGGCCCATCTGGACGAGGTCGGCTTTCTGGTCAGCAAGATCGAGCCGGAGGGTTTCCTCAGGGTGGCCCCCATGGGCGGGGTGGATCCCCGGGTTTTCGGAGCCCAGACGGTGGTGGTCCACGGCCGGGAGGAGTTGAAGGGGGTGGTCGGCTCCGTCCCGCCCCATCTCTCCTCTCCGGCGGCCAAGGAGGGAGGCGGGCCGGTCCCCATCGAGGAGTGCGCCGTGGATCTCGGGCTCCCTCCAAACCGGGTGGCGGAGCTGGTCAGGATCGGCGACCCGGTGACCTTTGCCGTGGAGGCCTGGGAGAACGAAACCTGCGTCATGGCCAAGGCCCTGGACGACAGGGCCGGCCTGTTTGTAATGATCGAGGCGGCCCGCCGGGCTTTCAAGGCCGGTCTGGGCTGTGATCTGGCTCTCATCGGATCGGTTCAGGAGGAGTTCGGGCTCAGAGGGGCCGGACCGGCGACCTTCAAGTTCGGGGCGGAGGTGGTCCTGGTGCTGGAGGGAACCTTCGCCCTGGACACCCCGGGGGTCAAGCTGCCGGCCAACCTGGTTCCGACCCGGTTGGGCGGGGGACCGGAGATCAGGATCAGCGACCAGCAGGCCATCTCCGATCCTAAGCTGGTGGACCTCCTCTGCCGCCTGGCCAGGGAGGGCTCGCTCCCCCATCAGCTGATCGTCAAGCGGTTCGGGGCCACCGACGCCGCCCCGGCCCAGATCGCCGGCCCCGGGACAAAAGCCTGCACCCTTTCGGTCCCGGTCCGTTACATCCACGCCCCGGTGGGGGTGGCGGCCAAGGCCGACCTGGAGTCCGCGGTGGAGCTGACCGCGGCCTTTCTCCAGCGGGCCGGAGAGCTCCTCAACGATTCTTAGCCCGGTTACTTCCCGAAGTTCGACTGTTTAAGTCGGACCGGAGGCAGTTTCTACGGTCCCCGGACCAAGGGCACGAACCTTACCGCCATCAGGGATCTGGTCCTGACCCGGCCGTGGTCATCCTTCTCGGCCAGGACCAGGTCCTGGATGAACATCGGCGGCCCCACCGGAATGACCATTCTCCCTCCCGGGGCCAGCTGATCCACCAGCGGCGGAGGGATGTGGCCCGCGGCGCAGGTGACGATGATCGCCTCAAAGGGTCCCTCCTCCGGCCAGCCCAGGTAGCCGTCCCCCAGCTTCAGCCTGATCCGGCCGTAGCCGGTCCGGGCCAGGGTCTCCCTGGCCCGCTCGTGGAGCTGGGGGATGACCTCCATGGAAAAGACCCGGCCGCCGGTCTCGGCCAGAACCGCGGCCTGGTATCCGGAGCCGGTCCCCACCTCCAGGACCTTCTCCTCCCCGGTGAGCTTCAGGACCTGGGTCATGTAGGCCACGATAAAGGGCTGGGAGATGGTCTGGCCGAAACCGATGGGCTGGGGGCTGTCGGCATAGGCCAGGGAGCGTCTCTCGACGGGGACGAAGAGGTGGCGGGGAACCTGGGCCATGGCCCTCAGAACCGCCGGATCGTTAACCCCCCGGGATTCGATCTGGGAGGCCAACATGGCCTGACGCTTGACCTCCCAGGGGTCCTGCTGGGCCCTGGTCCGGCCCGGCCGGACCCAGCCGGCCAGGATCAGGAGCAGGCAGACCAGGCTTAAGATCGCCATTGCTCTTCTCATCGTCCCCTCCCCGCCGCCGCCAGGGCCAGGAGATAACAGGCTCCGGCGGATCCCAGGGCCGCCCCGTGGCCCAGTTGGATGCAGATCAGCCCTGCCAGAAGCGAGCCGACCACGGAAAAGAAACCGTTGACCCCAAAGGCCCAGGCCCGGGCTTGGGCTTCCCCCCCGGTGAGATGGGTCAACCCTCCGGCCAGCGGGGCCCCCATGACCAGGGCCGCCGGCAGGAGGGCCAGCCCGACCCAGGGGGCTCCGGCCGGGAGCAGCCTCAAGCCCAGGAAACCAAGAGCCAGGCCCAAACCGGAGGCCAGGCAGAAAACCTCGGGCCTCCTGGCGCCCCAAAGCAGGCTTCCCAGCCCCGAGGCGGCCAGGAAGACGCCCACCACCAGGGGAACGGCCAGGGCCGGCCGGCCCAGGATGTAGATCGCCTCCTGGAGAAGGGTGATCTCGGCCAGCATGTATCCCAGGCCCAGCAGGGCGAAGAAGACCAGCCCCGGCGGCCGGCGGCCTAGCTTGAGGAGGGGCAGGAAGATCCCCGCTCCTGCGGCGGAGAGGGCCGCGATTAGTCCGCCCCAGGTGAAAAGAAGCCCCCACTGGGTCACCGCCAGGGCCTGGCGGGAAGACGGCCCCAGGATCAGGGACAAGGTCCGGAACCGGAAAAAGCTGTCGAAGTAGGGCCGATCCCGGCTGGCCGGCCGGAGATCGAACCAGGCCTTTTTGAACAGCCTCTCCCTGGCCTGGCTTAAGACCGCCTTGGCCGCGGCATGGACCGGCTCGCCGGGAAGGAGATGAAACCGGTTGAGCTCCCCGGCCTCCAGCCCGGGCAGCCAGGACAGGTCAAAACCCAGATCCCCGGTCGCCCCTCGGATCAGGGCCAGCTCCCGGGGGCTGAACCCGTCCGGTTTGATCAGGACCTGGACCGTGGTCCAGTCCCGGATCAGGGCCAGGCCCGGACCCGGCTCCCGGCCCAACCCTTCCAAGGCCAGGGCCGCGGTGGCCAGGAGCTTGATCGCGGCCCGGGGCGGCTTGAGGAGAGTGCCGGTCAGGGCCAGCGCTCCGCCGGGCTCCAGGCCGGCCAGGAGCCCGGCCAACCCCTCCACGGTCAACAGCCGGCTGACCCCCAGGCCGCCTTCCCCTCCGGCCTCCCATCTGGTCCCCTCCCCCAGAACGATCAGGTCGAACCTCCTCTCCCTCCGGGCCAGGAAAGCGGCCGGATCGGCGGTGGCGAGCTCCACCCGGTCCCGGTGGAAGATCCGCCCATTGAACCCGGACAGGGGGCCGCTCATCAGCTCAGCCACCTGGGGGTTCTCCTCCAGGGCCAGAATTTGCTCGGCCCCCCCGGTCAAGGCGGCCAGCAGGCCCAGCCCCCCGCCCGGGTTTATTATCAGGACCCGCTTGGGGTTCAGGACCAGGTGGGGAAGAAAGGCCATCGTTCGCCTGAGGATCCCGGGCGGCTCCTGGTCTTGGCCGAGCCTGGTCACGGCCCCCCGCAGGTCGCCGTCCAGGAACAGGCCGGCCTGCTCCGGCAAACCGGCGCCCGCCGAGAGGGAGAGACCCGGGAGGTGGTGGAAGGTCGGACCGGCGACAACCTCCACCACCCCCCTCAATCCGGTCTTTTGGTGAAGGAGCCGGCTCCCTTGGGCGGCCAGGGCCACCTCCCGGTCCTTGAAAGGCTCATAGCGAAGACCCGGGGCAAAGACCCAACCCAAGGAGGCCAGTCCAACCGCTCCGGCAAGAAGCCGGACCTTCCACCGGCGGGACAACCCTTTCAGCTGAACCGCGAAGCCCAGCAGGGCCAGGCCCACGGCCGGATAGAGGGCCTGGTGGGGAAGCGCCACGGCCAAAGCCAGGGCCGAGACCAGGCAGCCCAGCCCCGAGCCGGCCAGGCTGGCGGCATAGGCGGCTCCCGGCCTGGAGCTCCAGGCCAGGACCAGGGTGATGTGGCCGGCGGCCGGAACAAAGGGAACGATCAGGATCAGGCAGACCAGGAGCAGCTTGGGCCACTCCCAGAGCGACCAGGCCAAAGAGAGCGGCTCCATCCCCACGGCCAGGGCGGCCTGGAAGGCCAGGGTCATGGTTCCGGCCGAGGCCAGGGCCGTGGCCGCCAAGGCCGGGCCCGAGGGCCGGCCCCGCCTGAGCGGAAGCACGGCCGCCAGGCTCCCGGCCGCCCCGAACCCGGTCAGGGCCAAGGCGATGAGGAGAGAAGCGAAATGGTGCCAGAAGGCCAGGGCGAAGAGCCTGGTCAGAACAACCTCAAAGGCCAGGGTAGCGGCCGAGACCAGGAAGATCGAGGCCAGGTCCCGGGGCCTGGTCTCCTTTTTCCCCTGTCCCTGATTCACCGGCAATAAAAATCCTTCCTTGCTGCTCCCGGCCGGGGAAGGGAGGCCCGGTCAGGACCCTTTGGCGGGGAGGTCATCTCCCCCCCCCCCCCCCCCCCCCA
>Ga0068714_10003273_pt1 | contig 19416 bp, 12 predicted proteins | sample MTBNYHSulfiMetaG_FD_62988 | JGI IMG/M metagenome (GOLD analysis project Ga0068714, IMG submission 62988) | Enrichment culture microbial communities from rom New York Harbor, USA that are MTBE-degrading - MTBE-NYH (New York Harbor Sulfidogenic)... | ecosystem: Environmental > Aquatic > Marine >... | reverse complement strand
GCTTGCCTTGCAGCTCTGCTGTCAAGCTCTCTTATGCTCGCACGCTTTCCGCCGATCTCTGGATTCCTGCCTGTCCGCAAAGAGCTAAGCCTGGAAGGCATGCCTTAGATTGGTCAAGCTGGTCTTTCGACCGGCACTTCCGGTGCTGTGCGGACAGTTTTCAGAGCCCCCTGCCGATCACTTAACTCCCGCTTTTTCGGTGCGCGCGGCTCGCTCGAATTTTTCCAGTTGCTTCAAAAAATAATCTCTGTTTTGGGGTTCTTTTGCCAGAGCTTTTTGGATGGCTGCATGGGCTTCCTGGTAGCGATTGTTTGCGTAGTAGGCTTCGGCCAAGGTGTCCAGAATATAAGGTTGTGACTCAAGGGCAGCGGCCTCAAGTGCCAGTTTCAATGCTTTGCCCGGATCAAAATACGGGGCTGGGGCAGTTGCGTAGAGCCACGCCAGGTTGTTCAATACCGTCGCATTTTTAGGAGCCATCGCAACGGCTTTGATTAATAGTGACAGCGCCGTTTCGTACCGCTGCGAATCTAAGAGTAATCCTGCATAGGCGGCGTACAGCTCTGGGTCTGCTGAAGTACGTTGAATCTGTTTTTCAAGCATTTCAGTCTGAATCTGCAGCTTCCATTGCTTTACTGCTCTGGTGTTTTGCAGTTGAAAGCCCAGGAAACTGAAGCCGATGATCAATGCAAAAAAGAGCAGAATGGAGCCATATAGCTTACGGTCGTGACTTCGTATCAATACCGGCTGCCGGTAAGATCTCACTAGAAAGTCGATACGCTGTCGGATGCTGAAATGATGCCAGCTGGGCAGATCTTCGATTTGGCCGCTGTGGAATGCGATTTTTTGCAGCGAAGAGATTAAAGTGGATGGACTTCCGAGCAGCCCTAAAGCATACAGGTCAGCCTGGCGTTCGCTGTTGCGCATGAAAAAGCCGAAAATATAGCGAAAATAAAGCAGTAACAGCAACAAGATGGGGGTCGTATAGACAATGGAAAATAGAGTCAGCTGAACTGAATCGGCCGCCGTAGCCCATTGCAGAAACAGCTCGTTTCGGAGAAGAGACAAAAAAATCACATCATGAAAAGAGTAAGCAAGCACCGAGTAACCGATGAAGAAAATGAGATATATAAAGACATGCAGTCGCCGGACGTGCCCCATTTCGTGAGCGACCACGGCTTTCAGCTCATCGGTGTCAAGCAATGACATAAGGCCTTTGGTTATCAAAATATAGCGCCAGCGGGGAAGGATCCCAATTACTCCAGCCGTGAGCATTTCGTCTCCGAACAGAGGCCACAGCATGAAACCGCCGACCCTGAAATTGTTCTGTCTGCAAAAGCTTTCCAATTCTTCTCTCTTGTAATCCGGCGGGAGCGGCTTACATCCCCAAAGTCGAATCACGAGCCACGGTGCGAAGAGGACAAACACGAGCAGCATGGAGCCAAGCAACACGAACTGCCCCAAGTCCCCGGTCAAAAACGCGGGCAGTTTCGCAATCTGCAAAAGATCGCTGGCGGTTGAGATGAGAAGCCATGGAATCAGGATAGCTGAGACAAAAGCGATATGCGCCCGTAGAAATGCGGTCAGCGAAATATCTGAGTGGTAAATCTGTCGGTAAAGAGGATGACTCCAGAACCAGATCAGCGCCAGATGCATCAAAAACAGGCCTATACCAGTGATTCCAGAAATAGTGAGGGATTCTGCGAGGCCGGGGATGACTTGAAGGTAGAATTTGATGTTCAGGATATAGATATAAATGGCGACAAATGCCAGCGCAAGAATAGAAAGTCGATTCTGCAAACGGTGATATTGGTGCGACAGATTCGAGTGAGAAACCAGCCGGGAGGAGCGCTGCAGGCGCTGCAAAAAGAATCTGCAAATCAATGCGTACAGTAGGAAAAATAGCGCGGCCGCAGCAATCGTTGCCGACAGCGGCAGTAGAGGTCTGGCGCCGGGCTGCTGGAGAGTAAAAAGTACTAAGGCGACAAGGAAGTAGATGAGCTGACTGTACATATTCGGGTCTGGGTTCGCAATTCAACTGGAGGATTGCTTCGACTGGCGAATGCTTGAGCTCCGAATCGAAATCATCGGGTAAATTGAATCATTCCTTTTCCCAGCAGATCGTGAAGATGCAAAATACCTTGTAAGCCGCCCTCTTTGTCAATTACTGGCAGCACAGTGATGAGGTGCTGCTCCATGATTTCCAACGCTTCTGCAACAGAGCGATCCGGCGTTACAGTGCGCGGATTCGGGGTCATCACATCACGGATTTTCCGGTCTGAAAAGTCGACGAATTTGTTCATGGCTCGCCGTAGATCGCCGTCAGTAAAGATGCCCACCAGTTTTTTGCCCTGCGCCAAAATAAGGGTGGCTCCCATTCCCTTGAGGTTCATTTCTTTCAACGCCTCGCACACGTGGATATGCTCCATAACGAAAGGAATCTCATCCCCGCGCCGCATCAACTCCCGAATAGCAATTTTCAAACGCTCTCCCAGATGCCCCCCGGGGTGGTAACGGCGGAAATCCTGCGCTTGGAAGTTGCGCAGCTTGATAAGCGCTACCGCTAAGGCATCTCCCATAGCAAGCAAAGCCGTTGTGCTGGCGGTCGGCGCCAAACCAAAGGGGCATGCTTCCCGCGGCACACCGGTGTAAATGGCCAAGTCGCAGAATCTGGCCAGGGTGGAATGCAGGTTACCGGTTAAGGCAATGGTTTTGGTACCGATGTTTTGCAGGCTGGGAAAGATGATGTTGAGCTCTTCGGTTTCGCCGCTATTGGAGAGAGCCAAAACCAGATCCTCCTTGCGAACCATGCCGAGATCCCCGTGCATTGCCTCCACCGGATGCATGAACAGGGCGGGGGTTCCAGTGCTGCTCAGGGTGGCGACGATTTTTCGTCCGATCACTCCCGATTTTCCTATCCCCGTCACAATGATCCTGCCGCTTGCCTGATAGATCCATTGAACTGCCGTGGCAAAGGATTCATCGAGACGGTCAAGCAGGTGCAAAATCCCTTCCGCTTCGATCTTCAAAACCTCTTGTGCAATCCGAAGTATTTCTCCAGTGTCGGGGGTGGATCGTTCGGATTTGACAGGCGCAAAAGGTGCTTCCTCAGAATCCGGATAGCGGGTGTCTGCCAATTCTAGTTCAGCTCTTTGTCCGTCCAACCTAACGCCTTTCATCAGAAACTGCCGGGCACCGCCCTATGGGTTTCAAAACAGTCTTTGCGCACTTGCTCCAGGCATTGCAGGGTATAATCACCGTTAAAGCACGCAAGGCAGAATGGATGATCGTCAGCAGACGCGTTTGCCCCCTTGAGGAGTCCGTCAAGACTCAAGTAACTCAGTGAATCGAGACCGATGAAATCTCTGATTTGAGATACTGAGTGAGATGCCGCGATCAGCTCTCCTTTGGTGGAGAAATCAATTCCGTAAGGGCAGGGAAAACGATGCGGAGGACAGCTGACCACCATGTGGACTTCCTTGGCGCCAGCATTGCGCAGAGCTTTGATACGCGTTCGAGTGGTCGTGCCTCTGATAATGGAATCCTCGACTAACATGACCCGTTTGCCGTGCAGCAGTTCGCGTACCGGGTTCAGCTTGATTCGCACTCCAAAATCGCGCATGGCCTGGCTTGGCTGAATAAAGGTGCGACCTACATAATGGTTGCGAATGACACCCATTTCAAGAGGTATCCTGGATGCCTCGGCAAGTCCGAGGGCTGCGTAGTTGCCCGAGTCTGGAAAAGGCATAATGAGATCGGCTTCGATGGACTGATTTTCCTCTTTCAGCAAGTGTCCAAGGCGCTTTCGGCAAAGGTATACGTTCTGTCCAAATATGTTGCTGTCAGGTCTTGCAAAATAGACAAACTCAAAAATGCAATAGGCAGAACGGGTTTTGGGAAAAGGGTGCAGAGAGCGCAAGCCGTTATGGTCGATGATGAGAATTTCACCAGGTTCCACATCACGAATGTAGGTGGCCTCAATCAGGTCCAAGGCGCAGGTTTCGGAGGCCAGCACATAACTGCCGTTCAGCTCGCCCAGGCAGAGGGGGCGAAACCCCCTTGGATCGCGAATCCCTATGAGCTTATCCCGGGTGCACATGACCAGCGAGTAAGCGCCTTTGACATGGCTCAGAGCGGCAACCAATGCTTCTTCCAGGCCGAATTGAAGATTTCGAGCCAGCAGATGCATGATAACTTCCGTATCCATGGTGGACTGGAAGATAGCGCCCTGTGCTTCCAGATCGCGGCGCAATTGGATTGCATTTACCAGATTGCCATTGTGAGCAATCCCGTAATACTCGCCTCCATGGACGACCACGAAGGGCTGTGCGTTGGCCAATAGTGATGATCCTGTGGTGGAATACCGAACATGGCCGATAGCCAGGTGACCTTTGAGCGCCTGCAGTCTCTCTTCGCCAAAGACCTCATAGACCAGCCCCATGTGCTTATATTCTTTTAGCTGATCGCCGTCGGAGACAGCTATCCCTGCGCTTTCCTGTCCTCGATGCTGGAGAGCGTAAAGGCCGAAATAGGTCAGCTTTGCCGCGTCCGCATGACCGAACACTCCAAAAATGCCGCACTCTTCGCGCCTTCTGGGGGAGTATCGGGGAGCGGCGTCATTGATCGTATAGAACTTCATGACCTCATTCCTGTATTATATGTCTCTCCTGCGTATGCAGATTCATATGGCAAGTTGATTCGACTATGGAAGAATCGCTCCATTCTAACGATAAAACTTATTCGAGGGAAGCCTTATGAGGCTCTAAAGTATGGCCGGCAGGAATTTTGGATCAAGTGGACACATTCAGATCTATAGACGGCTGAGGCGGAAAAGTCGGTTCAAATCCTCAGGTGTATCCACTCCGTGAGTTTCGACAGTCGATAAAGCAACATGAATCGGATAGCCATGTTCGAGAGCCCGAAGCTGCTCCAATTTTTCAGCTTGTTCCAACATCCCTCGGGGCAAATTGGTGAATACCCGCAAAAACCAGCATCGATAAGCATAGAAACCGAGATGTTTTAGAAATTCAACTTTAGCAATGTCGACTTCCCGATACCGGGGTAGGGGCGATCGAGAAAAATAGAGCGCTTTTCCCTCTTTATCCAGAACCACTTTAACGACATTGGGATCAGTATATTCTTCCTGATTCTGACTGGGAAATGCCAGTGTCCCCATGCACCGGTCCGGAAATGCATGCAAAGTACCAATCAACAACTCGATCATCTCCGGTTCCAGCATCGGTTCGTCGCCTTGAATATTGATGATAATATCCGGCTCCTCGAAGTTAAGTCTCTCGCATGCTTCGGCAAGGCGATCTGTCCCGCTTTCATGGTCTTCTCTCGTAACGAGGCAGTCGCCACCAAAGCTTCTCACGGTTTCCAGTATGCGGCGGTCGTCGGTCGCAACCAGTAGCCGGTCGAGACTTCGACACTGTCTGGCTCGCTCATAAACATGCCGGATCATCGATTTTCCCTCAATCTCGACCAACGGTTTGCCGGGGAACCGGCTGGAGTGGTACCTGGCGGGAATGATCCCGATTATTCTCATGCTGCTGTTAGACTCCTTTCAATGCTTGTTTTCGATGAACGGAACAATACAACACGGATGGATCGTGTGCAAGATCGACCAAACGGAGTGCTTTGACCAGTAAGTTGGGCTGGACTTCATGAAAGTGTAAGCATAGCAAAAGTAATCATATCTGTTATGATCTGCTCGGGCATGATGCATAAACCATGTCGAAATCTTAACAGCGGCAAATCATCCTGGCAGGAGAGATGCTGAAGACCTTTACCCGAGAGCTGAAGAGTAAAATATGGACGAGATCGATCGGATAAGCGCATCTTCACACTATCTGGCAACCCTTCTTCGCCGCCGTCCCGAGCTTATGGACTGGCTTTGGAACAAGAAAAATCTTTACAGACGTTACCCGCTGACAGGTCTCTACGAAGATCTAAAGAGGGCCACAGAGAGATTTGAATCTTTCGAGCAACTGCAGTTGGTGTTTAGGGATTATAAGCAACGTCATTTCTTGCGCATCGGAGGCCGGGATCTGCTGGGCTGGGCCAATCTTACGGAGACCAATGCACAGTTGAGTGTTCTTGCCGCCGTTGCTCTTCAAGTCGGTATGGAGGCACTGAGTGAGCGCCCGGAATGGTGTTTCGGCCGCACCGAGAAGGATACCTGGCTCAGGATCAAAGAAGAATGTCAACTAGTGGTAATGGGATTGGGAAAACTAGGCGGCCATGAGCTTAACTACGTATCGGATGTGGACCTCCTCTTTTTGCATGCTGCCAGGAGTGACACTGCTGCTGTTTGTTCAGACTCTGCTGTCTTGTTGAGCCGGTTTTGTCAGCGCCTTTCACGACTCCTATCGGAGAAGGTCGAAGGAGACAGAGTGTTTGAAGTGGATCATCGCCTGCGGCCATTGGGAAAGGACGGTCCGCTCGTTCCCTCACTTGCGGCTGCTGTCGATCATTATCTTCACCATGGTCAGCCGTGGGAGCGGCAGATGCTCCTTAAGGCACGTCCTGTGGCCGGAGATCGCCAACTGGGAGCCATCTTCGGTCGGGACGTGCGCCCCTTTGTTTTTAGGCGGTTCCTTGATTTTCAGGCTCTGGATGAATTGCGTGACATGCGGGATCGCATTGTGGCGGAGGCTGTTCGCTCAAGTCCGAACCTTCAAACGTTCGATGTGAAATTGGGCGTCGGTGGAATCCGGGAAATCGAGTTTCTCGTGCAATCGCTGCAGCTCATTTACGGAGGAAGGCATCCGCAATTGGATGAGCCGGGAACTTTGAACTGCCTGGAGCGCCTTGATGAGCTTGGATTGTTGCCCCGGCAGGCTGTCCAGGAGCTTAAGGGTGCATATGCTTTCTTCCGTAGAGTGGAGCATTGGGCTCAACTGGATCAAAATCGGCAAACTCAGAAGCTGCCCCAATCTCCTGAAGGACGCTCGCGTCTGGCATTTGCCCTCGGCTTTGAAGGCCGAGAAGATCTTCTTCTGGGTACACTCGACGCCCACTGCAAAACTGTGCATCAACACTTTACGGCTTTGTTCCGGTCTGATGGCAACGAGGCGGATGCGGACTTTCCCGCTACGGTTATGGAAGGAATTCAAGATTTCGATGTTTTTGAGAGCTATCCCTCTGAGGTCTGGTCCAATGTTCGGAGGCATGTGGAAGGCTTTCCGGGGTTCGTGCAAAGGACTTTGACGGAGTTACTTGTTGAATTTGCTCCTGCTAAGAACAGCAAGATCGCAGAAAAAATGCCGGCCAGGCTGGATCGATATTTTGGGCAGGTTCGAAAACGTCCGGGTTTGGCTAAGGTTTTTCATAGCTCCGCTGCCTGGGTCAAGGACTTTTTGAGAGGTCTGGTACAAAGCGAGCTCATTGCGGATCTCATGGCCCATCATCCCGGTCTGGTTGAAGGCATTGCTGTTTCGTCCGGGGAATATCTAACTGGTGAGGCCTGGCAAGAAGCCGGTTTACGGCTTCTGGATCGACACGAGAAGTTCGAGGAAGGACTTGAATGGCTCCGTCGACTGAAAAATGAGAGGCTTTTGCAACTGGCGCTGGCTGATTTGGGAGGGCGGCTGAACTATGCAGAGATCGAGGAGGAGCTCAGCGCCTTAGCCGACTTTGTTGTTAAAAACACTTATGGCCGGGTTCTCCAAGATCGCGGCTTCTCTCAAGACACACCCCTCGCCGTGTTGGCTCTAGGTAAACTGGGAAGCCGAGAGATGAGTTATCTTTCAGATCTGGATCTTGTCTTTGTGTACGATCCGCCTGGAGTATCCACCGATCTGATCCCGGTAGAAATTGTTAGAATGGTTCAACGTTTCATGCGGATGCTGGTTACGCCTCTAAACGAAGGACCTGGCTATGCGGTGGACGCACGCCTGAGACCGACAGGAAATTATGGGCCGCTGATTGTTACCCGCCGAACCTGGCTGGATTACTACAGAGCGCAAGCCGACATCTGGGAAATTCAGGCTCTTTTGCGCATGCGACCGGTAGCAGGAAGCACCCAATTGTGTACCTGGCTGCAGGAGCAGGCCAACCAGATCTGTTTTCAACAGCGAGATGCGGATGCGGTCTGGCAGCGTCTTTGTCATCTGCGGCAGCGAATGGAGCGGGAGCGAGCGGTGGAGACAGAAGAGGCCATCGACTTGAAGCTTGGGACGGGAGGTCTCGCCGATTTGGAATTTATAGTTCAAGGAAACCTGCTCGTCGAAGGATACAAAGATCGTGCCTTGCAGGTCAGAACCGTTCGGCTGGCATTCAATCAGATTTGGCCCAGGCTTTTAGATGTTGATCTGCCGCTGCGGGATCTACTGGAGGCTTTTGAGACCTTGCGCGCCCTTGAGCATCGGTCAGTGCTCTACAGCGGCCGGCCGGCAACGCGCTTGCGGTCCGAGCAGTTTGAACTGCTCAAAGCGACCGCTTTGTGGCCGCCGCTCAAAGGCAGGAGCAGTGTGGTGGAGACGTGGCAGGACTTGCTTCGGTTGCGCAGAAGGGTGAGAAATGCTCTGCACCATTGGTGTTCTGATCTATAACCGCGCACTTCTTTGGAAGATCCCTCCGTCCATAAAAAATCCTTGACAAATTTTATGAGTACCTCTAAAAATAAAGCTCTGTTGTAAGCTGAGATAATAAAGAGCCGTACAAAGGTGTACGGAGTCCTAATTAAAAGGCGGGACAAAGGCGTCCAACTTCCAAATAGGGAAGTGACGCCTTTTTTGTTGCCCTTTTTTTAGGGCACAAATGTGTTTCTGCTGCATAGGGTTACAAAGGTGTATCCCTGCTTTGGACGAGGGTGTCCACTTGCTCTGCATAAGAGAAGTGGACTTTTTTATTTCATCGATCTTGATTAGTGAGGAGCAACCAAGATGAACCTTTGTAAACCCAATGCAAATGATGCCACCCTTAGCTTCAACCGTTCCAAAAGCGTTGTGCCCATGAGCGGAATTTGTTCGCGCTGCATTGACGGCTGCCGCGGCAACTGCGAAATTTTCCGATCTACCTTTCGCGGCCGCGAAGTCATTTACCCCGGGCCTTTCGGCAAAGTAACTGCGGGAGCCGACAAGGACTACCCGGTCGATTACTCTCATCTTAATATCCAGGGCTATGCGCTTGGCGCCCTTGGTCTTCCCGAGGGAATGGAAGCAGGTCCGGATACGGCGGTTTTCCCAGCCGTAAATACTGAGACGCAATACGGTTGGGATATCAAAGTAAAAATGTCGGTGCCAGTCTTCACCGGCGCCTTGGGATCAACTGAAATTGCGCGCAACAATTGGGAACATTTTGCGGTTGGCGCAGCGCTTAGCGGTGTGACTCTAGTTTGCGGAGAGAACGTGTGCGGAATAGACCCGGGGCTGGAATTGAACGGATCCAACAAGATTGTCAAGTCTCCGGAACTGGATCGGCGCCTGGAGGTGTACAGAAGATACCACAACGGCTACGGCGAGATACTGGTCCAGATGAATGTGGAAGATACTCGCTTGGGTGTAGCCGAATATGCCATCGACAAGCATGGCTTGAACACCATTGAGCTGAAGTGGGGACAGGGCGCCAAATGTATTGGTGGAGAAATCAAGGTTGGTAGTATCGAGCGTGCACTCGAGCTAAAAAAACGCGGTTACATAGTGACTCCCGATCCAACCCGAAAGACTATCCAGGCTGCCTACAAAGAGGGAGCCATCAGAGAATTTGAGCGCCACAGCAGATTGGGGTTTGTAAGCGAAGAAGGCTTCCACGCAGAAGTCGAACGATTGAGAAAGCTGGGCTTCAAGCGAATCACCTTGAAGACCGGGGCTTACAGTCTGCGGGAATTGGCCATGGCCATCAAATGGGGAGCTAAAGCCGAAATCGACCTTTTGACCATCGATGGGGCTCCCGGCGGTACCGGTATGAGCCCGTGGCGCATGATGCAGGAATGGGGCATCCCCAGCATTTATCTTCACTCAAAGGCATATGAGTACTGTGAAAAACTTACTGTAAAAGGTGAGAAGGTGCCCGATATCGCCTTTGCGGGTGGCTTCTCCAGTGAGGATGGCGTGTTCAAGGCCCTGGCTCTGGGTGCGCCTTACGTGAAAGCCGTATGCATGGGACGTGCGCTGATGATCCCCGGTATGGTTGGCAAAAATATCGGCAAGTGGCTGGAGAAAAATGATCTTCCCAAAACGGTCAGCGAATATGGAGCCGCTCCTGAAGAAATATTCGTAAACTACGAAGCCGTCAAAGAAATAGTCGGAAACGGCGATATCAAAAACATTCCACTGGGCGCCATTGGCATTTACAGTTACGCTGATAAGGTCAAAGTTGGACTGCAGCAGCTTATGGCAGGAGCGAGATGTTTTAATGTCGGCTCCATTACACGCAAAGAATTGATGTCCTTAACGCCCGAATGCGCCTCCGTTACTGGAATTCCTTATGTGATGGACGCCTACGATGAGGAGGCCGAGGCTATTTTGAACAGTTGATGGTCCGATCATTGTCCCCCCTGAAGAGGCTCTGCCGGTCCGCCGGTGGAGCCTTTTTTGCTCAAGCACTCCTCTGTAACCGTTTTCCGCTTTCTCTACATCGACGGTTTTCCTGTTCGCCGCCGTCTGCAACCTCGACACCAAGAGTCCGATAATACGCTGGAAAATTAATTTTCCTATTGTATTGCCTCGTGCGTTTGCCGAAATAGCAAAACGATCCGAAGCGAACAGTGATTATTGTAAGATAAAGAGAAGATAAAATGACGGAGAAAGGAGATGAGCTCTATGAATGAAGAATTCAAGAATGAGCTGAAGGAACTTGTCCTGCAGAACAATGCATATTGTGTTTCGATCTTTATGCCCGCCTATCGGGCCGGCGCTGACGTGCAGCAGAATCCGATACGATTTAAAAACCTTCTTCGAGAATCCGAGCACCAGTTGGTCTCTCTGGGTATGCGTCAGGCGGACGCAGCGGAGCTATTGAGACCCGGTCACGACCTCCTTGCAAATGGGGTATTCTGGCGGCAGCAGCTTGGCGGGCTGGCTGTGTTCATCTCCCGGGATTTGTTTCGGTTCTACAGCCTGCCCCTTCATTTTGAAGAGCTTGCTGTGGTCTCCGATCGTTTTCATCTAAAGAGTCTGCTCAGACTTCTCGAGGAGGATGGCAGATTCTATGTTCTGGCCCTCAGCCAGAAAGAGTTGCGCCTTTTTGAATGCACTCGCTTCGGAGTGAGGCGGGTGGAGATTCAGGATGCACCGAGAAGCATTGACGAAGCCCTAAAATATGATGATCCGCAGAGGCAGCTGCAGTATCACACGAGAGCTCAAGGCCATGGTGCGGGCAGGCGTGCCGCCATGTTTCATGGTCAGGGAGTGGGCATCGATGACAACAAGTCCAACATTTTACGATACTGCTTGATGATTGACGAAGGCATGCAAAAAGTGCTGCGAGAAGAAAATACCCCATTGGTGCTTGCGGGAGTTGACTACTTGTTGGCAATCTACAGAGAGGCAAACAGTTATCCCCATCTTTTGAAAGAAGGCCTCGCTGGGAACCCGGATATCTTGAGCGCAGAGGAATTACAGGCCAAAGCATGGGAGATCGTGCAACCCATATTCAAGCAAAAGCAGGAGGAATCCATGTCTAAATATCGGCGATTAGCCGGGACCGGCTTTGCCTCGGCCGACATTAGAGAAATCGTGCCGGCTGCCCGCTTTGGCAAGGTGGAGAGCCTATTCCTACTGCTCGGAAGGCAGCTCTGGGGCGTGTTTGATCCGGACCGGAATGAGGTCATTGTTCATCCGGAGGCACAGCCGGGTGATCAGGACCTCCTCGATTTAGCGGCTGTTCATACTTTTATCGACGGCGGCGATGTGTATTTAGTAGAAGAGGAACAGATCGGTAGCGATCAGTCCGCTGCTGCGGTTTTTCGCTATTGATCGGCTTCGCTCATCTGATTTTTAACCAAAGGAGTTTCGCTGTATCGGTTTCCGGGTTTTTCCACTGGGAAGGCATCTCGGAGGTAAGATAAATAGTGTCTCCGGGATGCAGTGTACTGGTGGTATTGCCGATCTTGACGTGAAGCTTGCCCGAGAGTAGATAGCCGATCTCTTCGCCTTTGTGTGCAAAGAAATGTGAAGAAATGGCTTTGCCGGGCGGAATTTCGATGAGAAATGGCTCGGCTTTGGAGTCAAAGTCTACTGGAGTGAGCAGCTTTCCGTGGATGGCGTCTTCTGAGAATTCGGTAAATCTTATATCAGTCGCCTCACCGGCTGGAAAAATCACACGGGTTTTGACATCTGCGGTCTCCTGAAAAAAGGAGCTGATTTCCACGGCCAGGATTTCAGCAATCTTCAACAATCCAGGCAGAGACGGATAAATGAGATTGCTTTCCACTTGCGATATCGAGCTGGGTGTGACACCCACCAGTTTAGCCAGATCGGTTTGTGATAATCCTCTTTTGGTGCGCAGCTCCTTAATGCGCAAACCGAGATCTATCCCTCCCGTGGTGCGTTTTTCTTCATCGAAGCCGATGGTTAGATTCCTGGTCCAGTAGCTTTGAGGTTTGTGCAGATTTTCCAAATCGCGGTTTTCTGCCTTGTACACAGTCAAGGAAGTGGCTCCCCGCTTTATCGAAAGGTCAATGACCACTTGTGCGATCTGGCTGATCTGCGCTCTGAGGCGGGGCGAGTGTGCCTTTTTTTCCATAATCCAATAGGCGACCGTGTTCAGTTCATAGAGGCGAGGACAGGAGTGGGAATAGAAAGCAAGAATTTGCTCCTCCCCTCCCCATAGTTCCTGCATGCCGGTGATGCTCTCGAATACCAGCCGAACGTCGCCTTCCATCTCGGCATGAACATCATACAGAACATCCATAACCGCTTTGATCTCTCGCGGCTGTTCGACTCTGATGATTTTGCAGGGCCATGCGCCCTGCAATTCGGGATAGGATTTTAGGAATATCGGCGAACTGGCGCCTTTTCCTGAGGTGAAACAATCCAGAATGGTCAGAGAAGGATTGTCGGCAAGGGGCCCCAGCTTTTCCAAAAGATTTTTGAGCGAACGGTCGAAACTGACATAAATGAGCGGCTTATTCTGATCCTGGGATACCCGGATGAAGTTGAGACAGAACACATAGGCAAGGCTTCCGGAGTCATCCAACCAGACCACGTTGTCACCAATAGAAAGCCCCGCCAGCAAACGGTCCAACTGGTCTACGCCCGAGCTCACCCGAACTCTTTCAGTTATAGTCATGGCACGTCCACAAATCGTGAGTCTAAGGGTTTGCCGCCTGCAATATGTCCGGCACGACCGCCTCTTTACCGATGGCCATAATGCGGACGCCATGGGCCGTTCCTTCTTCCCAGTCAATGATTCCTAATTACGACGGGAATGAAATGGGGCCATGAACGACGTTGGTCCAACGATCTGTTTTGGTCTGGGGTTCCTCGATATGGTTGAAAAATGGACATTGAGGGAGTGTTTGGAGCAATAAACCCATCTACTAACTCGCTCGGGCGTTTGCCCTGACAACCTGCTGCATCTCTTCTTCGAGACGTTGACCACAGCGCAGTTGAAGTCAGCGTTGACTCCGATTATTTCTATACAAAACAAAATCCTAAAAGACAAGAAATATGAAAATGCCTCTTGAAATTTCTAATAGATTTTATTAATTATCCATCCTCAGCGCACTGTCAATGATGACAATGCATCCGCAAGCTGCAGCTTTTCTATTTAGTGAGGGATCGGATGATTATCCTTACTATATAGTTGGTCTCAGGTTGATAGGATAAGCTGGACCGATGAAGTTCCTTCCTGTGGTATATCCCGATGCAATGGTGCAAAATTGGAGACGCTGGCGTTCCTGACAACGGAGCTATGAGCTCGATGACTTGTCAGTATTGACTCGGCTTGCTCATAAGGAAGCATTCCAGTCCCGCCTCAAATACCCTCGTGAAAAGGAGGAGCAGAAACAGATGTGCCGTTTATTCGCTATGACCAGTGAGACACCTGTATCTCCCGTGGTTGCTATCCATGCATTGGATGTGATGCGTGAGGGCCACGACGGATCGGGCGTGGGTCTATTCTTATCGGATTTGGGCGGCCCTTTCGAGGAGTTCAAGGGAGCACCCATCCTTTCCGGTATCTTCAGCAATGAAGGCTTGAAGAGGCTCGATCAATTCATGATGAACATCGGTTTCATGACCAAGTACCGGTTTTCCATCAAAGTTCCGAAACGACCGCCGGAGGGAGTTCCCAAGCGTGATGTCTATCTTATCCGTGCCTACGAATATCCGGAAGATTGGGAAAATCTAAGCCAGAGTGAAATCGATAACCGCTTGCTGTTGATCCGTCTTCAACTAAGGCAAATGGGCGAAGAGAAGCAAGATATGATTGTCTACAGCTTCTGGCCGGACGTTATCATGATCAAAGAAATCGGCGATCCGATGAAGGTTGCCGAATTTCTTCGCCTTGACCGGGACGAGCTGATGGCGCGAATCGTTTTGGCTCAAGGTCGTCAAAACACCAATTATGCGATCAACCTGTACGCCTGTCATCCGTTTTTCATCCAGGGAATCGCCACCATGACCAACGGCGAGAATACCGCTTTTGTACCGATACGCGAATTCCTCCTGTCTCGAGGATTTCCCGGGTACACAGGATATAATTCGGATTCCGAGGTCTTCACCCACATTCTGCACTACTCCATGAACAGGTTGGGACTCAGTATCGAAGCCTATAAGCACGTAATCACGCCCCTTCAGGATGAGGATTTGGAGAAGCACCCCGACAGAGGCTTCTTGAAGCAGCTCAAGCACTCCTGTCGCCGTCTCATCATCGACGGCCCTAATTGCGTCATGGGATGTCTGCCCGACCGCACCCTTTTCATGGTCCAGGACCGCAAAAAGCTAAGGCCGGGAGTGGTGGGTGGGCGTCCCGGGCTTTATGCCTTTTCATCTGAAATGTGCGGTTTGGATTCGGCTATTCCCGATCGAGACAAAGGCCGCGATTTTCAGCCCATGCATTTAGATACTGCTGCTGTCGGCTCAGACCGCACGGAGGTAAAGATATGGTCTCAAATGGAAGCATTGCCCCCTCTACACTAAGCGTTAAAGATCTGCCATGGCAGATTCACTGGGACAAAGACAGATGTACTTTGTGTGGACGTTGTACTGCTGTGTGTCCGGTCCATGCTATCGAGTTGGGGGTCTACCGTAAAAGACAAATTGAGCTTCCTTCATTCACCGACGGTTTGCGCAGCAATAGCGGTGGATCAAATGTCTGTCAAATTTTTCATGGTGTGCGGCAGAAAACGGACCCCGCCTACGCTTGTGTGGGGTGTGCCACCTGCACTATGGTCTGTCCCAATGACTGCATCATGCCCTATCGAAGCGATGAGGCTGACAAGCTCAAGTTTCACATCAATCAAGGAGGCCAGCCTCGACGTCGTGGCGGCCGCCGCAACGTTCGCGATGCTGGACAACAGGGTGGCATACTGGATCAAATCAAGTTCATCCGCATCTCCATGCTGACCGACCCAGCGCTGGACGCCGGCCGTCACGAATTTGAAGTGCGCACTCTTCTGGGCAGGGTCCTGCCTCCGGAAGAAAGTCTCAGGTTTTACCGTGATCAGGGCTGGACGCCGCCGGTTCGGGAAATCTATCCCTTGGTTATAGGAGCCATGTCATTTGGCGCTCTTTCTCCCAATATGTGGGAAGGGCTGCAGATGGGTGTGGCCTATTTGAACGAAGAAATGGGCATGCCGGTACGCATGTGCACTGGCGAAGGGGGCTGCCCGCCGCGGCTGCTTCGCTCCCGCTTTCTAAAATACGTGATTTTGCAGATTGCCAGCGGCTACTTCGGCTGGGACGAGATCATCCATGCACTGCCGGACATGAAAGAAGACCCCTGTGCCATAGAGATCAAGTACGGCCAGGGAGCCAAGCCGGGCGACGGCGGTTTGCTGATGTGGTACAAGGTCAATAAGCTGATTGCCGCCATCCGTGGCGTACCGCCGGGAGTGAGCTTGCCGAGTCCGCCCACGCACCAGACTAAGTACTCCATCGAGGAAGCGGTCGCCAAGATGATCCAATCCATGTACATGGCCTGGGGCTTCCGGGTGCCGGTGTATCCTAAGATTTCGGGCAGCTCTACGGCCCTAGCCGTTTTGAACAACCTTACGCGCAATCCTTACGCGGCAGGCCTGGCAATCGACGGAGAAGACGGTGGAACAGGGGCGGCTTACAATGTCTCCATGAATCACATGGGACATCCCATCGCGAGCAATCTTCGCGATTGCTACCTCAACCTGGTGAAATTGGGCAAACAGAACGAGATTCCCCTTTTAGCCGGCGGCGGTGTCGGCAAAAACGGCAATTTGGCTGCCAATGCGGCAGCGCTCATCATGCTGGGAGCCAGTGCCGTTCAGACCGGAAAATACATGATGCAGGCGGCCGCCGGGTGTTTGGGGTCGGAATCCGACCGCTGCAACATATGCAACATTGGCTTGTGCCCCAAGGGCATCACATCCCAAGACCCACGTCTTTATCGACGCCTCGATCCGGAAAAGGTGGCTGAGCGAGTGGTCGATGTATATCTGAGCTTTGACATCGAGCTGCGCAAAATCCTCGCACCTTTGGGGCGTTCCACTTCGCTCCCCATAGGGATGTCGGATGCATTGGCAATCAATGACCACAACGCGGCTGAACGGCTTCAAATCAAATATGTGGTTTAATGCCGGTTGAGAGAATAGAGAGGCTGTTATGCAAACTCAACAAGACCAGGTAAGCAATCAACAATCGTTTCAACTTTCCGGGATGGAAGACGGCCATCGGCTGGAATCGCGCGTTCTGGAGGAACGAATTCAGCAGGCGATTGCAGCTGGACAGCGTTATTTGAATATAGAGGCCTATGGTCAGCACGGACTGGCCGGTCGCCTGTGGAAGGCCGGTGAAGAACCCGTTCATGTCAAGATTTTCGGCTCAAGTGGCCAGAGAGTGGGTTCCATGGGCTTTCCCAACACCCACATAGAGGTTATGGGACCGGCTTCGGACGATGTCGGCTGGCTGAACGCCGGCGCCGAAATCATTGTGCACGGCAATGCGTGCAACGGCACCGGCAACGCCATGGCGCAGGGCAGGATCTATGTGGCCGGAAACATCGGTGCACGCGGCATGACCATGACCAAATACAACCCCCGGTTTGAGCCCCCGGAACTCTGGGTGCTAGGCTCCGTTGGCGACTTCTTTGCTGAATTTATGGCCGGGGGAATTGCCGTCGTATGTGGTCATCAACCGCAGAATCCGCTCAACATTCTCGGCTATCGTCCATGTGTCGGAATGGTTGGCGGCAAGATCTACTTCCGCGGTTCCCACAAGGGTTACAGCCAGTCAGATGCCAAATTGACGCCGCTAACCGAAGAAGACTGGCAATGGCTTCAAACCAGCCTTCGTATCTACTTGGAAAAAATTCACCGCACGGAGCTCCACGAGGAGCTGGGCCGCCGAACGGAGTGGCAGTTGCTCGTCGCTCGAGGTCCTCAAGAGAAATTTACCCGTCAAAGGCTCTCCATGCGTTCGTTTCACCAGGAGATATGGGACCAGGAGCTGGGCAAGGGTGGCTTGATCGGGGATTTGACGGATTTGGACAGCAGTCCGGTTCCGTTGATTACCAGTGGTGATTTGCGTCGTCATGTTCCGGTTTGGGAAAATCGCAAATACGTTGCCCCCTGCGAGGCCGGTTGCCCCACCGGGATGCCCGTTCAGGAGCGCTGGCGCCTTATTCGCGAAGGCAGGGTCGATGAGGCGGTGGATCTGGCACTGGCCTACACGCCATTTCCCGCTACGGTGTGCGGATATCTCTGTCCGAACCTTTGTATGCAGCATTGTACGCGCTCGACCTTGAATATGCCGGCGATAGATGTCATGCAACTGGGCAGGGCCAGCATTCGGGCACAGCTTCCCGAGCTGCCGTCTTTGAGCGGCAGACGAATTGCTGTGATTGGCGGCGGAGCGGCCGGCCTGTCGGTCGCCTGGCAGCTGCGGCAGCTTGGGCATGAAGCGGTTATCTATGACATGCAGAGGACTCTGGGAGGAAAAATCGCTTCGCTCATACCCAGCTCCCGTATTCCCGAAGAAGTGATCGGCGCAGAACTGGAAAGAATGCAAAAGGCTCTGCCACATGTACATTTGCAGCAGCGTTTGAGCAGGGAAGATGTCGAGCAGCTAAAAGTCGACTATGATTTTGTTGTGGTTGCGGTAGGGGCTCAAAAGCCCAGAGTCATTCCTATCCCGGGAAAGGAAAAACTGATACCGGCGCTGGATTTCCTGCGCGAATGCAAACGGGACGATATAGAGGTGGGCAAACGAGTAGTGATCATCGGGGCTGGTAACGTCGGCTGCGATGCCGCCGCTGAAGCGCATCGACTGGGAGCCGATGAGATCACACTGATCGATATCCAGGAACCGCTCTCGTTTGGCAAAGAGCGCAAGGAGGCAGAGGCGGCGGGTGCAAAATTCCGTTGGCCGTGCTTCAGCAAAGCCGTTACCGACGAAGGGCTGGAGCTCACCAGCGGTGAAGTGATCCCTGCCGATAGCGTGATCATCTCCATCGGTGACCTGCCCGACCTCGACTTCCTTCCGGCAAGCGTTATAACGGAACGGGGCTTTATCCGAGTCGATGACAAATTTCAAACTACCGATCCAAAGATATTCGCCGTAGGGGACGCGGTAAAGCTGGGCTTATTGACCGATGCCATCGGCGCCGGCCGCAAGGCCGCTCTAAGCATGGACGACATTATACGCGGCAGGCAAAGCCTCCGGGAGATCCGCAAACCCATAGAATATTCAAGGATTAAGCTGGAGTACTTTGATCCCAGGTTGCAGAAATTCGACGACATCAAGCAATGCGCCTCGCAATGCTCATCCTGCGGCTCCTGCAGGGATTGCGGAATTTGCATCGCAATGTGTCCGCAAGCCGCCATTGCAAAAAGGGAAGAAGCGGGCGACTTCAAGCTGGTAGTCGATGAGAGTCGTTGCATCGGTTGCGGTTTCTGTGCAGGCGTGTGCCCTTGCGGGATCTGGCAGCTGGTGGAGAACGAACCGATAGGATAACTTGAATCCGAGGTTGGGTTCTCTCCTGAACCCAACCTTGTACGAGTATCGGCACGGTATCGTTTTGGACCTGCACTATGGACCGTTTTCATGTGACTCTTTGAGGGCTTTGATTTTGTTCTCACATTCCCTCATGTAAGCTTCAACGGCCGTGTTCAGGTTATCAAAAACTTCCTGTATATTGAGAAATTCCAATACACTGATGCCCTTACCCGGGTTTTGGGTGAGAAGGCACATACTCGCGGTTTTACAGGTAGTGCGGTGAGTGTTCATGCGGTATCAGGGGTATTATTGGGATAAAAATCCGGAAAAGTAGTAGGCACAC
>Ga0068714_10003271_pt1 | contig 19422 bp, 18 predicted proteins | sample MTBNYHSulfiMetaG_FD_62988 | JGI IMG/M metagenome (GOLD analysis project Ga0068714, IMG submission 62988) | Enrichment culture microbial communities from rom New York Harbor, USA that are MTBE-degrading - MTBE-NYH (New York Harbor Sulfidogenic)... | ecosystem: Environmental > Aquatic > Marine >... | reverse complement strand
GTTTTCAACATATTTACCATGGCATCTTCCGGTATGGTTAATGTCTTAGCAAGCATAGCCATTACCTCCTCAGCATAATTTTTTTTCTTGTCTTCTTATTTTTATCAAATAGCAGAAACAAGCCGGACTGTCAAGCCGTTATCCGTAAAGCGTTCCCCGTAAACCGTAAAAAGTAAAACGTAAAGTGTTCAACGTCATTTTTCACGCTTTACTATTTACGTTTAACTTTTCACTGCTTTCAGATCTCCTCCACCCCGACAAAGAACCGTTTCACCTGAATGTCATGGTTTTCACAAAATTGTTTTAAGGCTTGAATCTTCGCGGACGGGATTTTGAGGGAGGAGACAATGATCTGAGAAGGCTGGTGGGTTTAAAGAATTTGCGACTTACAATGAGAGAAAAGTCTTTTTGCGGTTAAAGACAGGGGAGTGCAACGGAAAGAGATAGATCCCCCGCCCCCTACCTCGCACCTTGCCCGAAGAGGACAACACCGATGGTTCGCAGGAGGATTTTAAGGTCAAGCAGAAGGGACATGTTTTTAATGTAATAAAGATCGTATTCGAGCTTAAAGCGGGCATCCTCAACCGAGGCTCCGTACCGGTAATTTACCTGGGCCCAGCCGGTAATTCCCGGACGGACTGCGTGGCGGAGAGGGTAGTAGGGGATTTTTTCGCTCAGCTCTTTGATAAACTCAGGTCGTTCGGGCCGGGGGCCGATGAGGCTCATCTCTCCGCGAAACACATTGATGAGCTGCGGGAGTTCGTCGATTCTTAACAACCGTATCCATTTTCCCACCCGGGTTATTCGCGGGTCTTTTTCTCCAGCCCAGACCGCGCCGTTTTCTTCGGCATCGGAGCGCATGGAGCGAAACTTCCAGAGGGTAAAGACTTGATCGCCTTTTCCCACTCGCGCCTGTTTAAAGAATATGGGTCCGGCGGAATCGAAGCGGGTGGCGACGGCCGCCACAACCATCACCGGAAGACTTATTGCCAGCAGAAAAGCGGAAACCCCAAAATCAATGAGCCGTTTAATTTTTTGAATGTAATCCTTGGCCACCAGGTAAAAGCCGGTGGCAAAGATGATCCACTCATCGCTGATATGTTCCACCGGGATGCGGCGGGTAAGCTGCTCATACACTGCGGGCATATCGAGGATGTCAATTCCTTTTAAGCGAAATTGTAATAGTTGTTTAATAAGAGCAGGAGGCCGGTTTTCAGTAATCGCCAGGATAGCGGTCTTTACTCCTGAAGAGGCGGCACATTCTCCCAACTGATGAGTATACCCGATCACCCTGGCGCTTCCCGCAACCTTTCCTTGTTTCAAGGGGTCATCGTCAAGAAAACCAACTACCCGAAAAGGGGAAAGCGGGTTTGCGAGTAAACGGCACAAGGTCCTCCCGCAGTGTCCGGCCCCGAGAACAAGAACGTCTTTCTTCTCCGAGTCCAGGCGAAAGACAAAAGAGAAGAGAAACCGCCAGCCGGTAAGAAAGGTCCAGGCAAGGATCATCTGGATCAGAAGAATACCCCGGCCAAATTTCCAACTGGGAAGAGAATAAAAAATTAACGTAGCGCCGACAAAAGCAAAGGTAACCGCAATGGCGGTCCGTAACGGCGTATCCCTTAACGCGAACGTGCGTCGGAGGTTATAGAGGTCAAAGATATAGAACATGGTAAGGAACAGGAAGAGGGTGAAGACGCTGGCGCCGGTATGGACCTGAAAAATCGGAGAGAATTCTCCTACCCGCACCCAGGGCGCAAGCCGGGTGGCAGCTAAAATCAAAGCCAAATCACCGAAAACAAGCAGTTTACGACGAGGGGTAAATGAAGGAATCATGGTTTGAAAAGGATTGGTGGATAGTATTAGTTGGTAGTATTAGTTGAGAGTTTTTTGCGAAGTCTATATAATATTTTTTAGGAGTTCGGGTTTCTCATAACCCGTTTTTCTTCACCTGCTCCTTAATCCACGTATAAGTAATACCTAAGCCTTCTTTCAAGGACATTGATGTCTTCCATCCAAGTTTTTCATAAATTAATTTGTTATCAGAGTTTCTTCCCCTTACCCCCAAAGGACCAGGGACATGCGTGATAGAAATCTTCTGACCGGCAATTTCCATGATTATCTTTGCCAGTTGGTTGATGGTTACCATTTCCTCGGAACCGATGTTTACCGGACCGGTCCAATCAGAGCGTGTCAGTCTTAATGTCCCCTCCAAGCATTCATCAATATACAGAAAAGAGCGGGTCTGTTTGCCGTCCCCCCAGATTTCTATGCGGTCATCATTTTTCATCAGAGCTGTTGCAACTTTTCTGCATAAGGCAGCCGGGGATTTTTCCCTGCCGCCGGTCCAGGTGCCTTCAGGACCAAAGATATTATGATAGCGAGCTATCCTAACCTCCATACCATGATTCCTATGATAAGCAAGATAGAGTCTTTCACTAAATAATTTCTCCCAGCCATAGTCGCTGTCCGGCGCTGCCGGATAGGCAGAGTCTTCCGAGCACTTTGGATTGTCAGGGTCTAATTGGTTATATTCCGGATAGATGCAGGCGGATGATGAATAAAAGATTCTCTTGATATTTATTTTATAGCAGGTATCAAGCATATTAAGGTTGATCTTAGCAGAGTTGTGCATGATATCCGCGTCGTTTTCACCGGTAAACACAAATCCTGCACCACCCATATCGGCAGCAAGTTGATAGACCTCGTCAAACCTTGTGTCCACAATACTCCGGCAGAAAGTCTGATCTCTTAAATCACCGATTATAAAATCATCTGCCTCGGTTTCTGAAAATTCCGGGTACTTTAAATCCACACCCCTTACCCAGAAGCCCTCCTTTTTCAGCCTCTTTACCAGATGACTTCCAATAAAACCTCCTGCACCGCACACTAAAGCTTTTTTCATTATTGAGCCTCCTGACTGATTTTAAGATTAAGGTCTTTTATTATCCTATAATATGAATTTGCTGCTGATTCTAAACTATACTTCTCTGCGATTGACTTGCTGGCATTGTTTGCCAGCCTTTTTAAAAGATCTCGGTTATTATAAAAAGTTAAAATGGCATTCTTCAATCCCTGAACATCACCATTTCTCACCACCATGCCGCAATTTTCTTCTGTAACCATCCGGGCAATCTCTGATAAGGAAGGTATTATAGCCACCACAGGCACACCAGCAGCCATTAAAGCATAGGCCTTAGACGGGACAGACAATCCTTCTTGTCCCTCTAATAAGGACACAATGCCTACATCGGCAATTGACAATAAGTCCGGCAGTTCTTCTCGTTTTACATATGAATGAAACTGGCAATTGCTATGATTATTTCTTTTTGCATAATCCATAATCCATGCTTTTTTATGCCCTTCTCCAACAAAGAGAAAAACAATATTTTTAAAATCAGATAATTCACTAATTGCCTCCATAATTGTTTCCATGTCATGAAAGCGTCCCATGTTGCCAGAGTAAAGAACAATAAATTTTCCCGCCAATCCCCATCTTACATTAAAAGGATTTTTCTCATTTTTATTTGTCTGAATATGTTGGTCATCACTCCAGACATGTATCATATGCACGGTATTGTCGGTACGCTGAATCCCATATTTTTTTATTTTCGTCTCTATAATATCTTTCATGCATCTGCCAATGACGATAATCTTGGAGGCATGCATAAAACTGATTTTATTTACCCATTCCCAGAGCCGAGACAAGAGACTATTTTTTTTGATAACACCTAAATTAACTGCCGTATCCGGATAGACATCAAAAATCAGATAAATATAGGGACTACCGAGTTTTAATTTTCGGAGCAAAGCACAAAAAAAGGCAAGAAAGGGGGGGTTGGTCAAGACCAGTATAGGCCCCTTGTTTCTCTTAAATAAAAGAAATAAGAAGACTGAAAGGGCATACGTAAGTTGATTAATAACCCTTCCCAAAAAATTTAATTTAGGAAATGAGGTCGCCCATACCCGCTTTATGTGAATATCATGGTGAACCATACGCCTTTTAACTTTTTTGCCTGAATTCATAACCGAAGGCGGAGCACAAACAACTTCTATTTCAACTCCCTTATCGGCAAGCACCTCACAAAGTTCGGTAAGAGTTTGTCCGGTTGAAACCAGCTCAGGATAAAAAAGTTGACAAAGAAGAAGCAGTTTATAGGTACTATTATTATTTTTCTCCATCACCTCCCACCTCTTACCTCGTACCTCTTACCCATCACCTAACCCTATTCCTAATCATAGACACCACTATATCAATGGCAATTGGATTGTGACCTTCCGGAATAATTATATCCGCATAACGTCTGCTCGGCTCAACGAATTCAATGTGCATCGGCCTTACTGTTTCCATATACTGCTCAATAACAGACTCCATGCTTCTATTTCGTTCCTTTATATCTCTCTGGAGACGCCGGATAAATCGTATATCATCATCCGCATCCACAAATATTTTTATGTCCATCAGTTCGCGGAGGCTGCGATCAGTGAAGATAAGAATCCCGTCTATGATGATTGCTTTTGCAGGTTTTACATTTTTTGCTCTCCTTTTTCGTGTGTGAGTTGAAAAATCGTATATGGGTATTTCTACTTGCCGGCCTGACTTCAGTTGCTTCAGATGTTTTACCAAGAGCTCTGTTTCCAGGGCATCCGGATGGTCATAATTAATTTTCTCTCGTTCTGTTAATGGCAGATGACTCCGGTCCCTATAATAAGAATCGTGCTGAATGACAATAATGTCTTGGTCGTTTAAACTACTAACAATCGCCTCAGTAACGGTTGTTTTTCCCGACCCTGTACCACCCGCAACACCAATAATAAAAGGCTTTATGCTCATTAATTTAGTTTGCTTTTGTGCGATATAGATTCCTGTATGCATTTGCGCAATTATCAATTTTAAAGTGCAGACCTCTTTCCCTAAGCATTTCTGAACCAGGAAGTATAATTTTATGGTTAATAATATTACTTAAAAAATCTGCTACATCGGATGGGTTGTTAGTATTTAGATAAACACCTGCATCTCCGACGATCTCCCTGTTTATTTCATTCTCCAACAAGAGCACGGGTGTACCACAAGCCATGGCCTCAACATTCGAAAGACAAAATGTTTCATTTCTGCTTAAATTAACAAAAAGATTTGCCTGAGAAAGGATTTTTACAATGTCTTCTTTTTCATTTAAATATCCGTGAACTTTCATTGTGATACCTCTGGTAAGGTGCCGATAGTTAAAAGGCAAATGTAGGTTCCCAATCAATTCAATAAAAAACCTGTTTTTTATGTCTTTGTTGGCAAGAATAGATAGCACTTTGATAAGGGTTAAGAATCCCTTTCTTTCATCTTTGAAATCGGACGCCATTGCAACAATTTTAAAATTGCCGCTAGGACCCGATTCACTATTTTTGTGGGGTTTGAAGGTATCAGTATCAATTCCATTGTGAATTACCTGGATATTCAGGTTGGGATAAACACGCTGGATTTCTTTTTTTGTATATTCAGAGACGGCTACAAAGACTATATGATCCGATAAGGATTTAATTAACTTCCTTTTATTATGTGATATTGAAACTCCTCGGTTCAGAAACCAACTTTTCGGATATTCACTTAGTTTGTAGTATTTACCCGTTTCATAATCAAAATTTTTTTCATCATAATAACACACCCTGGAGGTATTTAACCAAAAATCATGAACTGTCCATATGCATGGCTTTGTTTTAAAGAGATCTATATCATTCAAATTAAAATAGTACCCATGTAGATTATGTAAATGTATTATGTCGCAATTCTCAGCAATATGTTTTTCTATTGCCGATGGCTTTGAAAACGGCAAGCCAAAACAATCTTTTCCGGTGAGGCGGGTATAAAAAACATTACAAAGAAATTGTGTTTTGCTTAGCAGCTCGCATGCTTTTTTCCCTGAAGAGTAATCTCTTCCCACCATGAAGGATGATGAAATTCCGCTGTCTAGGGCGGATATATGCCTGGAAATGTCATCCATTACCTGGGCGGCCCCGCCTTTGCCATAGGCACCATTAATATGTAATATTCTAATTTTTTTTGATGTCTTATTTGTGGCCATATATGTCTTTTGAAAATGTTCTTGTCCATACAGCCTTCATCACATCTATGAATTGTTTAGGTTTAAGCATATGGATAAATTGTTTGTTTAATGATTTTCTGCTATAGGGGTCCCGCAGTTTGGAGAGGAATACTTTCCAAAATTCCAAGCCCGAAAAGATAAACTGCATCTTATAATTACGAAGAGACAATTCTCTTTGAATGGTTTCATTGTATCCCCACTGATCTAAAAGTATCTTTAGAGGCCTGGGTGTAAAACCAAAAGCAATCTGGTGAAGGGTCTCAAAGATTGTTAGGTTTGCTTGTACCCCTCGTTCCAAAAAATTTTCTTCGGTGAATCTTATGAACAAGTCTAAGTTAAAGGATGGAGAGCTTAATGCGAAAAGACAAAGATAAAATTGTTCTAAATGACAGGTTTTTTCAGGGAAAATATTATGAAAAAGAATAATTGCCAATTCTGGTTCCGGGGCGAGTAATATTGTCTTACGGCCCTCTATCTCTCTTTCTATATGGTATTTTAAATATGACTTTTTATTTATATATTCAAAGTAATCTACCGCAACACCTCTATAGTAATCAACATACCATGTACCCCCTTTCTTTTTCCCTCCAACTTTCCCCTCTCCCAATGGATGGTACATTAAGATTTGCATGGGGGCTTCTGCCAGAACACCATATCCTTGTTTTGTTAAGGCCTGCAATCCTTTCTGATATACTTTCTCATCACCAAGACAGACCACATCAGTATCATTTGGCGTTGCCGGAAAAGGTTTTATGGTTTTATAAACGATATGTTCGACACCTGCTTTTTGTAAAACACGTGAAACGTCTGAAGCAATTTTTCGTGTCAGCAAAGAACGTTCTTCTAAGTTTTTTTTCTTTTCTTCGAATCCTTCTAAATATCCAGACCCTTCAAGGGAGTGTAGGTATAAAAGTTCCACACGATTTTCCCAGGCGTAGTCGAACAGCTTTTTGAAGTCAGCACTTTGAGGAATGTCTTTCTTGTTCTCATTTCTTAAGAAAGGGGTTCCGATAATTTTTATCAATTCGAATGTAAGGTTTTCCTGGTGACCTTTTTCTTCTATGCCCATGTGATTTCTTGAGATAATTATTTTTTGAAGATGGATTTCATTATAAGGTCTACTATTTTGTCGGGTGATTTATCGGTTACATAAATTGGAGAAAAGTAAGGATACCTTGAATAGGTTTTAAACATTCTTTTCTGTTGGTCAGAAATTTCTTGTACGGTTAACTCATTTTTTCTTTGTCTCAGAATCTTAGGGTCTCCATGCAGAAAAAATAACCTATACGGTCTCGGCGTTGTTTTGCATAAAAGAAAGCTCCATTTGATGGGTATTTGGATTCGATGCCGGAATGGATCCATGATTATGTCATAGATAAATCGTTCTGCTACGACCAGGTATCCTTTTCGGATTTTAGGTAATGTTATGAGGAAATATCCTAACCAAAAGTCGAGCCAGTAATAGCCAGACAAAGCCAATGATAAAAAAAAGTGGTGAGGTTTTTTGCCATGAGGATTGAATGGATCACTTACGACATTTTGTCCGATGAATTTTCTCGGGGACGGTAAAATCATTGGCCGCCAGTGCTGATGAATTGTTGGTATCCCTATGGTCTGGAGCTCTTTTATTAATAACCCGGAGATCGTAGATTTTCCACTTCCGTCGGCACCGGACAATACAACAATACCTCTCGGATTCATTACGAAGAAAAACCTTTATTTATATTTTTATAAGTTTCTATGATGGTTTTTGCAAATTTATTCCACGTGTAGGGTCCAACCATAGCTCGTGTTTCAGGTTTCATGTCTTTATTAAAAACAACTGCTTTCACAGCTTCACGCATGGAGTCCATCGAATCCACATATTTGAACCACGGTTTTTCTTCAAACATGTCCGGCAAACCCCGGAACCGGGTTGTGATTACCGGTAGATTAACGGCCATAGCCTCAAGAACAGAGAGAGGAATATCGATTGCGGAATCCGTACGATCACCCGGGAATATATATGCATCAGAAGCCTGGTATATTTTTTCTATTTGCGGGATGAAATCGGTGATAATCTTAACTCCCTGATTCCTTAACTGTTCAACAATTAGTGATTGTGGGCGGTTAGTAGAAGAACCAACAATCACAAATTGAATCTCCGGTTCAAATTCACTCTGTAAACGTCCCAAAGTCAGAACACCCCGGGCCTCGGTAAAATGTCCCACATGCAAAACAACTTTTTTTTCAATGGGGATCCCGAGCGATTTCCGGATTTCTATTTTTGTTTCCTTGCCAACAGGTTGAAATTTATTCTGGTCTACACCGGGGAAAATAATCTGGCTTGAGATTCCCAGATGAATAAGCCGCCAATGAAAATCCTTTGTTATCGAAAAGACATGGTGAGGTGCGAGATACGGTAAGACGGAATCCCAGTGTTTTCTGAGGGAAGGGTTTTGCGCGAGCAAGACAGTCTTCGCCTTGGGAAAGATAAACCGTAACGCACGGCATAGAATCAGTGATCGGATAGTCGGGCCTTGCAGATAATGAATGATGTCAGGGTGAAACTTTTTTATTTTCTTTAATACCGATACTGAAAAATATTCACCCGGATTGATAACAAGCAGACCCACGTCTCTTTTGAGTTCCTCAATAAGATGAAGATTCGTGTTTCTCATTCCCTCATCGTGAGGCCCTTTAGTGTCGCCAATAAGACAGACTTGCATTGATTTATCAGAAATCACTTTTTATCAAGTTTGAATATTCTGGCATACGTTCCCCTAAAAGGCACAAAATCTTTCCTGGTGATAATCCGAATGAGATAGGTTTCACATTTAAAAATCCATTTCAAGGATTCAAAAAGGATTTGTGTTAATTGGGCATTGCCCAGCCACAGCTTACTAAATCTTTGTCTAACAATATAATTGGCCTGTTTAACTTTATTGCTATATTCGGAGACCGTTTTGCTCATATGATGCAGGCGGAATGCCGCCAGAGGTCTTTCGATTATGCCGAAACGTATTCCCTTATAGGCCATGCGAAGAAAAAAGTCATAATCCATCTGGTACTGCAAAGACGTATCGAGATATCCCGCTATATCAAGCGCCTTTCTCGTAAAAAAAGTTGAAGGTTGAGGAATCATTGAACCGCCGTAAAGTGTTCTGCAAAAATTGAAGGGGATATTCTTTACAGTACAGAGATATTCTCCTTCCGGACCAATAGTCTCCTGATCGCCGATAATGCAACTGACATCATGACGATCCTGCATATAAGAGACCGCTGCACTAATGGCGCCAGGTAGGTAGAGATCATCCGAGTTTAGCCACGCGAGTATATCGCCGGTTGCAATTCTGAACCCCTTGTTAATCGCGTCAGACTGTCCTTTATCCGGCTCGCTGACCCAGTAGGCAATGCGGTCCTGATACTTTTTGATGATCTCGACCGAATTGTCTGTCGAGCCTCCGTCTATAATGATATACTCCAGATTCGGATAATCCTGATTCAGGACACTTAATATTGTTTCTTCGAGGAACTGCCCCTGATTATATGAGGGGGTTATTATGGAAACCTTAGGCCAGGGTTGATTGTTCATTGTTATAAAACTGCCTCCCTTACAACATTAGTGGGATAATAGGACAAAAGAAATTCTCGTGTTAATCTTTTCCATAAATTGGGATTTGTCGTCATAGATGAATGACCAAGCCTCTTGGCAGCCATTTCAAGCAGCTCCGATTTTACTTGCAAATTAGAAGTTAAAGAAAACAGAAGCAAGGGCATAATTTTTAAAACAGACCATGTACGATAGATTGGCGACCTATTATTTTCTTCTTTAGCTCTCTTTTGAAAAGCACAGCGTGTATGCCATAAAATGGATCTAAATTTTAGGTCAAAGGGTTCCTCTGCCCCATGGTCTTTAATATATTGTGGATATTCTTCCCATCCCTTGAATTCATGATGCAAGCGTTTAGATTCATACAAGAGAAAGAAATTACCAAATACATCGCGAATCTGAAACCATTTTTTGATCATCTCCTGATCGCCGGGCCAATCAAAGCACGGAGTAAGTTTACTGCTCATCCCCCACTCATACAGCGGAGCAATATCTTCGAACAAGTCCACAGGAATTGGTGTCCCATTATTACTTTTAAGCTGACGAAACCTTTTTAATCGTTCCCGGTAAGAGAAGTGGTATTGCCCATTCATTAATAGGAATGCATCACCCATTGCCTGACAGGCTTTATGCAGCTCAATCTGAAAATTTTTTCTTTTAGCCGGATCTTTCAATCCATCGGTCAGGAAGTACAAGGCCGGGATGAGTAATCCACTGCCCCGGTTGCGAAAATAATTAGTACCTTCGAACAGCGGCAACCTGGTTGGATCTATTTCAGGCATAACTTTACGTAAATCCAAATCACCATAAATGACTTGATGTCCGTTAGCTATTTCATAATAACCTACAGTTTTGGGTATGAAATATTTGTATCGGTTGATATGGGTTAATTCTATATCTATATCCTTTAGACCTTGCCCGAATTCCAGTAATTGGCGGGATAACTGTTTCAAAGAACTTCCAAATTGTTTTTTTGCCCTTTTCAGGTTGCCCCTGACAAAGACAAGGAGATCGAGATCATTGACAAGGTTGTATTTGTCACCAATGTTATATATTCCGCCTTCACCACGGCCGTACCCCCCAACCAGGATTATTGCCTGCAGGTCCTTGCCAACCACCCGTCGCACATTGTCACATACCATGTCCAAGACTTTCTGGACTGTAGCGTCAGCTTTGGGATCGGCTGAGATGGTGTATTTTCCCATAATAAATAAAAGTCAAAAGGATAACAGGATAAAAGGTTAAGGGACAAAAAACGCTTAAAATGATTTGCGTCTCTGTATTAGCCCGTTCAGCATATATGAAATCTCTTCAGCACTTGTAATTAGTCTTGCTCCATTTTCGCTGCTGACGTAACCAATCTCAACAGCTACATATAGCTGTGTTCTAAGTTCTCCACAGGATCCCTTTGCTATATACAAGTGATGGATAAATTCCCTGTTTGAACGCCTCTCAAACCCCTCCGCAATATTTGAAGGAATTGAAAGTGAAGATCTTGTGATCTGATCCTTGAAGCCAAAATCCTTGCATCCCGCAAATATCTTATAAATTTCGACGGATAGTTTGTAGGACTTTTTCCATACCTCCAAATCTTCAAACCTTGTCCCCATTTCTTCCCTCATCCTTCAAACTTTTTGTCTATCTATCTCTGATTCTCTTGTCGTTTAAATTTATCAGTCCCCGAATCTGTTTACCCTTTTACCTTTTCGCCTTTTATCCTTTTTTAAATAATGCTTTCCACCCTGCACGCTATCGGTTTTTCTATGCCCAGTAGTTTTAAAATCGTCGGAAAGACCCGTCTCATGTCCACCGGATCAGTGATTGGTTGTGGCGCTTTAGTAGCAGGAGAGTTTATAATAAAGGCCGATTGCTGGTCGGGATGTTCAGGAGCATAGCCATGCATTCCTTTTACCGGCGAACTTCCCTGAAAGTAGTTGGGGAGAAACAGCACACCGGGATCAGCAAGAAATATCAGATCACCGAAACGGTTATGTGCGTAATTCAGGTGATAGCGGTCAAGGTCTTCCTGGGTCAAAATCCGCCCGCCCTTCAGAGACAAAAGCGCGGCAGTGACAAGCTCACGCTGGTATCTGTTCTTAAACCAGAATCGTACCATGGTGGAATCTATAAAATAAAGAGGAGCATCTTTGCCGTTGATACCCTGGTTCTGCAAATGTTTTTCCACGTTCAGATGAGTCCTGACTTCGGCCATTCCGTGGTCGCCGATGATGACCAGATGCACATCCCCAAATCTTTTTTTAAGTAGGGTGGCTACTTCTGAGATTTTCTCATCAATCCTCTTAATGGCCTGCTTGAGTTCAGGAGATTTTGGGCCGAAACAATGTCCGGCGGAGTCAAGATCGCCGATATGCCAGAAGGCAAATCTTACCGGAGGGAAAAGCTCTGACGTTATGCGTTTCACGCCTTGATCGACAGTCACACGATGTACGGGGCTGCCGTGAAAGAAAAACGGTATTTCCTGCTGTTTGCAGAGAAAAAACAAATCCTTTATCTCTTTGCCTCGCGAACCCGGTGGAAAAAGTTTCGGCACTGGTGCAACCTGCCGAAGCACGGGATAGGGCGCCTGGGGCATGAACTCATAACGCCACCGATTGTTAGTCCGTATTCCCTCGGTCATAAGCTTACGAAGAATTTTACCCGGCAGGCCATCAATCCTTCCAAGAAAAGAGGGCAGCCACCTGGTAAATCCGAAAGGCGAATCCTCAGGCTTTCTCCAGAAGTGTGCACCGCCATCGCATTCATCAGGATATAAACCTGCAAGATAAGCCCCATCCGGCTCAAAGCCAAAGGTTGGTTGTAGAGAGCCGGAATCCCCTCTCTGTTTCAGACGTAACAGAGAAGGCGAATCTATTTTGTTGGTGCAATCGTCTCGCATGGCATCGACCTGTACGAGTAAGACCAAAAAATTTTGTTTTGTTTTATTCATGGGTTAAAGTGAACAATCTTATTTTCACGATCCGGCCGGAATGATCGATTTGTAAACTTCCACCGTTTGCTCCGCAATTTTTCGGGGATGCCACCTTTCCTTTGCAACCACTCTTGCGGCAACGCCCATTTCTTCTCGCATCATCGGTTTTGACATAAGGCGTTCCATATGTCCCGCCATTTTCGCTACCTGTCCGACTCCACAGAGGAAGCCTGTACGGCCTGCGGACACCATGTGGGGCACTCCGGACACATCTGTGGCCACAACGGGAAGACCCATCGCCATGGCTTCCGCTATACACATCGGGGCTGTTTCTTCGACCGAAGAGAGCACAAGAAATGCAGAATCGCGATATTCCCCAGCAAGCTCTACCGGTAACATGAAGCCTTTAAATGCAACGTCATCTTTCAAGCCTTTTTCCTCTATATAGGCAATAATGCTGTCATGGTATGATCCTCTCTTGACCGGCCCGACCACAGAAATCTTCCAGCCTTCAGCCAAGCCTTTCTCCTTCACCTTTGCGAATGCACGCAATAATGTCAGCAATGATTTCCGCTGGTCAGTATCCCCAACAAAGAGGATTTGTCGAGAAAATGCAGGTTTTGCAGGGTCTTTGAAGAAAACAGGTGAGACAGCATTCTCTACGTAATACACCTTTGCGCTCACGAACTGTCCAAGCGATTCAAGGACATAGGAACTGATACTGATCAGATGTTTCGTCTTTCTCATCACTCTACGTTCCAGAATGGCAAACCAAGAAAACAACATACGTTGTCTCGAAAAAAAGGGTAATTTCAATTTCTCCAAGATGTTGGTTATTATCCCATGAACCGTCACAACGGCAGGAATACCCGACATTAGGGCTGCAGTAGGCCAGATATGCTCTGTTCCTATCCCATGCACAATGTCGGGGTTTATTTCTTTTAATATTTTGTTGGCCCTCCAGGCGCTAAACCCAAAAAGCGTAATGGCATTCATAAATTTAGGTACAACCAGATATGTGATTGTCAAGGCACCTTTTTTAACAGTGGTAGTTCGCTTGGCCTTACAGCGAGTTATAAAATGAATTTCAATGCCAGGCAATTCAGCCAAGGCCTCCGCCAGAGTTTCATTCCAGCTCGTTACTCGCTGAGCGGCAGTTGGAGAAAGGCCAAGCTCTTTCGCAAACTGATACGTAGGATAATTTCCCAGAATAACCACCTTAAGATGTCCGGACCTTAAAGGCATGTTCTCAGTCCTGCATCTGGAGATAATAAAGCATCGAATATGAACTAACCCCTTTTTAGGGGCAAGGTTCTCGCCTGTTCCATGATTAGGAGACGCATTGCCGCAGGTATCAAGGCTATCAAGCCCATGCTATGGAAAGCTACCCCTCCGGTTACGGATACAGCAAGAAGACTTATCCAATATATAACCAACAACAGCAGTTTCTTGCTAAATGGCGAATTTCGTCTCTTTGTTAGCCATTTTTTGACAGAACGAAACATCGAAAAAAAGAAGATAAAGGCACATAATGCACCAATAATCCCATACTGTACCAGGATGTCCATTATCAAGTTGTGGGAGCCAATATATGCACTGCTTCTTTTTCCTGTTTTTCCCTCAACTGTAACTTTCTCCCAGCCAAAAACAAGCATGCCTGACCCGTATAGAGGATACTCCTTAAATGCTTTAAAGGCTTCTTTTGCCAGATCAGCACGAGAATAAGACGCCTTGACGTATTCAGAAGATCTCAATTCATTAATCATGCTACTCATGTCAAGCCTTTCAAAACGAGACTGAAGGCTCCACACCATGTATGTCCCGATTAGAAAAAAAATCGTACCGGGAATGATTCTTAGAACCACCATTTCAGCGGGCGTTCTCTTCGGCACTGTCCGGTATTTTCGGCAAAAAAGGAAATATAATATGCCGAAAGTTAAGAAACTTAAAAACCACCGTCTGGATTGATTTAACAACATGAAGGTAATCAAGACAACTACAAGAGGATACCCTATTTTTCTGAACCTTCCCAGATATCCCATTATACACAGACAAAACAATGATATAGCAGCGTTGAAAGCGAAGTAGGCATCAGTATTTCGGTCCCTGAAGTGGGATTTTTCAAAGATGATCATGCCGCTGCTGATAAAATTTTCAAATAGATTTCTCAGGTTCTCAAAATCCATAAATGCGGGGAGTACTGAAAGTAATGAACCGATGGCGATGCCACGCAGCACCTCTGGGAAATGATCATCTTGCGGGTAATAAATGATCAAAATCAAGAGGGGCAGGAAAGTGCCTACCAGTGCCGCCGGTATTTCGGTAATGTAGAATAGCCTTCCGGAGGAAACATAATCGAATGACATCCGAAATAGCATCAAGAAAAGCATGACCAATAGAAAAACCGGTGCTTGATCAGCAAAGCTCAATCGTTCATGTGTATATCTTTGCATTTTGATCCGCTTCATCAAAGTGGAACATATAAGTATTAGACTGATCAACGCTATCAATATATATCCCCTTACGATCCCAAGCATGGGAATGCTCAGCCTTGCCATTCCGACATTTGGATATGATGTCACTACGAGCCCGGGAAACCAATAAGGTCTCTTTACTACTGCATATGCCAACAGCGGGAAAAAAGCTATTGTACAAAGATACCAAACTAAATATGTAAATCCCGTCATAAAATTACCTTCTCAAAATTCACGAACCTCATAATCATCACAGGTTTTTCCATCTTCTTCCTGATGGAGCACTTTGAATTTGTCAGCACTTACCAGAAGCCTTGATAATCGCTTCGCAGACTTTTTCCCCAAAATTCTTTAAAGGTAAGGCATAATTTGCGACAAAAGCCTTCAATGTCTCTCTTGCGGCCTGGTCCATACTATTCGCCCTTTTGACACTCTTATACAGGCAAGTTTGAAGGTCACCCTGGTCGGTCGGATTACATGTGAGTCCAAGATTGTACCGCTGCACAAGTTCTCCAACTATGCCGAAGTCGGGCGCCAGCACCAGTCGCCCTGCTGCAGCCGCTTGGATCAATAAGTTGCTCGTACCGTAGGATTGAATATAGGGAATACAAACAACGTCAGCTGCGTGCAAATAAGTCGTGAACTCCCGGTCTGTCAAGATGCGGTCAACCAAGACAATTTCAGCGTCCGGGTATAAGCGCCTGATTCGCGCTACCGACTCATAAAACTTTGTACGAGTTCCCGGCAGCACTACACCAGCCATAACCAAAGACACCTTAGAGCGAAAGGTCTTGTCAGCGGAATACAGGTGCTCGACAGCGTTCAATAACTCATAAATCCCTTTCCGGATTGCTACGGGGCCGATAAAAAGAAGAATACTCCTCTCAGTCGGCAGGTTAAGATGTTTGCGGGGTTCAGGGTACGGTTCTACCGGGTCAAAATATTCCGGAAGGAAACAATATTTGGACGTTCTTAGGATCAAATTGTAATAGTCGGGAGCAAGTGGGTCCAACATCAGTATCTCGGCAACAGAAGTACGGTGACACACAAGCAGGTTTTTCAAATATCCGGTAACAAACCGCCCAAATGATAGCCATTTCCGCGTATGCGGTGAAGCAAGCATTTTGTAATGCAAAAAAGGATAATCCATTATTCCAACCAGCTTTGACTTGAACACACCGGGGCGTGAGAAGGCAAAATCACGCAATATCGAATCAACATTATTGCCAACAAAGCACACGTCTGCTTTGTCTGCCCGCATGCATCTCCTAATAACCTCAAAATCACTGAGTCCTTCACCTTTTTGCTCTGTCCTCACGGGAACAACTTCTTCGTGAAATCTGAAAGTTATCCTTGAAGCAGGTGATAGATATGGAGCGCACCAGTTCTTGTGAATATCCACAAATTCGGCAGGGACCCAAATATTTAATCTCCACTCGGAAGCGATCCTTTCAAATGCTTCAATTACGCTCCTGATCCAGACGGGTCTATGGCCCGTCGCGCCGAACTCAATATATGCCGCTGCCTTAACCTGCCGTGTCATAGCTTTTGTAGCTACGTCTGCCTCTTCTCAGACGCTGGAAGTATCTCTTCGCTGCTTATTTCTTTGTTTCTTCGGACTTTTTCGATGCGGAAAACCATTTTTCTGCTCAAAATACGTTTAACAAAACCAACTACTGTTCCTTTTATGCAACGAAACAAAAATTCGACATAAAAAGCAAAAAATAATATAGGGAATGCTCTCCCATAAGGGCAACAGTGCTTAAAAAAAGCCCAGGTATCTTTGAAATTCACGTCCGATTTTCTGCTTAAATAGGTACTTTTCTTTAAAAGTCTTGTTGGAACTTGTGGAATATGATACTCCTCCGCCTTCGCATCCAGTTGAACATATAACTCAAAACATTTTTTCTTTGCCCGCAACGCCCATTCGATATCAGCGTGGTAGTGAGGAAATATATCCTCCCTGAACAAACCGACCTCACTAATGGAGACGCGGTTTATCAGCGCAATTCTTCCAAATATAGTGTCCGTCGGAACTAACTTACTGTCCCCTTCTTTTCTAACCTTTACATGCTTGTTGTTCAAATTATATCTGTACAAAGGGAATAACCAATGGAGTGCTTTTCCGGCCCATCGTAATTTTTTTGTGCCGGCATCTATCAAAGAAGCAGCCAGAAGGCATCGGGGAATCCCAGAAGCAACGCTCACCATCTTTGATACCGTATCCGGCAAAAGTGCTGTACCGCAGTCATAAACCAATATGTAATCAACGCCATTATTTAGGGCGTGCCTAATGCCGACATTCATCGCCCCGGCCCACCAGCATTTGTCAGATACTCTAAGATAAGTCACCTCATATTTTTTTATGTTTTCAGATGTCCCATCAGTGGAGCCGCTGTCAACTACAATAACGTCCAGGTTAGGATAACCTGAACCGGATAACGAATCCAGCGAAAGTTGAGTTTCGTGCCAGCGATTGAAAACCGGAATTACTGCACAGACTTTTGGGAATGCTCGACGCACTGATTCTCTATCTTTATTTATTGTTATTGTAATTTTTCAGTATCAACTATAATATGCATAGTCAATGGCTCTTCGGTAGCCGGTGACCTTATTGTTAATATTGGCTTTAGTCGCTACAAGTTCTCGTGAAACCTCACCAAAGCGTAAACGGAGCGCAGGATCTTTGAGCAAGGTGATCACTTTTTTCGCCATATCGTTTGCATCGCCGGCCCTAAATAAAAAACAGTTTCTTTTATCCAGAGCATACTCTACCTCATTCCCATTTGGCACGCACACAAAAGGTTTTCCCATAGCCATCGCGAAATGAGTGCTTAGCGAAATCCAACCAGGAAAAACTACAATGTCCGATAACAGAAAAAATTTCGCAACCTTTATATCATCATAAACGCCCCCCATGAAAACAATACGGTCAGCAGCCCCAGATTTTTCAGATAGGGATAGATAATAATCCTTGTTATCTCCATCTCCCACAATGAGCAAACGGGCAGAGGGTTCCACGCGGGCTATGGAAGGAAAGGCGCTGATAATGAGATCAAGCCGTTTTTGCGCTGTTATTCTTGATAAGAAGAGAATAATTTTATCATTCTCGTGTATCCCTAAAGCTTCTCGAAGATTGTTTTTCCATATTGGTTCAGTTGTCAAAAGTTCATTTCTTATTGCATCCAATGAGATTGTGTCAAGGCTGTTGTAAGCGACAAAAATTTCTTTTTTCCGCACTCCGCGTGAAATTAACACATCTCTCGATCTCTCTCCATAAGTCATATACGAGTCAAAATACCCGAAGACCAGCCTATGATTAATCCGCTGTAAAAGGCGATGGAATCTTCCCCGGCCTGTCAGTACTGATCCACTCCATCCACAGGAAAATCTCATTCGTCGAGCCCATTTCAAAAAATAGAAAATACATGCATCAAAATACGTTGACCCGAAAAATATTATCCCCCCCTCTAAAATCACTTCAGGCTTGTTCTTAATTATGTAGCCAAGCAACGCCGGATATACTTCTACCTGTTTTTGAAAAAGGTGGATGATTTTTCCTTCAATCTCCACGCAATTGATTCCGAATGCTTTAAGTTCCTCAACCGTAACAGATCCAGAATATTTAGTTCCTTTACGGCTCTTGAGCAGAGCCAATGTATAGGAAAAATCCTTTAAAGAAGAGAGTTTTTTAAAAAATGTCTTTTTGTAATGGGGTACTTCGCGCTGAATATGCAGGATTTTCAAATCAAGTTACTCCGCTCAAGGGCCATTGGTTTGCCAATTTATCGCTTTGTTGCCTCGACATTTAAACTGATCAAAAGGCCGTTTTCCTTGTCCATATGTGGATAATATGCCTGTGAATAGTCGTCGTAATCCCTGTGTAAGGTTTCTCTCCAGTCATATCGACGTATTTCCTCAAAACCAATGCTAATCAATAAACATGAAAGAGAATTAAAGTCATACACTGTTTTATGATAGATCACTTGTCCCTTACTAACTTCCCATCTGCCATATAAGGGGCCAAGTACTCTGTCTAACTCATGAATCTGATTGTAGAGTTTCACCAATGCTTCAAAATCCGGCACTGGGATACGTAAAATACCGCCTTTTTTTAAAACCCTGTACCAATCCTTCAACACAGGCACTATTTCAGTACGGTCAAAATACTCAATCACATGGGACGCGTAAATCAGATCGGCGTATTCATCCGAGAATGTAGATACCCACGGGCTCACGCCCGTGGCACTAAAGATTAAAAGGCAGCTGCAGTTGCCCTTTATCTATCTTTTCCTGAAACTCAATGTATCTTTTTATGACTTCTTCGTTTATGCC